>SWBZ01006235.1_pt1 | contig 21637 bp, 19 predicted proteins | sample 4693031 | NCBI WGS metagenome assembly SWBZ01 (sample SAMN10267274, study PRJNA491770) | bioreactor metagenome | isolation source: DHS bioreactor inoculated with | place: Japan: off Shimokita Peninsula
GGGGGGTACCACCTCGGGCAGCAGGCCGGGCGGCAGCCCGAGGGCGTTCAGCCAGTCCGGCCAGGCGCGCCGTTCCACGTCGTAGCCGAGCTTGAGGGCATTGTTCTCGTCGCTCAGGCCCCAGCATCCGCCCAGGCAGCCACTGATCCAGTCCGCCTGGTGCGGGGCGTGGCGGGCCTGGTCGGCCGGTTCCCGGTCGAGCAGGTAGAGCAGCTTGGCGAGGCTGGAGGAGGGGCCGTGGGCGCCGGAGCGCTTTGGTGCCAGGTCCGCGATGCGGTCCGCCTCGGCGCGGGCGCGGTTGTCGTTGTACAGGAGCGCCGGGCCCAGGGGCCGGCCCTCTGCATCGCTGAGCAGGAGGCTGGCGGAGGTACCGTCCACGGCGATGGCGCGCACCTCGTCTGCGGGGATGGTGGCGCTGAAGGCATCCAGCAGCGCGCACACGCTCTGCCACCAGAGATCGGGGTCCTGCTCTACCCGCGCCCCGTCGCGCTCCGGGGCGGGCAGGGGGTGGGCCAGGCTGGCCCGTTCACGGCCGTCCCCGTCGATGGCGCAGACCCGGCAGCCGGAGGTGCCGAGGTCGATGCCCAGGTACAGGCTCAGGGGAGCTCCACCTTCGGTGGCGGGTTCCAGCCTTCCTGGCGATGCTCGGCCACCACCGTGGTGTAGACCCCGCCGCGCACGTTGAACTTGGCGGTCAGGCGCATGAAGCGCGGTTGGGTGGCCGCCACCAGGTCGTCGAGGATGCGGTTGGTGACCGCCTCGTGGAAGGCGCCCTCGTCGCGGTAGGACCAGATGTAGAGCTTGAAGGACTTCAGTTCCACGCAGAGCGCGTCAGGGATGTAGTCCAGGTCCAGCAGGGCGAAGTCGGGCTGCCCGGTCTTGGGACACAGGCAGGTGAACTCGGGGGTGTGGATGTGGATGCTGTAATCCCGGTCCGGATGGGGATTTTCAAAGGTTTCCAGGTTCTTGCTGGGCTGTGTCGACATGGTTTCCAGATACTCGCTGCAAGTGTCACGCAAAGGCCCGTGGGCCTGTCGGGACGGGGTCCGCGGCCTGCTCTGGCAGGGCGCAAAGTCAAGCTTGTATCTTACATCAGCGGCCGGTATCTTCGCGCCCCATGCGACTCAGTAAAATAAAACTCGCGGGCTTCAAATCCTTCGTCGATCCCACCACCATCCACTTTCCCAGCAACCTGGTGGGCATCGTGGGGCCGAACGGCTGCGGCAAGTCCAACACCATCGACGCGGTGCGCTGGGTGATGGGCGAGTCCTCCGCCAAGAACCTGCGCGGCGAGTCCATGAGCGACGTGATCTTCAACGGTTCCACGGGCCGCAAGCCGGTGGGCCAGGCGGGCATCGAGCTGGTGTTCGACAACAGCGATGGCGGCCTCGGTGGCCAGTACGCCCAGTACGCCGAGATCTCCATCAAGCGCCAGGTGTCGCGCGACGGCCAGTCGGCCTATTTCCTCAACGGTGCCCGCTGCCGGCGCCGCGATATCACCGACATCTTCCTCGGCACCGGTCTCGGGCCGCGCAGCTACTCCATCATCGAGCAGGGCATGATCTCGCGCCTCATCGAGGCCCGTCCCGAGGACCTGCGCGTGTTCCTGGAAGAGGCCGCCGGCATCTCCAAGTACAAGGAACGGCGCCGCGAGACCGAAAACCGCATGCGCCATACCTCCGAGAACCTGTCGCGTCTCAATGACTTGCGGGATGAACTTGAGAAACAACTAGAGAAGCTGAACCGCCAGGCGCGCACCGCGGAGAAGTTCAAGGAACTGCGTGAACAGGAGCGGCGCGTCAAGGCCGAGCTGCTGACCCTGCGCCACGACCAGATGCAGGGCCAGAACGAACAGCAGGCGCGCGCCATCGCCGAGCAGGAAACCAACCTCGAGGCGGTGATCGCCGCCCAGCGTGCCGTGGAAGCGGCCATGGAGAAGAACCGCGAGCAGCACGTGGAGCTGGTCGAGACCTTCAACGAGGTGCAGGGTCACTATTACGAACTCGGTGCCGAGGTGGCGCGGGTGGAGCAGGCCATCCAGCATGCCCGCGAAACGCGCCAGCGCCAGCAGCAGGAGCTGACCCAGGCCGACGAGGCCTGGAACGAGGTGGAGGCCCATATCCGCATCGATGGCCAGCGCCTGGAAGAGCTCGAACAGGAACTGCTGCAGCTGGAGCCGGAACTGGAAGAACTGCGTGCCCGTGCCGAGGTGTCCAGCGCGGCCCTGGCCGAGGCCGAGCAGGCCATGCAGCAGTGGCAGAACGAATGGGACGACTTCAACCGGCGCGCCGCCGAGCCGGCCCAGACCGCCGAGGTGGAGCGCACCCGCATCAATCACCTGGAACGCCAGCTGCAGCAGCAGACCCAGCGCCTGGAACGCCTGCGCCAGGAGCACCAGGGCCTGTCCGCCGCCGACCTGGAACTGGAACTCGAGGCCCTGGCCGAGCAGGAACAGGAGAGGGAAGCCCGCGCCCAGCAGTTGCAGGAAGAACTGGAGCAGGTGCGCGGCGGCATCGAGGGCCTGCGTGGACAGCTGCAGGGCCATAACAATGAACTCAACGAGGCGCGCGGCCGGCAGCAGGATCTGCGCGGTCGCCTCGCCTCCCTGGAGGCACTGCAGCAGGCCGCCCTGGGGCAGGGCAGCGGCGCCGTCAACCAGTGGCTGGAAAGCCGGGGCCTGGGTCAGGCGCCGCGCCTGGCGCAGCAGCTCGAGGTGGAGGCCGGCTGGGAACGGGCCGTGGAAACGGTACTGGGCGACAGCCTGCAGGCGGTCTGTGTGGATGGCGTGGACCCGGTGGCCGAATGGCTCGACAGCCTGGAACAGGGCACCCTGACCCTGGTGGATACCCGTGCCAGCGGTGCTGCGGCGGCCGCCGCCGGTGAACTGGTGCCCCTGTCCAGTAAGGTCAAGGCCGCCTGGTCCCTGGACAGTCTGCTGGGCGACGTCTTCGTGGCCGACAGCCTGGGCCGGGCCCTGGCCCTGCGCGGCCAGCTGCAGGCGCGCCAGTCCATCGTGACGCCCGAAGGCATCTGGCTTTCCGCCGGCTGGCTGCGGGTGGCCCGCGACGAGGACCAGCAGGCCGGCGTGCTGGCCCGTGAAAAGGAAATCGGTGTCAGCCGCGCCGCCCTGGCCGAGGCCGAGGAGGCGATCGAGCAGTTCCAGGAGGCCCTGGACCAGGCCCGCGAGGCATTGCAGGACAGCGAACGGCGCCGCGATGAGTTGCAGGTGGAGGTCAACCAGGCCCACCGCGCCCACAGCGAACTGCGTGCCCAGCTCGGCGCGCGCCGCTCCCGCCTCGACCAGGTGCAGGACCGCATCAAGACCCTGGCCGGGGAGATCGCCGAACTGGATGCGCAACAGGAACGGGACACCGCGGAACATGCCCAGGCCCGTTCGCGCCTGCACGAGGCCCTGTCCGCCATGGAGGCCCTGGCCAGTGAGCGCGAGGAACGCGCCGCCCGGCGCGAGGAACTGCGCCGCACCCTGGACGATACCCGCGCCCGTGCCCAGGCCGACCGCGATGGTGCCCAGGGCATCGGCCACAAGCTGCAGTCGCAGCGCACGGTGCGCGACAACACCACCCACAACCTGGAGCGCATGCGCAGCCAGGAGACCCACCTCCAGCAGCGCCGTGAAGAACTGCGCGCCGCCCTGGAAAGCAGTGCCGAACCCCTGCGCGAGATGGAGGAGGAGCTTACCCAGTCCCTGTCGCGTCGCCGCGCGGTGGAGACGGAGCTGGCCGAGGCGCGCCGCCGGGTGGAGGCCATCGAACATGACCTGCGCATCCAGGAACAGGACCGCGGCACCAAGGAGCGCGCCAGCCAGGAACTGCGCGAGGCCCTGAGCCAGGCGCGCATCGCCTCCCAGGAGATCCGCGTGCGCAGCCAGACCCTGCTGGAGCAGCTGCAGGAAACCGGTTTCGAGCTGGAGGCGTTACGCCAGGAACTGCCGGAAGAGGCCAATGCGCAGGCCTGGGAAGAGGAGGCGGAACGCCTCGCCCAGCGGATCCAGCGCCTGGGGCCCATCAACCTGGCGGCCATCGAGGAATACGACGAACAGAGCGAACGCAAGCAGTACCTGGATGCCCAGCACAAGGATATCAGCGACGCCCTGGAAACCCTGGAAAGCGCCATCCACAAGATCGACCGCGAGACCCGTACCCGTTTCAAGGAGACCTTCGACAAGGTCAATTCCGGTATCCAGGAATTGTTCCCGCGCCTGTTCGGCGGCGGCCACGCCTACCTGGAGCTGACCGGCGAGGACCTGCTCGACACGGGTGTCACCGTCATGGCGCGCCCACCCGGCAAACGCAACAGCACCATCCACCTGTTGTCCGGTGGCGAGAAGGCCCTCACCGCCGTGGCCCTGGTGTTCGCCATCTTCCGCCTCAACCCCTCGCCCTTCTGCATGCTCGACGAAGTGGACGCGCCCCTGGACGATGCCAACGTGGGTCGTTTCTGCGACCTGGTGCGGGAGATGTCCGAGACGGTGCAGTTCATCTTCATCACCCACAACAAGATCACCATGGAGTTGTCCAACCAGCTGACCGGGGTCACCATGCACGAACCCGGTGTCTCGCGCCTGGTGGCGGTGGATGTGGACGAAGCGGTGCAGATGGCGGCGATGTAGTCAGGATACTATGCGATGGATGGCCTGCGACTGATCCTGTTGATCCTTGGTGTGCTGGTGGTGGTCGGAGTCTACCTGTTCGCACGCGAGCAGGGCCGCCGCAAGGTGCGCAACCAGGCCCGCGCCGGCGGCCGCGAACCGGTATTTGGTTTCGATGGGCAGAGCCTCAGGGATGAACTCGACGAAGCGAAGCTGAGCGAGGAGCTAGAGCGCATGCAGGCGGTGCTGCGCGAGGAAGGCCGCCCGGTACCCGAAGCCGCGCCGGCGGAGCCGGTCATCATCCCCTCCAGCCGTTCCCGCGCCCGCAAGGAACCGGCCCGTCCCGCCACGGCTTCCACCCCCGCCGAAACCCCGCAGGACAAGATCGTCACCCTCCATGTCATGGCGCCGGCCCACAGCCCCTTTCGTGGCAAGGACCTGCTGCGCGCCTTCGAACTGGCCGGGCTGGAATACGGGGACATGAACATTTACCACCGTTTCCTGATGGTGGATGGCCAGCCCCGTAATGCCTGTTTCGTCGCCAATCTGGTCAATCCCGGCACCTTCGATCCCGAACAGATGGATCGCTTCACCACCCCGGGCGTGTCCCTGTTCCTGCGCCTGCCCGGCCCCGTGGAAGGGGTGCGGGCCTTGGACGACATGGTGGAGATCGCGCGCAGCTTGGCCGCGGAGCTCAATGGTGAAATGCGCGACGAGACGCGCAGTGCCCTGAGCCGCCAGCGTATCGAACACCTGCGTGGTGAGGTGCTGGAGTTCGAGCGCAAGCTGCGCGTACTGCACGCCAAGTCCTGAGCCGGCGCTCCAGACCATGAGCAAGGCCCGGGACCTCAAGCGCATCGAAGAGTTGCGCACCCAGCTGCATCACCATAACTACCGCTATTACGTCCTCGACGACCCCGAGATCACCGACGCCGAATACGACCGCCTGCTGCGCGAACTGCAGGAACTGGAGGAGCGTCATCCCGATGCCATCACCCCGGATTCCCCGACCCAGCGGGTCGGCGCCGAACCCATCAAGGCCTTTGGCACGGTGCAGCATGCGCTGCCCATGCTGTCCCTGGACAATGCCTTTGATGACGAAGAGCTGGCCGATTTCGATCGCCGGGTCCGCGAACGCCTGGAGGTAAAGCAGGTGGAATACGCCGCCGAGCCGAAGCTCGATGGTCTGGCGGTCAGCCTGCTCTACGAAAACGGCATGCTGGTGCGCGGCGCCACCCGTGGCGATGGCACTACCGGCGAGGACATCAGCAGCAATGTCCGCACCATCGCCTCGGTACCCCTGCGCTTGCAGGGTGAGGCACCGCCTCGCCTGGAGGTGCGCGGTGAGGTGTTCATCAGTCACAAGGGGTTTCTGCGTCTCAACCGGGAGGCGCAGGCGAGGGGAGAAAAGCCCTTTGTGAATCCGCGCAATGCCGCCGCCGGCTCGCTGCGCCAGCTCGATCCACGCATCACGGCGGAGCGCCCGCTGGAGATCTATTGTTATGGCATCGGCGTGCTGGAGGGGATGGAAGCGCCGCAGCGTCACAGCGCCACCTTGGCGCAGCTGCGGGACTGGGGCCTGCGTGTCTATTCTGGTGTGACGACTGTCACCGGCCTGGAGGGTTGCCAGGAATATTATCGCGACATGGAAGCGCGACGCGCCGAACTGCCCTTCGATATCGACGGCGTGGTGTTCAAGGTGGACCGTCTCGATCAGCAGCGCGAACTGGGTTTCGTGTCACGCGCCCCGCGCTGGGCCATCGCCCGCAAGTTCCCCGCCCAGGAGGAAATGACTAAGGTTCAGGACATCGATGTACAGGTGGGCCGCACCGGCGCCATCACCCCGGTAGCGCGCCTGGAGCCCGTGTTCGTGGGCGGCGTGACCGTTACCAATGCCACGTTGCACAACGAGGATGAAGTACACCGCAAGGATGTACGTGTCGGCGACACGGTGCTGGTGCGGCGTGCCGGCGATGTCATTCCCGAAGTGGTGCAGGTGGTGTTGTCGAAACGACCCAAGGGCGCGCGCCGTTTCGTCATGCCCAAAACCTGTCCGGTGTGCGATTCCGAGATCGAGAAAGCGGAAGGCGAGGCAGTGGCCCGCTGCTCCGGTGGCCTCTACTGCGCCGCCCAGCGCAAGGAGGCCATCAAGCATTTCGCCTCGCGGCGCGCCATGGATGTCGAGGGCCTGGGTGACAAGCTGGTGGAGCAGCTGGTGGAGCAGGGCCTGGTCGAGGACCCGGCGGATCTCTATGCCCTGACAGTGGAGCAGCTGGCCGGACTGGAACGCATGGGGGAGAAATCCGCCGCCAATCTGGTCGCCGCACTGGAAAAAAGCAAGGATACCCGTCTGGAACGTTTCCTGTTCGCCCTCGGCATCCGCGAGGTGGGCGAGGCGACGGCGCGGATACTGGCCCGTGAATTCGGCGACCTGGATGCCCTGATGAAGGTCGATGAGACCCGCCTGGAACAGGTGCGCGACGTCGGACCGGTGGTGGCCCACCATATCGCCACCTTCTTTCGCCAGCCCCACAACCGCGAGGTTATCGCCAAGCTGCGCAAGGCCGGCATTCACTGGCCGGCCGTGGAGGTGGCCGCGCCCGCGGAACAGACCCTGGCCGGCAAGACCTTCGTGTTGACCGGCGCCCTGGAGGGCATGACCCGTGACGAGGCCAAGGAACGGCTGCAGGCCCTGGGTGCCAAGGTCAGTGGCAGCGTGTCGAAGAAGACCGACTACGTCGTCGCCGGCGCCGAGGCCGGTTCCAAGCTCGACAAGGCGCAGGAACTTGGGGTGCCGGTCCTGGATGAGGCGCAACTGTTGGCGTTGCTGCAAGGCTGAACCGGCAGAGACTGCCCTGCATTCGGCTGCGCGTTACTTCGAGCCGGGTTGCCAGGGGTGGGGGAAAGGGCTTATAAGTGAACCAATAACAAGGAAGAATGCGGTGAATAAAAAAGTATGTTAACGGGCGTGTGCTCGTTATTTGTAGTTAGGCATCTCAATGAATCGACCAGACAACATTCGTACTGTTCGCGACATTATGACAAATGGGAGGGTAAATCTCCCAAGCGATCCAGGCGTGTATGCCTTTTGGTGGATCGGAGAGCGTGCCCGCCTCTTGTCATCAAATCGTCATGTCGTGCTAAAGGGGCCTCGCGAGCAACCAGTTGATGTCGAATATCGGGATTGGTGGCCTAAAGACTTACCGTACCCATGCCTATACGTGGGCAAATCGACCAATATCCAAAAGCGATTCTCCCTTCACATCAAGCGCCGCTGTCCGGGGCGCCTCCATGCGGCGCACCCGCAGAACTGGAAAGCGAAGCCAAAAACAACTTCCTGTCAAATTCGGTGGGGCATCGAACACATCTTCCCGCAGGAGCCAAATCCTCTCGATATTATTCTTAACTGTGTGGGCTTCTCCTATCGGACAGACTTCCCAGACAATGCAATTGCCGAGCGCTTTTTTGAAGAAGATCGCCTTGTTGGCGTTTGGCGGCCCTGGTTCAACATTGACTCTGAGCGCTGATATGCCTAACCAAGCCTTCGGCCGGACGCTGGAAAGCGTGGTGGCGCTCTGCGGTCAGCCCACTGGGTGCGCCGGTCAAGGCGAACGTTATGTACTGCAAATACAAAGTCTTAGAGCAAGCTTGAGTATAATTACAAAATAACTACAATATATGGCTATGGATGGGCTCAATTTCGAATGGGATCGCCGAAAGGAAGCGGCAAATCGAAAGAAGCACGGTGTTTCTTTCGAAGAAGCCAGGACGGCATTTTTCGACGAAAATGCTCGTTTCATGGCAGATCCAGATCACTCAGATGCAGAGGACCGATTTATTCTCTTGGGTCTGAGCTCGCAGCTGCGACTACTTGTTGTGTGTCATTGCTACAGGGAAGAGCCGGGAACCATTCGAATTATTTCAGCCCGTAAGGCAGATCGCTCTGAGCGACGGGAGTATGAGGGCTTTAGAAATGCGTGATCACTACGACTTTTCGGAATCGAAGAAGAATCCCTACACCAAGAAACTGAAGAAGCAAATTACAATCAGGCTTGATGAGGATACGGTCGCCTACTTCAAGGCACTAGCCGAACAGAAAGGTATTCCTTATCAAAGTTTAATCAATCTGTACCTCCGGGATTGTGCAGAGCGCAGTCGGGATCTAAAGATTAAGTGGGGATAAAACACATAACAACCGCACCCGGTTCGCCCGAGTGTTCCTACGGTTTGGTTGACCCTGAACTACCTGTTCAGGAGTGATTGAAGATGCTAAAGCCAGGGGTAAAACCTGGCTTCACACTCCCCAGTCTCACGGTGAGGCACGTTCAAATGCCTCGGGACTGACCCCGCCACGCCGGGCACTCCCGGCGAATTCTCCCGCCGACTAGCCAGCCCCCCCGAATCAGGGCTACACTCAATTGTATGGTGCAACTGACCGAAAGTAAGGCAGAAATCCCCGCCGGCGCTATCCCGGACACGGACGCCTGGCTGCGGAGCGTGGGTGCGGGTCGGACCGAACAAGAGGTGGCGTTACTGGCGCGGGCAGGCCAGCGCGCCCGTCTCGCCCACGAAGGCCAGAAGCGCGCCTCCGGGGAGCCCTACGTGGGGCACAGCCTGGAGGTGGCGCGCATCGTCAGCAGCCTGGGCCTGGATGCCGAGTCGGTGATGGCCGCCGTCCTCCACGATACGGTGGAAGATACCGGGACAAGCCTGGAGGACATCAGCCAGGAGTTCGGCCCGGGCGTGGCGTCCCTGGTGGATGGTGTCACCAAGATGGGCCGCATTGGTGAATACGCCAGTGGCAGTCGTGACAATCCCCAGGCGGAGAACCTGCGCAAGCTGCTGCTGGCCATGGCAGAGGATGCGCGCGTTGTGCTCATCAAGCTGGCCGACCGCCTGCACAACATGCGCACCCTCAAGTACCTCGACGCGGCCCACCAGTACAAGATCGCCCGCGAGACCATGGAGATTTATGCGCCCCTGGCCAACCGGCTGGGCATCTGGCAACTCAAGTGGGAGCTGGAAGACCTGGCCCTGCGTTACATGGAGCCGGATACCTATCGTGAGATCGCCGGCCTGCTGGACGCACGCCGAGTGGATCGCGAGCGGCAGATCCAGCAGGTGATCGAGCGCCTGACCAGCGAGTTCGCCAAGGTCGGGCTGCACGCCGAAGTTACCGGAAGGCCGAAGCACATCTACAGCATCTGGCGCAAGATGAAGCGCAAGAGCGTCGATTTCCACGAGATCTTCGATGTGCAGGCGGTGCGCGTGCTGGTGGACCAGACCAGCGAGTGTTACGCCGCGCTGGGCATCGTGCACAGCCTGTGGCACCACATTCCCAAGGAATTCGACGACTACATCGCCAATCCCAAGGAGAATAATTATCGTTCCCTGCATACGGCGGTGCTGGGGCCCGACGGGCGGCCCATCGAGGTACAGATCCGCACCCACGAGATGCACCAACATTCGGAGCTGGGTATCGCCGCCCATTGGCGTTACAAGGAAGGCCGCACCTTCGATCCGGGGTTCGAGCAGAAGGTGGCCTGGCTGCGGCAGTTGCTGGAATGGAAGGACGAGGAATCCAGCGCCAGCGATTTCGTCGATCGCTTCAAGAGCGAATCCAACGAGGAGCGGGTCTATGTGCTCACTCCGCAGGGCAAGGTGGTGAGCCTGTCCCAGGGTGCCACGGCCCTGGATTTTGCCTATCACATCCACACCGATATCGGGCATCGTTGCCGCGGTGTGAAGGTGAACGGGCGTATCGTACCCCTCAACCAGGAACTTCACAGCGGCGACCAGGTGGAGGTGTTGACCACCCGCCATGGTATGCCCAGTCGTGACTGGCTCAATCCTCACCTGGGCTACCTGCGCACTCCGCGGGCGCGGGCCAAGGTGCGCCACTGGTTCAAGACCCAGGATCGGGAAAAGAACATCCATGCCGGACGCGCCAGCCTGGAGCGCGAGTTGCGGCGTATCGGTACCCAGAATATCAGCCACGAAAAGCTGGCCCAGCAACTGCATTTCCCGAACACCGAGGACATGCTGGCGGCCCTGGGCAGCGGTGATGTCAACAGCTCGCAACTGGCCGCCGCGGCCAGTGCGCTGCTCGAGCCGGCGGATATCCCGGACCTGCAGCTGCCCCTCAGGGCACCGCGCCGGGGTGGGCGAGCCGGTGGGGATGTGCGCATCCAGGGCGTCGGCAACCTGCTCACGCAGACGGCGCGCTGTTGCAAACCGGTACCAGACGATCCCATCGTCGGCTATATCACCCGCGGACGGGGCGTGACCGTCCATCGTCAGGATTGCACCAACATCCTGCGCTTGCGCCGTGAGGACGCCACCCGGCTGATCGAGGTGGAATGGGGGGAAGCCCCGCAACAGGTGTACTCCGTGGATGTGCATGTTCTGGCCTATGACCGCGCCGGTCTGCTGCGGGACATCACTTCGCTGTTGGCCAATGACCGGGTGAACGTCATTGGCGTGAATACCTTCACCGACCGCAAGGACCTGATGGCCCGCATGGACCTGCGCCTGGAAATCACCGACCTGGACCAGTTGAGCCGTATCCTGTCTCGCATTGGGCAGTTGTCCAATGTGGTCGAGGTGTTCCGCAAGATCTGAATCCGTCCCTTTTCCCCGTTTCCCATCCGGGAATCCCCCCAAAACACCCTTTCAAATCAGTGGACTGCCTGAAAATGTCTGTGGTCTCCGGCATCAAGTTCCCGCTGGCCGGGTCGATAGCCTCCGGAGCAGACAGGTCTCAGGGGTGACAGGGTGGCTAAACCCGATGAAATTGCAGAGCAGGCGCCAGCCGCACCGCCGGTACGCCAGCGGGTGCTGGTGGTCGATGACAATCACGTCAACCGTGATCTGCTGCGTATCCGTCTGGAGCGGGAGGATTACCTGGTGGAAGAGGCGGGTAACGGCGAACTGGCCCTGGCCGCCTTGCGTCGCGAGCGCTTCGACCTGGTGCTGCTCGATGTCATGATGCCGGTCCTGGATGGCATCGAAACCCTCCAGGCCATCAAGGGCGATGCGCACTTGCGCGATATCCCGGTCATCATGGTCAGTGCGGTGGGCGAGCTGGAGACGGTGGCGCGCTGCATGGAGCAGGGCGCCGATGATTATTTGACCAAGCCATTCAACCCGGTTTTCCTCAAGGCACGAGTGCGCGGCAGCCTGGAATGCCGCCGCTTGCGTGAGCTGGAACGTCAGATGGCCGCGGGGAAAGACGGGGAATGATCGTGTCGGACGGCGATACAGGGATCCGGCCGGCCGGGACCAGGGTGAACCATTATGACTGAACGCAGCTTCCGCTTTATTCTCGGGATATCCTTGCTGATCTTGCTCTACTTCCACCTGGATATCGGGATCTATATCTATATCGGCATTCTGTTGTTCGAAGGCCTGACCAACTGGCGCATCCCCATCATCGCCTCACGGATGCGCTATGGCAGCGCCTATAATCCCCAGGACCTCAGCAACGCCGACTGTGCGGCCATTCCCTTTGACGCGGAGCGTGTGCTGCGCCTGCTCGTGGCGGGTTTTCTGGTAGTGACCTTCGTACTGTTCAAGGAAGAGGTGTGGTTCTTTCCCTGGTTCATCGGGTTCATGTTGTTCATGGCCGGCATGACCAACATCTGCCCCATGGTCATGGGCTTGCGCTGGCTCGGTTTTCGCTAGGTGGCGTCGATGCAGGGCGCGGACCATGGGACGGTAACCGATAACTGGACCCGAAACTGGCAGGCCAGTATCGCCGTCAAGATCACGGCCATCGTAATCTGGGCGATCATCCTGATCGCCTTTGTACTGTCCATTTTCCTGCTCAAGGATCTCGACCGCGAAATCCAGGCGGACTATGAGTTGAAGGCCGACCAGATTGCCTACCAGATCGCCATGCTGTGGGCGGATGCCAATTCCCTCAGCGATGAACAACTCGGGCTGGAATTGCGTGCCCGTTTCGAGGGCCTGGGTTTCACCGGGCTGGTGCTGAGTGCCGGGGAGGAGCGCATGCAGGTGGGCCGCATCCAGGGCTATCCCGATTCGGTTTTCAGGCGCATCCCCATGTCACGGGAAGATGCCATGCCCGTGGATGTGCGCGCCTACTATCCCGACCCTCATGCCCTGGCCCGGGGACAACGCAATCACCTCACCATCGGACTGTTCGCCGTGCTGCTGGTGTTCGGTGTCTTCATTACCTGGGCCACGCGTATCGTCCTGCACCGTCCCCTGCAGGCACTCATGACAGCCATTCGTGCGATTTCCGACGGTGACCAGAAGGTCCGCTTCGACACCAACCGGCAGGATGAATTCGGCACCCTGTCGCGATTTTTCAATGCCATGCTCGATCAGCTCATGCGGCAGAAGGAGGCACTGCAGCAAGCGCTGGACGAAGCCGAATCGGCCAGCCGTTCCAAGAGCGCCTTCCTGGCCAAAATGAGCCACGAGTTGCGCACACCGCTCAATGCCATCATCGGCTACAGTGAAATGCTGCAGGAAGATGCCGCTGAACTTGGTAATACCCGCTCGGTGCAGGATTTGCAGCGCATTCATACGGCTGGACGACACCTGTTGACCCTGATCAACGGTATCCTGGATCTGTCCAAGATCGAGGCCGGCAAGATGCAACTCGACGTGGCTCGCTTCGATGTGGAAGGTCTGGTGCAGGACGTGGTTGCCACCCTCAAGCCCATCATGGATGCCAATGAAAACGACCTGGTTGTGCATTGTGCGCCCGACCTGGGTGTCATGGAATCAGACGAGACGAAGCTGCGTCAGACCCTGTTCAATCTGCTGGGCAACGCGGCCAAGTTTACCGACCAGGGTACGGTGACCCTGGAGGTCAGCCGCCATGGCCACGCCGGAGAGGACTGGCTGCGCTTCGTGGTCAAGGATACCGGGATCGGGATACCCGTGGATCAGATGTCCCGCCTGTTCCAGGATTTCAGCCAGATCGACAGTTCATCCTCCCGCAAGTATGGGGGCACCGGACTGGGGCTTGCCATCAGTCGCCGCTATTGCCAGATGATGGGGGGTGATATCGAGGCCAGCAGCCGGGTCGGAGAAGGTTCCACTTTCGTGGTACGACTGCCGGTGGTTTCTCCGACACTGCGTGCTGGCGCTCTGGCGGAAAAGGCGGTATCTGCCGAACCCATCACGACAGAAGTACCGGCTGTCGCTGCAGGCCCGATCCCGGCTGGTGGGCGGCGCATCCTGGTCATCGACGACGATCCCGGCACGCGGGAACTGCTTGGCCGTTACCTTGCACAAGCGGGGGTGGAGGTGTTGCAGGCCTCCAGCGGTGAAGAGGGGATTGCCCGCGCACGCCAGGAACTGCCGGATCTCATCACACTGGATGTGCGCATGCCCGACCTGAATGGCATGACCGTGCTGCGCACCTTGAAGGAAGACCCCGCCTTGCGGCAGATCCCGGTGGTCATGGTGAGCATGGAGGATTTCAGCGAGGACTGGCACGAGGCCGGTGCCGCCGCGTTTCTCACCAAGCCGGTGGATCGTAACCGGCTGGGTGAACTGGTGCAGACCTGCCTGCTCCCGGAAGGGGATGGTTCCGTGCTGCTGGTGGATGACAACGATGGAACGCGCGCCCTCATTGCCCGCACCCTGCAGGAAGCGGGGCTCCCCGTCATCGAGGCGGAAGATGGTATCCGTGGCCTGGAACTGATGCGTCGCCACAAGCCTTCCCTGGTACTGACCGACATCATCATGCCGCGCATGAACGGTTTCGATTTCCTCGATGAAATCCACCGGGATCCCGCCCTGTGCGATATCCCCGTGGTGGTGATGACGGCCCTGGATCTTTCGGAGCAGGATCGGGCCCGCCTGTCCGGACGGGCGTACTGGGTGATGGAGAAGAACCCCGATATGCGTGCGGAGATTCTCAAACAGATTCGTGATTGCCGGAAGGCGACGGGCGTGTGTCCGGACGGGAGTGCGTGATGCCCAGAATCCTGGTGGTGGAAGACAACGAAATGAACCGGGACATGCTGTGCCGGCGTCTGGAGCGCAGGGCTTTCGAGGTGCGGAGTGCTGTCGACGGCCGGCAGGGTGTGGACATGGCTCAGGCGGATCGGCCTGATCTCATCCTGCTCGATATCGATCTGCCGGTGATGGATGGCTGGGAAGCGATCCGGATCCTCAAGACTTCCGATGTCACACAAGCCATCCCGGTAATCGCCCTGACCGCGCATGCCATGACCAGCGATCGGGAGCGGGTCTTTGCCGCGGGTTTCGATGAATACGGTACCAAGCCCGTGGAGTTCGATGCCCTGATGGGCAAGATCCAGACACTGCTGGACGCCAGCGCCGGCTGAAAAGAAACGCCCGCCATTCCATGGCGGGCGCTGCTTGTATGTACCATCGGTGCCCGGCGTGTAACACCACGCCGGTATCCGATAAGGCCGAGGCAGGATTACTCGGCTGTAGTACCTTCTTCCATGGTTTCGAACGCGCTGAATTCCGAGCGGTCCATGTAGCTGTCATCCTTTTTCTCGATCTGGTCCCACACGGCGCTCAGCTGGGGATCCCGGCTGGCTTCAGTGGAGCTGATGCGGCCATCGCCGTCCAGGTCCAGCTTCTGGAAGCGCTCGCTGGTGCCTTCCGCGGCGAAGGCGGCAGAGGCCAGCAGCAGGGAAGCGAGGAAGGTGATGCCTTTGATGTGGATGCTCATAAACGATCTCCGGTGGTAGTGGATTAGTGTTTGTGCGCGTACCCCATTGCATGCTGCGTGCCAGTGAGAGCGGCTGCTTGTAAAATCATTTGCTTATCGATACTTTATGAACCATTGAACGAGTTCGGCAGGGGCTGGCTTGTCGCCCGAGGGTGACGAGGATTCGGCCAGACTGGCTAACTCTTTGAAAAACTGAAATATCGGCTGTTGCCATACGGCAACAGCAAAGCGTACATTAAGGGAACGGGGGAGACGGCCGCTACGGTTTGTGCAGTAACAGATGGATGAGGGTTTGCGGATGACATTTCCCAGGTGGTTTTTGCGGCTTCTGGCGGTGGCTCCGTGTCTGGCAGTGATGCCGGCGCTGGGCGGTGAGTTCGACACCCGGATTCCCATGAGCAGTGGCGGAGCCGCCACTTTCTACGTGCAGGGACAACTGGGGGATCTGGACACCACCGATTTCATGGTGGATACCGGCTCCGGCTACATGACCATCAACCAGGCCACCCTCGATCGACTGAGCGAACGCAAGCTGGCCAGTTATGAACGGGATCTGATCGGCGTCCTCGCCGACGGTACGGAATTGAAGGTGCCGGTCTACCTGATCTCCCGTCTCGAACTCGGTACTGGCTGTGTGCTCGAGAACGTGGAAGCGGCCCTGTTTCCCGCCAAGCGCCAGATCCTCGGACTGAATGTCCTGAACCGTGCCGCACCCTTCATCTTTTCCGTCAATCCTCCGGAACTGGTACTGAGCCACTGCCAGCCGGATATGGTGGCGGAGGCGGAACCGGTAGCGGTACCGGGACTCCAGCCCGTCGTTGCACAACCCCAGTAAGTGGTGTCCCGGAGCGCTGTGCGCGCAGGGCCGGGACTCCGAGCGGGGCGCCACGAACGCAGTGAGATGGTGTCCCGGAGAGGAGTCGAACCTCCGACCTAGCGCTTAGGAGGCGCTTGCTCTATCCGTCTGAGCTACCGGGACAGGTCGGCAAGGCGCTGCAAGGCAATGGCTAATCCCTGGCGTTTCACGCGCAAACCGGCGCATACGGTACCATGAAGCCCCGCCTGGGTCGACGCCGCGAAGCTGTCCTCCCGCTGTCACCGGTTGGCAAAACTGATCATTTCCCGGCACTATTTCCCTTTCCCGTGGTCTTCACAACAGTGGCATGCGTTCGTGTGTCGAGCAGCATGGGTTCCAGTTGCGACCACACGGTGTCCAGCAGCAGGGGCTGGGCTCGTGCATTGGGATGCAGGTTGTCGGACAGCATCAGGCCGGCATCCAACGCCACCCGTTCGAGCAGGAAGGGCACCAGCGGCACCTCGTGCTCCGCCGCCAGTTCCGCGTAGATGGCGGAGAAGCCTTGGGTGTAGCGTGGGCCGTAGTTGGGTGGCATCTGCATGCCGATGAGCAGTACGCGTGCCCCGGCGGCCCGCGCCTGTTCGATCATGGCGTTGAGATTGCGCTTCATGGCGGTCAGTGACAGGCCGCGCAGGCCGTCGTTGGCGCCCAGTTCCAGTACCAGGACATCGGGTTGGTGGCGTTCCAGCGCCGCCGGCAGGCGTGACCGGCCACCGGCGGTGGTATCCCCGCTGATGCTGGCATTGACCACACGCCAGGCATCCCCGCGCTGCTCCAGGCGCTGCTGCAGCAAGTCTACCCAGCCTTGCCCGGGCGTCAGGCCGTAACCCGCGCTCAGGCTGTCACCCAGCACCAGCAGCGTGCCGGCGGTGGCGGACGAAGTCAGGAACCACAAGAGAAGAGAGGCAATCAGTTTGGGCATGCAGAATGGACCGCGCGAAACGCCTATTGTTTCCGCACAAGGGGTAGGTAAGCAAGTCAGCACGGCCGCCGGCTCCCTGGAAATCCTGCGCGAGGTGGATTTCCGTGTGGCAAGCGGGGAGAGTGTCGCCATTGTCGGTGTCTCCGGCTCGGGCAAGTCCACGCTGCTCGGTTTGCTGGCCGGGCTGGACCTGCCCACGGCGGGTCGCATCGAGCTGGCGGGGGAATGCCTCAATGACCTGGACGAGGATGGCCGGGCGCGGTTGCGCGCGGCGCAGGCGGGTTTCGTGTTCCAGTCCTTCCAGCTTTTGCCCGGCCTGACCGCCCTGGAGAACGTCATGCTGCCGCTGGAGCTGGCGGGCGTTAAGGATGCCGCGAGTCGGGCGGCACAGTTGCTGGAGCGCGTGGGCCTGGAAACGCGCCTGGAGCATTACCCGCGTCAGCTCTCCGGTGGCGAACAGCAGCGCGTGGCCATCGCCCGCGCCTTCGCCATGACGCCCGCGGTATTGTTCGCCGATGAGCCCACCGGCAATCTCGATGCCGCCACCGGCGCCCGCATCATCTCCCTGTTGTTTGAACTCAATGCCGAACGCGGCACCACTCTGATCCTGGTCACCCATGATCCGGACCTGGCGCGACGCTGCCAGCGGACCATCCGCCTGGAAGCCGGCCGGGTGGTGGCCGATGAACACTAGCCACCTGCGCCTGGCCCTGCGCCTGCTGTTGCGCGACTGGCGCGCTGGCGAGCTGCACATCCTGTTTGCCGCCCTGGTCATCGCCGTCACCGCCACCACGGCCATCGGCTTTTTTACCGATCGCCTGCAACGCGGCATGGTCAGCCAGTCCGCCGGGCTGCTGGGCGGCGACCTGTTGTTGCGCGGCGCCCGTGCCCCGGACGCGCAATGGCTGGAAGAGGCCGGGCGCCGCGGGCTCGATCATAGCCGGGTACTGGAGTTTCCCAGCGTGGTGCTGCGCGGTGATGACCTGCAACTCAGCGCCATCCGCGCCGTGACCGATGGCTATCCGCTGCGTGGTGAGTTGCGGGTGGCGGAGCGTCCCTATGGGGAGGACCGTGTGGTGAAGTCCGTACCGCCAGCGGGCGAGGTATGGGTGGAAGCGCGCCTGCTGCCCCTGCTGGACATGGAAGTGGGGCAGAGCCTGGAGCTGGGCAGTGTCCGGTTGCGCGTGGCCGGTGTACTGGCCTTCGAGCCCGGCCCGGGCGGAGGATTCTTTGCCCTGGCGCCACGGGTGCTGATGAACCAGGCCGACCTGGCGCGGGCCGGCGTCTTGCAGCCCGGCAGCCGGGTCGCCTACCAGGATTTCTTCGCCGGTGAGACGGCGGCCCTGGCCGGCTATCGTGACTGGCTGGAGCCGCGGCTCGATCCAGGCCAGAGCCTGGTGGACGTGCGCGGCGGCCAGCCTACCGTGGGAGGCGCGCTGGAACGTGCCGAACAATACCTGGGCCTGGCCAGCCTGGTGGCGGTGCTGCTGGCCGGGGTGGCCATCGCCATGGGCGCGCGCCGCTATGCGGAACGGCACTTCGATGTCAGCGCCATGCTGCGCTGCCTGGGTGCCGCGCAGCGTGACATCCTCGCCCTGTTCCTGCCCCAGCTGCTGGTGCTGGCGCTGCTGGGTTCCGTCCTCGGGATCCTGCTCGGCTACCTCGCACAGGGCGGCCTCTTGTACCTGCTGCGTGAGCTGTTGCCCGGGAAACTGCCGGCCCCGGGTCCGCTGCCGGTGCTGCTCGGTCTGCTCACCGGCCTGATCGTGCTGGCGGGCTTCGCCCTGCCGCCGGTGCTGCGCCTGCGCCAGGTGCCGGCGTTGCGGGTGCTGCGTCGCGATCTGACCCCCATGCCCTTGAGTGGCTGGCTGGTCTATGGCACCGCGATTGGCGCCATGGCCGTACTGATGTGGCGTTATACGGGCAGCGCCGCCCTCACCCTTGGCCTGATCGGCGGCACCTTGGCGGCCCTGGTCCTGCTGGCGCTGCCGGCCTGGCTGCTGCTGCGCACCAGCCACCTGCTGCGTCCCGGCCTGGGGGCCACCTGGCGCCAGGGGTTTCAGCATCTGTGGCGCCAGCCATTGCTGAGCGTCAGCCAGATCCTCGCCTTCGGCCTCACCTTCATGGCCATGGCGCTGATCGCCCTGGTACGCGGTGATCTACTGGATGACTGGCAGCAGCAGCTGCCGGCCGAGACCCCCAATCACTTCGTGGTGAACGTACTGCCGGAACAACTGGAGGGATTCCAGGCATTCCTGCGCGCGCGCGACATCGAGGACAGCGGCCTCTATCCCCTGGTGCGCGGCCGCCTGGCGGCCATCGAGGGCGAAGACCCGGCCAGCCGGGTGGCGGAAGGCGAGGAGACCCCCGGCGCCATCAACCGGGAACTGAACCTGACCTGGAGCCGACAACTGCCGTCCGGCAATCGGCTCACCGAAGGGCACTGGTGGCCGGCGGACAGCGAGGGCGAGGCGGTGGTGTCCATGGAGGAGGGACTGGCGCAACGGCTCGGAGTTGAACTCGGTGATGAACTGCGCTTCTCCTTCGGTGCCGACAGCCTGCGCGTCACCGTCACCAGTCTGCGCAGTCTGCGCTGGGATTCCTTCCAGCCGAACTTCTTCATGATCTTCCCGCCGGGGCTGCTGGACGATCAGCCCGCCACCTACATGACCAGCTTTTACCTGCCCGAGACACGCAAGGGAGAACTGGCGGTATTGATGCGCGAGTTCCCGGCGGTGACGGTCATCGACCTCGATCGTATCCTCAACCAGGTGCGCATCATCCTGCACCAGGTGACGCTGGCGGTGGAGTTCGTGCTGGTGTTCGTGCTGCTGGCCGGTTTTGCCGTGCTCTATGCCGCCCTGCAGGCCAGCCTCGATGCGCGCCTGCACGAAGGCGCCCTGCTGCGCACCCTGGGTGCCAGCCGTCGCCAGCTGCGCGCGGGCCACGTGGCCGAGTTCGGCCTGCTCGGTCTGCTCGCCGGCCTGCTGGCGGCGCTGGGCACGGAACTGGTGGCGCGCCTTCTCTACGCGCGTGTGTTCGATCTCGCCTATGGTGCGCAGTGGTGGCTGTGGTGGTCACTGCCGCTGGGGGGCGCCCTGCTGGTGGGCGTGGCGGGCGTGTGGGCGACGCGGCGCGTGGTGCGCCAGAGTCCACTGGTGGTGCTGCGGGGCCTGTAGGGGCGGCCTCAGGCCGCGAACAGCTTCATACGGCTTCGCGGCCAGAGGCCGCTTCTACAAAGGCCACCAAAAAACAAGGCGGCCAGAGGCCGCCTCGAGGTTCCATCGGAGGAGCTTTTATCTCAGGCGCGGGCCTTGCGCCTCGCGATGCCCACCAGGCCCAGCAGGCCGGAGCCGAGCAGCCAGACGGCGGCGGGGACGGGGACCACGGCGGCGGTGAAGCTGCCGGTGTTCCATTCGCCGTAGATACCGTCGAAATTGTCATCGGTGCCGGTGAAGGTGCCCAGGGTTCCCGCGCTGTTGAAATTACCAAAGGTCCAGGCGCTGGCATCGAAATTGATGCCCACGAACATCCCATTGCTGAAATTAAGCTCGGGGAAGCCGCTTCCGTATTGTGTGTCCTCGCTTTCGACGAAGGTCATGGTGCCAACGTCGAACGTCATGCTGTTGCCGCTGCCGGCACCAAAGGCAACCGTTTCATCACCGATCCCGGTAAGTCCACTATCGTCGTAAGAGCCGTACGCCCATATGTTGTCGCCTACATCAAGCCCGAAATCATTGGGCGTCAATGTCCAGGGATCATCCAGTACTGTTCCCATCACCGTGAAATTGATCAGTGCCGCATTGGCGCTGCTCGCCAGCAACATGGTCAGTAACATCCCGGTTATGCGCAGTGATGTTTTCATATTCGCCTCCGAACCTCGTTGTTATATGTCTTGCTGCGTTTGTCTTTATTGCCCGATGGATGTGCAGGCATTGACCACGATGTTGTAACAACTTTGCGCTTGGTCTGCCGGGAAATCGGCATTCAGTCGTTGCGTGGCGGTTACCCTGTCCACATAGCGGCACAGGGGACGGCCAGTATCAATCTGGGCAAAGGCGCTCTGACTGCGGATCTGTGCAGTGGTGCTGTTGTACGAGCAGATGGCGGTACCGGAAGCGGCGATGTTGGCCGCATCCGCCTCATCCCAGCAGGGGCAGGGCGCCTGCAGACAGGGCATGTCCGGGTCGCCGGCCTGCATCTTCTTACGGTAATTGGCGAGGATGCGGCTGTTGGGCACCGGCTTGTCGCCAACCAGGTCCAGGTCCTGCGCCTCGCAATAGGCCACGCACAGACCATAGAGACCCGGGGTGCTGCCCTGCAGCACATCGCAAACCCCTTCATTGGCGGGTGTTTCACCATCGGGCGTGGAGGCGATACTGGTGGAGGCGATGCCTCCGAACAGGGCCAGGCTGGCGAGTGCGGCCAGGAACGTTTTCATGAGACGTGGTGTGTGCATTCTTTTCCCCTCCGGCCATGTGCATGGCGGCATTTTTATTGGTTAGGCGGTGGTTCCGCTCTAGGTTTTATGCCATAGATCACGCATCATTCATGCCATTTTTT
>SWBZ01006409.1_pt1 | contig 21422 bp, 19 predicted proteins | sample 4693031 | NCBI WGS metagenome assembly SWBZ01 (sample SAMN10267274, study PRJNA491770) | bioreactor metagenome | isolation source: DHS bioreactor inoculated with | place: Japan: off Shimokita Peninsula
GGGGGGGTGCGCCGGCTGCACGGTGGAGATCCAGACCCCGGATGGCCCCGCCATGAAGCGGGTCTGTGTCGACGGTCCCGTGTTCGATGCGCAACAGGTGTTCCGCTAGGGGTCATCCGCCGCAAACAGTTCCGCCGCGTTGTCGTGGGCCAGGCTCCGTGCCAGGTCCGGCGGCAGCTGCGCCAGCCAGGCGCGCATCGTCTCCACCACCCCGTCGAAGCGTTCCCAGCGCTTCACACTGAAGGTATCCACCCCCACCAGAAAGCGCCCGGGAAAATCCAGGAACAGCTGGCGCCATTCCTCCGCCAGCACCCCCTCAGGCGCGATGCGCCCATCACGCACCGACAGGTCCACCCGCAGGGCCGGGTAGCGACGCAGGTAGTCGGCGAGCAGTGCCGGACAGGGATAGGCACCGGCATGGGCCCAGATGACCGGTTGTTGCGGGGCGATGTCGTAGAGGGTGTCGATCACCGCGGGGTCGCCATGTACCTGCAGCGGCAGCCCCTCCCGCGCGGCGATCTCCACGATACGGCGGAACACCGGGCTGTGGCGCTGCCCGGCGAAGATGTGCAACTCGCCGATCCCGCGCCAGATACCCTGCTCCAGCGCGGCCTCCACGCGGGCCGGCAGGGTCTCGTCCCCGGGCCATGGAATCTTGTCGTCATGGTCACGGTACAGGCCCAGGAAGGGCATGATGCGCTCCGGTGCGTGGCGGTACAGGGCCTCGGTGTGGACATTCGGGGTGCCGGAGACCAGCGCCCGGCGGATGCCGTTGCGGTCCAGGATGGCGAGGATGTCGGCGGGCGCATAACGTGCCGCGTCCTCCACACTGTAGTGGAGATGGGCATCGAACAGGGGCTGCGCAAGCAACCCTGCAGGAAGCAGCCCCACCGCCGCACATAGGAGTGATCGGATTATTCTCCCCATGGATTCAAAGATAGCAGCCTCTGCGGATCATCGGAAAGGGAACCATGAGGATGATCTGTCACACAGCCTTCACGCCCCCGTCATGTTCCACCGGTAACCTCCTCGCTGCCAATCCGGCGATTCAGAATGTTTAGAGGAGCACCCCCATGATTTTCCCGCAAGCCAATAAACTGGCGCTGGCCGTCGGCCTCGCCCTAGCCAGCGGAACCGGCCTGGTACAGGCCGATGACGATACCCCCCGTGACTTCGGCGTGATGGTGCAGGACCTGCTGCATGCCCAGTCCGATCGCCTGTTCGGTTTCAAGAAGCCGCTGGAACAGTCCGCCACGGAATATGACTACGTGCCGCGCGAGCTGGCCAGCGCCGACCAGCGTATGCTGCTGGCCAAGGGCCTGAAGGCCGAGTTCGTCACCCGTAGCCTCGGCACCTCCGGCGACTTCATCGCCTTCTGGCCGAGCGCCGAACAGTACAGCCACCTGATCGTCTGCATCGAGCAGGGCCGCGCCGCCGAAGGCCGCAATGCCGGCGTACAGCGTGTCGACGTGGCCACCGGCGCGGTGGAGACCATCGTCTACGGCATGAGCCGCTGCGACGGCATCCGCACCACCGACTGGGGCACCGTGCTGGCCACCGAGGAAACCACCGACGGCCGCGCCTATGAAATCATCGACCCGCTCAACACCACCGGCCACTGGATCGCCGACCGCAGCACGGGCGACGTGCGCGATGCCATCGACTCTCTGAATCCGAGCCAGAACATCGTCCAGCGCCAGGCCCTGCCGACCATGGCCTGGGAAGGTCTCATCGTGCTGCCCAGCGGCGTGGTGATCGCCGGCGACGAACTGCGTCCCGGTTCCTACGCCAATGATTTCGGCACCCGCGATACCGATGGCGGCGCCATCTTCAAGTTCGTACCGGCCATGCCGCGCATGGACGACGGCAAGATCAGTCACCTGGACGACTCCCCGCTGGCCTCCGGCGCCACCTATGCCATGCAGGTGTCCTGCTACAACAACCGCCAGCAGTTCGGCCAGGGCTGCGAAATCGGCAATGCCGCCTGGGTGGGCGTGAATGCCCTGGATGCGCGCATGGATGCCAACCGCAACGGCGCCACCGGCTACTACCGCCCCGAAGACCTGGAAATGGATCCGCTCTTCCATGACGAGGAAAATCCCGCCGCCATCCGCTTCTGCGTGGCAAACACCGGCAATGAAGGCGCGAAGAACTATGCCGAGGTCCTGTGCGGCGTGGACAGCGACCCGCTGCTGGCCGACAACAACATCCGCTCGGTGGTGGTAAACCGCTTCGTGGAAGGCGACATGGAGTTCAACAGCTTCGACAACCTGGACTTCCAGCCCAGGACCGGCAACCTGTACGTGATCGAGGACCACAAGTACGGCGACATCATCGGCTGCCTGTCTGATGGTGAGGACCGCGATATCAAGAGCGACGGCTGTGTGCGCATGGCTTCCGTGACGGACCCGGCCGCAGAACCCACCGGCTTCATCTTTGACGCCACGGGCGAAACGGCCTACGTGATCGTGCAGCATGGCGAACAACCGGCCGAACTGCTGGATTACGCATCGAACCCGGTCAATGGTCGTACCGATGACCTCATCAAGGTCACCGGCTTCAAGGTGAAGGGACAGAAGCACGAGAAGCGCAGCAAGCACGACAAGCACGACAAATAAGTCTGCTACAGGACCGGAACAGGGCCAGGGAGGCCCGGCGACGCCCCGCCCCGCGCGGGGCGTCGTCATTTTTACCGCGCGGTTTCCACCCGCCAACCCGCCCGCACGGGTCGGCGCGACACCTCACAGCCAAGCTCGACCAGCCAGTCGGCCAGCAGCTGGTTGGAATTGTGACCCAGATGGTAACCAGTGGGGTAGGGAATGAATGTCAGGTCGACCTCGGGTGTTTTCAGGCGGTGCTCCGCCTCGGCAATCCGGGCATCCAGCCGCCTGCGCAGCCTCTCCACCCGTTCCCGTTCGACGTTCAGGCTGTGCAGCTCGACGATCACCACCCGTACCTGGGAGCGCACCGCCTCCGCCGTGGCGGGCCCTGGCAGGACCCGATAACCCAGCGCACCTTGCGTGGACCAGAGCAAGGCCGCCAGACCGCTGGCGGTACTGGTATCCCGCTCGGCGTAGTAGCGCCAGTCGCCATAGGCATAACGGCGCAGACTGCCGTCCGGCGCCGGCAGCACCAGGCTGGTATGACGTCCGTGATCGAGCACGAACACCGCTACCGGGTCCCGCGGATCCGGCGGCGGCACGATCCGCGTGGTGCCGCAGCCGGCCAGCAACAGTAACAGCAGTGTCGCGACGCAAGCCCTGCGGATCACCCTGAACATGCCTTCACGGAGCGGACCAGCGCCAGTCCCGGATCTCCGGCTTGTCGATACCGTGTTCGTAGGCGTAGCGCCGGCAGTCGATCTGCCGGTCGCGCATCTCCTGCTTCACATGGGCACCGGCCACCAGCAGGCCGGGCACTCGATTGATGACATCGATGACCAGGCTGAAGCGGTCGATCTCGTTTTCCATGGCCAGGTCCAGCGGCGTGTTGATATTGCCCTTCTCCTTGTAGCCGCGCACATGCAGGTGGTTGTGGTTGGTGCGCCGGTAGGCGAGGCGGTGGATCAGCCAGGGGTAGCCGTGGAAGTTGAAAATGATCGGTTTGTCGAGGGTGAACAGGCTGTCGAAATCCCGATCGGGGAGTCCATGGGGATGCTCGCCGGCACCGGCCAGGGTGAACAGGTCCACCACATTGATGAAGCGGATTTTCAGCTCCGGGAAATACCCGCGCAGCAGTTGCACGGCAGCCAGCGCCTCCTGGGTGGGAATATCTCCGCAAGAGGCCATCACCACATCGGGCTCGCTGCCCTGGTCGTTGCTGGCCCAGTCCCAGATGCCCAGCCCCTTGGTGCAGTGACGGATGGCCGCATCCATGTCCAGGTACTGCAGATGCTGCTGCTTGTCGGCCACGATGACATTGATGTCGTTGCGGCTGCGCAGGCAGTGATCGGCGACGCTGAGCAGGCAGTTGGCATCGGGCGGCAGGTAGATGCGGGTAACAGCGGGATCTTTGTTCACCACCAGGTCCAGGAAGCCGGGGTCCTGGTGGGTGAAACCATTGTGATCCTGGCGCCATACGGTGGAGGTGATGAGCAGGTTCAGCGAAGACACCGGCGCCCGCCAGGGGATGTCCTCGCAGATGGCAAGCCACTTGGCATGCTGGTTGAACATGGAGTCGATCACATGCACGAAGGCCTCGTAGGTGGAGAAGAAGCCGTGCCGACCGGTCAGCAGGTAGCCCTCCAGCCAGCCCTCCAGGGTGTGCTCCGACAACACCTCCATGACCCGGCCGTCCGGTGACAGTTCACCGCCATCGGCGTCCTGGGGCAGATACTCGGCCATCCAGGTCTTCTTGCTGGCCTCGTACACGGCCTGCAGCTTGTTGGAGCTGGTCTCGTCGGGACCGAATACCCGGAAGTTATCCGGGTTGGCGCGCAGGATGTCGCGCAGCATCTCGCCGAGGGGGAAGGTATTGCCGGCCAGGCCGGCGCCGGGGCGCTCCACCGTCACGGCATAGTCGTGAAAGTCCGGCATGCGCAGGGTCTTGCGCAGCACACCGCCGTTGGCATGGGGGTTTGCGCCCATGCGCCGCGGACCCTGCGGCGCCAGGGCGCGCAGCTCCGGAACCAATCGCCCGCGTTCGTCGAAAAGCTCCTCGGGGCGGTAGCCGCGCAGCCAGCTTTCCAGCGCCTGGCGCTGACGCTCATCGTCGCGCGCCTTGGGCAGCGGCACCTGGTGGGCGCGCCAGCTGCCTTCGATGGCGTGGCCGTCTATTTCCTCTGGTCCGGTCCAGCCCTTGGGACTGCGCAGCACGATCATGGGCCAGCGCGGGCGCACGGTCTCCTGGCCACCGCGCGCACGCGCCTGGATCGCATGGATCTCCTGCATGCATTGGTCGAGGGTCGCGGCCATGGCCTGGTGCATGAGGTCCGGGTCGTCGCCCTCCACGAAGTAGGGCGTCCAGCCATAGCCCCGGAACAGCGCCTCCAGTTCCTTGTGCGGGATGCGCGCCAGCACGGTGGGATTGTTGATCTTGTAGCCGTTGAGGTGCAGCACCGGCAGCACGGCACCGTCACGCGCGGGGTTGAGGAACTTGTTGCCATGCCAGGCGGTGGCCAGCGGACCGGTCTCCGCCTCGCCGTCCCCCACCATGACGGTCACCAGCAGGTCGGGATTGTCGAACGCGGCACCGAAGGCATGGGACAGGCTGTAGCCCAGCTCACCACCCTCGTGGATGGAACCGGGCGTCTCCGGGGTGCAATGACTGCCGATGCCGCCGGGGAAGGAGAACTCGCGGAAGAAACGCCGCAGGCCGTCCTCGTCCTCGGCCTTGTTGGGATAGACCTCGGAGTAGGCCCCTTCCAGGTAGACCGGCGCCAACACGCCGGGCGCGCCGTGGCCCGGCCCGGCGAGGAAGATGGCGTCCAGGTCATGCTTCCGGATCAGGCGGTTGAGGTGCACATAGAGAAAGCTCAGCCCCGGGCTGGAGCCCCAGTGGCCCAGCAGGCGCTCCTTGATGTGCTCCGGCCGCAGGGGTTCACGCAGCAGCGGATTGTCACGCAGATAGATCATGCCCGCGGCCAGGTAGTTGCAGGCACGCCAGAAGGCATGAAGCTGTTGAAGCTCCCGGGAATTCAGGGGGGTGACACTGGTTGTACTCTTCATTGCTTACTCCCCAAGCGCGAGGGCTTGCTGTGCCATGATGGCGGCCTCGTCCACGGGCAACACCCACACGGACACCGGGCTGGCGCTGGCGCTGATGCAGCCGGGCTGGCCGATGGTGGTGTCATTGGCCGCCGGGTCGAGATGAATGCCCGCCCAGTGCAGGTTTTCCAGGATACGGGCGCGGATCACGGGTGCATGCTCGCCGACACCACCACCGAAGACGATCGCCTCCGCGCCGCCGAGCACCGTGAGATAGGCGCCGATGTATTTGGCCGCCCGATAACAGTATAGACCGATGGCCTGGGCCGCCGTCGGGCTGTCGCTGGCGAGCAGCTCCCGCATGTCGCCGCTCGACCCCGACAGGCCCAGCAGGCCGCTGCGGTGGTTGAGTATCTCCTCGAGTTGCCGCGCATCGAGACCCGCATGCTGCTGCAGGTACAACAGCAAACCCGGATCCAGATCGCCGCTGCGGGTGGCCATGACCAGGCCTTCCAGGGGTGTGAAACCCATGGAGGTATCCAGCGGTCGCCCGTCACGAATGGCACTGATGGAGCAGCCGGAGCCCAGCTGCAGGCTGATGATGCGCGCAGATTGCGGTGCCGGTGCCTGGCGATCCCGCCAGGATTGCCACAGGGCCTGGTGAGCCAGGCCATGAAAGCCATAGCGGCGCAGCCCGTGACGGGCGGCCAGCTCCCCGGGCAGGGCATAGCGGGTGGCCAGGGCAGGCAGGTCATGGAAAAAGGCGGTGTCGAATACCGCGACCTGGAACGAGTCCTGGCCCAGCAGGGCACGGCAGGCCCGGATCAGCTCCAGGGCGGCGGGGTTATGCAGGGGGGCCAGGGTCGCCAGCCGCTCGATACCCGCCTCCACGGCGGCATCGATGCGACAGGGCGCCACGAAGGCATCCCCGCCATGCACCACCCGGTGGACCACCCGGTCCGGTACAGCTAACCCGTATTCCTGAAGGAAACCCTGGAGCAGGTCACGCGGCTCGCCCTCGTCGCGCGTATGGTGGCGGGAGGCCAAACGGCGCAGGCGGTCGGGCCCGGCCTCGAAGGCCGCGAGGCGGAGGGAGGAACTGCCGGCATTGATCGTGAGGATCATCGGCATGGTTCCGGATCATACCGGAACCCGCCGGGGAGGGCGACGCCTTACTCGGTGTCCACCAGTGATATGCCGCTGAGGGCGGTATCCGCGTCCACCTCGCCATCCTTGAGCTTGACCATGAGGCGCACTTCGTTGGCGGAATCGGCGTGATGCAGGGCATCGTCATAGGTGATCTCGCCGGCCTTGTACAGCTCGTAGAGGGCCTGGTCGAAGGTCTTCATGCCCTGCTGGCCGGACTTCTTCATCAGTTGCTTCAGCTCGTGGATCTCGCCCTTGCGGATCAGGTCGGAGGCCAGCGGGGTATTGATCAGCACTTCCACGGCGCAGCGCCGACCCTTGCCGTCGGGGGTGGGGATCAACTGCTGGGCCAGCAGTGCCTTGAGGTTCAGGGACAGGTCCATGAGCAGCTGGTCGCGGCGGTCTTCCGGGAAGAAGTTGATGATACGGTCCAGCGCCTGGTTGGCATTGTTGGCATGCAGGGTCGCCAGGCACAGGTGACCGGTTTCGGCAAAGGCGACGGCATAGTCCATGGTTTCACGGGTACGGATCTCGCCGATCAGGATCACATCGGGGGCCTGGCGCAGGGTGTTCTTGAGGGCGGTTTCAAAGGATTCGGTATCCACGCCCACCTCGCGCTGGGTAACGATGCAGCCCGAATGCTGGTGTACGAATTCGATGGGATCCTCGATGGTGATGATATGGCCGGTGCTGTTCTGGTTACGGTAGCCTATCATGGCGGCCAGCGAAGTGGATTTACCGGTGCCGGTGCCGCCCACGAAGATGATCAGGCCGCGCTTGGTCATGGCCAGGGTCTTGATGATGGGCGGCAGCTTCAGCTCGTCGACACTGGGGATATGTGTCTCGATACGGCGCAGCACCATGCCCACATGGTTGCGCTGGTAGAAGGCGCTGACACGGAAACGGCCTACACCGGTGGCACTGATGGCGAAGTTGCATTCGTGTTGCTGTTCGAATTCCTCGCGCTGCTGCGGCGTCATGACGCTGAGCACCACCTCGCGCGCCTGGTCCGGGGTAAGACTGCTCTGGGTCACGGGTGCGATCTTGCCGTTCACCTTCATACTCGGCGGCATGCCGGTGGTGATGAACAGGTCGGAGCCGCCCTTGTGCACCATGAGTTTGAGCAGCTGATTAAAATCCATGTCGTACTCCTGTTAAGGGTTGCATCCCAATCTTCCTTGCCCGCCCTTCAATCTGCCTGCGAGGAATCCGCGCCCTCATCCGCCCCGCGGCATTCAATCAACGGAACGCCTCTTTGTTGGATGCCTTGCTGCGGGCATCCAGGCGACTGACCAGGCCCTTCTGCACCAGCTCCTGCAGGTTCTGGTCCAGGGTCTGCATGCCCACGGACTGACCGGTCTGGATGGCAGAGTACATCTGCGCCACCTTGTCCTCGCGAATCAGGTTGCGGATGGCCGGGGTGCCGATCATGATTTCGTGGGCCGCGATACGCCCGCCGCCGGTCTTCTTGAGCAGGGTCTGGGAAATGACCGCGCGCAGGGATTCCGACAGCATGGAACGCACCATGGTCTTCTCCGCCGCCGGGAACACGTCGATGATACGGTCGATGGTCTTGGCCGCGGAGCTGGTATGCAGGGTGCCGAACACCAGGTGCCCGGTCTCGGCCGCCGTCAGTGCCAGGCGGATGGTTTCCAGGTCGCGCATTTCCCCCACCAGGACGATGTCCGGGTCCTCGCGCAGGGCCGAGCGCAGGGCCTCGTTGAAACCGAGGGTGTCGCGATGCACCTCGCGCTGGTTGATCAGGCACTTCTTGCTTTCGTGCACGAACTCGATGGGGTCTTCCACCGTCAGGATGTGCTCGAAGCGGCTGTTGTTCACGTGGTCGATCATGGCCGCCAGGGTGGTGGACTTGCCGGAGCCGGTGGGCCCGGTCACCAGCACGATGCCGCGTGGCTGGTCGGCGATATCCTTGAAACTGGCCGGCGCGCCCAGTTCCTCCAGGCTCAGGATCTGGGAGGGGATGGTACGGAATACCGCTCCGGCGCCCCGGTTGTGGTTGAAGGCGTTGACACGGAAACGTGCCAGGTTGGGGATTTCGAAGGAAAAGTCCGTCTCCAGGAATTCCTCGTAATCCTTGCGTTGCTTGTCGTTCATGATGTCGTAGGTGAGCTGGTGCACGGTCTTGTGATCCAGCGCCGGGACATTGATACGACGGATGTCCCCGTCCACCCGGATCATGGGAGGCAGGCCGGCGGACAGATGAAGGTCGGAGGCATTGTTCTTGACGCCAAAGGCGAGTAGTTCAGCGATATCCATGCTATTCCCTGACTTGATGAAGCTCTGGACTCCAGTATCGACAGCAGCAACAATTCCTTGATAGTGTCGATCCCGCGTGAAAGCGCATTATTAAAAGATTATCCCGGGAAGTATAGTGTCCACCGCAAAGATCACTTCAACCCATGCCGAGCGCCTGACGCAGGTGCGGGAACGTATCGCCAGGGCGTGCCGGGACAGCGGCCGGGATCCCGATGCGGTACGACTGCTGGCGGTAAGCAAGGGCCAGCCCCTCGAGGCCCTGCGCGCGCTGGCCGCCGCCGGCCAGCGCCGCTTCGGGGAATCCTACGTCCAGGAGGCCATGGCCAAGATCCAGGCGCTGGACTGTCCCGACTGTGAATGGCATTTCATCGGCCCCCTGCAGTCCAATAAAGCAGCCCTGGTGGCCGAAAACTTCGACTGGGTTCACAGTATCGACCGCGTCAAGATCGCCACGGCACTGTCCCGCCACCGCGCCCCGGATGCCCCACCCCTGCAGGTCTGCCTGCAGGTGAACATCAGCGGCGAGACCAGCAAGTCCGGGGTGGAGGTGACGGAACTGCCGGCCCTCGCCGAGCAGGTGGCCACCCTGCCCGGCCTGCGCCTGCGCGGCCTGATGACCATCCCCCGCCCCACCGACAACAGCGCCGCCCAGCGGGACGCCTTCCGCCGGCTGCGCGTCGCCAGCGAGGAGCTGCGCCGGCACGGTCACGACCTCGACACCCTGTCCATGGGCATGTCCGACGACCTGGAGGCCGCCATCGCCGAGGGCAGTACCCTGGTGCGGGTCGGCACGGCGCTCTTCGGCCCGCGGCAGCTGGCGGGCTGAAACCCGACCCATAACCCAGGCTTGTTTCACCCGTGGTGCGTGGTATCGTGCCGGACATGAAGACCCGCAAGCTCTCTTTCATCGGCGCCGGCAACATGACGCGCAGCCTGGTTGGCGGCCTGATCGCCGACGGTTGCGATCCGTCCCTGATCCGCCTGTCCGATCCCGACGCCGACCGCCTCCAGGACCTGGCCCACCGCCTCGGGGTGCAAATCGTCCAGGACAATCGCAGTGTGATCGAGGACGCTGACCTGGTGGTGCTGGCCGTGAAACCCCAGGTGCTGCCCGCGGTGGCCCGGGAGATCGCCGACCGGGTGCAGGACCAGCAACCGCTGGTGATCTCCATCGCCGCCGGCATCCGCACCCCCGACCTGGCCCGCTGGCTGGGCGCCGACACCGCCATCGTGCGCGCCATGCCCAATACCCCGGCCCTGGTGCAGAGCGGCGCCACCGGCCTGTTCGCCAATGCCCATGTGCGCGACCAGCAGCGCGACCTGGCCGAAACCATCCTGCGCGCCGTGGGCCTGACCCTGTGGGTGGAGCAGGAAGACCAGCTGGACCTGGTCACCGCCCTGTCCGGCAGCGGTCCGGCGTATTTCTTCCTGGTCATGGAGGCCCTGCAGGAGGCCGCCAGCAAGCTCGGCCTGCCCGCCGAAACGGCGCGCCTGCTGGCCCTGCAGACGGCCTTCGGCGCCAGTCGCATGGCACTGGAAAGCGACGAGGACGCCGCCGCCCTGCGCCAGCGCGTCACCTCCCCCGGCGGCACCACGGAGCAGGCCCTGCGGGTGCTGGAGGAAGGCGGGCTGCGGAACCTCATGGAGCAGGCCCTGACCGCGGCGGCCCGCCGTTCGCGTGAGCTGGCGGATCAATTCGGAGCACAATGATGGGCAGCAGCTATTTCACCAATCCCGTCGAATTCCTCATCAACACCCTGTTCGGCCTCTACGTGCTGGCCATCATGCTGCGCACCCTGCTGGCCGCGGTGCGGGCGGATTTCTACAACCCCCTGAGCCAGTTCCTGGTACGCATCACCAACCCGCCGCTCATTCCGCTGCGCCGCCTGGTACCCAGTATCGGCCGCATCGACACCAGCGCCATCCTGCTCATGCTGGTGGTGCAGATGCTGGCCATCCTGCTGATCCTGCTGCTGCGCGGCGGCGGCATCCCCTTCGGTTCCCTGCTGCTGCTGTCCGTCGCCGAACTGGTCAACCTGCTGTTCAACATCTACATCATCGCCATTATCGTGCTGGCCATCCTCAGCTGGGTGAACCCGGGCCTGCACAACCCCGTCACCGGCCTGCTGCACAGCCTGACCGCGCCGGTCCTGGCGCCCTTCCGCCGCCTGCTGCCACCCATGTCCGGAATGGACCTGTCCCCACTGGCGGCACTACTGGCCCTGTACATCGGCAAGATGCTGGTCATGCCCCCGCTCTACCACCTGGTGCGGATCTGAAGCTGTTATAAAACAACCAGTTACCATGTATCCTCCCCACGAGCGGAGGATGTGACGGCCGTCACGCCCGGCCTGGCCCTGGGCGGCTAAGCTCCGGATTGACCGACGACTCCCCTGTCATACCCTTTTCTCAAGGCTTTCAGGATACTGGCCGCTATAAGGCTGGTATGCCACAGAACCACCCAACTGCCGCAAGGGGAAGGCAATGAAGCAAGACGATTTCGGGCAGCGCATGCAGGCCTATGAGATCTGGAAGCAGGAACTGATCCAGACGATCCAGGATTTCCAGGGCTGGCTGACGAGCCATGACATGATCTCCCCGGAGAATGATCTCCGGGTATACGAAACCGTGGATGCCCTGCGCAAGGACCGCCTGACCGTGGCCTTCGTGGCGGAATTCTCCCGTGGCAAGACCGAACTCATCAACGCCCTGTTCTTTGCCGAGTACGGGCGCCGCCTGCTGCCCTCCGAGGCCGGCCGCACCACCATGTGCCCGACGGAACTGTTCTACGATCACCAGGAAGGCAGCGCCTACATCCGCCTGCTACCCATCGAAAGCCGCAGCCATGAGCGCAGCATCGGTGATTTCAAGCTCGACCCCATCCACTGGACCCATATCCCGCTGGATACAAAGAATCCCGACCAGATCGCCGGCGCCCTGCACGAAGTGGTAAAGACCAAGCTGGTGCCGCTGGAAAAGGCCGCCGAACTGGGCCTCTACCATCCCGACCACGACAACTACCAGAAGCGCCATGGCAAGCCGCCGGAGCAGGTGGAGATCCCCGTCTGGCGTCATGCCATGATCAGCTTTCCCCACCCGCTGCTCAAGGAAGGTCTGGTGGTACTGGATACCCCCGGTCTCAACGCCCTGGGTAACGAACCGGAGCTGACCATCAGCATGCTGCCCGCCGCCCAGGCGGTGCTGTTCCTGCTGGGTGCCGATACCGGCGTGACCCGCAGCGACCTGGACATGTGGCAGCACCATGTCAGCGGTGTGCGCTCCAAGGGGGGCAAGGGCCTGGTGGTGGTGCTGAACAAGATCGACACCCTGTGGGACGACCTCAAGGATGTCGCCACCATCGATACCACCATCGAAAGCCAGCGCCGCGCCAGCGCCGAACAGCTGCACGTACCCATCGAACAGGTATTCCCCCTGTCCGCCCAGAAGGCCTTGCTCGCCAAGGTGCGCAACGACCAGGAACTGCTGGAGCGCAGCCGCCTGCCCGTGCTGGAACAGTTCCTGGCGACGGAGATTCTGCCGCAAAAACAGAACATCGTGCGTGACAGTATCCTGCAGGAGATCGGTGGCCTGCTGGATGAAAACCGCAGCATCCTGGAAGCGAAGCGCAAGGGCGCCGACAAGCAGTGTACCGAGCTGCGTTCCCTGCGCGGCAAGAATGCCGACGTCATCATGCACCTGATGAGCAAGTCCCGCGAGGAACAGGCCGCCTATCTCAAGAACGTGGAAAGCTTCCAGTCCAGCCGCCGCCTGCTGCAAAACCAGGCGAAGGTCATGCTCGATACCCTGAGCCTGGAACGCCTGGACCAGCTCATCGGCAGGACCCGCAAGGACATGACCGGCAGCTGGACCACCAATGGCATGAAACGCGGCATGAAGACCTTCTTCGACGGAGCGCGCGAGGTCATGGATCAGGTCAGCGCCCAGGCGGAGCAGACGCGCATGCTGATCCGCGCCACCTACCGGAAATTCCACGAGGAGCACGGTCTCCCGGCGCTGACACCGAAGGTCTTCTCGGTCGGCTCCTATTCAGCAGAGCTGGATCGCCTCTACGAAGAGGCCGAGACCTTCCGCAAGAGCCCGGTCACCACCATGACGGAGCAGACCTTCGTCATCAAGAAGTTCTTCGTGTCCCTGGTCAGTCATGCCCGCAATCTCTTCTTCAAGGCCAATCAGGAAGCGGACGCCTGGCTCAAGGAGGTCATGAACCCGCTGGTGAAGCAGATCAAGGACCACAAGGTGGCCATGGAAAAACGACTGGAGACCCTGCGCCGCATAAGCGAGTCCCGCGACACCCTGGAGGCCCGGATCAAGGAACTGGAAAAACAGCTTCAGGACATCGATGCCCAGCTGAAGACCCTGGGTGCCATGCGCGAGACGCTGCATCGGCCATTGCCCGGCACGGGTAGCACACCCCAGGCAACCGCCGCCCAGGGCTGAACCCTATTCCTCGCCGGTGCCGCGAGCCCCGCCTTCGGTCGGGGCTCGCGCTCCCCCACAGGCCCCGATACTGGACTATAGTTGTGGTATCGGCATAGCCAATAAGGAGAATCGCCATGGGTTCGAAAACGCTGTTCGCGGCCATCCTGGCCGGTCTCTCCCTTCTGCTCAGCCTGCCCGCCCAGGCAGAAAACTCGCAGGATTTCGGGGACCACGTGGTGCACTTCAACGCCCTGACCACGGACAATCTGCCGCCGACCGTCACCCGGGAATACGGTATCACCCGCAGCAAGAATCGCGCGCTGCTCAATGTGGCGATCCTGAGAAAGGTCCTCGGCACCACCAACCAACCGGTCGCCGCCAGGATCAGTGCCACCGTCACCAACCTTACCGGACAACAGCGTGAGATCGAACTGCGCGAGATCCGTGAGGGCAGCGCCGTTTACTACATCGGCGAATTCGGCGTGAACCACGAGGAAAACCTGGACTTCAGCATCGTGGCCCACCCCGAGGACCATGACCGTCCCTTGCGGGTACAGTTCCAGCAGCGTTTCTTCACCCGCTGAGTAGCGGATACAGGGTCCACAGCCCGAAACCCATCACCAGCATGCCGGCCACGCGCCGCACCCAGATGTGCCGCACGAAGGCACTCAGGCGCGTGGCCGCCATCCCCATCAACAACAGCGTGGGCAGGGTGCCAAGACCGAAGCTCAACATCAGCATGCCCCCCTCGATGGCGTCACCCCGGCTGATGGACCAGACCAGCACGCTATAGACCAGCCCACAGGGCAGCCAGCCCCACAGCAGTCCCAGCAGAAAGGCCTGTGCCGGCGTGCGCACGGGCAGGAAGCGTCGCCCCAGGGGTTCGATCCGCTGCCATACCCGGCCGCCGACCCGCTCCAACCGGGCCAGGCCCAACCACCAGCCGGCCAGATACAGGCCCAGGGCGATCATGAACAGGGCCGCCAGCACCTGCAGCCCCAGCTGGGCATGGCGCAGGCCACTCCAATGGGCCGCCAGGTAACCCACGCCGCCCAGCAGGGCACCGGCCAGGGTATAGCTGGCGATACGCGCCAGGTTGTAGGCCAGCAGATAGGGCAGCATGCGCGCCGAATCGCGCACCTCCCGCGGCAGGCCCAGCGCCAGGGCACCGACGATACCGCCGCACATGCCCACGCAGTGCACACCGCCGAGCAGGCCGACCAGGAAGGCGGCCAGGTAGGACACGTCCATCGGCACGGCTATTTCACCTCCAGCCAGGTACGGAAACGCAGCAGCATGAGCAAGCCCGGCAAGGCGATCAGGGCGCAGAAGGAAAAGAAGCCCACCCAGCCCATGGCGTCCGCCATGTAGCCGGTGGGTGCGGCAATGAACACCCGCGGGATGCCCATCAGGCTGGTGAGCAGGGCGTACTGGGTGGCGGTGAAGCGCTTGTCGGTCAGGCTGGCCATGAAGCCGATGAAGGCCGCCGTGCCCATGCCGGCGCTGAGATTCTCGAAGGCCACCACGGCAGCCAGCATGGGCAACTGATCGCCAACCACGGCCAGCAGGGCGAAACCGGCGGTGGAAGCGGCCTGCAGGATGCCGAAGCTCCATAGCGCGTGATAGATACCCAGGCGCAGGATCAGCACCCCGCCCAGCAGGCCGCCGGCGATGGTGGCCCAGAAGCCGAACAGCTTCACCACCGCGCCGATCTCGGTCAGGCTGAACCCGACATCGAGGTAGAGGGGCGTGGTCATGTGCGCGGCCATGATGTCCCCCACCTTGTACAACAGGATGAACAGCAGGATCCCCCAGGCACCATTGCGCTTGAAGTATTCGCGGAAGGGTTCCACCACGGCGGCCCGCAGGGTACCCGGCACACCACCGGGGGTATCCGGTTCCGGCGCCAGCAGGGTGGTCAGCACCCCCACCAGCATGAAGCCCGCCATCAGCAGGTAGACGGTGGAAAAGGCCAGGAAGTCGGCCAGGATCAAACCGCCACCGGAGGCCAGCAGCATGCCGAAACGATAGCCGTTCACATACAGCGCCGCGCCCAGCCCCTGCTCGTCCTCGGCCAGGGCCTCGCGCCGGTAGGCGTCAATGACGATGTCCTGGCTGGCGGAAAAGAAGGTCACCAGCAGGGCCGCCAGGGCCACCACCAACGGGGCCTGGGCGGGCTGGGTAAGCCCGAGCCCCGCGATGGCCAGCATCAATAACAGTTGAATGATCAGCAGCCAGCCGCGGCGGCGGCCCAGCAGGGTCGGGGTATAGCGGTCCACCAGCGGCGCCCAGACGAACTTGAGGGTGTAGGGCAATCCCACCAGGGCGAACAGGCCGATGGTACCGAGGTCCACCCCCTCTTTCGTCATCCAGGCCTGCAGCACCGAGCCGGTGAGCAGCAGCGGCAGGCCGGAGACGAAGCCCATCAGCAGCGCCACCAGCATGCGCCCCGAGAACACCGTCCACAGCAGTTCGGCTGTGCCGCGTTTTACCATGCCTGTACCCTGTCCTTGCGCGGCTGCATCAGAGTGTATAGTCGTAATCCATGATCAGGGGCGCGTGGTCGGAGAAGCGCAGCTCCTTGTAGATGTGCGCTGCCCGCGCCAGCTGGCCGATACGCGGCGTGGTCACCTGGTAGTCAATGCGCCAGCCCACGTTCTTCGCCCAGGCCTGGCCGCGGTTGGACCACCAGGTGTACTGGTCGGGGCGCGGATCGACCGCGCGGAAGGCGTCCACGTAGCCCACGCGACCGAACAGGGCGTCCATCCAGGCGCGCTCCTCGGGCAGGAAGCCGGAGTTCTTCTGGTTGCCACGCCAGTTCTTCAGGTCGATCTCCTTGTGGGCGATGTTCCAGTCGCCACAAATGATGTATTCGCGGCGGCGCCGGCGCATGCGTTGCAGCAGGGGCATGAAACGCTCCATCATGGAAAACTTGCACTGCTGGCGTGCCTCGCTGGAAGAGCCGGAGTGCAGGTACAGGGACACCACACTGAGCGGCCCGAAGCGCACCTCCAGGTAACGCCCCTCGGCATCCACGTCCGGCCAGCCCAGCCCCGCGATCACCCGGTCCGGCTTGCGCCGGCTGTAGATGGCCACGCCACTGTAGCCCTTCTTCTCGGCATCATGGAAACAGGCGTGGTAGCCACGCGGGTGGAAGACCGGGTCCTCCAGCTGGTGGGCCTGCGCCTTGGTCTCCTGGAGACAGACCACGTCGGCCTTCTGGCGCAGCATCCAGGGAAAAAAACCCTTGCGGGCGGCGGAGCGGATGCCGTTGAGGTTGGCCGTGATGATGCGCATGCTTTCTCCAGGACGGGGGAAGCGGGTATCATACCGACCTTTCCCACTCCAGGCAGTCATTCCCATGCAGGATTACCAGCAGGCCTTTCTGGAATTCGCCATCGACGCCGGCGTGCTGCGCTTCGGCGAGTTCACCCTGAAATCCGGCCGCATCAGCCCCTATTTCTTCAACGCCGGCCTGTTCAACACCGGCCGCCACCTGGCGCGGCTGGGCCGCTTCTACGCCCAGGCCATCGTCGATTCCGGCCGCGACTTCGATGTGCTGTTCGGCCCCGCCTACAAGGGCATCCCCCTGGCCGCCGCCACCGGCATCGCCCTGGCCGACCACCACGAGCGCGACCTGCCCTGGTGCTTCAACCGCAAGGAGGCCAAGGATCACGGCGAGGGCGGCAACCTGGTGGGCGCGCCGCTGGAGGGTCGGGTATTGATCGTCGACGATGTCATCACCGCCGGCACCGCCATTCGCGAGTCCGTGGACATCATCCAGGCCGCCGGCGCCACCCCCGCCGGGGTGGTGATCGCCCTGGACCGCCAGGAACGCGGCCGCGGCGAGCGCTCGGCCATCCAGGAAGTGGAACAGGACCTGGGCCTGCCGGTCACCAGCATCGTCACCCTCTCCGACCTGCAGGCCTGGCTGGAAGGTGGCGCCGGCACCGCCGACACCCTGGAGCGGATCCGCGCCTACCGGGCGGAATACGGCGTTTAGGCACCTGTGGTTCACGTGCCAACCGGTGTCCTGTTGCGGGACTCGCTGTGAATACATCCCTGTACGCTCGACGGCCGCGTCCATGCGGCCGACGGTCCCGCAACAGGACACCGGCTGGCACCTCTTCCGGCTGTCGAGCAGGCTTTATCCCAGGATCAGCTTCAACCCCACCGCCAGGGTGATGACCTCGTAGACCCGCTTGATCCAGCGGTTACCCTTGACGATGGCCAGGTGAGCGCCCAGGTAGCCGCCCAGCAGGGAGCCCAGCAGCAGGGCCGGTAGCCAGCTCCAGCGGATCTCGCTCAGCACCCCCAGCACCAGCGCGCCGGCGCCGTTCCAGAACAGACCCACCAGGATCAGGGTGTAGGCCACGGCGCGGCGGTAGTCGAGCCCGAACCAGCGCACCAGCCAGAGGGTGACGAACAGCCCGGTGCCCGAGGTCAGGGAGCCATTCAGTACCCCGATCCCGAACAGCACCAGGCCGCCCACGCCGTAGCCCCAGCGGTCGCGGTGCAGCACCGCCTGCACCTGGCCCAGCCCCGGCCGCAGCACGGAGTAGACGCCCAGCCCCGCCGTCAGCAGGCCCAGGGCGATTTCCGCCGCCCGGTCCGGCACATGGATGATGAGATGGGCCCCGAGCACCACCCCGGGCAGGCCCGTGGCCAGCAGGAACAGGGCGAAGCGACGCTCCAGCGGCTCCTCTCTCAAGTGGCGCAGGGTGGCGCCGATACCCAGTGCAACACTGGCGACTTTGTGCGTCGCCAGGGCAACGGCAAAGGGCAGGCCCAGGAAAATCAGCGCCGGCAGCTGGATCAGGCCGGCGCCACCCCCGGCAAAGGCCGAGAACAGGTTCGCTACCAGGGAAATCAGGAACAGCAGCAGTTGTTCGAGCGAATTCATCGCATTCCGGTTCGCGTTACAATGTCAGTACCCAGTCGGGTCATTCATCCAGCATCAAGGAAACGCCACAGCATGAAGTTACCAGCCAGTCTCGCCGCCACCCTGCTGCTCGCCACCACCCTGGGCGCCGGCCTGCCCGGCGCGGCACAGGCCGGGCTGTACAAGTGGACGGATGAACAGGGCAATGTACATTACGGTGATCGGATCCCGCCCCAGTATGCCGAGAAGGAACAACGGCGACTGAACGAGCAGGGCATCACCGTGGAGGTGAAGGAACGCGCCAAGACCCCCGAGGAGCTGGCCGAGGCACAGCGCCTGGCGAAGATCGAAGCGGAACAGGCCGAGCTTCGTCGCCAGCAACGGGAACGCGACCGCATCCTGCTCGACACCTTCAGTAACGAAGACGAAATCATCATGACCCGCGACGGCAAGGTGAGCGCCATCGACGCCATCATCCGCGTCACCCAGGGACGCATCGAAAACCTGCGGGACCGGCTGGCGGAGCTGACCACCCGGGCCGCCAACCTGGAGCGCAGCGGCAAGACCGTGCCCGAGAACCTGCATGAGGACATCCGCTCCGCGCGCCAGCAGATCACGAACAACGAGTCCTACATCGTCCAGAAGGAACAGGAGCAGCAGGACACCCGCGTCAAGTACGAGGCGGACATCCAGCGCTTCCGTGAACTGATGCGCCTGCGGGAAGAGGAGCGTCAGAAGGCCGAAGCGCGCTAGGGAATCTCTGATTAATGTCCTGTCCGTCATTCCCGCGAAGGCGGGAATGACGAATAAATCAGGGCTTCCCTAGCCACTAACCGATATACATCAATCCTGCCAATCAGCCACGGATCAGGGTGCCGATGCCCTCGTCCGTGAACAGCTCCACCAGTACCGCGTGCTCCACCCGGCCATCGATGATATGGGCCGCCCGCACGCCCGACTGCACCGCTGACAGGGCGCAGCCGATCTTGGGCAGCATGCCGCCGTGGATGGTGCCATCGGCGATCAACGCGTTCACCTGCTCCGAGTTCAGCCCGGTCAACAGTCGTCCCTCCTTGTCGAGCAGTCCCTGGGTATTGGTGAGCAGGATCAGCTTCTCCGCCCCCAGCACCTCGGCCATGCGGCCCGCCACCAGATCGGCGTTGATGTTGTAGGCCTGGCCATCCTCGCCCACGCCGATGGGGGCGATGACCGGAATGAAATCGCTGTGCACCAGCATATCCACCACCGAGGCATCGATGCTGGCCACCTCCCCCACATGACCGATATCGATGATCTCCGGGGCCTGCATCTCCGGGGACTGGCGGGAGACCTTCAGCTTGCGCGCGTGGATCAGGCCGCCATCCTTGCCGGTGAGCCCGACGGCGCGGCCGCCATGGCTGTTGATGAGACTGACGATCTCCTTGTTCACCAGGCCACCGAGGACCATTTCCACCACGTCCATGGTTTCCTCGTCGGTGACACGCATGCCCTGAACGAATTCCGATTTCTTGCCGATGCGCTCCAGCAGCTGGCCGATCTGGGGTCCTCCCCCGTGTACGATGACAGGGTTGATGCCCACCAGCTTCATGAGCACGATGTCGCGGGCGAAGCCTTCCTTGAGCTTTTCATCCACCATGGCGTTGCCGCCGTACTTGATCACCACCGTCTTTTCGCTGAAACGGCGGATATAGGGCATCGCCTCGGTCAGCACGTGCGCGACGTTCATGGCTTGGTCGTTGGAAAGGCTCATGGCATCCGGTCTGCGGGCTTGGAAAGCGCATAGCCTACCCGCAAGCCGGCAGACGCGCAAAGCCGGGATGTCGGGCGATGGGAAAGAGAGCCCGCGGGTGGCGCCTCTGCCGGGGAGCGGTTGGAGGAAGGCACCTGTAGGAGCGGCCTCTGGCCGCGAAGGGCAGTGGCACATCCGTTCGCGGCCAGAGGCCGCTCCTACAAGCATTCCGGTAGCCGGGCTAGAAGGGAAGCTGCAACTCCGGCTGCACCTGCAACATCGCCCGGCGGAAGTCCTCCTGGATACGGCGCAAGGCATCCTCGTCATCGGCCTCGAAACGCAGCACCAGCACCGGCGTGGTATTGGATGCCCGCACCAGTCCCCAGCCATCGCTGAATTCCACCCGCATGCCATCGATGGTATGTACGTGGGCATTCTCGAAATGGGCGCTGGCCAGCAGGCGGTCCATGAAGGGGTGAGGCTCGCCCTCCGCCATGGGCACCTGCAGCTCCGGGGTGTTGACGCTGTCCGGCAGCATGGCGAACACGCTGCTGGAGGTGCGGTGGTCGTTGGCCAGGATTTCCAGCAGGCGGGCGGCGGCATAGAGCGCATCATCAAAGCCGTACCAGCGTTCCTGGAAGAAGATGTGGCCGCTCATCTCGCCCGCCAGCAGGGCACCGGTCTCCTTCATGCGTGCCTTGATCAGGGAATGGCCGGTCTGTGACATCACGGGATCGCCGCCGAAGTCGCGGATGATGCGCGCCAGGTTACGCGAGCATTTCACGTCGTAGAGGATGAGGCCGCCGGGATTGCGGTTCAGCAGGTCCATGCTGTAGAGCATCATGAGCCGATCCGGCCAGATGATCTCGCCGCCGGAGGCCACCAGCCCGATGCGGTCGCCGTCGCCGTCGAAGGCAAAACCCAGGTCGGCGCCATGCTCGCCCACGGCGCGGATCAGGGCGCCGAGATTCTCGGCCCGGCTGGGATCGGGATGGTGATTGGGGAAGGTGCCATCCACGTCGCAATAGAGCTCGATGACCTCGCAGCCGAGCTCCCGCAGCAGGCGCGGCGCGGCCACGCCGGCCACACCATTGCCGCAATCCACCACCACCTTCAGGGGGCGCGGCAGGATCACGTCGGCCTTGATGCGCTCGAGATAATCGGGCAGCACGTCCACCGGCTCCACGGTCCCGTCGCCGCTCAACAGGTCGCCGTCCTGGATGCGCCGCCGCAGATCCTGGATGGCGTTGCCGGACAGGGTCTCGCCCGCCAGCACGATCTTGAAGCCGTTGTAGTCGGGGGG
>SWBZ01003253.1_pt1 | contig 21163 bp, 19 predicted proteins | sample 4693031 | NCBI WGS metagenome assembly SWBZ01 (sample SAMN10267274, study PRJNA491770) | bioreactor metagenome | isolation source: DHS bioreactor inoculated with | place: Japan: off Shimokita Peninsula
AACTTCGACAGGGCGGTTGGCGATGATGTAACGACCTTGATCATCAGTCTTACCACCAGACATATACTCAAGACCCATTTCAAAACCACGTTGTTGCTGTGCACCGTAAAGAGCCATTGCACCAGACATCATACCGATTTGACCAATCTTGAGAACTGGACCCAATTCAGGTTCTTCAACTTCCTCGACCTCTTCCACTTCTTCCACAGGGGCAGCGGTGGGTTCTTCTACTTCTTCCACTGGGGCAGCGGGTTCTACAGGTGCTACCGGTTCTGGTGTTGGTGTAACTTGTGATACACAGGCACTGAGAACCATTGACAAGATCATTACAATACTTAATAAACCTAGCAACTTTTTCATTATTTTCTCCTTAATAATCTATTTTTTGAATTTGACGTAGATGGTTAAAATTTATTGTTCTTAGCACGTACCTCCTTATCTATTTGTTTTCAGCAATTGTTATGAAGGTTCATGGATTAATACTGTTTCGCCAGTTAAAATATCGTTACCATATTGGTTAAAACAATCCATCTTCATTGTGACCAGACGTTTTTCTGGTGACCAACTGAGCACTTCTACCTTCACAGTAACGGTATCTCCTAATAAAACCGGTTTTAGAAATTCAACCTGTTGTCGAAGAATGATGAAATTCTTACCTGGTAAGTGGTTTCGCAGAACACCGTTTACCAGACCAACGATTAACGCTGATTGAGCGAGCCTTTTTCCTGTTCTGCTTTCCTTAGCAATTATTGCATTTACGTGCATCGGATGAAAATCCGCCACCAAACCCGAAAAGAGATTTATGTCTGACTCACTGATGGTTTTGGAAAAAAGAGATTTTTCGCCAATGATGATTGTATTTTCTTTGTCTATTTCGTTACTGATCAGCATTTTTATACACAAATCCCATTACTAAAGTATTAAACTCATGCGGTTTCTCCAGGCACAAGGCATGCCCGGAACCCGGTACAATAAAAAATTCTGCCCCAGGGATCATTTTGGCAATCCTTTCGGAGTATTCCCTGGTTTTTAAGATATCTTTTTCTCCAACAACCACCAGCGTTGGAGCTTGAATCTGGTTTAATGAGGCGGTAATGTTCAAATCATAGAAACTTTCCATCAAGCGAATAAAGGCTTCAAAATCGAGTTGGTGATATTTCTCTTCCAACATCGGGAGAATTTTATGATTTTTGATGATCCATTCTTCGGAAAAATTTAATGGTGTGGTCACTTTTAATAACAAACCTGCATTCTTCTGTTCAGCAGCCGCTACCCACATATCTCCCAGTGATTTTAATAGCGGATCAATTTGAGAAACACCATCAAAAATCAATAATGATTTGGTTTTATGGGGAAACTTCAATGCAAACATCATACTTACTTCTGAACCGTAGGATATTCCAGCGATGTGTGCCCGTTCAATGTTTAATTGAGTTAACAACCCAGATAAATCCTCTGCATGCTGTTCCATAGAATATGGTTCTTCAGGATGATCGGATTGCCACATGCCCCGACAATCATAAACTAAAACCTGGAAATGTCTGGATAGCAGGGGTATCTGAAAATTCCAACTGGCAGTACTCATGAGAATGCCATTCGATAGTACCACGGTTTCCTTTTCAGGACTCCCGTGTAGCTCGTAATAAAGTTGGATGTTGTTCACTTCTACAAATGGCATTTTCTATCCGATCAAGCCTCAAAGGCTAAAATCACGTTCTCACCGCGTTCTACGAATTTTGCTTTGACAGGTGTCCCAATCTTAATCTTATCTGGTTGGGTCAAATCAAATCCATAAATCTCTGCGCTGACCATCGGGCCATCAGACATTTTTACTATTCCCACACAGTTTGGATTCTCTCTTCCAAACCCGGCCGCAATCATTTTCGAGGTAGGTACATAGACGACAGAATATGCCTGCAACGTCCCATCCCCTACCAATTCAATTTTATCCAATGACTGAGATTTACATTCATCACAGATGATTCTGGGTGGCAAATGGATTCTGCCACAATCCTTACACTGAGTCCCTACAATTTTCTTGTTTTTTATTTCGTCAAAATAACCTTTAATGGTGAGATCTACACTCATATTATCTCCGTTCAAAAATATTTACAACACATGTTTGTCCCGTACCACCCACATTATGGGTCAAACCTAAATCCGGGTTTCCATCCAATTGTCGCGCTCCAGCCTGGCCTCGCAACTGCTTCCATACTTCAACGATCTGGCCAGCACCAGAAGCTCCCACAGGATGACCTTTGGACTTCAACCCTCCTGAAGAATTGATTGGTTTTGAACCTGTGCGGGAAGTTTGTCCTTCCTCGGCTGCTATACCACCCTTCCCTTCTTCGAAAAACCCAATATCTTCAGTGGCGATGATTTCAGCAATCGTAAAACAGTCATGGACTTCGGCTAACTTGATATCACTGGCTGAGACACCTGCCATCTCATATGCTTTATTTGCTGCCAACTTGGCAGATGGAATGGATGTCAAGGATGATCGGGAGTGCAAAGCCCCATCACTGGCAGCCCCTGAACCAATGACAAAAACTGGATGGTCTGTGAATTGGTATGCCAGTTCCTCACTGACTAATAACAAAGCTGCACCACCATCTGAAACCGGAGAACAATCGTACAATCTCATGGGCCAGGCAATAACCGGGTTTGCTCTGTCATCAGACAAAAATTCCATTTCATTTGCCCATTCTGGAACTGGTCGGCCTTTTTTAAGGGCACTCGCTTTCTTGATTTCCATCACATCGGATATTTTCTGCCCAAATTGTGCTTTTGGATTCAAGGATCCGTTGAAGTGATTTTTCAATGCCACTTTCATGAATGTCTCGGGTGTTGCACCATAAGAATGCATGTAAGCAGTCGCCATGGCCGCATAAAACCCAGGGAAGGTAAATCCCGCGGATACTTCGTAAGGAATATCGGCAGCGGTAGCCAACGTATCGGTCACAGCGCTGATCGGCAAGTCTGTCATTTTTTCGACGCCGCCTACCAGCACCATATCATAAAGCCCAGAGGCGATCGCAATCATCCCTTCACGAAAGGCTACACTGGAACTGGCGCAAGCACCTTCCAAACGAACAGCTGGAATTGGTGAAAGCCCAATCCAATTCGCAATAATCGGGGCCAAATGAGCCTGACCTTCAAAAAGATCACTACTATAGTTGCCCAGATAAAACGCTTCAATATCTTTTGGCTCAAACCCCTTATCTATGGTCGTGAGCAAATCTTTATATGCATCGATAAAAATATCACGGGAAGTATACCCGGGAAAGCAACCGAACTTGCTCATTCCCGCCCCAACGACTGCAACACCACGTCCTAATTTTCGTTTTGCCATTTATTACCTTCCACCATTATTTTGATTCCTTTAGAAATTTATGGAAACTTTGATTAAATTCATCAAGCTTCTCAATATGCGGACTATGCGCAGTATTCAGAATAACTACTTCTTTATAGCTGCCACCATTCATTTGATATTTTTCAAATACCGCCCTGGTTTGCGTGACCATCGGTTGTGGAGGACACACATCTTCTCCAGGATAGCCAGGCACAAAACCTAATTTTCCCAATGTTGGAATATCAAATATCGAAAGGTCACTTACAACCTGATCCTGATCTCCTCTGATCCATAAAATTGGGGCTTTGGGTTGTACAGCGATCATGTCTGCTGCAACCTGGAGCATATATTTACCTGAACCTCCATTGATTGGTCCCCATTTGCCTGGCCCTACGAATGGCCAATTGGTTGAAGGCACAGAATCCCCTGGATATTTATCGTTTCCAATTTTTTCCTGCAAGGCAGCAGTCAGTAAATCTTCTTCATCCGGAGATTTAAAGGGTGCCACATAATAAAATGTGTTGATGATGTTCCTGGGTGAATTGGGGTCATCCGCACTACGATCACCCTCTTGAATTCGTCGAACGAACTCTGCATTCACCAATCCTCCCCCACAACCAGCAAAATCTTCATATACAGGCGTTCCCTCTGCGTCTTTTGATCCACCAAAACCGTAAGGTGAGACAGGGGCAACAAAAGTCATGGATTTAACTTTATGTGGATGACTGATTAATAATCGGTAAATCGGTGCAGCGCCTAAAGACCATGCAACAAAATGGGCTTTATCGACACCTACTGAATCCATCAGCGCAAGGATGTCTTCACTCCAATCCTTGAGCCCAAGTGTAGCATCGGTCAATTTATCTTCCGTCCACCCATAACCTCTTAAATCAGGAGCAATTCCCCGAAAACCTTCCGGTAGGGAGAGCATGAGATCCTGCCAAAACAAAGCAGCAGAAAAATTCCCATGTAAAAATATAACGGGTTCATCATTCTGTTTTCCAGAAAACAAAACATGCATCTCTAATCGATCTGTCTTTACCATTTTCGACTGAATACCATTTTTTGTTGCCGGCATTTCCATCTCTTTACTCCTTTTCTTAAATCTATAAACTGGGGACAATTCCCAAGTTGCGAACCTCGGCTGCAATTGATTCCCGCATATCCGGATGGGCTATGTTGATCAGCGCTTTTGCACGCTCATACAAGTTTCTGCCCCTTAACTCTGCAATACCATATTCGGTTACGATTGTATCCACACATTGGCTGGGCACCGTCACTTCCGCTCCTGGGCTAAGCGTCGGCACGATCGTGGAAATTGCTCCATCTTTCGCGGTTGACCGTAGAGCAATAATGCCCCGCCCACCCGGTGATAGCTGGGCACCACGATGAGTATCTAGCTGCCCACCCGTGCCGCTGAAATGTTTATATCCAATGGACTGCGAACAAACCTGGCCAAATATATCAACCTGCAAAGCTGTGTTGACACTGATCATCTTGTAATTCTGCCCAATCACGTAAGGATTATTGGTGGTTTTTCCCTGCAAAAATTCCACGCCGATATTGTTATCAATGAAATCATATAATTTGCGAGTGCCTAATGCGAAGGCTCCAATCATTTTCCCTTTGTAAATTGTCTTTTTCCGGTTGGTGACAGCCCCAGCTTCGTATAATTCCACCATTCCATCATTGAACATTTCAGTATGAATGCCTAAATCTTTATGGTTCTTCAGAAATTCTGTTATGGCATTCGGGATACCGCCAATCCCTAATTGAAGTGTTGCCCCATCATCAATTAACTCGGCAATATATTCTCCAATTTTTTCTTCTGTTTCACTGGGTAAAGCAGCCGGTAACTCAAAAAGCGGTGTATGGTTTTCAACAACAAAATCAACTTCTGACAGATGTATTTGCGTATCACCAAGAGTCCATGGTAAATTTTCATTGATTTCTAAGACGACCAGATCAGCAGCTTGAAGTAATTCTTTCTCAACCACCAGACTTAAGGAAAGTGACATGTAACCACGTTCGTCCGGAGGAGTGGCTGTTCCCCAATAAACATTTAATTTTCCACCGGTTGCATGCAGTTTATCAGAGGCTGCGCGATGAAGGTTGTTGGGAATATAGCTCATTCGCCCTTGTGAGTGCACCTTACGATCGTATGGCCCATAAAACCAATTTTCCACAAAGAAATGCTGGTCCATCTCCGGACTGACTGCATATTCGTAGGAGCGCATGGGCAAACAAACCCAGGTATGCACATCCTGCAGGCGATCTTTTTGTTTGGCAAGTTCGGTTAATAAACCACAGGGTTCACTGGCTGCAATTGCCAGACCAATTCTATCCCCTGATTGAATTTTCTTGACGGCTTCGGATATTGAAATTAATTTTCCATCATAATTGAATTTTGAAGTCATTATGTTCCTTTAAGGCATGACAAAGGCGGCTGCTGCCTGGTTATAACCGACACCTGACCCAACAAAAGTCACGAGGTCGCCCGATTTTACCTTTCCAAGCTTTCTGGCATCATCAAATGCCATTGGCAAACACGCTGAGCCGGTATAACCCCATTTATCCATGACCCAATGGGTCTTTTCCATGGGCAACCCCAGGTTGTTCATCACCAATTCGATGCTGTTGTAACGCACCTGGGTGAAGATGGCCATGTCAATATCTGCGAGATCAAAATTGCTATTTTTCGCCAGCTCACGCATTCTTTGAGGCCAGCCTTCGTTGTTCACTTCAGCCGGGAAAGGTGTGATTAATTTAACTTTGGTTCTACCAGCAGCCAAACTTTCAGGTGTCGTCGGCTCATAGGTTCCGCCGGAATAAATACCCCAATGCGCGTGATAGGAGCCATCTGCAAAAAGAGATGATCCTAAAAAGCCAGGTTTGGTATCTGCGGCAAGGATAGCTGCCCCGGCACCATCACTATAAAAGAACGACAGGACGTCCGTCTCCCAATCTGATAACACGCGCATTAAATAGGAGCCAATGACCATAATGTATTTCATGTGCGGGTTGGTTGCCAACATGCCGGCAGCCTGAATCAAACCAGTTGGGAAAGAAGCACAAGCACAACCGATATCAAATGTGCCTGCGTTCACAGCCCCCAATTTGTGTTGAACAACAACAGAGGTGGCTGGTGTTATATAATCCGGGCTGTCGGTGCCTAAAAGGATCATATCCATATCTTCGGGTTTTAAACCAGCTTCATCCAAAGCATCTTTCGCAGCTGCTACTGCCATATCCGAAGTCACCCATCCCTGCGGAGCATGCCGTCTTAATTTAATGTTGCTGGATGCTTCAAATTTATCTACCACATCCGCCAATTTCGGATTTACCTTGCTCAGTTGTTCTTTAAATAAGGCATTGGTATGTTCAAATTCAGGTACATATCTACCTGTCGCAATGATTGTTCCAGAACGAGTCATTATTATTCTCCTGATCCTTAATTTATGTTCCCAGAACGATCCCACCATCAACGCTGATCGTGGTACCGTGCACAAAGCTGGATTCATCAGAGGCTAACCATAGGAATACGTTGGCAACATCTTCTGGTTCCCCTAAGCGGCCAATGGGAGTGTGTTCTTGCATGTTTGCCAGCACTTTCTCAGGCATTTTCTTTACCATTTCAGTCAGAATAAACCCAGGGGCAACTGCATTCACACGAATTTTATACCTTCCCAATTCCCGTGCCCACACTTTTGTCATCCCAATCACACCTGCTTTGGTAGCTACATAATTGGTTTGGCCAAAATTTCCATATAAACCAACAACAGAGGATGCATTAATGACAACACCGCCACCTTGCTCGATCATGACTGGGATGACAGCTTGCGTACAATTGAAAACACCTTTTAAGTTCACATCAATTACAAAATCCCAGGCTTCCTGAGACATTTGGCTGACTACCTGTCCTTCTTTGTATTTCACCAGCAATGAATCACGGGTTACGCCCGCGTTGTTGACCAAAACGTCAATACGACCATATTTTTGAAGGGTTGCATCAATCCAGCCCTGAACGGCTTCCCGATCTACGACATTGACGACATAAAAACTTGCATCCGGACCCAGGAGAGTTAATAATTCATCGCCAGCTTCCTGGCTGACATCACATACAACAACTTTTGCCCCCTCTTGAGCAAACCGTAAAGCCGCTGCTTTTCCAATGCCAGCCGCCCCACCAGTAATCAAACACACCTTATCCTTTAAACGCATTTTATAGCCTCCAAAAAAGTGATAACAACACAAAAAACTGTTGGTAAAAAGCTCAACAGCCAGAAAATAGATACAATAAAGTGGAAATATGGTTTAGATTTGTCATCTATGGTCTCGAGAACAACCATACAATAACATTCTTCAATAACAATCCAGTTACAAATTGGTTACAAATCAGAAAAAACAGCTTTATTTTGAACCACTTATTACTTTTTTCGTAAACTTCTAAATAATTTTACGGTAGTATCAGAATGAGTAACCCCCAATTCTTCTGATAAAACCTTAATCATCCGTTGATACACAACCTTTACTTGCGCTTGATTTTCATTCCCGGCATAAGCAATCATGAGATTCCGGTAAGCGGGTTCCCAGGTAGGATCAATCTTGAGCAGGTCCTCATTAACCCGGATGGTCTGATCAAAATCACCTTTATCCATCAAGAGATCAGATAGTTTTTCAATTACCGAAATAATTGTCTTCTTTAATTGCTCACGTTTATTGTTGACCCAGTCATCGTATAAGTTGTCGGATAAGAACTCACCACGGTACATCGACAGAGCTTCTTCCAGGGAGTTCAGATCGGTTTTTCCAGCCAGAGTTTCAAAAAGATCAACATCCCACCATATTTTCGCTTGTGGGTTGAGATGGTAGAGGTAATCATTGCGGACGATGAAAAATGGGTTTGCTCCTTTGGGGCGATTCGGCTCCAGGGCTTTATTTAATGCGTTCAAGGCCACCTTAAAATCTCTGGTAGCTGCTTCTTGAGGAAGATCTGGCCAGAGGCGGTCAATAATCTGGTCACGATGCAGCCATTCTTCTTTGTGAATCAGCAGCAACTGAAATAATTTGCGAGCCTTGTCTCTTTGCCATTCAATTGAGCGAATCTGATTATCCCCTCTCCAAACCTCAAAAATGCCAAGTGAATGCACAAAAATACAATACCCAGGATGATAATCACTGATATCCAGATTCAATTGTTTAAATAACGTTTCAATAAATGAGCGTTCGATGTTTTTTTGGTAGGCACTGATTAAAATTGGAATAATAATTTGTTCATCCTTCACACCAAGGTATGTAGGTTTGGTAAATAAAAAAGAATAATTTCCTGCCTTTATCAACGGTATTAATTGACGCAGGATCCTTAATGCCTCATTGGATTCGCCATCGAACCACAACACAATCATTTTCCACATGAAAGCGGCTGCTAAACCAAACGCATCAGATACCTGTTTGAACCCTTCTATGGCCTCATTGATTAGCTCTTTCGCTGCATTCATCTGCCCCACATAGAAATAACTGGCACCCAGTGTGACCAAAACCAGATTGTAAAGCCATTTGTCTCCTGCTTGTTCCGAAATTTCCATCGCTTCTCTTGCATATTTGGTGGCTTCGAGAATGTTCCCCTGGAAACCATAGCTTCTGCTCAGCGCCCAGAGTGGTTCAACTTGAACCCGGGTCACCTTAAAGATGCGCACTTTTTCGATTGCCATTTCATAACACTCAATTGCCTGGGACAATAAATTCTCTTGATGATGAACAATGCCCTGTATTTCATACGCATGCCCGAGGCGTATATACCCAACGGCTTCAACAAAAGACGAATTCAATTGCAACCCGATATTGATGCCATCCAATGCATTCGCCTTCGCTGCCTCCCAATCCCCCTGAAAACTACAAATTAATGAAAGTAGTAACGAGGTCTCCCGGTGAAATCTCTGCGGTCGCGTCTTTTCGTCTGATTTCTCCAAATCAATCTGTTCGGTTAATAAAGCCCGGCCTTTTTCCAGATGACCGGTCCGCAGCATTGAACGTGCCTCTAGATAGGTAACCCCTGGATCATCCTCGTCCCGCAGCAATCTTGCTTCGTGATGGAGCGCCTGTGCCTGATCAGGATGTCCGAGGTTCAATTTGTTTTCAGCCAATTGATCCAACAATGCAGCTGTTTCCTGTTTGTATTCCTGGGGTTCTAGAATCTTGAGTGCCTCGACCAGCAGTGCTTCGGCCTTTAATGGTCGGATGGTATCCAAATAGATTTGGGATTGCCCACGCAAGGCTTTACTGATTCCAATCTTGTCGTTTAATTCCCCAAAAATTGCATGAGCATTTTGAAAATGGATCAGAGAACCTACAAAATCTGATTTTAATCGTTTCACCTCGCCCAAAATCAATTGCACTTCTGCGGATTCTGCAACCATGCTGGCCGGAAGACGTCCCAACCACGTTCTGAGGGTGTCCAGACGACCAAAATTAATTAAATTTGGAGCAATCTGGATGATGTGATCTTTGGCATCCTCAAAAAGCTCCGCTTCAATTAAGTGAAAAATCGCAGATTCAATTCTTCCCTGATCTAAAAATAACCTGGCACATTTCTTGTTTAACATGAGGAAGTTTTCCGGGTTTTGTTTCAGCTGGGTTTTTAAGAAATCATGGAAAAGATTTTGAAATTGATAAGTTTTTTTCCCAATGCTGGTGATAAACAGACCACGTTCCTGTAACACTTGAATATAATTTTCACTCATTTCCCCTTCCATGAGCTGATTGGATATATCCAGTTCGATGATATTAAGTACGGAGGCCGTTAACAAAAATCGTTGGATATCCGGCGGCAATTGAGCCAGCACCTCACTGGCCAGATATTCGAATAGAGTCTCGAGCGTGATTGGTCTTTGGGTAAAAACCTGTTCAATGGTGATATTCCCTTTTTGTATACTTTGCCAGATAATTTGAAGAGCAATAGCCCAGCCTTCCGTTTCCTTTAAGAGTAACTCTGCTTGTTGATCTGACAATGCGACCTGGAATTTTTCCTTGAACAAAGTAATAATCTCATTTTTCGTAAATGCCAAATCTGAACGGTTAAGAACTTTCATTTGTCCTTTTACACGCCAACGAGTCATGGCTTTATAGGCAGGTACCCGCCGGGTGGCAATAATCAAATGAAATGTCGCGGGACTATTATCAACCAGGCTGGTAACAATCTGTTCAATTTCCGGCTGCTCCAATACATGGTGAAAATCATCAAGAATCAAATAGGTGTCATCTGAAAGGTTCTTTGATAGTTCATTCATAAAAATCGTTAATAGCTCCGGAAAGAGATACCTCTGGTCACTTTCCATGAGAGTCAAAACATGCTCACCTATTTTTTTGTCATTTTTTGTGAAGGTTGTGAATAGCTTCGCCAGAAATAAAAATGGGTCAATGTCAGATTCCTGAATGCTATACCAGTAATAATTTTGAATGGACTCGGTCAGGGTGACAAGTTCCGTACTTTTTCCATATCCGGTGCCTGCCTGAATTATCAGAAGCGGGTACGAAATATTATCCAGAATCGTTTGGGTAACTCGCGGACGCGTTAATACCCCTGGCTGGTTTCGAGGGGGAGAAAGGTGACTATAAATCACATAATCTCTTGTTCGCATTTCTTAATTATAACGAAGGATTAAAATAACGATCAACGATCAGGCTGGATGAGCTCCCGGTTCCGAAAAGGTCACCAAGCCAATTGGGTAGCATTTATCGTGTTTTTATGAAACGTAAAATTCATTACCCCGAAATGAAATAACCAATTTTTCTCCATTTTTCCAGAAAAACATAGGCTCCAGGAATTGAGGCCAATCTTGTGGGCCTCTTATATCCAGATCTAACCAAAAAGCCGCCATCAAAGCCAATACAGTGTCATGGGTGATGAAAAAATTCATATGCTCTGATTGCTCGTCAGGAAAAAGGATATCTGCAATTTGCCTGATCCTTACCGGCCAATTACCGGTGACCAGATAATCATCCATTCCATCATATTCACCATATTCATTCGGATGAGATAAAACGGGTTCAGGGAAAATGACCCTGCCATTCCCTGCGCCTTTGGCTAGAAATTTGCCTGTTTCAATACAGCGGTTGATGGGGGAAGTTACAATTTTGCCTATCGTAAATTTTTTATCAATCCAGGCTCCAAATTTTTGCGCTAACTCTTCTCCCTCAGGGGTTAATTGAGCCGTAAAAACTTCAGCATCACTTTGAATGGGAAAACGAGCGGAATGGCGCATCAGCACATTAATCGCCCGGTCTGTCGGTATATTTTCAAACGCTTCCAATAAATAATTCGGTAAACTCATTTCAATCCTTGTATAATCGTACTGAGGCAACAACCATACCCGTATGGTTGTACCATCAGTCTATTTTACCAAACAACCAGGTGAAAAATGAATGACCTTGAAAACAGATCTCCCATATTCCAACATCGTGTCAATGAATACCTGTTAATCACATTAATTAGCTTCGCTGCTTCCGTCTCTTTAACACGATTATTCCTGGAAATTACCGGCTACCCTCAGTTAGGAGGTGGCGAGCTGCATATCGCGCACGTGCTGTGGGGTGGTTTACTTCTTTTTATCGGCAGTTTATTACCGTTAATTTTTTCTAACCGCTGGACCCTGGATTTGAGCGCGTTTTTATCCGGTGTTGGTATCGGATTGTTTATTGACGAAGTCGGTAAATTTATTACCCAAACCAATGATTATTTTTATCCTTCGGCTGCCCCCATCATTTATGCCTTCTTCTTATTAACCGCACTGCTCTACGTACGGATAAGACGCCCAAAAGTGAAAGATGCCAGAGTTTACATGTACCACGCTTTTCAGGAATTGGAGGAATTGCTGGATAATGATCTCTCCATTAAAGAACACCGACGGATCCTTCAATATTTGGATGCCACCATCCAAAACAGCAAGGATGAACCTTTAACCAGATTGGCTGAGCTTCTCACGGAATATCTTAAAATGCGTGAATCCTATCTGGTTCCGCATAAACCCGGTTTATGGGAAAAGTGGTATTTAAGATTAAGGGTATTTGAAGCCAAATGGTTTGGGAAAAAACGTATGCGCTTGATTCTGGTGGCAGCCTTACTGGCATGGGGAATTTTTGCAGTCTTTGAACCATTGGCCATTTTACGAATTTTTGATAATCCCGAAGCAATGGAGGTGATTATCGAAAATCTCATTTCCAATAATTTGGTTCGTAACCAGAGTGGATTGAACTGGTACCAGGCAAAGATAGGTCTGAAGGGAACGCTGGGTCTCTTCAGCATCATCTCGGCCGTACTCATTTTCTTGCGGAAAGAAAATGCTGGCGTCAATATTGGGATAGCCACGATGTTAATCATGCTGGGAATCGCCAATCTGATCCTGTTTTATTTTGACCAATTTTCAACCATCGTAAATGCTTCGCTCCAATTTCTGATATTTATTTTGCTGGTGCGTTTCAGGACCCGTTTTTTGAAAAAAACCGACCTGCAGGAGTTTGAGGAATAAATTCTGAGGGTATCCCTCCATCATTAATAAAAATTATCAAGTGCCCTTTTGTTTGTTATAATGATGCGGCGTTTGATATGGTTTTGCACTGGTCAAATTACCAGGGAAATAATGAACCTATGGACTGTTATTATTCACGTCCTTTGCAGGATGGTTGGCGGAAAAATGATTGGTATAGTTGATGGGTCAGAAGTGGGTCGATTTTTATCGTTAAATCGGTTCTTTTCTGGAGATGATAGATTTTAAGTAAATAATAATTGCGGAGAACATTTTGAGTAACATTGAACCCCATATTGAATATGACTTAAAAAATGTAATTACCAAAGGCAAGATCAAAGGCCTCTGGCGATTAATGCATGGTTACCATTGGAAATATGCTGGTGCGGTCGTTAGCCTGGGAATTTCTGCCAGTGCCAAGACTTCAACCTATTTGTTATTAAGTTATTTTATTGATACATTTTTCGTCACAGACCAAAGAACTGTCAGCTTGTGGATGATTGCTGCGGGATTTGTCTTATTGGCCGTGTTTGAAGGTGGTTTCGCTTTTTTGAGCGGCCGATTGGCAGCTGAGACTGCCGAAGGATCAACCCGCCGATTACGCAATTATCTTTACGATCACATTCAGCACCTGACATTCACCTACCACGACAAGATGCAAACCGGAGAACTTATCCAGCGCTCCACCTCGGATGTGGATGCGTTGAGAAAATTCTTCGCAGATCAGGCCATTGGGATTGGCAGAATTGTCATTTTGTTTGTGATCAACTTTGGCATGATCATGACGATCAACGTGCAGCTTGCCTTTATGTCCATTATTGTGGTGCCGGTTATCGTGGTCACATCCATCTTGTTTTTCAAGCAGGTTTCAAAAAGATATGAAGCTTATCAGGAGCAGGATGCAATCGTCTCCACAAATTTACAGGAAAATTTATCTGGTGTCAGAGTTGTAAAAGCATTCGCCAGGCAATCCTACGAAATTGATAAATTCGAGAAAGAAAACTGGAAAAAATATGATCTGGGAAAACGCCTGCTCTTAATGCACTCCTTATTCTGGCCGATTTCAGACATCGTCTGTGGTGCTCAAATCATCACTGGTTTTTATATGGGAGCTGTTTTCGCCATCAACGGAACTATTACGGTTGGTTCCTATCTGGCCTATGTGGGTATGCTGAGCTGGATCATCTGGCCCATGCGGAATCTTGGTCGCTTGATTGTTCATTTATCGACCGGCATGGTTTCTTTTGGGCGTGTTCTGGAAATTATCAAACAGGATCGTGAACCATTGGATACCGGAACAGCCATGATCCCCCACAGGCTGAATGGCGAAATAATATTTCAGAATGTTGGTTTCAAATATGAGGAAGGTGAACCAGTTTTAGAGAACATTAATGTTCATGTGAAACCAGGTCAGGTAATCGCTTTGCTCGGGTCAACCGGTTCCGGCAAAACATCCCTGGTCAATTTACTGGCCCGTTTTTATGATCACACGTCCGGTCAGCTGTTGTTGGATGGTGTCGAATTAACTGAATATCCGCGGAGATATTTACGCAGTCAAATCGGCATCGTGGAACAGGAACCCTTTCTCTTTTCACGCAGCATCCGGGAAAATATCACCTACGGTGTTGGTAAAAAAGTCGATCAACATGAAATCGAAAACGCTGCAAAGAATGCGGCCGTTCACGATGTGATCACCAGTTTTCCGGAAGGTTACGCCACCCTAGTCGGTGAAAAAGGCGTGACCCTCTCCGGAGGGCAAAAACAAAGAGTGGCAATTGCGCGAACTTTGTTGAAGAACCCCAGAATCTTGATATTGGACGATTCGACCTCATCGGTGGATACGGAGACTGAATCAGAAATTCGCAACGCTTTAACCAACCTGATGGCAGACCGCACCACGTTCATCATCGCCCACCGCATTCAATCCATTATGGATGCCGACCAAATTCTGGTGCTCGACAAAGGCAAAATCGTTCAATCCGGCACCCATCAGCAATTGATGCAAACGGAAGGCATGTACCGCCAGATTTACGAAATTCAGACTCGTATTGAACAGGAACTTGAGAAGGAGATCGCGAATGTCTGATGAATATTTAGAAGAAGAGGATTTTCAAACAAAATTTACCGGAAAAACTTTCCGTAGAATTCTAGGGCTCACAAAACCACACTGGAAATGGGTCGTCGGTTTCTTAATGGCCATCGCCGTCGTCTCCGGGATGGATTCGTTTTTCACATTTCTCAGTAAACGCTTGATCGACGAAGGTATCGTTCCTGGGAATAAAGAAGCACTCATCAGTATTCTGACCATCTATGGCAGTCTATTAGTCCTCCAGGCAATTTTTGTGTTTGTCTTTATTTACCTGGCTGGTGTGCTGGGTGAGCGCATTCGCTATGATTTACGCAAATCTTTGTTCAACCATCTTCAGAAGTTATCACTTTCCTACTACAGCCGCACCCCCGTCGGCTGGATCATGTCCCGGGTCACTTCCGATACAGAACGCGTGGCGGATCTGGTTACCTGGGGTCTGCTGGACATGACCTGGGGAGCCATGAATATTATTACATCCATGATATTCATGGTGATCATCAGCTGGAAATTAGCGATTCTGGTGTTTATATCCCTACCAATTTTGTTTTATGTATCCATGCAATTCCGAAAACGAATACTTTTGCAATTCAGGAATGTCAGAAAATTAAACTCCAAAATTACGGCAGCCTACAACGAAAACATCACCGGTGTCCGTGTAATCAAGGCTTTGGGACGCGAAGCCGGCAACCTGGAGGAATTCGGGGTGATCACCCGTGATATGTACAAAGCATCGTATCGCGCTGCCTGGCTCTCCGCCTTGTTCCTGCCGACTGTCCAAATCATTTCCTCCTTTGCCTTAGGGGCGATTGTCTGGTATGGCGGTTTGCAGGCAGATTATGGACTGATCACAATCGGTGGCATCCAGGCCTTCGTTTCGTATGTGACCTTTATGATGTGGCCCATTCAGGATTTGGCCCGAGTTTTTGCAGAAATGCAGCATGCCATGGCCTCCGGTGAACGCATTTTCTCATTGCTGGATGCAGTTCCGACCGTCAAAGACCAACCAGATGCTTACGACCCGGGAACCATTTTTGGCGAAATAGAATTCGATCATGTGTCCTTTGCGTATGATGACAACAAACCGGTGTTAAAAGATTTTTCTCTGAAAGTAAAACCCGGTGAAACCATCGCCCTGGTAGGCCCCACCGGCGGTGGAAAGACCACAATTGTGAACCTGCTGTGCCGCATGTATGAACCAACCACAGGGCAGATCAAATTCAATGGAAAAGATTACACCAATTTTTCATTGCACAGCATTCAATCGCGCATTGGGATGGTGTTGCAAACCCCACATTTGTTTTCCGGGACCATCCGTGAAAACCTGCGCTATGGTCGTCTGGATGCAAGCGATGCTGAAATAGAACAGGCTGCCCAATTAGCGGGAGCCCATGAATTCATTTCCAAACTGGAAAAAGGATATGACGAACCCGTTGGGGAAGGCGGTAACTTGTTGTCAGTCGGTCAGAAGCAATTAATCAGCCTGGCCAGAGCAGTCCTGGCAAATCCCGAATTATTCATCATGGATGAAGCCACCAGCTCCGTCGATACCTTAACCGAAGCCTTGATTCAACAAGGCATGGAAACCCTGATGAAAAACTCAACCAGTTTCATCATTGCTCATCGCTTATCAACGATCAAAAAGGCCAACCGCATCCTGGTCATCGAAGATGGTCAAATTGCCGAGATTGGTACACATTCTGAGCTGCTCAAAAAAGGTGGCAAATACTATCGCCTGTTCACCAAACAATTCCGCAACCAGATGGAACAGGTCTACGACCCCTTCAAGGAATTGGGTGGTGCCGGCTCGCTGCCGCTGGCACTGGAATAAGGCTTTCCATACAAAAGTTAATTCTTTAACCAAGCAAGAGCGGTTGGAACAGACGAATCCAACCGCTTTTTTTAAAGGAGAGATTTTTTCTTATTGCAGAACAATGAATTCTAAGACCACTGATGAGCCTATGTTTTGGAGGGCCGCTTTACCAATTTATTTATCGCTCACCAACAAATTTTCTCCCAATGCAAGTGAGAATTTGTAAAATAAATATTACAATTTTTTAGATCGGAAAGTTGCTCCGACAGCATGATCATAAATTAAAAAACCCTCACATGATCACATTTACTGCACCTTAAAAATTAAATATTAACCCTCAACCTGGTAGAAAAATTCATTTCAATATTAAAATAATTCGGGGAAACTTTTACGTCAAAAACAAATCAGGATCATGTTGACTCATGATCCTGATAGTTGTAGTCTTTTTCATCCTCGGGTTTTCACCGTACCAAGACTACTTTTTGTGGCGAGAGTGGGACTTGAACCCACGACCTGCGGCTTATGAGTCCGTTGCTCTGCCAACTGAGCTACCTCGCCTATCGCGTGTGAAATTTTACTATAATCAAGGATTGGTGTCAATTGAAAGTTTTGATATTGAGAGTTTTGATATTCATAATTGGGAATGAGAACGTTTTTAATGCTTGGGTAGCCCTTATAATATAAACTTGGGTTATGGCGTGATGTTCTTGAAAAAATGGCTGGTCTTGCTTAGAGCTCGGTGCTAGATGATCCACGTTTTGCTTTGGAGAAGTGACGCGGTGAACACTGGAGGAGTGGAAGAGCGGCGCGATGGCCAACCTGAACAGTTAGTGCACAATTTGCCTTACCTGGTTTTAGCAAACCCCAAAGGATTGTATGTTGGGGTTTGCAAATACCGGGATGACTGCAGATGCTTTTCCGCAGTAGCAAATTGAAGGCGCGGTACAATGCGGATGTTCTTCCGCTTTGTAAGCTGCCAAGGCTGAGCCATCCGCAAGGGACGGAATGACGGAATGGGTGAGGTGCAGAGCGGTTGAGATCAGGAGTGTCGGATCTGGAAATGTGCAACGATTGTTTGCGGTTTGGTGTTGATTCTGGATGGTGAGATTGATCCAATTTGAGATTCATTCAAGGAGAGGATTGTTATGCAAGGAAGCATGGACCTTAGGCTGAGCCAGAGATAGCTTGTGTTCCGTTTTTAATACATTAAGTAGTTAAGTTTCGAGTTTTTATTCCTCTTTTTTTGCCAACATAAGACACCTTTGATTGCTATGTTAATATTCTGTAGAATTACCTGCCTACATTATCCATAATTAAAAAGGTTATGACAGAAATGGCAACTGCTGTGAGCCAGGCGTTGGTCATATTAGCTGTGCCTTCAAGATTTTTCTTCTTATCTGGTATCAAAAATTCTTTTTTTGTCTCATACTTATTCAAGGTATGGGCAAGCCAAAAACCTAATGGTATTAAGACAAGAGAAAAGAAAGCAGGTATTGAAGCAATTTTCGTCAGACAGTGTGCCCAGGGTTTTCGGAGATGCAACCCAATAATACAAATTGTGTAAAATATTGGGAAACAAAGATATTCAATGGAATCAAGTCCTGTTGAGGAGATTTCCACTAAAGAGCCTAAAGCTGTATGCCTGTAAAAATGCTTAGAGGCACGTACGCACCAATCATATTAGCCCTTTTTTCAGGTGGATAAACAACTTCTGAAGAATTTGTTGGTATGGAGTCATTTGATAAAACTCTGTGAGAGGCGTTCGGAACAAGATCTTTATGGCAATAACGGCAATAGACTGCTGCATCTAAAATTGTTTCTGCACAGTATGGGCACTTTTTCATTTATCACCTTTGAATTGAATAAAGTTTAATAAATTATCTGCTATAAGCCAAGTAATCCTGAAATCACAGCCCAAACTATAGCTATGACAATTGCGATCAAAAGGACAAAAAATCTTCCAAAAATCCTAGAGGCAAAGTATCCAGCTAAACCATAGTCTCGCTTTTCTTCTAATTCAGGAATTCTAGACCCACACTTCACGCATTTTGAACTGTAATCCCAGCCAACATAACCACAATATGGACACTTTCTCATAAATCTCCTTATCCTACCAAGTTCTGAATAACTATTGCCATACCCTAAATACGAAATTATTTGAGTTCATTTATTGTAAAACTAATCGAATGATAATAAAGATATTCAAACTAAATACCACCTAAAAATATAATTGCCTCCATTTGCCACCATAAGGCGAAATATATTGGATATTCTCTATATTGTAGCATTTGTCCCCCACATTGATGGGAATATTACGTAAAAAATTAAAATATAAATTATTGGAAACGGTAAACAGACCTAATAAAAAAAAGCAACAATGGGACAATAATTATCACCTCTCTTGAGATTTGTTTTTTTTCATACATATCTTTGTAGGTATAAAAAACTGAGAGCTTCATCAACACTATTCTGACTATCTGGACAAGGAGAAACCAAAACTGCGTTTTGAAAAGGTGCCGGGTGCTAGTATTGCTGTGAGTTTGTAACCGGTGAGGTGCGGAGCGGTGCAGGAAAGGAAGTCGGATCTGGAAATGTCTCTTCAAAGGTGCCGGATTAGGAATAGAAAGAGATGCAAGAAAGCACGGCAGCCGTGGCCGGCGGCGCGCCTGTAAAGGCGATTAACGCCACGGAAATGTTTTCTCCCCCAAAGAGCGTGTTCAATTTACCTTAATTGCGCGCGAAGGCAACGGAGTGGTCAGCCGAAGCGCGCTTTGAAAGGGGGGTATGGCACGCGCTAGGGGGGAAAACAACAGCCGCGTCGCTGCCGGCGTTGCCTGGGGAAGTATTGTTTCAAAAATGAGAGGTGTTTGTGTTATGTTGTAAAAATGAAATTATTTTATTTCAATTTACAATCATTGACCATAACGCTACCTAATACTTGACCTCCTACTTTCCCTTGAACAGATATATATTGGCCATCATATAAATTAGATAAAGATGGTATTTCTTCTTCTAGGAATGTACAATGCACCCCATCTAAGAACCCTGATCCTCCAATTATTACATACGGATCACCAATGATATCTTTGTTTATGTCATAAATCTTGCCAGATACAACAACTATTTTCCCTCTATATTTTTCATCAGCAGCAACACCATTTCTTTCATACTCATTGTATAAATCATCTGCTGATAGCATGAAATCTATCTTTTGAATTGGTTCAATGGTTGGTTTTTCATCTAATGCAGAATTAGTATCTAAGCCACCAGTTACAATAGAAGTTATACAAAGAATAACACCAAGAAAAATAAACAAAATTATTAGACAGTTAAATAAGGGGTCTTTATTAGGTTTACCTGTTCGAATGATATTTGTATCTTGTGAATTAGTATTTGTTACAGTGTTCGTTTTATCTACTTCTTTTTTTTCATTATTATTTTTTGAAATGATCCAAATACCAATACCCAGGAGAATGATAGCAAAGAATACCACACTAATAATAAATATGCTAAATATAGTTTCCAAGACCTACCCCTTAAATATTTTCATTAATTGATAATTAATGAAAACCTACTAGATAAATTGATTGATTTAGATTTTATCAGATTATTTTAACACAATCACTGCACATAATAAAAAAAGAATGAAATATTATGGTGATGGTCAGGTCAGGAACTGAGCCGGCGGAAACTAAAGTTCTGAGCGAGGTGCTGGGTGTATTATCCAGCCCCGAGCGAAGGGGGAAAAGGTGGAATTAAAAAGCGCTGGACAATCATCCCGAGCGTGCGAGGGTGACTGTCCAGCAAGACTTATTTGGTTTAGGCGGAGTGGACGGGCGTCTCTATATTCCGCCCGTCCGCGTAGCTTGCCAACCCAGGTGGGATGGATGATGTTTGGAGGTCAGCAAAATGTTTATTTGTGGGATTAAGGATGTGGCAAAGAGGTTAATTGGAAAACTCTGAAGATTAGAGAAAGGATTAGTATGATTGCCATGGTACTCAGGCAACCATTTCTTAATGACAGGTCTTTTTCATTTTTAAGTGAGACTACCTGATAGAAACAATCCGGATGTTCTTCAGAGCTGTCTTAGTCTATGTGAATGCACATTGTGAAAAATTTTCCAACTTTTTTGTTTTCTCCCCCCCTTCCCCCCTCAAAACCCCAATTCCTTCTTCTTCAACGATGAAAACTTGCCCTCACCAAACCCAATAATAATATGATCCAGCACCTCGATATCCAGCAGTTTGCCGGCCTGGACGGCTGAACGGGTCAGGTTGATGTCCTCCGGGCTGGGAGAGGGATCCCCGCTGGGGTGGTTGTGGATCAGGATAATCGAGGCGGCATTCATTCGGATGGCTTCTTTGAATAATTCACCAATCCGGACGGTGGA
>SWBZ01003270.1_pt1 | contig 21149 bp, 15 predicted proteins | sample 4693031 | NCBI WGS metagenome assembly SWBZ01 (sample SAMN10267274, study PRJNA491770) | bioreactor metagenome | isolation source: DHS bioreactor inoculated with | place: Japan: off Shimokita Peninsula
GGAGAAGTTCACAGAACTCATTGCGACCACCGCTTGAATCCGCCATCTCGTTGGCGCGTTTGAGCTCACGGTTCTCGGCCTCGAGCTGCTTGATCCGAGCGGCATCGCTCGTCGTGGTCCCGGGGCGCTCGCCCGCGTCGATCGCGGCTTGCTTGCACCAGCCCCGCAGCGTGTCGGGATTGACCCCGACACGCTGCCCGATCCGGACCACCGCCGCGTTCAGCGACAGGTCCGCATCTTCTTTCCTGGCTTCGGCAACAAGCCGCATCGCACGCTCACGAAGCTCCGGCGGATATTTCCTCGGTGCTGGCATGGTCATCATCCTCTCGGGGAATCAGACCCTCCACTAAACCCGGGGCGATTCAATGTCCCAGGCTCAGGATTGATGCTGTTTCGCATCGCCCACGGTCCTCTCTGCCTTCACTAGGGTAACTACTTCAGGGCTCCACGGTAGGAGGGGCTTCCATCGCTCCTGTGAGCCCCGTGCGAGGAAAGTGTCATCTTTCATCGGTGCCCGTGACGTGTTCAGAAACGGATCGGGACCACGCGATCTTCGGTGCCCAGCCGTGTTCGGTGTGGAGTCGGGTGGCGTCGCCGGTGATGGTGGGTGGGTCGTTGGGTCGGAGGCGAGTTTCGTCGACGGTGGTGGGGGGGAGGGGTTGTCTGAGTGCGTCGGTGATGGCTTTCAGGACGTCGTGTCCGGTGTGGGGGGTGCCGGTGGCGATGTTGTAGGTGTCGTGTTGGTGGGTGGGGGCGAAGGCGAGGGTGAGGTAGGCGGCGGCGACGTCGCGGACGTCGGTGTAGTCGCGGGCGGTGTTGAGGTTGCCGACGGGGAGGGGTTCGCCGTGGGGGAGGGTGCGGAGGGCGGTGGTGAGGTCGGGGACGATGAAGCCGGGGCCTTGTCCGGGGCCGATGTGGTTGAAGGGGCGGGCGATGATGGTGTCCAGGCCGCGGGTGGCGTAGTAGCGGGCTTGGTTTTCGACCAGGATCTTTGCCACGGCGTAGGGGGAGGTATAGCTGAGGGGGGAGTCCTCGGACACGGGGGTCGTGTCGGTGGGGGGTGCGTAGACGGCGCCGGAGGAGACCACGACGATGCGTGGTGACTGGTGTTGTGCGAGGAGGGTTTCGCACATGCGGGTCATGATGCCGCTGTTGATCTCGATGTAGCGTTGGGGTTCGCGGAACGAGGGGCCGACGGCCGCGAGCCCGGCCAGGTGCACGATCGCGTCCACGGGTTCGGTGACCGGCCAGGTCGCGTAGAGGTCCGCGGCCAGGTACTGGTCCAGGCTCGCTGCCAGCTCCGGGCTGGGTTCGCTCTCGCGGCCGATGCCGATGACGCGGTGCCCGTCCCGGTGGGCGAGGGTGGCGAGGTGGGTGCCGACGAAGCCGTTGGCGCCGGTGATGGCGAGGGTGCCGGTCACGGCATCGGGACCTGGTTGAGGCGGGACTGTTCGTTCAGGTCGTGGGCGACCATGAGTTTGACCAGGCCGGGGAAGTCGACCTTCCGTTCCCAGCCGAGGACGGTTTCGGCTTTGGTGGGGTCGCCGAGGAGGATGTCGACTTCGGCGGGTCGCATGTAGGCGGGGTTTTGGATGACGTAGGGGCGCCAGTCATCGATCCCGATCTCGGCGAACGCGAGGGTGAGGAACTCTTCGATGGAGTGGGTTTCGCCGGTGGCCAGGACGAAGTCGTCGGGTTCGGTGTGCTGCAGCATCCGCCACATGCCTTCGACGTAGTCCCCGGCGTACCCCCAGTCCCGTTTGGGCCACAAGTCGCCGAGTTCGATGTGGGGTTGCAGACCGAGCTTGATCCTCGCGACCGCGTGCGTGATCTTGCGGGTCACGAACTCCACCCCGCGGCGTTCGCCTTCGTGGTTGAACAGAATCCCGCAGGACACGAACATGTCGTAGGACTCGCGGTAGTTCTTCGCGATCCAGTGCCCGTACAGCTTCGCGACCCCGTAGGGGGATCGGGGGTGAAACAGGGAGTCCTCGTTGTACCCGGACCCGGGACGGTTGTAATCCAACCCGCCGAACATCTCCGACGTGGATGCCTGGTACACCTTCGTGGTCTGTGCCCGGCCGGTCACCCGCACCGCCTCGAGAACGTTCAGGACACCTTTCCCGGTCACATCCGCCGTCAACGTCGGGTTCTTGAACGAATACCCCACATGAGAGATCGCCGCCAGGTTGTACAGCTCGGTCGGGTCAGAAACCTCCACCGCCCGCACCAACGAGGTCGGATCCGTCAAATCCCCCTCGATCACCGTCACCCACGGGAACTCCGCCTCGACCGCCTCACGACGCGGATTGTTCTGCCCCCGCATCAACCCGAACACCTCATACCCCTTCTCATGAAGAAGATGAGCCAGATGGCCCCCATCCTGCCCGGTGATACCCGTCACCAAAGCACGCTTCACGTCGGTCATTCTGCCTCCAGTCGGATCCTGTCCATCGTAATCGGTACGCCTCAGCGCCCCGTGGTGTCTACGCCCGGCGGGCGGTGCGCTCGAAGATGTCGATCATCGCCTCGGATGCCGCGTCCCAGGTGAACTGCAGCGCACGGTCTGCTCCCGCCGCCCCCATCGCGCGAAGCCGTTGCGGGTCGGCCAGTGTCTCGTCGATGGCGCGGGCGATCGCCGGGGGGTCAAGGGGGTCGAAGTATCGAGCGGCGCCCCCGCCCACTTCGCGAAGAACCGGAATGTCGGAGCAGATCACGGGGCAGCCGCGCTCCATCCCCTCCAGCACCGGCAACCCGAAGCCCTCGAACAGCGTCGGGAACACGACGGCTGCGCTCGAGGCATACAGCCCTTCGAGCTCGTCGCGGGTGAGCCATCCGCGCAGATCGACCCACTGCTCGAGCCCCAGATCGGCCACGACGGGACGGAGCGGGTCATCGCGGTGGCTGCCCGAGATGGTCAGCTGCGGCCTGCGTTCGGCCGGGATCAGCGCCAACGCCTCCAGAAGGCGCGGGAAGTTCTTGTGGGGCATCCGGTTGCCCAGGCTGAACAGGCCCGACCGCGGGCGCTCCTCGCTGGAGGCCCGGATCCCGGAGCCGCCGGGGTAGACGACTGTGACCTCGGCGGGAGTCCGCCCCGTCACCTCGATGATGTCGGCTTTCGCGGCCTCGGAGTCGGTGACGATGTGGGAGGCAGCCTTGGCCGCTCGCGAGATGAGGAATCGGGTGGGGATCTGTCCGGACTTGGTCGGAAGAAGCTCGGGGTGCTTGAACGCCAGCATGTCGTGCAGCGTGAGCACGAGCGGAGCGGCGGTGTTCGGGGGGCCGAAGTTGGCGGGTGCGTGGATGACGTCGGCGGTGACGGAGCGCGCGGCGCGGGCGACCCCGAACAACTCACCCCAGGCCCACTGCGGACGACTGTCGCAGGCCAGTCCCGAGTCGATCAGCCGTCCCGGGAACCACTCCGCTCCACTGGCGGCGAGTTCCCGGCTGGCGTACCCGATGAACTCCCAGCCCGGGCGGTCGGCCAATCGGGAGTAGATCTCGCGGGCGACGGTCTCGGTCCCACCTTGTTTGCCGGTGAAGAACAGCAGGTCGACCAGCAATCGCGTCACGACGACATCCTTCCATGGGCACCCGGGCTTGCCGGCGTGGCGGGGCCGGATGCCCCGGCCGCGATCAACTCGCGGTACGCCCGGCGCGTGCGCGGGATGAGCCAGACCGTTGATACGGCCTCGGTGGTCGCATAGCCCACCGCAGCGCCGAACGGACCGATGAGGACCGTCAGGATCACCATGAGAGGCACGCCCAACGCGCTTCCCACCAGCGTCGCCGTCAGCACGGTGCGTGCCGCCTGGGTAGGGAACAGGAAGTGCCGGATCATCGAGGTGCGGATGGCGAAGCAGGCGAACGCGAAGCCCAAGACCACCACGATGCCCATCGGCGCGGCCGCGGCCTCGCCGAACAGCACAGCGCTCACAAGAGTGCCCAGCCCGCCGAGAACGATCCAGCCGAGCACCCCCATCACGGTGTGCAGGGTGAGGGCGATGCGAAGCCGGCGTGCCCGCGCGCGCTCGTACACCTCCGCAGTCCAGTATTGCAGCGCGTTGGCGAGGGTGAGGGGCAGGAACTGGCCAAGCTTGACCATCTTGTCGGCGGAGGCGAAGCCCGCTGCGGTCGTCGGGTCCACGACGTTGACCAGGGGGACGGGAACCGACGTGTAGAACCCCATCACCGCCTCGTTGGCGGCAACGGGTGTGTTGTGCCGGAAGAGTGCGGGCACCTGGGATCGGACGGGCCAGGCGGCGGGGAACCTTCCGAGGATCCGCGCGGTGTAGACCGAGGTGCCGATCACGGTGACCGCGATGCCCGTGAGGGGGTAGATCTCGACCGGGGCTCCGACGATGCCGATCGCCAGGGCGCTGACCACGGCCGCGGCGACGCGGGGGAGCGCGTCGAACAGTGCGATCGACCACGGGTCACCGACGCCGACAGCGAACCACGTGTACGACAAGGCGATGAGCGCCCCCTGAAGCCCCATGAGCACACTCAGAAGGCCGTATCCGTCGGAGGCGACGAACCAGCAGATGACGGCGGCGACTGGAAGAGCGAGCGAGGCGGTGAGAAGACGGATGACGAGCGCTTCGCGGTACAGCTCACCGCGGCGAGGATCGCTCGCTACGGCCACGAGCGCCGGTCCGATCGTCGTCCACCCGAACGCGAGGGCGATGGCGGCGAAGGTGCCGACAGCTTCACCGGCCAGAGCGCTCGCCCACCCTTCGGGGCCCACATTGCGTGCCACGAAGGGGAGCACGACGAGGGGTGAGATCGCCGCCAGAGCAGGCAGGAGGGTGAAGCCGAGCATCCGGCGTCGAGTTGCGATGTCCACGTGCGTGTGTCCGCCCGGCGCGCCGTCAGGTCTCGATGATGGTCTCCGGCCGCGACTCCCTCCGTGGAGTCGTCAGCACGCCGGAGAAGAAGCTCATCATCATGGTCTGGAAACCCAGCATGAGGAAGATCGCGCTCGGGATGGCGATCCGCACGACCGCGGTCGGGTCCTGTTCCCCGAATCCTCCCGCTCCCCACGAGATGAGCTGGGCGACCCCGATGAGGATTCCGACCAGGAACAGAGCGAGACCGAGCAGAAGACCCCGTTCCGCACTCCAGCGCGCCACGATCCTTCGGTAGCGCGGACTCGTCGGGAGGAAGGCCTCCTGCGTCGCGTACAGCTTCGTGAGCCATGCGAACAGCAGGGACTGGTATCCGATCACACACAGTGCCATCGCGTACACCATCGTCGTCACATCGAACCCGATGCCGAACAGGGTGACCGTGCCGAAGGCGAGAACCCCGACCGCGGCCCCGCCGAGCACGAAAGCGACCAGCCCCGGATAGATGAAGAGCCACCGAGGTGAGAACAGCAGGAGGAATCGCAGGTGGCGCCATCCGTCGTGCCAGCTGCGCAGGTGGGGAGGGCGTGAGCGCCCGTCCTTCTTGAGGGTGGTGGGAACCTCCTCGATCCGGTATTTCGCGAGGGACGCCTTGACCACCATCTCGGACGCGAACTCCATACCCGTGGTCTGAAGATCGAGTTCGCGGATGCTGTCGCGATTGAAGCCGCGCAGGCCGCAGTGGAAGTCACCGATGTTGGGGCGGAAGAACAGCTGACCGATGCCCGACAGCACCGGATTGCCGAGGTACTTGTGCAGAGGCGGCATGGCGCCGGGAGCGATGCCGCCCTGGAAGCGGTTGCCCATCACCAGATCCGCCCCGGCGCGGAGGCGTTCGACGAAAGGGTCCAGGTTCTCGAAGTCGTAGCTGTCGTCGGCGTCGCCCATGATGATGTATCGACCCCGGGCATTCTCGATGCCGTTGATCAGGGCCGCGCCGTATCCACGCTGAGGTGCTGTGGACACGCGAGCCCCCAGCGACTCGGCGATGGCCTGAGACCCGTCCGTGCTGCCGTTGTCGGAGATCAGCACTTCCCCCGAGATTCCGGTGCGCTCAAGGAATCCCTGGGCCTTGCGGATGCAGACCTCCAGGGTCTCCGCCTCATTGAGGCAGGGCATGAGGATCGTCAGTTCGAGGTCTGGGGAGGGTGCGTTCACGGCGTTCCTTGCTGCGGTGGGGTGGAGAGGTCGGCCACGGTCCCGGTGCCGGCGCCGTCCAGCGCCGCCAGGAGGTTGTCGAGAGTGCGGTCCACCGATCGCGTGCGTACTGCGTCGGCGAACCACTCGTGGGTGCGGGATCGCAACGCGGATCCGCCCTCGAGCACCCGCACGATAGCGGATCCGAGGTCCGCGGGCGCTACCGACTCGGCGACGAATCCATTCTGCCCGTTCTCGACGAGTTCGACAGCGGCGTTGCCTTCGCCGTCCACGAGGACGACGGGTGTCCCCTTTGCGGCGGACTCGACGACAACCAGGCCATACCCCTCGCGACGGGATGGATTGACGAGGCAGGCTGCCGTCGCCATCGCCTCGGCGAGCTCATCGTCGCCGACGAACCCGGGCAGCTCCACCCATGCCTCGGCGGCGTGGGATGCGACCGCATCCCGGACGGCGGGGGTGCTGCTGCCCTCGCCGAGGATGACCAGACGGAGTCCGGGGACCCGCTCGCGGGCGTAGGCCACCGCCGCAGGAAGGGACTCGACGCGCTTGTCGGGGATGTGTCGACCCGCATAGAGCACGACGGGAGGTGCGGCGGGCGTCGCGGCTGTCTGCTCGGGTGCTTCTTCGATGAGTCCGGGGCTGACCAGCAGCGTCCCCCGAAATCCGGTGCGTCGAATCTGGCGGGCCGTGAGTTGGGAGTGACAGGTGGCGAGGGGAGTGACGGCGAGGGCCAGCGACTGCAGGATCCAGGCGATCGTTCCCGTGACTGCTCCGGCGTACTCGGCCCACTGGGCGCGTCCCCATACTTCGAGGTAGTCGACGGCGACAGTGGTGCCGGAGCCGACCAGCGCGGCACGTGCGGCGAAGACATTGAACAGAGGCAGCCCGCTGACGACGACAGCGTCATAGTCTCCGCGCCGCCGACGCAGGGCTCGGAACAGACCCCAGGCATAGCGGAGGGCAGCTGAAGTGCGCCGCACGCCCGCCGCGTCGTAGAGCCGGAGCCGAGGGCTCACCGCAACGACGCGGAAGCCGAGGTCGGCAGGTGGGTCGGACTCATCCCACTGGAGCGCCGTGAGGTAATCGACCTGGCGCCCACGGGCGGTCAGCCGCTCGGCGAACGTGCGGTACAGGCGCTCTCCGCCCCCCGTCGTATAGGGGAAGAGGCAGTCGTAGGCGATCGCGATGCGTGGGGCCGGCACGGTGCTCAGCACCCTTCGACGCGGAACAGGCGGGCCGAGGGGCCCTCAGAGTCCACCAACACGAGATGAGGGGAGTCCGGGAGGTTGTTCAGGCCCGCCCGCTCTCCTCCGACATCCGGTCGACTCCACACGTTGCGGTCGCCGAAGTCGAGGACGTAGTCGGCGCCGAGCCGATCGAGCGCGGAGCACACCCGGGGATCCTCGTCGATCGACGCGAGGTTCTCGTCGATGAAGATCTCGTCGTCGCTGCGCACCACGAAGACATGGCGTTCCAGGACCTCCCGACCCGCGAGGGCGAACGCGAGCGACCCGCCTGTCCAGGGGTTGGCCACGATCACGGCGTCGTCGGGCGTCGTCGACTCCAGGCGTTCGAGGAGCGCGAGTTCGTCGGCGCTCAGAAGCGGTGCGTCTGCGGTGACTTCATAGGAGGCGCGCGCGTCATCCATCGTGGCGACCACGTTCGGGCCCACGGCGACGCTGAAGACGGCGGCGGTGGCCGCGACCACGCCGGCCGCGGCGGCGGCCCGCCCCCACGTCGAGGCGCGCACCAGTGTGGCGATCGCGTCGAAAGCAGTGATCGCGCCCAACACCGCGATCGGGATCCCGGCCACCGGCAAGAGCGCCGCGAGCCGGTACGGATCGTTGTACCAGGGGTTGGTCACCATGTCGCGGAAGAACGTCCCGGCCGGCACGCCGGACGCCAGGATGAACATGAACGCGGCGATCAGGAACGGCATGTAGACCGTCAGGAGGCGGCGTGGCGCGCGGGCGATGGCTATCGCGCCGATGATCAGGAGTGCTGCACTCACGAGCGTGATCGGGTACCCGCGGGGGGCGATGAGTGCCGCCTCGCCGAAGGCCTGTGCGGTGCTCTGCCATGCGCCCCACTGCGACATCACCGAGCCGGTCCGACCCACCCGCCAGAGCACCGCGCCGCCGACGAGGAGGGCAGTCGTGGATACGCCCCAGAGCACCCACGTCGCACGATTGCGTGCGACCAGCGCGCGATCGAGCACCACCGCAATCGTGGTAAAGGTCGCAAAGGCATAGAGCGCCAAGAAGGCGTTCGGATGACTCAAGGCGATGCCGAGCGCTAGGGCCAGCACGACCACCGACGCCCTGGTGAGGGTCGCAGCGCCCCGTGCGCGCAGCAGGAGGATCACGCCTGCCACGCCTGCCGGCAGCACCGCGAAGCCGAGGGCGTTGGGGTACAGGACACCGAAGTAGAGCAGGAGGTGGGGGAAGGCGCCGAAGCCGGTAGACAGCGCGCCGGACGCGATCAAGGCTGCCGGCCGTTCCCGGAAGATGACCGCGCTGAGGGCCACGACGGACATCGGCCAGACCACGGCGCCGATCGCGAGGTTCGTCGCGTTGACCGCGAGAGGCACGTCGGCGCCAGCGGTCTGGGCGACGAGAGTGACGAGGGCGTGCCACGTGTTGGGGTAGAAGCCGATGTCCGAGGCTGCGCCGACAGCGGAGGCGGAGGCATCCGAAAGCTCGAGCGCGTAGCGCACAGCGCTGAGGTGGATGACGTTGTCGAAGGTCTGGGAGATCCAGTCGGGGTTGCCGAAAACGGAGGTCAACTGGGCCAGGAGCGCCACGATGGCGACGCCGACGCCGACCCCGAGAGCCAGGAGGCGGCGGGCAGGTACTCGGCCGCTCGCGGGATCGCGCACCCAGCGCCGCAGGAACCAGGCGCCGATTCCGGCCCCGACGACCACGATCACCAGGGGAATTAGTGTCCACTGCAGTCCCACGACAGGGGCGATGTTCGCGGCGACGGCGACCATCGCGACCGACAGCGCCGGCGCGAGAAGGTGGGGAGCGATCGTGCGTGTTCCGAACCCCGCCACGGTGACGATGAGGCCCGGCACCAGCACGACGGCCGCTGCCGTCAGGAATGCGGGCACAGCGACGATCCATACGTCAGCCATGCCACCTCCGCCTCACAACGCCGCCCATCATGGTAGCCGACCGTTCCTGGGTGAACTCCTAGCCGGGGCGCGGTTTCCCCCTGAGCGATGGCCGCTCACGTATGCTGATCCAGGTCTTCGCAAGGTGGGAGTTGCACGCATGGATCTTCTCGTCGTCGGTTCGGGCTTCTTTGGTCTGACGATCGCTGAGCGCGCCGCTGCTGCCGGGCGGAGGGTCACGGTGATCGATCGTCGCTCCCACATCGGAGGCAACGCGTACAGCGAGGCGGAACCGTCGACGGGCATCGAGGTGCACCGCTACGGGGCGCACCTGTTCCATACGTCCAACGCGGTGGTGTGGGAGTACGTCAACCGGTTCACGGCGTTTACGCCGTATGTGCATAGGGTCTACACGAACCACGGCGGTGTTGTGTATCCCCTGCCGATCAGCCTCGGCACGATCAATCAGTTCTTCGGTGCGGCCTACTCGCCAGCCCAGGCACGCGCGCTGATCACCGAGCAGGCGGGGGAGTTCGATCCAAAGACGGCCCGCAATCTGGAGGAGCGCGCGATCGGTCTCATTGGTCGTCCGCTCTATGAAGCGTTCATCCGTGACTACACGGCCAAGCAATGGCAAACCGACCCCACAGAGCTACCTGCCGAGGTCATTAGCCGACTGCCCGTCCGCTATACCTATGACAACAGGTACTTCAACGACACGTGGGAAGGCCTCCCCGTCGACGGGTACACGGCGTGGCTCGAGCGGATGGCGGATCATCCGAACATCGAGGTGAAGCTCGACACCGACTTCTTCGACTCCTCGCAGCCGCTGCACAAGGCCGCGACCGTCGGCCAGGTCCCGATCGTCTACACGGGTCCTGTCGACCGCTACTTTGAGTACGCAGCCGGCGAGCTGTCATGGCGGACCCTTGATTTTGAGGAGGAAGTCCTCGACGTCGCGGACTTCCAGGGAACGCCAGTCATGAACTACGCGGACGCGGATGTCCCGTATACGCGGATCCACGAGTTCAAGCATTTTCACCCCGAACGCGCCGACCGCCACCCGGCCGACCGTACGGTCATCATGCGGGAGTACTCCCGGTTCGCTAGCCGCGACGACGAGCCCTATTACCCGGTCAACACTTCGGAAGACCGGTCAGGCGTCTTGGCGTACCGCGAGCTGCAGAAGGGCGAAGCCGAGGTCCACTTCGGCGGGCGCCTAGGGACCTACCAGTACCTCGACATGCACATGGCCATCGGCTCCGCGTTGAGCATGTGGAACAACACCCTCGCCTGATGTACTCGGGAGGGCGGCCATCCCCGGTCAGGTGGCGGCCCGCTCCAGCGTCGGCATCGGCATCCAACGCTCATCCCGGCTGATTGCGCGGCCGTCCCGGAGACCGCGCACCAGATGGCTCGTGCCCCGGAGAGTGCGCTCGACCATTGCTAGCCGGATAAGTTCCTTTGCGAACGTCAGCGCTGTGCCCAGCGCGAAGGCGACCGGGCGGTAGAAGCCGGCGGACCGGTAGTACTGCTTGATAAGTGCCCGGTTACGCATGATGTAGTACCGGTATGTGTTGCTCGAGGCGTTCATGTGCCGCACGCCCATGTCCCACTGTTTGATCTCGCGGGTGCGACGAAGCACGAACTCGTTCACGATGACTGAGGTTGTCTTCCGCGACGCGAGCCAGCCGTAAACCTGGTCATCCCAGTAGATGAAGAACCGCGGATCCGGAAGTCCGATCTGACGGACGATATCTCGGTGGATGAACATGCCCTCGAAGCATCCGGAGTTCATCTCTTTGAACCCGGATTCATCGAATTCAGCGGGCGCGAAGGGGATAGGGATACCCATCCGTTCGGCGATGCGGTACTGCCAATAGAACTCGCTGCCGTCGTAGTCGTACCGACGTCCTTGGATCGAGCGGAACCGACTCGACCAACGGCCCATCTTGGCCAACCCATCGGGGATGACCTCGACATCGTCGTCCATGAGCCACATCCAGTCGGATCCGAGCTCGTATGCCGCCTGCATGCCAGCGCTGAACCCTCCGGACCCACCCGTGTTGGTCTCGAGCCTGCGATAGATGAGGCGTGTCCCGATGACCTCGCTAAACGACTCCACGACCTGCGCCGTATCGTCTGACGATGCGTTGTCGATCAGTACGACGTGACCCGGCTTCGGGTCCATCTCACTGATACTGGTGAGCAATCGCGACAGCAGGCTGGATCGGTTGAAGGTGACGACAACGATCGTCGCAGACGTCGGGTCGAAACCGTCGCTGGTTGCGTTCATCGGTGAGCCTCGAATGCTCTGCGCCAGGATTCAGGAGAGGTGAGCTCGGGGAGAGCCCGTCGGTATTCAGCGGCGAGTCTCGGCCATCGTGTGCGCAGGCTTCGGTGCAGCGACACGGTGTCACGCAGCATCCGTCGGAACTGTGCGCGGTCACGTGTGTAGATGGTCTTGCCGCGACCGTCGGCCGAACTCACGAGAGCGCTGTCATAAGCAGGCAGGCGCCACCAGTGGGCGTCCAGTTTGCCGAACTCGACTTCCGGCTGTGCGAGGTTCGCCGGATCGGGGCGATGGATCCAGTGAGAGACGAGAGTCTTCAGCGTGAACCAACGCAGTCTCAATCCGGTAGGACTGTCGAACTCGTTGCGCTTGAGCTGCTTGAAGACGACCCTGCCCTTGCGGGCACGCAGCCGCGTGCTGTCGTCGCGATGGACCACAGTTTCCGGGAAGCTGGCGGCGAGCTCCCTTGCGCCGGGCATCGCGGTCGCGAGGTTCTGCCACATGTGTGTCGGACCGCTGAGGACGTCCCGGAGCGCGCGGTGGCGTAGTGCCGTCGGGTAGTACTGCATCATCATGAGCTGCTTGAGATCCATGCGGCGACTATGGCGAATCAGTGTCCCGCCGTCAGAAACCCGGGAGTGGATCAGTCCTGCGACGATTCGATTCCGGGCGTGAAAGTACGCCTGCCAGTCGATCGAATCGTCCTTGCCGACCCACGACACATGCCACAGGGCGATGCCGGGTACCGAAACGGTGGGGAACCCTGCCTCGCCAGCGCGGAGGCAGTACTCGGCGTCATCCCACTTGATGAACGCGGGCAGGGCGAGACCGATCTCGCGGACGGTTTCCATCGGGATCAGGCACATCCACCAGCCGTTGTAGTCCGAATCCAGTCTCTGGTGCAGGATCTTGGTCTGGCGCAGGTTGCTCGCGCTGAAATCGTGGGGGAACTCCTCCTGGTAGAGGGTTCGCCACATGAACGGGACCTCATCGACGACCTCAGCCCACGCGTGCAGCTTCGGGCGATCCAGCAGGTCGAACATGTGCGCACCCACGATCGTGGGACGGGTCGCATATTGTCCGAACACGATCGAGCGACGCAGGGATTCCGGCTCGACGAGCACATCGTCGTCGAGGAGCTGCACGAAGTCGCTCTCGCGGCGGTCAAGAGTCTCCAGCATCGCCCGAGAGAACCCACCCGATCCACCGAGGTTGGGTTGCCGGATGATCTGGAGGGTCTCCCCGAGGCGTTCGCTGAGCTCGGGGTGCTCCGGCCGGTCGGCGACGAGGTCGGTGCCCTGGTCGATGACGAAGATCCGGTCGACGAGTTCGAGAACATCAGGGCTGTCAGCCAGGCTCGCGAGCGTCTGCACGCAGTAGTCGGGCTTGTTGAAGGTCGTGATGCCGAGGCTGGCCTTACCCGCGCGGACGGGGGCCTGTTCGGTGGTCCACTCTGCGCCCTCGAACACTGCTGCGCTCTCGTCGGCCACGATGTCGAACCAGATCCAGCCGCCGTCGCTGTAGCGATCAAGCGTCAGATCGAAGTGCGCTTCCGAGTCGCCCGTGACTTCGCGAGTGTCGAGCCGCTGTCGGACTCCATTTCCGTTGGACCGATAGACCAGAACCGTCGCAGGACCGCTGGTCCGAACAGTGAGGCGGATGTTGCGAACCACCGTCCAGTGCTGCCAGTAGGAGGCGGGGAAGGCGTTGAAGTATGTTCCCAGAGACACGCGGCGCCCGGCGACGATGCGGGCTCGCCGACGGTCGAGGATGTTGCCGAGGTGGGCTCGGCTTGACACGCGCACGGGCTGCTCGTCGATGACCGACCAGATCTCGGGGTCGGCGTACAGCGGAAGCAGGTCGGGGTCGCGCTCGAGGGGGAACACGACGTTCTGGAGGACGTGGATCACGAAGGAAGTCTCCGGTCAGACGAGAGGTGGCTGATCGAGGCCGAGACCGTAGCCTACCTTCCCGTCCTTGACGCTTTCCGTGTGGCGCGCCCCCTCGCGCGGCTGCAGCTTCGCCAGGAACAGCACGGTCAGCATCCACCCCCAGAGCAGGAGCGGGCTGGACTCGGTGATCCCCTGGATGACGACGATCACCCCGACCGCGACGGGGAGGAGCGAAACGGTGGCGGTGACCCGGTCGTCCCGGCGCTGCCAGCGGTGGTGACGCACGGCGAAGACCCACGTGCGCCACACGAAGAGGGCGTAGAGCGCGGCGAGTAGCACGACTCCGACGACACCCAGCTGGAACCACACGTCGACCCACACGCTGTGGGCCTGGATGATGTGGAGGCCTCGGGGCATGACGATCCAGTCGGAGAACGCGGGATCCCAGGGGATCCACGGTGTGGCGAAGCCGTTGCCCACGACAGGCTGCGCCGCACCTCGGGAGAACACGAGATCCCAGATCTCGGTGCGGTCGGTGAGGTCTCCGTCACGGCCGAGGAACGACAGGATGCCGCGCCGCATCACCCAGGCGATGCCTGCAGCGAGAGCGCCGAGAACCGCCGCCGCGAGGTAGACGCGCAGGCGACCCGAGGTCGTGCGCGCCATACGTGCCGCCAGCAGGATGACAAGCGCGATCGCGAGAGCGATCGTCGCGATGAACGCCGTGGCTGATTCGGTGCGAACGAGGAGGTATGCCGAGACGGCCAGCGCGACCGCGAACAGGCCGCGAGACCGCGGCGCGATGACCAGACGGATGCTGAGCACGACCACCGCGAGCAGGGCCAGCATCGCGAGCAGGTTGGCGTTGCCGACAATGCCGTCAAGGCGTCCGCCGATGAAGAGCTGGGCGTTCGTCCAGATGTCGCTGCGCTCGGTGGTCGCATCCACGGGTGCGAACTCGATCCCGACCGGGCCTCCGACGACGAGCGCTGCCCACGCCTCGAAGGCGACGGAGAGCCCCATCACGGCAGCGAGTGCCCATGCGAGCGCCGAGACGAGCTGGCGCCAGGTCAGCATCGCTGCAAGCGCGATAGCGACGAGCGTCGTTGCTCCGAGCAGCGTCCAGGTCAGCGCTGTAGTTTCGGGCCACCGAGACCAGGCGATGCTGGCGGCTGCCCATCCCGTGAAGGCGAGAGCGGTCCACGGCAGGGCCCGCCACTGCGGGGCACGGATGACGCGCACGGCGATGACCGCGACTCCCGCGCACGCGATGACGCCGACGGCAGCGGCGGCGGGTGCGCCGAACGCCGCCGCCCATCCGGGTGCCGTGAAGGCGATGAAGAAGACGACGCCGGCCCACACATGCGGGGCGCGGCGCAGCGAGATCGTGGTGGAAGGGGCGACGACAGGAAGGGTGGTCGTAGGGGCTCCGAAAACCGTCATCGATGGCCACGCTAGCTGGCCGACATCACAGATCGGTCACGGACTCCCGAGCCTTCCCACCGAATCCAACGCGACCGGAACAGCCGGAATCACCGAGTCAGCCGGCGCGCAAGAGCTCCCCGCGCTCTATCGCCAAACGCTGTTCAGCGGGCCCCTCGCCGATATGCGGAGACTGCTTGATCTTGGACCCGAGCAGGATCATCAGCATCCATCCCCAGCCCATGAGGGGCGCCGTCTCGGCAAGGCCCTGGACGAGGAGTACCGCGGCGGTGAGTGTCGGCAGCAGGGTCAGCGCCGAGTAGGGCCGGTCGGCCCGCAGATCCCAGCGTGGCCGATCCACGGCGAAGAACCACGAGCGCCACACGAACGCCAGGTAGGCGAAACCGAGCAGGAAGACGCCGACGACGCCGAGTTGGAACAGGATGTCGACCCACACGCTGTGTGCCTGCGTGACCTGCCTGCCGTCAAGCACGATCCAGTCCTGGAACGCGGGATCCCACGGCAGCCATGGCGTTGCGAAGCCGCCACCGATCGCGAGGTGGTCGCCTGCGCGATCGAGGACGGCGGTCCAGATCGTCTCGCGATCCAGAAGGTCAGCCGTCCGGTCAAGCGCGGTGAAGACGGGGACCCGCCAGATCCAGAGCGCGATCGCACCGACTGCGCCAATCAGGGCATAACCGATGTAGTAGCGCGTGCGCTCACCGGGTCTGCGCGCGGTCCGCATCAGCAGCACGGTGGTCAGCACGAGCGCGACCCCGGCGGTGGCGATCCAGGCGGTCACGGATGCCGCGAGCACGAGTGTCAGGGCAGACAGTCCGATCCACACGCCGAGCATGATCCGGCGCGACTCGCGTGCGGCGAACTCGATCGCGAACACGATGACCGCCAGCAGAGCGATCATGCCGAGCAGGTTCGGGTTCCCGATGACACCGTCGATGCGCGCGCCGGCGAAGATGCCGCCGCTGATCCACTCGGGGGCGCCTGCTGCGGCATCCGTCTCGAACCCGGCGTAGAGCGGGCCGCCGACGAGCCACGCCACCAGGATCTCGGCGGCAAGGGACAGCCCGATGACCCAGCCGAGGGCAGCCCCGATCGCTCGGACGATCTCGCGCCACGTCAGCACGCTCGCGATGGCGATTCCCTGGAGGGTCGTGGCAACCAGCAGCAGCCACGTGAGTGCGGATGTCTCGCGCCATCCCGACCACGCGATGGACAGCCCCGCCCACAGGATGAACGTCCCGGCGATCCAGGGCAGCCGCCGCCACTGGAACGGCGGGCGGATGACCGCGACCATGATCGCCGAACCGGCAACGATCACACCGCCGACAATCGCCGTGAGGGGCACGCCGAATCCGAGGACCCAGCCCGGAGCGGTGAACGCGAAGAAGAGGCTGAAGACCATCCATCCGCGCAGCAGAAGATGCCGGGTGCGCTCCCGCTCTGGAGCGACCGGCGGCGCCGAAGCTGGATGACGGCTGAAGCGGGCCATGGTGCTCTCAGGCTATCGCTCAGCGTCTGCCCGGTGCGGGGAGCACTGGCACGGATGCTGGTGCTGCCGTCGGTACGCTGGTCGCGTGCTGGTTCCGCTCACGAACACGCCCCGCGACTACGCCTGGGGGTCCACGACTCTGATCGCCGAGCTGGAGGGACGCACCCCGACCGGTGCGCCCGAGGCTGAAGTGTGGTTTGGGGACCACCCCGGCCACCCCGCGCGCACACCGAACGGTCGTACTCTCGGCGAGTGGCTCGCCTCTGGCGACGCTCCTGAGGGCACTCCGGAGCGCCTTCCGTACCTGCTAAAGATCCTCGCGGCTGGTTCGCCGCTGTCGATTCAGGCTCATCCTTCTAAAGCGCAGGCCGAGGCGGGCTTCGCTCGCGAGGAGGCCGAGGGGACCCCGCGCGACGCTGCGACGCGGACCTACCGAGACGACAACCACAAGCCCGAGATCATCGTCGCGCTCAGCGACCGGTTCCTCGCCCTGGCAGGCCTCCGGGAACTCGCCGCCACCCGGCGGCTCCTCGACGTCGTCGGGGGAGCCGCAGCACCGCTGCAGGCCGTTCTCGACGCGCATCCGGATGACGCGGCGGCGCTCGCTGCAGCACTGGTCTGGATTCTCTCGCCGGCAGCAGGTCCGCAGGTGAGTGAGATCATCGCGGCGGCGACGGATGCGGCATCCGACGAGTTCAGGGATGAGCTGGAGCTCGTGCGCCACCTTCAGAGCCACTATCCCGGCGATCCCGGCATTGTCGTCGCCATGCTTCTGAACCTTGTCATCCTGCGTCGAGGTGAGGGCGTGTTTGTCCCAGCGGGTGTCCTGCACGCGTACATCGAAGGGCTGGGCGTTGAGATCATGGCAGCCAGCGACAACGTGTTGCGTGGGGGACTCACCCCGAAGCACATCGATGTCGCTGAGCTGACCGCGATCCTGGATCCCCGGCCGGGACCGGCGCCCGTGCTCGATCCGGCGCCGGGTCCAGCCCGCATCTTCACGGGCGACGTTCCCGACTTCGTTCTGACACAGGTGACGGCGGATTCCGGCGCACCCGTCGAGGTTCGCATGAGCGGCATCGCGATCGCCGTCGCGACCTCCGGTGAGGTCGAGATCACGGGTGCGGGTACACGCGATCGCGTCACGCTCGGCCCCGGAGCGGCGGTTCTCATCACCCCGGACGAGAGATCCGTCTCGATCTCGGGCCCTGGCGAGGTGTTCGTCGCCGAACCAGGTCGCTAGTCTCGACCCGCGACACGCCGCGAAATCCGCCAAGAAGGTTAAGGCGGCGATTGAGGGTTTACGATCTGCGACTTGACCGCAGCGAACTACACCGGTGTAATTACTGCAACACGCTGACCGCGTGGGGGAGTTCTTGAGGTGGGGAGAACGACATGTCGGCTTCGCAGTATCGGTCGGGTGTCCCGGACAACTGGTTCGTCGACCCGGTGCATCTTGGTGTGCCCGGTGTGCGTCGCATCGACCCCGAAGACGAGAACGCGCTCGCCTGGCAGACCGACGCGCTGTGCGCACAGACCGATCCCGAGGCCTTCTTCCCAGAGAAGGGCGGCTCGACGCGAGACGCCAAGCGCATCTGCAGTTCGTGCGACGTGCGCGGCGAATGTTTGGAGTACGCGCTGCAGAACGACGAGCGATTCGGGATCTGGGGCGGTCTCAGCGAGCGCGAGCGTCGCAAGCTCAAGCGCCGGGCAAGCTGACCGGCGGCGGGGTCGAAGCTCCCCGTAGGCCCTCGACCGGAAACGCCGGGCCCAAGGCGCCTGGGTCGGCGGACGCAACCATAGGCTGACGGCGTCATGCCCGGCACTGTTCACGCGATCGTCGTCGTGCGTCCCGACGGTCGCACGTCCGCGGCGTACCACCTTCGTCGCACGTTCGCGTCCCTGGCGGCGGGCTCTCGTCGTCCGGATGCCGTGACCCTCGTGGTGTGCGGAACCGACCCGGCTGTCGAGGACGCGCTCGAACCCGGAAGCCTTCCCGATCCCACCGCCGACGGGCGCGGCGTGCGCGTCATCCGTCTCGGACGGCGGACGCGGTTTGCGGCGGCGGTGGCCAGCGCTGCCCTCGAGCCGGACCCGCGAAGCGGCACGGTGATGGATGCCGACCTGCTGTGGCTGCTCGCGCAAGACACCGCTCCCGAACCCGAGGCGCTGGCCCGTCTCGCCGGACAGCTTGAGCTCTCACCCACGCTCGCGTTCGTGGCGCCAAAGCTCGTCCGCCATGACAGACCTGAGCGGATCGTGTCGCTCGGGGTCAGCATGACGCGCGCCGGCGCGTCGGTGGAGCTTGCTGCGGGAGATCTTGACCAGGGCCAGCGCGACGGCATCACCGATGTGTTGGGCTCCGACATCCGTGCCGTGCTCGTGCGCGGGTCCGTCTTCCGGGCGTTGCGCGGGATCGACCCGGCCCTGCGCGACGCGGACGAAGGCCTTGACCTCGCGGTGGCGGCACGCCTCATGGGAGGCCGCGTTGCCCTGGCCCCCACCACGCGCGTCGGCGTCTCGGGCGATGGCGTCGCTGGGCTGCCGTTCGCTGACACCGGTCGCCACCGCCGCGCGATCATCGTGCGGCGCCGTGCGGCTCAGCTACACCGACGCCTGACAGCTGCCCATCCGCTGCTGCTTGTTCCGATCTGGCTAACGCTGCCGTTCCTTGCCCTCGGCCGCACGATCGCCCAGTTGGTGATGAAGGACCCGGGCCGAATCGCGGGGGAGTGGGCGGCCACGATTCTGGCGATGGTGCGCCTTGCCGCGATCGCGCGCGGCAGACGCCGCCTGCGCCGTCACCGCAGCGTGCCGTGGTCGCGGATCGCCCCTCTTCGCGTCTCGACCGCGCTCGCCCGTGAGCGTGCGGCAGAGCCGGCCGACCCCGAGCCTGACGCGCTCCCGCGTGGTGAGCTTCACTTCTTCGGCGGTGGCGGAGCCTGGCTCGTCCTCGCGATGGCAGCTGTCTCACTCGCTGCCTTCCCCGCCCTGCTAGCGTGGCCGGCGCTCGGCGGCGGAGCTCTCCAGCCGCTCCGAGACACCGTCGCAGGGCTCTGGGCTGACGCGGCCTACGGACTCCGACCAACGGGGTGGAACGTGTCGGGCCCGGCCGACCCGTTCTCGGCGGTCGTGGCGGCCATCGGCTCCCTCTGGCCTTTCGCACCCAGCCGGGCTCTCGTCCTCCTGTGGCTGGCGGCTCTGCCGCTGGCTGCCCTCGGCGGGTGGTTCGCGGCGACGCGGATCACCGACCGCCCGGTGCTGCGCATCACCGCGGGTGTGGCGTGGGCGCTTGCGCCAACCTTCCTGGTTGCTCTGACCCAGGGCATTCCGACCGGCGTGATCGTGCATCTTCTGCTGCCGTGGCTGGTCTTCGCCGGTGCCGTCGCGCACCGCTCCTGGGTCCCGGCAGCAGCTGCCTCACTGCTTGCCGCAGCGGTCATCGCCGCGGCTCCCTCGCTCGCTCCTGCGCTGGCCCTCGTTCTGATCGCGGGGACCGTTGCCGCCGCCGTGCGTCGTTCAGGGGCTGGCGTCGCACGGATGCTCTGGGTCGCCGTTCCGACGATCGTGGTCTTCGCGCCCGTGGCATGGGCGCAGCTTCATGCGGGAAACCCGTGGGCGCTTCTCGCCGACCCCGGCGCCCCGATCGACGCCCTTGCGCAGACGGCGGATGCGGGAACGCGCCTGTGGGTTTCTCTCGGGTTCCCGGCCTCGAGCGGTGCAGGCTGGGCAGAGCTCTTCTCCACCCTGCCGCTGTGGGTTCCGGCAGTACTACTGGTGCCTATCGCGCTGCTGGCGGCATCCGCTGCTGCAACGCCGAGATGGCACGTCGGGCTCGCGCACCTCGCACTGATCGTGCTCGGCGTTGCCACGGCTGTGGCCGCCACGGCCGTCGCGGTGCGCTTCGACGGCGCGAACGCTCTGGGACTGTGGCCGGGAGCGGGACTCAGCCTGGCGTGGTGGGGCATCGTCGGCGGTGCAACCTTGACACTCGATCAGCTCGGTCGGGCCGAAATGGCTCGGTTCCGTCGGCGCGCCGGAGCGGTATCGGCATCCGTCGCGGTTGTCTGCATGGCGACTCTCGTGATCCTGGCAGCACCCGCGCTGACGGCGTCGGCGCGAGGTGCGACAGCCCTCACCAACGGTCCGACCAGCACGCTGCCGGCGTACGTCGAAGCCGACAGCGGTGGCGACACCGCGACAGGGACGATGGTGCTGACCCCCGAATCCGACGGCAGCCTCGCCGCACGCGTGGTCTGGGGCGGCAGCGAGACCCTGGGTGCGCACAGCACCGTCCTCGAGACCCGGACTGCCATGGACGACGCCTCATCCCAGCTTGCTGCCACGGCCGCGGCGCTTGTGACCGCGACCTCGTCCGACGCCGTTGCAGCGCTGGGCGAGCAGGGGATCGCGTTCGTCCTGCTCGCTCCCGGCACCGACGCACCCGCGGCTGACGTGCTCCGGCGCGAGTCCGCCACCGCACTCGATCAGCGCGATGACCTCGATCCTGTCGGGGCCACCGAACGAGGCGATCTGTGGCGTGTCACCTCTGACATCGCGGCCAGGCCGAGCGCCGAGAACCCGGCGAGGGGAATCGCGATCGAGATCCTTCAGATCGCTGTCATCGTGATCGCCCTGCTGCTTGCGGCACCGACGGGGCGGAGTCGGGCCCGTGCTCGGCAGCATCCACGCATCGTGGGCCTGACACCCGCTGAGCGGGCGATGGATGCCGGAAGGGCTCGCCGCCTCGAGGACGGCGCACACGAGGCCCAGGCCCTGCCCAGCGAGCCGACGGGCGAGGAGGCTTCCTAATGCGTTTGTCAAGCGGCGTGTGGGGTGGCTTGGCTCC
>SWBZ01006210.1_pt1 | contig 21071 bp, 15 predicted proteins | sample 4693031 | NCBI WGS metagenome assembly SWBZ01 (sample SAMN10267274, study PRJNA491770) | bioreactor metagenome | isolation source: DHS bioreactor inoculated with | place: Japan: off Shimokita Peninsula
GGGGGGCGGTCATGCGCGTCGACATCACCGATCCGGCCAGCTGGCGCGCGGCGCAGCACCTGGACGCCTGGCTGAAATCCCATAACCTGACGGCGGTCACCGGGGTCGATACCCGGCGCCTGACCCGGCTGATCCGCGACGGCGGGGCACCCAACGGTGTCGTCGCCTATAAAGACGACGGCCCCCTCGACATTCCGGCCCTCGTTGCCATGGCCCAGGGCTTTCCCGGGCTCGAAGGCCTGGACCTGGCCAAGGACGTGTCCTGCGCCCAGACCTATTCCTGGGACACCACGATGTGGACGCTGGGCCAAGGCTACGGCACCCAGACGGCCCCCAAGCATCACGTCGTCGCCGTCGATTTCGGGGCCAAACAGAATATCCTGCGCTGCCTCGCGGCGGAGGGCTGCAAGGTCACCGTGGTGCCGGCAACGGCCACCGCCGAAGAGATCCTGGCCCATCGTCCCGATGGGCTTTTTCTTAGCAACGGTCCGGGCGATCCGGCGGCCACCGGCGAATACGCCGTCGCCATGGTCCAGGAAGTCATGGCGACCGGCCTGCCCGTGTTCGGCATCTGCCTGGGCCATCAGATCCTGGCCCTGGCGCTGGGCGCCAAGACGTCGAAGATGCACCTGGGTCACCGCGGCGCCAACCAGCCGGTGAAGGACCTGGAGACCGGCAAGGTCGAAATCACCTCGCAGAACCACGGCTTCGTGGTCGAACGGGACAGCCTGCCCCAGGGCGTGATCGAAACCCACCGCTCGCTGTTCGACGGGGCCCTCGAAGGCATCCGCGTCGACGGCAAGCCCGTGTTCTCCGTGCAGTACCACCCGGAAGCCTCGCCGGGCCCGCAGGACTCGCACTACCTGTTCAAGCGGTTCGTCGCGCTGATGGATGAGAAAGCCTAGACCGCCATGCCTAAAAGAACAGACATCTCCTCGATCCTCATCATCGGCGCCGGACCCATCGTCATCGGCCAGGCCTGTGAGTTCGATTATTCCGGCGCCCAGGCCTGCAAGGCGCTGCGCGAGGAAGGTTACCGGGTCATCCTGGTCAACTCGAACCCGGCCACCATCATGACCGACCCGAGCATGGCCGATGCGACCTATATCGAGCCCATCACGCCCGAAATGGTCGAGAAGATCATCGCCAAGGAACGGCCCGACGCGCTGCTGCCGACCATGGGCGGGCAGACGGGCCTGAACACGGGCATCGCGCTGTTCGAGAACGGCGTGCTGGAGAAATACGGGGTCGAGATGATCGGCGCCGACGCCGAGGTCATCGCCAAGGCCGAGGACCGCCAGAAGTTCCGCGACGCCATGGACAAGATCGGCCTGGAAAGCCCGAAATCGACGGTCGTCAATTCCATGGCCGAAGCCCTTGCGGCGCTGGAGAAAACGGGTCTGCCCGCCATTATCCGCCCGTCCTTCACCATGGGCGGCATCGGCGGCGGCATCGCCTATACCCGGCCCGAGTTCGAGAAGATCGTCGCCGGCGGCCTGGCCGCCAGCCCGGTCACCGAAGTCCTGGTCGAGGAAAGCGTTCTGGGCTGGAAGGAATACGAGATGGAGGTCGTGCGCGACAGCGCCGACAACTGCATCATCATCTGTTCCATCGAAAACATCGATCCCATGGGCGTGCATACGGGCGACAGCATCACCGTGGCGCCGGCGCTGACCCTGACGGACAAGGAATACCAGATCATGCGCAACGCCTCGATCGCGGTGCTGCGCGAGATCGGGGTCGATACGGGCGGGTCCAACGTACAGTTCGCCGTCAACCCGGAGAACGGCCGTCTGGTGGTCATCGAAATGAATCCGCGCGTGTCGCGGTCCTCGGCGCTGGCGTCCAAGGCGACGGGTTTTCCCATCGCCAAGATCGCGGCCAAGCTGGCCGTCGGCTATACGCTTGACGAGCTGGACAACGATATCACCGGCGTCACGCCCGCCAGCTTCGAGCCGACCATCGACTACGTGGTCACCAAGATCCCGCGCTTCACCTTCGAGAAATTCCCGGGTGCGGAGCCGACCCTGACCACGGCCATGAAATCCGTGGGCGAGGCCATGGCCATCGGCCGCTGTTTCGCCGAAAGCCTGCAAAAGGGCCTGCGTTCCATGGAAACGGGCCTGACGGGCCTGAACGACGTGGAGATCGAGGGCCTGGACCCGGACGCCGGGTTCGAGGCCAACCGCGACGTCCTGCGCGCCGCCATTTCGCGCCCCACGCCGGACCGCATCCTGGCCATCGCCGAGGCCCTGCGCCAGGGCATGCCCGTGGACGAGGCCGCCGCCATCACCAAATACGATCCCTGGTTCCTCGACCAGTTGAAGGCCATCGTCGATGTCGAGGCGCGGGTCAAGCAGGCAGGCCTGCCGACGGACGCCGCCGGCTGGCTTGAATTGAAAAAAATGGGCTTCTGCGACGCGCGCCTGGCGGAATTGACGGAGACGACCGCCCAGGGCGCGTCGGAAGCCCGCCGCGCCCTGGGCGTCACCCCGGTCTACAAGCGGGTCGATACCTGCGCCGCCGAATTTCCGGCCAAGACGTCCTACATGTATTCGACCTACGAAGGCGACGGATCGCGCCCGCCGGAGAACGAGGCCGAGCCGACCAACCGCAAAAAGGTTGCGATCCTGGGCGGCGGGCCCAACCGCATCGGCCAGGGCATCGAATTCGATTACTGCTGCGTCCATGCCGCCTATGCGCTCAAGGAAACCGGGTACGAGGCCATCATGGTCAACTGCAACCCGGAAACGGTCTCGACCGATTACGACACCTCCGACCGCCTGTTCTTCGAACCCCTGACCGCCGAGGACGTGATCGAGCTGATCCGCGGCGAGCAGTCCAAGGGCGATTTCCGTGGCGTCATCGTGCAGCTCGGTGGGCAGACGCCCTTGAAGCTGTCCCTGGCGCTGGAAAGCGCCGGCATTCCCATTCTCGGCACCTCGCCCGACGCCATCGATCTGGCCGAGGACCGCGAGCGGTTCCAGAAACTGCTGACCGACCTCAACCTGCGCCAGCCGGCCAACGGCCTGGCGCGGTCTCAGGCCGAGGCCGAAGCCGTGGCCGAACGCATCGGCTATCCGCTGGTCATCCGGCCGTCCTACGTGCTGGGCGGCCGCGCCATGGAGATCGTCCACGACCTGACGGCCCTGCGCCGCTACATGACCGACGCCGTCAAGGTGTCGGGGGACAGCCCGGTCCTGTTGGACAGCTACCTGCAAGACGCCATCGAGGTCGATGTGGACGCGCTGGCCGACGGCACCGACGTGTTCGTCGCCGGCATCATGCAGCACATCGAGGAAGCGGGCATCCATTCCGGCGACAGCGCCTGTTCGCTGCCGCCGTTCTCGCTCGGCCCCGACATCATCGCCGAACTGGAACGCCAGTCCCACGCCCTGGCCAAGGGCCTGCACGTGGTCGGCCTGATGAACGTGCAGTTCGCGGTCAAGGACGGCGACATCTATATCCTGGAGGTCAACCCCCGGGCGTCGCGCACCGTGCCCTTCGTCGCCAAGGCGACGGGCATCCCGGTGGCCAAGATCGCGACCCGCCTGATGTGCGGCGAAAAGCTCAAGGACATGGACCTGACCTCGCGCGCCGTCGGCGGCCATGTCGCGGTGAAGGAGGCGGTGTTCCCGTTCTCGCGCTTCCCCGGCGTCGATACGGTGCTGGGCCCCGAAATGAAATCGACGGGCGAGGTCATGGGCCTGGACCGCGACTTCCCCCGCGCCTTCGCCAAATCGCAGTTGGCCGCGGGCATGAGCCTGCCCACCTCGGGCACGGTGTTCATCTCGGTCAAGGACCGGGACAAGACCGGCATGGCGGCGCTGGCCCGGCGGCTTGCGGAGATCGGTTTCAGCCTGGTGGCCACGGGCGGCACGCAGCGCTTTCTGGCCGATCAGGGCCTGGACGTGGCGCGCATCAACAAGGTTCTCGAAGGCAGGCCCCATTGCGAGGACGCCATCGTCAACGGCGACATCCATCTGGTCATCAACACGACCGAGGGTGCCCAGGCGATCGAGGACTCGCGGTCGATCCGCCGCGCGGCCCTGGAACACGGGGTGCCCCACTACACCACCCTGACCGCCGCCGCCGCCGCGGTCGCGGCGATGGAGGCGATGGCCCACGGGACGCTTGAAGTGGCGCCGCTTCAAGATTATTTTTCTAAGACGTACTAGACCAATCCAGCATGATCCGGTGATAGACGGGCCCTTACCGATAAGGGCCGACACCATGATTTTGTGTTTTGACGCGCCCGGATCGGCGCAGGAGAGCGGTGAGATGGACAAACTTCCGATGACGCGCGAGGGCCTTCAGGCCCTGGAAGACGAACTCAAGCGCCTGAAGTCCGTGGACCGCCCGGCGGTCATCCAGGCGATCGCCGAGGCGCGGGCCCATGGCGACCTGTCGGAAAACGCCGAATACGACGCCGCGCGCGACAAGCAGGGCTTCATCGAAGGCCGCATCGCCGAACTGGAGGCCGCCATCAGCCTGGCCGAGGTCATCGACACGTCGGCCATGGCCGGCGACACGGTGCGGTTCGGCGCCTGGGTGGTGCTTGCCGACGAGGACACGGGCAAGGAAGTCACCTACCGTATCGTCGGGCAGCACGAGGCCGACCTGGAAAAGGGCAAGATTTCCGTGACCTCGCCCCTGGCCCGGGCCTTGATCGGCAAGTCGGCCGAGGATGCGGTCGAGGTCGCCGCCCCCGGCGGCTCCAAAGCCTACGAAATCTGCGAAATCCGCTACAAGTAAGCGAACCTGCCGTCAGGCGACCTTGCCGACGCGCGGCTCCGGCAAGGTCCAGGTGACCGGCTCAAAGGCCAGCGCCTGTCCGGTCAGGGCGGCTTCCGCCGTCGGCAGAACGTCCAGGTTGGGCCATAGGCCGTCCTTCAGCGCCTGGCGATAGGCGTCGGGCAGGGCCTCGGCGGCCATGCGGGTCCGCGCCCCCTCGAAATCGTAATCCAACGCCAGATGGCGGATGGTGATCCCGCCCGGGGCGGGGGCCAGCACGGAATACCAGACCCGGGGCGTGCCGTCGTTGGCGGGCACGCCGATGACGCCCGGGTTGTGCCACAGGCGCCCGTCGGACAGCACATCGGTGAACGGCAGGCCGGAATGGCCGGCGATCACCCCGTCGACGCCCAGATCGTCGAGCGCCACGCGCTTTTCCCCTTCCGGGGTCGAGGCGAACACCCATTCGGAAATGTCCCGCGAATGGCCGTGCACCACGGCGAATTTCGCCCCCCCCATCTCGAACGTGATGGGATGCGGCAGGCCGGCCATCCAGGCCTTGTGGGCGGGCGTCACGCGGCTGCTGGCATGGGCGAACCAGCGCACGGACAAAAGGTCGCATTGCGATCCCTTTTCGAAGCCACAGCGGCAGTCGTCGCCGCCTTCGCCGAGCGCTTCCTCGCAGTTGCCCATGGCGACATGGCAGCCCCAATCGATGATCTCGTCGAGGGTCCCGTCCGGGTCGCCGCAATAGGCGACCACGTCGCCGGTGCAGATCGTCCGGCCGGCGGGAATGCCGAGGCGGCCGGCCTCGGCGCGCAGCGCCCGGGTCGATTGCAGGTTGGAATAGGGTCCGCCGAACAGCAGGACCGGGCCGTCGAGACGGCCGAGGTCGAGGACGGGACGTTGGGTCGCGGCCATGGGTTTAGTCGCCTCCGGAACAGTTGGCGCCGCCGAGCACGCAGAAGGTGGCGCAATGGGGATGGTTCAGATGCACGGGGCCGCCGGCGCCGGCCAGGGTCGGGCCCATCTCGAACCGATGGTCATAGGGCAGCAGAGTGCAGGGCAGGACGACCGGCGCCGCCGCGCCCTTGCGCTTCACCACCATGCGCGCCGTGGCGCACATCATGCTGTCCGGGTCGACGCCCAGGATGTTCCAGCAGGCGGTGGTGATTTCCGGCACGTCGCGGGCCGCGTCCATGTCGGGAAAGACGACCAGGTCGCGGGGCGATCCGGCGTCAAGCGCGATGCCTTCGGCGGCGAACAGGCCCGCAAAGCCCGCGCGGGTTTCGGCTTCCGTCTCGCCGACCGGCTGGCGGGCGGCGACGGACAGGGTGACGTCCAGGCCGGCCAGCCATTTCAGGCCGCGCATCATGGGGGCCCAGCTGTTCGCCCCCCGGACCGCCTCGTGGCCGTCCTTTGTGAAATGGTCGATGGACACGCGCAGCGCCAGCGCCTTGCCGTGGCGCCGGGCAAGATCGGCGACCGCCGCCCGCTTCTGCCACAAGGGCGCCATGGCGTTGGTCAGGATCAGCACGCGAAAACCCCGCGCCAGGGCGTCTCCGGCCATGGCGGCCGTGTCCTTGTTCATGAAGGGCTCGCCGCCGGTGAAGCCGATTTCCCGGGTACCCAGGCCGTCCCGCGCGATTTCGTCCAGGAAGGCCGCGGCCTCGTCCCGGGTGATATAGGCGAGACGGTCGTTCTTCGGCCCGCTTTCGATGTAGCAGCCGTCGCATTCGATGTTGCAGAGCGATCCCGTATTGATCCACAGCGTACGCAGGCCGGCAAACGCCACGGCGGCGCGGGCCTCGCCCTTGGCCGTGACCGCCGGGTTCTGGAACTTCTTCGCATCAAGGGCCGGCCGTTCGGCCAGCATCGCCTGAATCATGGTGATTTTCCTGACGGCCTCGGGGGCCGCAATGGTCCGGCGGACGTGGGTCCGGGACGGTTTTTCAAACATAGGCAATGAAAAGCTGTAACCGAACCGCTGTGCTCCCGGCCACAAACATTTTTGTGAGCGCGCCGTGTGTGCGGCCTTGAATCGAAGGCGTTCGGGCCCGCTTGCGTCCAACAAGGCAATGACCTATAGACTTCGCCTAGCATCAATACGCAATGGCCGCGTGGCCGGATGCGGGTGTAGCTCAATGGTAGAGCTTTTGCTTCCCAAGCAAGTGACGAGGGTTCGATTCCCTTCACCCGCTCCAATTCTTCCGGGAAATCCCTGCTTTCAGACCGAATTCCGCCGCCGCCGCCGAGACAAAGCGGTGTTTCGCGCCGATGCCGGCCTATGACCTATGGTCATATGACTTAAGGTCATCTTGTTTTTGTATACAAGAATGATAATTTTTGATTGTGGCGCTTGTGGATTTCGCTGCTGGGACAACAGCTTAGGTGCCGAGAGAAAATCTCCGTACCGTCCACGAGAAGCCATGGCCCGTGACCGGGCCCACCGTCCGGTCTACCGGCTTCCCTCCTCCCTGAAACTCGGGCCGGTCCCTTTGGGCCGGCCTTCTTCTTTTCTGAATCCGGGGCCGGCGGCCTGCCGCGCCGGGGGGCGGCTATTTGTTCAGCGCCTTGGCGTGATGGGCGATGTGGTCGGCCATGAAGGTCGCGATGAAGAAGTAGGAATGGTCGTAGCCGTCCTGCAGGCGCAGCGTGCAGGGCTGGTCCACGGCGGTGCAGGCATCGGCGAACAACCGCGGCTTCAACTGGACGTCCAGGAACGGATCGTCCGTGCCCTGGTCGATCAGGATGTCGCCGGCGAAGAAATGGCCGGATTTGACCAGTTCGGTCGCGTCGTATTCCTGCCAGCGCTCCTTGTCGTCGCCCAGATAGCCGGAAAAGGCCTTTTCGCCCCAGGGCACGCTGGCCGGCGCCACGATCGGCGCGAAGGCCGACAGCGACGTATAGGTCCGCCGTTCGCGCAGTGCCATGACCAGCGCCCCGTGGCCGCCCATGGAATGGCCGAAAATACCCTGGCGGTCGCGGTTGCCGCCGCCGATGCCGTTGAACACCACGTCGGGCAGTTCCTCGGTGATGTAGCTGTACATGTTGTAGTGCCGGGACCACGGATCGCGGGTGGCGTTCACGTAGAACCCGGCGCCGGATCCGAAGTCGTAATCGTCATGCTCGCCGGGCAGGTCGGTGCCGCGCGGGCTGGTGTCGGGGGCGACGACCATCAGGCCGTGTTCGGCGGCGTGCTTCTGGAATCCGGATTTGACCGTGAAGTTCTCTTCCGTGCAGGTCAGGCCCGACAACCACCACAACACGGGCACGGGGCCCGCCGCGGTGCCCTCGATCACGGCCGGCGGCGTGTAGACCGCGAACCGCATGGGACAGGCGCAGATGTCGGACCGGTGTTCCCAGACCGTTTGCAACCCGCCGAAGGACTTGTTTTCAGATATCTTTTCCATGGTCCGGATGATGGCTTGCTGTGGGGAAAAATTCAAACGCCGTGTCGGTGCAAGGGAAACATCAGATGCGCCGGTCGTCACCGGCCGGGTGGCGGGCGAAGATGTGGTTGGCGACATAGGTCATCACCGTGTCGCCCGTTTGGGTGACGACGGCGTATTTGATCTTGGTGTAGCCGCGGTCGGGTTTCGAATCGGAGGCGCGGGATTCCATCACCTCGGCCTCGACATGCAGCGTGTCGCCCGGGCGCACCGGCAACAGCCAGCGGATTTCATCCAGCCCCGGCGAGCCCATGGAACATTCGTTCATGATGTTTTCCTGGAACCACAGGCGGAAGGCGACCAGCAGGGTCTGAAAGCCGGAACCGATGATGCCGCCGAACTGGCTCGCGCGGGCGGCCTCGGCGTCGACATGGAAAGGCTGGGGATCCCACTGCCAGGCGAATTCCATGATCTGGGCCTCGGTCAGGGTCATGCCGCGGGTCCGAAACCTGCGGCCGGGCATGAAATCCTCGAAGTAGAGCGCGTCCATTTTCGGTTTCTTCCGTTCGTCGGATTGGTCGGGGAATCGATTGCCAGCGGTGTAGCGGAATCCGGGACGCAAGGAAAGTCATGGATTGACGCCGTTGGCGGGTGGTTTCGCCCGGCGGTCGGCGATCATTCCTCCTGCCAGACCGGCAGGGGCGGCGCGCCGTCCTTGGTGTCCGTGCCGTCCGTCAGAAGACCGTAGGCCTTCAGCTGGCGGGCGATGGTGGGAAAGGTTTCAAGCCCCTTGGGCATGCGGGCCTGCGACGCCGTGAAATCGATCAGTGCCAGATTGCGTTCGCTGCGCGCCTCACGCAGCAGGCCGCGGGTGAACCAGCCGCGCCAGTCCTCGGGCGCGAGTTCGACCGCCCGGTCGCAGTCGGCCAGGGCATCGGGCAGCTCGCCTTTCAGGGTCAAGGCACGGCAGCGCACGCGCAGCGCCTTGACGTTTTTCGGCCAAAAGGCGACCGCCTGCGTGAAATCGGCGAGGGCGAGGTCAGGGCGCTGGGTCCGGACCAGGGCGCGTCCGCGGAAGTAATAGGCATCGGACAGCCGCTCGGGTTCCAGCGCGTGCGCCTGGATCGCCTCCGTCAAATGCACGATGGCGCGAGGGTAATCCTTGGCCTTCATGAAATGCAGGCCATAGGCAAGCTGCTTCGGCCCCTCGGCCGTGGCGCCGGCATCCGCATCGGCGGCCGGGCCCGCCATCAGGCCGACGGCGAGACAGCCGGCCAGACAGCCGGCCGCGATCAGGTGGCGCGTCAAAAAGTGACGACGCTTCGGATGCTCTTGCCTTCGTGCATGAGGTCGAAGCCCTTGTTGATGTCTTCCAGCGGCATGACGTGGGTGATCAGGTCGTCGATGTTGATCTTGCCGTCCATGTACCAGTCGACGATTTTCGGAACGTCCGTGCGCCCGCGCGCCCCGCCGAAGGCGGTGCCCCGCCACGACCGCCCGGTGACCAGTTGGAACGGCCGGGTCGAGATTTCCTGCCCCGCCCCGGCGACGCCGATGATGATGCTTTCGCCCCAGCCCTTGTGGCAGCACTCCAGGGCCTGGCGCATGACGTGGGTGTTGCCGATGCATTCGAAGGAATAGTCGGCCCCGCCCTTGGTCAGTTCGACCAGATGCGCCACCAGGTCGTCGCCGTGGTCCTTGGGATTGACGAAATGGGTCATGCCGAACTTGCGGGCCAGGTCTTCGCGCGCCGGGTTCAGGTCAACGCCGACGATCATGTCTGCGCCCACCAGGCGCGCACCCTGCAGCACGTTCAGGCCGATGCCGCCCAAGCCGAACACGACGACGTTCGATCCCGGCTCGACCTGGGCCGTGTTGATGACCGCGCCGATGCCCGTGGTCACGCCGCAGCCGATGTAGCAGACCTTGTCGAAGGGCGCGTCCTCGCGGATTTTCGCCAGCGCGATTTCCGGCACCACCGTGAAGTTGGAAAACGTCGAGGTTCCCATGTAGTGGAACACGGGCTTGCCGTTCAGCTTGAACCGCGAGGTGCCGTCGGGCATCACGCCCTGGCCCTGGGTCGACCGGATCGCCTGGCACAGGTTGGTCTTGGGGTTCAGGCAGTATTCGCACTGCCGGCATTCGGGTGTGTACAGCGGGATGACATGATCGCCCTTCTTCAGGGACGTGACGCCGGGGCCGACATCGACCACCACGCCCGCACCCTCATGGCCCAGAATGGCCGGAAAGATGCCTTCGGGGTCGGCGCCGGACAGGGTGAATTCGTCCGTGTGGCAGATGCCGGTGGCCTTGATTTCGACCAGGCACTCGCCCTCCTTGGGGCCGTCCAGTTCGACGGTTTCGATGGACAGGGGGGAGCCGGCCTCGAGGGCGACGGCGGCGCGGGTCTGCATTTCTGAACTCCCTTGGGTCTCGTTTCTTGGACGTTTTTGCGTTTCGTTGGGCGCCAGACTAGGCGTTTTTAGGCTTAAAGAAAATTAAGTTTGATTCAGAAATCGTTAATGACTCCTCCCTAATGTTGGCCTTGGGACGACTTGACTTTAAGTGCAGGAGGCTATGGCAAGAGAAGTTGCCATGCCTGCAAACCTCAAGAAGGAGGTGCGACGATGCAGCGCATTCACGCTTCAGCAAAAGCGACATCACTGACCGTGACCGGCATAGTCATCGGCATCACGGTCGCGACCGCCGTCATTGCCTCTGCCGCTTTTGGCTGAGCCTTTCCCATTACGTTTGCCCTAATACCCCGCAGAAAGAGGCCCGGCGGCCACTCCCCAACTCCCCAACCTTCCCCCCAGCCGCCGGGCCTCACCCCAACGACCGATGAGGTCACTCCGCTTAAGGCCCCCGGGTTCCCCACCCGGGGGCTTTTCGGTATTTGGCCGATTTTCATACCAGTCAACTTGCTGTCAGGGTCGGCTGCTAGTATCCGCGCCAATTCATGCCGAGTGCCCACTAAGGGTGCCTTGAGGGAAAATCGAATTTCTACCGTGGCGGCGGCGCATTCGCGCCGGGCGCGTCCCCGCATGACGACTGGAATCGAGCACACCCATGTTTCTTTTTAAATTGTTCGCTGCCCTTATCGCGAAATTCTCCCCGCCGGCCCCGCCCGCGCCGCCGCAACCGCCATACGGCGGCAACGGCGATGACGTGATCGTCGGCGGCAACGGCCGCGACAAAATTGTGGGCCGCGGCGGGGACGATACGCTCGACGGCGCCGGCGGCGACGACAGGATTTATGGCGGCAACGGCGACGACGTGATCGAGGGCGGGTCTGGAAACGACCATGTCCACGGCGACCGCGGCGACGACACCGTGTCCGGCGGGTCGGGCAACGACCATGTCGACGGCGGCAGCGGCAATGACGTGCTGTCCGGCGGCACCGGCAACGACCATATCGACGGCGGCAGCGGCGACGACGACATCGACGGCGGCGACGGCCGGGATCTGGTTCATGCCGGCAGCGGCGACGACGTGGTCGACGGCGGCAGCGGCGACGACCACCTGCACGGCGGCAGCGGCGACGACGTCATCAATGGCGGCAGCGGCCGGGACTTCATCGACGGCGACAAGGGTGACGACATCCTGTCCGGCGGTGCGGGCAGCGATCATGTCAAGGGCGGCAAGGGCGACGACACCGCCGTCTACGTGATGGGCGACAACGCCGGCAGCCGCGACACCTACGAAGGCGGTAAGGGCGTGGATACCTTGCGCCTGGACCTGACCCAGGCCGAATGGCTGCGCGCCGACGTGCAGCAGGACGTCCGCGATTATCTGGACTTCATCGACGATCACACGGGCCGCCGGGGCGAAGCCGACGGCAAATGGTTCACGTTCTCCGCCTTCGGCCTGAAGGCCAAGGAATTCGAGAACCTGAAAATCGTCGTCGACGGGGTCGAGATCGATCCCGCCGACCAGGGCGTGACGGCGAACGACGACGTTTTCGTGACGGCGGGCGAGGATGCCGCCGTGTCCGGCTCTGTCCTGGCGAACGATCTGGTGCCAGATCTGGTGGCCTCGGTCGCGCTGGTCAGCGGCCCGGCTCAGGGCGATCTGACCTTCAATGCCGACGGCACCTTCACCTATGATCCGGGCCAGGCGTTCAATCACCTGGGCGCCGGCGAAACGGCGACGCAGACCTTCACCTATCGCGTCACCGACGCGGACGGCGATTCGGACGAAGGCCTGGTCACCCTCACCATCACCGGCACCAACGATGGTCCCGTGGCCGCCGCCGACGTGATCGCGAACGGGGTCGAGGATACGGCCCTGGTGATTTCCGCGGGCGATCTTCTTGCCAACGACACGGACGCGGACGCCAACGACGTGCTGACCATCGCCGCCGTCGGCAACCCCCAGGGCGGCACGGTCGCCCTGAACGCGAACGGCGACGTGGTGTTCACGCCCGCCGCGAACCATTCCGGCCCGGCCGGGTTCACCTATACCGTCGTTGACGGTTCCGGCGCCCAGTCCACCGCCACCGTCACCTTCGAGATAGAGGCCTCCGCCGATCAGCCGGTCCTGACGGTTCAGGACGTGTCCGGTCAGGCGGGCCAGCCCCTGGCGCTCGACATCGCCGCCGCCTTGACCGACACGGACGGTTCGGAAGTTCTCAGCCTGACCCTGTCCGGCTTGCCGGCCGGAAGCCTGCTGTCGGCGGGCACGGCGAACGCCAACGGCACCTTCACCCTGACCCCCGGCGACCTTGCCGGGCTGATGCTGACCCCGCCCACGGGCGTTTCCGGCGACGTCACGGTCCAGGTCACGGCGACCGCCACGGAACAGTCCAACGGCGCCAGTGCCGCCGTCACCGCGGCCTTCGTTCTGACCCTGCCGGACGCCAATCAGGCGCCGTCGGATATCGCGCTCGACGCCTCACCCGTACGCGAGAACGAGCCGGGTTGGGTCGTCGGGACGCTCAGCGTGACCGACCCCGACGCCGGCGACAGTCATACGCTTGCGGTCAGTGACGCACGGTTCGAGATTGTCGCCGGGCAACTGAAGCTGAAGGACGGCGTCACGCTCGACTTCGAGGCGACGCCTTCGGTTTCCGTCGAGGTCACGGCGACCGACGCGGGCGGCCTCAGCCGCACGGAAACCTTCGTCGTCACGGTCGAGGACGTGCCCGACACGGCGACCCAGGGCGGCGATCTGCTGATCGGGTCGTCGGTCGACGACGCCATCGACGGGCTTGGCGGCGACGACACGATCTACGGGCTCGGCGGCAATGACGAATTGATCGGCGGCGCCGGGGACAATTTCCTCGACGGCGGTGACGGCGACGACATTCTGCGCGGCGGCAACGGCGCGAACACGGTGCTGGCCGGGGCCGGCAACGACGAGATATTCCTGGGCGACGGCGACAATTACGTCGACGGCGGTGACGGCGACGACGTTGTCGAAGCCGGGGAATTCGGAAACGGCGACAACGAGCTGATCGGCGGCGCCGGTAATGACGATCTTTCCGCCGGCGACGGCGACAACCGCGTGTTCGCGGGGATCGGCAACGACGTGGTCGACCTGGGCGACGGCGACAATTACGTCGAGGGCGGCGACGGCGACGATGAGATTCTGATCGGCGACGGCGACAACGTGATCCATGGCGGGGCCGGTAACGACCTGATCGACGGGCTGAACGGCGACAACACGATCCATGGTGACGACGGCGACGATCTTGTCATCGTCGATGACGGCGACAACCGCATCTTCGGCGGCGCCGGCAACGACGATCTGGATGCCGGCGACGGCGACAACACCATCGACGGCGGCGACGGCGACGACATCATCATCGTCGGTAACGGCGACAACGAAATTTACGGCGGCGCCGGGGACGACGACATCGAAACCGGGTATGGCGAAAACTATATCGACGCCGGTGACGGCGACGATTTCGTGACCCTGGACGACGGCGGCGCCATCGTGTTCGGCGGCGCCGGCAATGACGACATCTGGGCCTATGGCGGCGACAACGTGATCGACGCGGGCGACGGCGACGACATCGTGGAAACGGGCGACGGCGACGACACGATCACCGGCGGCCTGGGCCAGGACATCCTGATCGGCGGCGAGGGGCGGGACGTGTTCATCTACCGCTCGGCGGATGAATCGGGTACCGGGGCGGCCCTGCGCGACGTGATCGAGGACTTCGACGCCGGCGGTGCCGGGAATTCCGTCGATATTCTCGATTTTTCGGGCTTCGTGACCGGCGTGTTCGCCTTCCTGGGCGACGAAACCCACGGCTTCGACGGCGGCGGCAACACCCAGGCGCGGTTCAACGATCAGACCAAGATCCTGGAAATAGATGCCGACGGGGATGCCCAGGTCGACATGGAAATCGAACTGACGGATACCGATGGCGCCGCGCTCGACGACAGCGACTTCAACGTCACCTGATCCGCTGACACCTGATTCGCCGCCCTTGCATTAGGATTCCTTGGGCACGCGTTAAGCAAATCTCGCTTGCGGCGCAGGCGCGGTTGGGGCCCAATCATGGGCTGGGACTGGTCGAAACAGGCTGGCCCGCGTAGAATTCCGAAAAACCGGAACATCCGCACGACCCTTGGGAGGACTCCATGCCGAAGCTGTTGTCGGAACAACAGGTCACTCAATTCCGCGAGGACGGCTACGTCGCGCCGGTGCCGATCATGTCGGCGGACGAGGCGTTGTCCTACCGCCGCCGCTTCGAAGCCTACGAGACGGCCCAGGGCGGCTGGTACGAACTGTCCAAGGGGCAGAAGCTCTATCTGCTGCAGACCTGGGCGGCGGAACTGGTGTCCCATCCGAAAATTCTCGACGCGGTCGAGGACGTGCTCGGCCCGGATATCCTGGCCTGGGGCTGCTCGCTGTTCGTCAAGGACGCGCATGACCCGGGTTTCGTGTCCTGGCATCAGGACGCGACCTATTGGGGCCTGTCCAAGCCCGATGTGCTGACCGCCTGGGTCGCGCTGTCGCCGGCGACCGTGGAAGCGGGCTGCATGAAGGTCCTGCCCGGCAGCCACAAATGGAACCAGGTCGACCACCGCGACACCCTGGACAAGCACAACCTTCTGACCCGCGGCCAGGAACTGGCGGTCGAGGTCAACGAGGACGAGGCGGCCTACATGCCGCTCAACCCCGGCGAGGTTTCGCTGCATCACGTGCTGATCGCCCATGCCTCCACGCCCAATGTCACGGACGACCGGCGCATCGGCTTCGCCATCCGCTACATCCGTCCCGACGTGTCGCAGATCAACGCCGACAAGGACTGCGCCTGGCTGGTCCGCGGCACCGACACCCACGGCAACTTCATCCATGAAACCCCGCCCGACGCGGACATGGACGAAGCGGCGTTGGCCGAATACGCGCGCATCATGAAGCTGCGCCAGAGCATCCTGTACAAGGGTGTTCAGGGCAAGCCGGCCCACACGGACCTGACCGCCGCCGGCTAACCGCCGGTTTAGCGTTTCATTTTGGCCGCGCGGTCTTTGCCTGGGCAGATCGGGGGTGTAGCATGCGTCTCCTTCATGTCCCGCCCGCATCCCAACGGAAACATCCATGACCGACACCACCACCCGACCCGCCGGCCCCTTGGCGGGAATCCGCATCCTCGACATGACCCGCATTCTGGCGGGGCCGACCTGTGCCCAGTTGCTGGGCGATCTGGGCGCCGACGTGATCAAGATCGAACGCCCCGGCGTTGGCGACGACACGCGCAGCTGGGGGCCGCCGTTCCTGACGGCCGAAGACGGCGGGGACCTGGACGAAAGCGCCTATTACCTGGCGGTCAACCGTAACAAGCGCTCGGTCACGGTCGATTTCTCCCGGCCCGAGGGCGTCGCCCTGATCAAGCGGCTTCTGAAACATTGCGACGTGATGGCGCATAACCTGAAGGTCGGCGGGCTGGAGAAATTCGGCCTCGGCTATGCCGACCTGAAGGACGAGTTTCCCGGCCTGGTCTACTGCCACATTTCCGGCTTCGGCGAGACGGGGCCCTACGCCAAGCGGCCCGGCTACGACGCCCTGGCCCAGGCCATGGGCGGGATCATGTCCCTGACCGGCAGCCCGGATGGGGAGCCGGTGCGCGTCGGCGTCGGCATTTCCGACATCATGTGCGGCATGTACGCCTCGACCGCGATCCTGGCCGCACTCCGCCACCGCGACAAGACGGGCCAGGGCCAGAACATCGACTTAGGATTGCTCGACACCACCGTGGCCTGGGCGTCCAACGAGGCGCTGAACTATTTCACCTCGGGCGACCTGCCCAAGCGGCGCGGCAACCAGCACGCCAACATCGTGCCCTATCAGGTGTTCCCGACCAAGGACGGCTACTTCTATCTGGCTGCCGGCAACGACGGGCAGTATTCCCGGTTCTGCGAGTTCGCGGGCGTGCCCGAACTGGCGACCGATCCGCGTTATGACACCAATCCGAAGCGGCTGGTCAATCGGGACGAACTGGTCGCCAAGCTGGAACAGGTCACGCCGAACAAGACCACCCAGGAATGGATCGAGGGCCTGGAACAGCGCAATGTGCCCGCCGCCCCGGTCTATAATCTGGAACAGACCTTCAACGATCCGCAGATCCAGCATCGCGAGATGAAGATCGAAATGGACCAGCCGCTCGCCAAGGATGGCAAGGTGGCGCTTCTGGGCAACCCCATCAAGCTGTCGGAAACGCCCGTTTCCTACCGCCGCCCACCGCCGACCCTGGGCCAGCACACGGACGAGGTCCTGGCCGAGCTTCTGGAACTGAGCGACGAAGACCGCGCCAAGCTGCGTGACGACGGACTGATTTAACAAAGAGGGATTCCGCCATGTTCGACCTGACCGACGACCAGAAAGACTTGCGCGCCAAGGCCCGTGCCCTCGCCGAGGGCGCGGTGGCCGACCGCGCCGCCGAGGTCGACCGTACCGAGGAATATCCCTGGGACAACGTTGCGCTGCTGAAGGACGCCGGCTTCATGGGCATGACGATCCCCGAAGCCTACGGCGGGCAGGGCCGGTCGTTCCTGGACGCGGTGCTGGTGGTCGAGGAAATGGCCAAGCAGTGCGGCGTCACCGGCCGCATCGTGGTCGAGGCCAACATGGGCGCCATTTCCGCCGTCATGCGCTACGGCTCCGAGGAACAGAAGAAGCTTTGCGCTGAACATGTGCTGGCCGGCGACAAACCCGCCATCTGCATCACCGAACCCAATGCCGGCAGCGCCGCCACCGACATGACGACCCGCGCCGACAAGGTCGGCGACAAATACATCATCAACGGCACCAAGCACTGGATCACCGGCGGCGGCGTGTCCAAGGTTCACCTGATCTTCGCCCGCGTGTTCGAAAACGGCGAGGAACAGGGCATCGGCGGCTTCCTCGCCATCCGCAACGAGCATCCGGGCCTGATCATCGGCACGCGGGAACCGGCCATGGGGCTGCGCGGCATCCCGGAATGCCAGGTTCATTTCAAGGACCTGGAAGTTCCTGAATCCATGGCCGTGATCCCGCCCCAGGGCATCCGCCGCGGCTTCGCGGGCCTGATGACGGCCTACAACTCGCAGCGCGTGGGCGCCGGCACGGTGGCCTTGGGCATCGCCCAGGGGGCCTACGAAAAGGCCTTGGCTTACGCCCAGGAACGCGAACAGTTCGGCCGCCCCATCGCCGAATTTCAGGGCCTGCAATGGATGCTGGTCGACATGTCGACCCAGATCACGGCGGCGCAGACGCTGATCTACCGCGCCGCCGCCAGCGCCGAGACGGACCAAAGCGGTTTCCCCGACATGACCCTGGCCGCCCAGGCCAAGATCTTCACCTCGGAAATGGCCATCAAGGTGACGTCGGAGGCGCTTCAGGTGTTCGGCGCCATGGGCTATTCCCGCAACCTGCCCATGGAACGCATGTACCGCGACGCCCGCATGTTCACCATCGGCGGCGGCACCGCACAGGTCCTGCGCAACATGGTGGCGACCCAGATTTTGGGCCGCAAACTGCCGCAGACCCGCGACGGTTACCAGAAACTGGCGGAAAAGTAGGGTAGCCACCTTCCGGTAAACTTCCCGCGAGGGCCCTCGTCAGGGGGCGTGGCCGTCCTATATGATCGGTCAGGACCTTAATTGGTGGAAACGTAAGATGACCGGCAAGATCGAGAAATCCGACGCCGAATGGCGCCAGCAACTGACCGACGAGCAGTATAAGGTGACCCGCCTGAAGGGCACCGAGCGCGCGTTCACCGGCAAGTACCATGACGAGAAGGCGCCGGGCACCTATGTCTGCGTCTGTTGCGGCGAGCCGCTGTTTTCATCCGACACCAAGTTCGACAGCGGCACCGGCTGGCCCAGCTATTATCAGCCGGTCAGCAAGGACGCCGTGGCCGAGCACGAGGACGTCAGCTTCTTCATGCGCCGGGTCGAGGTCGTGTGTTCCAAATGCGACGCCCATCTGGGCCACGTGTTCCCGGACGGGCCGGAGCCGACGGGTCTGCGCTATTGCATCAACTCGGCATCCCTGGCCCTGAAGCCCGAGGAATAGCCCCCGCGCCCCCTGGTTTCGAGGGGGCTGCCGCGCGCGCACCGCATGGCGGGAATCGACGACGGCTTATAGCCAAGAGCCGACTTTTGAGGTACCTGTTCGGGCGTAATACCGTGCGCGGAATGTCGCCGGCCCGGGCCCGGCACTCCGCTGATTTGTATGTCCCTTGAAAGTCGCGCAGGTTCCACCGTGATCCGCAACGCCACCTTGGAAGATGTTCCGGTCCTCGCGGACCTGGAGCAGCAGTGCTTCGACACCGACAGGCTGTCGCCGCGCAACTTCCGTTACCTGCTGACGCGCGGTAACGCGTCCCTCATCGTCGACGAGGTGGACGGCGCCATTGCCGGTTACAGTCTTGTGCTGTTCCACCGCAACACGTCGATGACGCGCCTCTATTCGTTTGCCGTCCTGCCCACCCACCAGCGCGGCGGCATCGCCCGCGTGTTGTTGGCCCAGTCGGAAAAAATCGCCCTGGAAAAGGGCTTCGTGATGATGCGGCTGGAAGTGCGGCGGGACAACGCGCGCGCCCTCGCGTTTTACGAAAAGGCCGGCTACCGCGCCTTTTCGACCTATCCGGACTATTACGAGGATCACGTCGACGCGGTGCGCATGGAAAAGGCGCTGGCGCCGCATCTTTCGGCCGACGACGCGCTTGTTCCCTATTACGCCCAGACCCTGGAATTCACCTGTGGCCCGGCCTGCCTGATGATGGCCATGAAGGCCCAGGAGCCGGATCTGGTGCTCGACCGGACGTTCGAACTGCGCCTGTGGCGCGAGTCGACCACCATCTTCATGACGTCGGGCCACGGCGGCTGCGGACCCTACGGCCTGGCGCTGTCCGCCTGGAAGCGGGGGTTCACCGTCGAGATGTTCGTCAGCGAGGACGGGGCGATGTTCGCCAATGGCGTGCGTAACGAGGAGAAGAAGGAAGTCATCCGTCTGGTCCAGGCCGATTTCATCGAGGAAATCGGCAGGACCGGCGTGCGCGTCAAGCATGCGCCGCCCGCGCTCGCGGACCTGCGCCGCCGGTTCGAAAAGGGTCATGTCCCCATCGTTCTGATCAGCGCCTATCGCCTGACGGGCTACAAGGCGCCGCACTGGATGGCCATCACCGGCTTCGACGACCGTTTCGTCTATGTCCACGAACCCTATGTCGATACCGACGAGGGAGAGACCGAAACGGTCTGTTTCGGTATTCCCATCCGTCTCGAGGAGTTCGACCGCATGATGCGCTACGGCGGGTCAAAGCAATATGCGGTGGTTGTCATCGGCCCGAAAAAGAGGAGCGCCTGATGGCCCGCAGCGTCATTGTCGTCGACCGCCTTTCCGATTGGCGCTGGAGTCAGGAGGGCCTGAACATCCAGACGGTCGACGCCTTCATCGCCGAAAAGCGCACGCCGAACAAACGGCCGCTCCGCGTCATCAACCTGTGCCGCCGCTACAAGTATCTGTCGGCGGGGTATTACTGCTCGCTGCTGTCGGAATCCCGCGGCGACCTGCCCATGCCGACGGTGGTCGACATCATCGATTTGGACAAGCGGGGGTCCTACGCCTATGCGGTCCCCGATCTGGAACGCATCCTGCAGGCGACAATGAAGCGGCTGGCCAGCCCGCCCACGACCGGGTTCGCACTGCATGTGTTTTTCGGGCGGCCCGACGATGCGCGGTTCCGCCGGCTTGCCGCCGAAGTCTTCGATGCCTTCCGCTATCCGATCCTGGAAATCCAGATCGTGCGCGACAAGCGCTGGCGAATCCAGGCGATCCATCCGCTTGGCATCAACAAGATCAACGACGACCTGGCCGCCGTGTTCGAGGATGCGCTGCGTACCTATGTCCGGGTGCCCGCGTCGCAACGCAAGAGCCGCCCGTCGGCGCTTTACGAACTGGCGGTTCTGGTCGATCCCAACGAACGGTTGGCGCCGTCGGACGAGGTGGCGCTGAAACGCCTGGCCAAGGCCGGGGCGGATCAGCGGGTCGAGGTCGAATTCATCACCGCCAAGGACATCCAGCGCATCCCCGAATTCGACGCCTTGTTCATCCGCGAGACGACGGCCCTGAACCACCATACCTTCCGCTTTTCCCGCAAGGCCGAGGTCGAAGGCATTCCGGTGATCGACGATCCGCGCTCGATCCTGCGCTGCACCAACAAGGTCTACCTGTCGGAAGCATTGAAGGCGGCCAACGTGCCGACGCCGCGCACGGAACTGCTCAACCGGTCGACCTTCAACGACAAGCGTCTGGCCGAAATCGAAGCCATGATGGGCTATCCCGTGGTTCTGAAAATTCCCGACGGCGCCTTTTCCCGCGGGGTCGAAAAGGCCGAGAACCGGGAGGATTTCCTGCGCCATGCGGAGGGCCTGTTCGAACGCTCCCGAGTGATCCTGGCCCAGGAATACATGTACACGCCCTACGACTGGCGGATCGGCCTGATCGGGGGGG
>SWBZ01006362.1_pt1 | contig 20951 bp, 21 predicted proteins | sample 4693031 | NCBI WGS metagenome assembly SWBZ01 (sample SAMN10267274, study PRJNA491770) | bioreactor metagenome | isolation source: DHS bioreactor inoculated with | place: Japan: off Shimokita Peninsula
TTTTTTTTGCTGAAAACAGCTGGCGCGGCAGTTTTTCATTTGACATAAAATTGTTTGCCTTGGTATAAATACCGGCCTTGCTTGCGGGGTCTGTGCAGTCTTCTGCATACCATGGACACAAGATTGTCGCCCCATTGCTACCCCATCCAAATCATAAGGAAACCGTACATGAATAAATCCGAACTCATCGATGCCGTTGCCAGTTCCGCCGACCTGTCCAAGGCCGCCGCCACCAAGGCGGTTGACGCTGTTATCGATACGGTTACCAATACCCTGAAGAACGGCGAGCAGGTGACGCTGGTGGGCTTCGGTACCTTCGAGGTGCGTGCCCGTGCTGCCCGCTCCGGCCGCAATCCCCAGACTGGCGAAACCATCAACATCAAGGCCTCCAATGCCCCTGCATTTAAGGCTGGCAAAGCACTTAAGGATGCCGTAAACTAGCGCGCCTGCTGGGGTGCTTAGCTCAGTTGGTAGAGCGTCGCCCTTACAAGGCGAATGTCGGGGGTTCAAGTCCCTCAGCACCCACCAAGGTTCTGGAGTGGTAGTTCAGTTGGTTAGAATACCGGCCTGTCACGCCGGGGGTCGCGGGTTCGAGTCCCGTCCACTCCGCCATACTCGAAAATGAAAAAGCCCCTGGCGTCACGGCGCCGGGGGCTTTTTTTTTAGTTGGTTTGCTGGCGGACCCGTTGGCCGGGAACCTTCTCCCGGCCCCGTCATTACCTCGATTTTCCGTAAAAAATGCTGGTATCATCAGCAACTTCGATTCTGCATCGTGAGAGGCACGCGACATGCCGGGGCTCGTCCCGGATCTCCGCGCCACCAGCAGATCAGCCCTGATAGCGCCAGGCTCCCAGGGTGGCCAACAACAAACATCGAGAGTCATCAATATGCTGCAAGCCATTCGTGACCGCATCACCGGCTGGATCGCCTGGTTCATTGTCGGCCTTATCGCGCTTACCTTTGCCCTGTGGGGTGTCGATTCCTATCTGAATGATGACACCACGGCCTATGCCGCCAAGGTGAGTGACGTGGAGATCAGCGAGTCTGCCCTGGCCCGTGCCATGCAGCGTCAGCGCATCCAGATGCAGCGCCTGCTGGGCGAGGATTTCGAACCCGGCATGATCAACGAGAGCCTGCTGCGGACCAGTGCACTGGAGGGCCTGATCCAGAAGCAGTTGCTGATCCAGATGGCCGAGGAAGAGGGTTTTGTCATCAGCGATCAATTGCTCGCCGCACGCGTCCAGGCGATTCCCGATGTGCAGGAGGATGGAGTCTTCTCCCGTGATCGCTATGAAATGCTGCTGCGCCAGCAAGGGATGTCGCCGGCGGGCTTTGAAATGGACCTGCGCACCGATCTGCTGGTGAACCAGATCACCAGCGGATTCAATGCCACGGTCGGAGTCAGCGAAGCGGAACTGGCCGACATCCATGCCCTGCAAACGCAACAACGGGAAGTGGAATACCTGTTGGTATCCGCAGCCCGGATCGCCGAGCGCTTCGAGCCGAGTGATGAGGATGTGCTGCGTTATTTCGAAGCCAACCAGGAGGCCTTCCACGCGCCGGAGCAGGTGCGGCTGGAATACCTCGAAATCAGTCGCGATGAGGTGGCAGCGGAAATCCCCGTGGACGAAGAGGCGGTGCAGGCCTATTACGAGCAGAACCTGCCGGCCTATGGCCGCGAGGAACAGCGCCGTGCCCGGCATATCCTGATCCAGGTGGCAGCCACTGCGGATGAGGAAGAGGTGGCCACGGCACGGGAACGGGTTCTGCGGGCACGGGAAAGGATTCTGGGAGGCGAGGACTTCGCCGTGGTGGCGGAGGAGATGTCCGATGACCCGGGTTCGGCGTCCCGGGGTGGAGACCTTGGCCTGTTTGGCAAGGGGATGATGGTGCCGGAATTCGAGAGCGCGGCTTTTGCCCTGACGCCGGGCGAACTCAGCGAACCGGTACGCTCGCCCTTCGGATTTCACCTTATCGAGGTGACGGATATCGAGGCCGGTGAGGTCAAGCCGCTGGAAGAGGTGCGCAGTGAGATCATCGCCAGCCTGCGGGACTACGAAGTCGACACCCTGTTCATGGATCGGGCCGAGATCCTGGCCAATACCACCTACGAACATCCTGGCACCCTGGGTGAAGCGGCTTCACAGCTGGATATCGAGACCCGTGAATCAGACTGGATCAGCCGTGCGGGCGGCGAAGGGATCGGCCAGTTTCCGGATGTCGTGACCGCGGCCTTCGGCGAGGAGGTCTTCGAACGGGGAAATAACAGTGAACCTATCGAGGTGGAGCCGGGACGGCTGCTGGTGGTGCGCCTGCTGGATCAGAAGCCAGCCCAGCCCCGGCCCCTGGAGCAGGTGCGCGAGGAAGTGGTCGCGGCTCTGCGTGACGAGCATGCGCGCACCACGGCGGAGCAGCGTGGCCAGGCCCTGCTTGACGAGCTGAAGGGTGTCGAGGCCATGGACACACTGGCCGATGGCCAGGTAGTGCAGTACCAGGCACCGGTAACCATCCAGCGCAATGTGCGCAATCACCCCGCTGTGGTGGTGTCGGAGGTGTTCCGTATGCCCCGTCCCGCTGAAGGTGAGTCCATACACAGCGGTCTGTCGCTGGACAATGGTGATTACGTGGTGATCCGTCTCAACCGGGTGCGGGATGGGGATGCGACGCAGATGACGGATGCGGAACGCCAGCAATTACGCCAGGGCCTGATGAGCCTGTATGGGGCGGCCGAAGTGAACGCCCTGCTGCGTGAGCTGCGGGCCAATGCCAAGGTGGTGATCGCGGACGATCCGCAACGCTGATGCGCCGGCGCATGCCGAATGTGCATGGCGGGATGCCCATATGAAGCTGCACTGGAAAATCCTCATCGCCCTGCTGCTGGCCCTGGTGGCCGGTCTGCTGAGCGGGACCGAGGGCCGTTGGCTGGGCATCCACTTCTACGCGGTATACGGCTTCATGGGCACCCTGTTCATGAATGCCCTGATGATGATCATCGTACCGTTGATCATGTCCTCCATCATTTCCGGCATCGCCGGTGTGGGCGAAACCCACGCCCTGGGGCGGCTCGGCCTCAAGACCATCGCCTTTTATCTCATCAGCGGCCTGCTGGCGATCCTGGTGGGCCTGGTCATGGTGAATACCCTGCAGCCCGGCCTCATCGGCGGCGAACCGGCGCAGCAGGTGCTGGGGCTGAGCGAGGAGGAGGCCGCGGCGGCCCGGGAACGGGTGCAGGTGGGTGAAGACACGGCCATCAGCGATGTGTTTCTGCGTATGGTGCCGCCCAACGTCATCGCCGCCGCCGCCAACGGCCAGATGCTGGGGCTGATCTTCTTCAGCCTGTTGTTCGGCTATTTCATGACCCGAATCGAGGGCACGCGTTCCCAACAGTTGCAGGAGTTCTGGCAGGGCCTGTTCGAGGTCATGATGCGCATCACGGACTGGGTGATCCGCTTCACACCCTATGGGGTGTTCGGCCTGGTGGCGAAGGTCGTGGCGGAGACCGGCGCCGAGCAACTGGAGGCGCTGGCCATTTCCCTGGGCACCTTCACGCTCACGGTGCTGCTGGCACTGGCCTTCCACCTGCTCATCACCCTGCCATTGCTGTTGCGCTTCGTGGCCGGGGTCAGCCCCTGGCGCCATTTCCAGGCCATGGCCCCGGCGCTGCTGACCTCTTTTTCCACGGCGTCTTCCTCGGCCACCCTGCCCCTGACCATGGAGTGCGTGGAAAAGAACGCCGGGGTGTCCAACCGCACCAGCAGTTTCGTGCTGCCCCTCGGAGCCACGGTGAACATGGACGGTACGGCGCTCTATGAATGCGTGGTGGTGATGTTTCTCGCCCAGGCGTATGGCCTGGAGATGAGCCTGGCAACCCAGTTCACGGTGGTGTTGCTGGCCCTGCTGACCTCCATCGGCGTCGCGGGTATCCCCGCCGCCAGCCTGGTGGCCATCGCCATCATTCTCAATACCGTGGGCCTGCCCATCGAGGCCATCGGCATGATCCTGGTGGTGGACCGGATCCTGGACATGTGCCGCACCTCGGTGAACGTATTCAGCGATTCCTGCGGCGCGGTGATCATCGGTCGCTCGGAAGGCGAGCAGGGGATCCTGCAGGAGCGAAAATAATTCTGGTGTGGAAAGCGGGGTCAGCGATCTCCGTTACGGAACGCGCTGACCCGGCAGATGTCCCGCGGACTATTCCTCGTCGAGGTCCAGCGGGCCCATGCCGATGATGTTGTAGCCCGAATCCACGTAGGTGACTTCACCGGTGATGCCGGCGGCCAGGTCGGAACAGAGGAAGGCGGCGGCGTTGCCAACCTCTTCGATGGTCACATTGCGGCGCAGGGGCGAGATGCGTTCCACGTGGTCGAGCATCTTGCGGAAATTGCTGATTCCGGACGCGGCCAGGGTCTTGATGGGGCCGGCGGAGACGGCGTTGACGCGGATACCATCGGGACCCAGGCTCTGGGCCATGTAGCGTACATTGGCCTCCAGGCTGGCCTTCGCCAGGCCCATGACATTGTAGTTGGGCATGGCGCGCTCGGCGCCCAGGTAGCTCAGGGTCAGCAGGGCACCGTTGCGGCCTTCCATCATGCGGCAGCCGGCCTTGGCCAGGGCGGAAAAGCTGTAGGAGCTGATTTCGTGCGCCACCCGGAAGCCATCGCGGCTGACGGAGTCGAGGTAGTCACCTTCCAGTTCGGCACGTGGCGCGAAGGCCACGGAATGAACGATGATGTCGAGGTGATCCCAGTAGTCGTCCAGGTGATCGAAGACCGCCTCGATCTCCGTGTCGCTGGCCACGTCGCAGGGAACGGTCACTTCGGAATCGAGTTGGGCGGCCATCTTCTCCACCCGATCGCGCAGCTTGTCGTTCTGGTAGGTAAAGGCCAGTTCAGCGCCTTCGCGATGCATCGCCTGGGCGATACCCCAGGCGATGGAACGGTTGCTGGCCAGCCCGACGATCAATGCACGCTTTCCACTCAGAAATCCCATGTCCATTCCTTTCCGCTTCATTCTCGAATCGTACGCCCTGGCGAATGCGTGCCCTGGCGGCTCACTGGGGAGCTAAGGTACCGGAAAACCCCCGTGGGGTGAAGGGTGAGGTGCAGGTCAGTCGACTCGTCCACGATGGCGGTTTTATGGCGTTGACAGGAGCGCTGGCCATGGGCAGGCTGCAAGCAGCCTCTTTCCATGGGCCGGGTCTCGACCCGCTTGCCAGCCCCCTGCATGACATGCCGATGAGTTCAACCCTGCTGAGCGTGACCGGACTGCAAACCTGCCTGGGTACCGGGGCCCGGGCCGTGCGTGCCGTTGACGGGGTGAGCTTTCATCTCCAGGCGGGCGAGACCCTGGCGCTGCTGGGTGAGTCCGGCTGTGGAAAATCCATGACGGCGCTGTCCATCCTGCGCCTGCTGCCGCCCACGGGCCATATCGTCGGGGGCCAGGTGCGGCTGCATGGAGAGGACCTGCTGGCCCTGCCCGAGGCGGCCATGCGTGGCGTACGCGGCGGCCGCATTGCCATGATCTTCCAGGAACCCATGAGCTCACTCAACCCGGTACTGACCGTGGGACAGCAGATCAGTGAGTCCCTGCATCGGCACCAGGGCCTGCGCGGTGCAGATGCGAACCGGCAGGTGCTCGAACTCCTCGATGCGGTGGGCATCCCCGCTGCCCGGCAGCGCCGGGACGCCTATCCCCACCAGCTTTCCGGTGGCATGAAGCAACGGGTGATGATTGCCATCGCCCTGGCCGGCAACCCGGAACTGCTGATCGCCGACGAACCCACCACGGCCCTGGACGTCACCATCCAGTCCCAGGTGCTGGAATTGCTGCGGGAGCTGCAGCGCGACCGGGGCATGGCCCTGTTGCTGATCAGTCATGACCTGGGTGTGGTGGCGGGCATGGCCGACCGGGTGGCGGTTATGTATGCGGGGCAGATCGTGGAACAGGGCTGGCGTGCCGACTTCTTCGCCGCGCCACGACATCCCTACAGTCGGCGACTGTTCGAGGCCCTGCCGGACCTGCACAAGCGGGATCGACCCCTGAGCCAGATCCCGGGCACGGTACCCGGCCTCGACCAGGTGTTTGCCGGTTGCCGTTTCGCGCCCCGTTGCACGCGGGCCTTCGATCCCTGCCACCACCAGCCTCCCCGCTGGATCGCCAGCGGGGAGGAACAGGGAGTGCGCTGCCACCTGGCCGATCCAGAGTTCGGCACGGCCGCCGGTCGAGCCCAATCCGCCCCGGAAATGCAAAGCCTTTCCTCGACGTCCGTATCCACACATCCGCATCCCCGTGACCTGCGGGTCGTCGACCTGAAGGTATATTTCCCCGTCGCCACCGGGCTGTTCCGACGCGCACCCGAACAGGTGCGCGCGGTGGATGGGGTGTGGCTCGACGTACCCGCCGGCGAGACCCTGGCCCTGGTGGGCGAATCCGGCTGTGGCAAGACCACGCTGGGCAAGGCCATCCTGCAACTGCCCCGACCCACGGCGGGACGGGTGTACTTCGGTGACCTGGAATTGACCGCCCTGGATGGTGAAGCCCTGCGCCGGCAGCGTGCCCATGTGCAGATGATCTTCCAGGATCCCCTGTCTGCCATGAACCCGCGCCTGCGGGTGCGGGACATCGTCTCGGAAGGCATGCGCGCCCAGGGCATCGGCGGCAATCGTGCCCGGCGCGAGAGCCGCCTGCGGGAACTCATGGAACAGGTGGGCCTGCGGCCGGAACACCTCGACCGTTACCCACATGAGTTCTCCGGCGGCCAGCGTCAGCGCATCTGTATCGCCCGGGCCCTGGCGGTGAATCCCCGTCTCATCGTGTGCGACGAGCCGACCAGTGCCCTGGATGTCTCGGTGCAGGCGCAGATCCTGAACCTGCTCAAACGACTGCAGCAGGAGTTGGGGCTCTCTTACCTGTTCATCACCCACAACCTGTCAGTGGTGGCCTACCTGGCACACCGGGTGGCGGTCATGTATCTGGGCAGGATCGTGGAGGAAGGGACGGTGACGGAGGTGCTGGAACGCCCCGCCCATCCCTATACCCGCGCCCTGCTGTCGGCGGTGCCGCGCCTGGATGCCGCCAACGGCCGGGAAGCGATCCGCCTGGAAGGCGACCTGCCCTCGCCGATGCATCCCCCGACAGGTTGCCATTTCCATCCCCGTTGCCCGCAGGCGATGGATGTTTGCCGTAGCACCTATCCCGTCGTGAGCGAACATTCGCCCACGCACCGGGTAAGTTGCCTGCTGTACGATCAGGACCTTGCGCGAGCGAAATCCCCAGCCTGAAAATGGATTTACCCCGCCCGGGGGATGCTAAACTTCCGCCTTTTGTGGTCATGCACCAGCCGGTAAGGTCGGCACAGGCCCATGCCCACCGGCGGGTGTCGGCCGCAGGGATGCGGCCGTCAAGCCTACAGGGATGTATTCACGGCGTCCCGCGGGTGGGCATGGGCCTGTGCCGACCCCTTGGGTATGGCGTCGATTCAAATACAACAACGAGGCACTCCATGAGCAACCAATCCTTCCATCCTCCCGTCCGTACCCTGATGGGCCCCGGTCCTTCCGATGTGAACCCACGCATCCTGCAGGCCATGGCACGGCCCACCATCGGTCACCTCGATCCCGTGTTCGTGACCATGATGGAGGAGATGAAGGACCTGTTGCGTTATGCCTTCCAGACCGACAATACCCTCACCATGCCTGTCTCCGCCCCCGGCTCCGCCGGCATGGAGATGTGCTTCGTCAACCTGCTGGAGCCGGGCGACAAGGCCATCGTCTGTCAGAACGGCGTGTTCGGTGGACGTATGAAGGAAAACGTCGAGCGCTGTGGCGCCACCGCGGTGATGGTGGAGGATGCCTGGGGCAGCGCGGTGGATCCGCACAAGGTGGAGGAGGCGCTCAAGGCCCATCCCGACGCCAAGGTGCTGGCCTTCGTGCATGCCGAGACCTCCACCGGCGCCCAGTCCGATGCGCGGACCCTGGCGCGGCTGGCCCATGAGCATGATTGCCTGGTGATCGCCGATACCGTGACCTCCCTGGGTGGCAGTGAACTGCGCGTGGATGACTGGGAGCTGGATGCGGTCTATTCCGGCTCCCAGAAATGCCTGTCCTGCACGCCGGGCTTGTCGCCCGTGACCTTCAGCGAGCGTGCCCTGGAGGTTATCAAGAACCGCAAGCACAAGGTGCAGAGCTGGTTCCTGGACCTCAACCTGGTGCTGGGTTACTGGGGCGGCGAAGGCAAGCGCAGCTATCACCACACCGCACCCATCAATGCCCTGTATGGCCTGCACGAGGCGCTGGTGATCCTGCGGGAAGAGGGCATTGAAGAATCCTGGGCACGGCATGCGAAGAACCACCAGGCACTGCGGGCCGGCATCGAGGCAATGGGGCTTTCCTTCATCGTGAAGGAAAGCGAACGTCTGCCCCAGCTCAACACGGTCACCATTCCCGAAGGGGTGGACGATGCCCGGGTACGTGCACGCCTGCTGGAGGAATACAGCCTGGAGATCGGTGCCGGTCTCGGGGCCCTGGCGGGCAAGGTGTGGCGCATCGGCCTGATGGGCTTCGCCAGCAGCCGCAAGAACGTGCTGTTCTGCCTGGGCGCACTGGATGCGGTACTGGGCGACCTGGGTGCGCCCATCCAGCGTGGCGTCGCCGTGGAGACCGCCAACCGGGTCTATGCGGGATAGGGTAGGGGTGGTGCCTTGCGACTAGGGCGGCAACAGCTGCAGCTGTCCCGGCGCGGGATAGCGGTGCGGCGGCACGGTCAGGTTCTCTTGTTCGGGATGCCCCGAATCGCTGAAGATGCGGCCCGCACGATCGAAACGCGCCCCTTCGCAGGCCTCGTCGAAGCCGGCCGGCCAGCGGGCCGTGGCGACGGCCTCGCGTACCTGGCAACCGCGCCGGGTTTCGCGGGGGACGAACACGAAGAACTCCGCATCCAGGCTGCGCCAGGGGGTGCGCGCGGCATCGGGCTGGCGGCTGTGTTCGGAATCGGGGTCGCGCAAGCGCGGTCCCGATGCCTCCAGTTCCCGCAGGTCTCCCGTGCTGCGCCGCTGTATCCAAACCGGACCGGATGGTCCGGCCAGGCGCAGGATTTCTCCATCCGCCAGACGACTCAGGTCATGGGTGACGTCCCAGGGCGAGGGACGCGTGCCGGGATTGGAAGCGGGTGGCAGCACACTGGCGATGAAAGGAATGGCGAGCAGTAGCAGGCCCACGCCCACCAGCAGCTTGATCAGACCGCGCAGTCGGGCGCGTCGTGGGTTGTCCGCCGCCATGTGAATCGTCCAGGCTAGATTTCGGCCTGGTTGGTTACATCCACGTAAAGTTTCAGGGTCTGGCCTGGTTGCAGGTACTGGTCACGGGACAGGCCGTTCCAGTCGAGCAGGTCATTGACACTGACCTTGAAACGCGAGGAGATGCGCGCCAGGGAATCACCGCGGCGCACCTGATACCGGATGGTGCGCAGGGTCTGGCGATTGGCCTTGCGATCCCAGATCACCAGTTTCTGACCCAGGCGCAGGGTGTCGCCGGGAGCCATGTTGTTCCACTGGGCCAGACTGCGTACTGGCACATCGTAGCGGCGGGACAGGTCCCAGAAGGTATCGCCGCTGCGCACCACATGGGTTTTACGAACCCCGCCGCGATCACGGTTCTGGGTCCGCGCCAGTCGCTGGCCGGCACTCAGGCTGTAATCACTGGCCGCCGTGGCGGCGACCGGCACCAGTAAATGGCGTCCGGCGCGGATCGAGTTTCCAGAGAGCTGATTGGTCTCCCGCAAAACCGCGACGGTGGTCTGGTAACGCCTGGCGATATGACCGAGGGTTTCACCGGGACGGATCTCGTGGCGTCGCCAGCGCAGGCGTTGCTCCTGGGGCAGATCCGCCAGGGCCTGGGTGAAGGACTCGGCCAGCTCGATGGGCAGCACCAGTCGGTGGGGGCCCTCGGGATGGGTGGCCCAATGGTTGAAGCCGGGATTGAGCTTGTAGAGATCATCCAGCGGTAGTGCCGCCAGTTCCGCGGCAATGGCGAGATCCAGCTGGCCACCCGTTTCCACCAGGGCGATGCGTGGCTCGTTGGGAAGCTCACGCAGCACCAGGCCGTGGCGCGCGGGGTCCTCCACCACCAGGCTCAGGGCCAGCAGCTTGGGTACGTAGGCACGCGTTTCCCGGGGCAGCTTGAGGTTCCAGAAATCGCTCGGTTTGCCGGCGGCACGGTTGCGGCGCACGGCATTGCGTACCGTTCCCTCGCCGGAATTGTAGGCCGCCAGGGCCAGCATCCAGTCACCGTCGAAGAAGCGGTGCAGGTACTGGAGATAATCCAGGGCCGCTTCGGTGGATGCGATCACATCACGACGACCGTCATACCACCAGTCCTGCTTGAGATGGAAACGCTTGCCGGTGGCGGGCACGAACTGCCAGAGTCCCGCGGCGCGGCCGTGGGAATAGGCGAAGGGATCGAAGGCGCTTTCCACCACCGGCAGGAGGGCGATTTCCGTCGGCATGCCACGCGCCTCCAGTTGCTCCAGGATATGGTGCATGAAGGGTTCGGCACGCTCGAACACACGGTCCAGGTAGGCGGGATTCCTGCGGTACCAGCTGAGGTGGGGGGCGATGCTGGCGTTCTGCTGGTGGGGCAGGCCGAAGCCCTCCCGCAACCGGGTCCAGAGATCGGCCGGCGGAGGCGGCGTCAGGCGGGCCTTTGCCGCCACGGACGGGATTGGTTCCCGGGATGGGCTGACCACCTCGGGAATCGCATTGGACACGGGGCTGGCGGCCACCAGGCCGGAACCGTGCACCGGCTCATCCCGCAGGGCGCAGCCACTGAGCAGGGGGCCTAGGAGACTGCCCCCCAGCAGGCTAAGGAACAGTGCGACCCGCAAGGGCAAGGATCCGGGTTTGTTCATAATGTTTTCAATCAGTTGCGTAATTCAGCTGGATATTGTCCGGGTTTATTCCAGGACGCGCAAGCGTCGCGGATGGGCAACAGCCCGACTTGGGCACGGCCCCGTCATGGGCTATGATCCGGAGCCACATGGACAGCCCACGCCGAGACCCCCGCCCACGCCCCACGCTGTCCGAATTGCGCGCCTGGTACCGCACGCCCCTGGGCCGGGCCATGGCCGGACGGGAGCAGGAACAATTGGCGCAGCATCTTCCTGATCTCTTTGGATATCATCTGCTTGCCCTCGATCCGCCCTGCCCGCAGGAGGCCCTGGCCAGCAGCCGGATCTCCCACATCATTCTGCAGTCTCATTCCCCTTGCAGCGGCAGCGAGGGCTGTGGCCTTGAGGGAGAGACGGAGCGGCTGCCCTTTGGCACGGACACCCTGGATGCCATCCTCCTGCCCCATGTCCTGGAACGTTCCCGGGACCCCCACCAGGTGTTGCGAGAGGTGGAACGTTGCCTGGTGCCGGAGGGGCATGTGCTGATCCTGGGCTTCAACCCCGTCAGCTGGTGGGGCCTGTGGGGCCTGGTGGCGCGCTGGTGGCATCCCGTTCCCTGGCGCCTGCAGGGCATCGGTCCGGGACGATTGCGCGACTGGTTGTCCCTCCTGGGCTTCGATACCCTGCGCGTGGTGCCCCTGTTTCAACGACCGCCCCTGCAGAGTGAGCGGGCCCTGGATCGATTGCGCATCCTGGAGTCGCGGCGCCCCATGAGCCTGCTGGCCGGGGCCTACTTTCTACTGGCGCGCAAGCGGGTGGCCACCCTGACACCCCTACGGCCGCGCTGGCGTCCCCGCCGCGGCCTGCTGGGAGCGGGGGGTGTGGCGGAACCGACCAACCGGAGTCGTCATGAACGAAGTTGAGGTCTATACGGATGGCGCCTGCCGCGGTAACCCGGGACCCGGAGGCTGGGGGGTGCTGCTGCGCTACAACGGTCATGAAAAAACCCTCAAGGGTGCGGAGCGCGCTACCACCAACAACCGCATGGAACTGATGGCCGCCATCCAGGCGCTGGAATCCCTGACCCGTCCCTGCAAGGTGCAACTCACCACCGATTCCCAGTACGTACAGAAGGGCATCACCGAGTGGATCGCGGGCTGGAAGCGCCACGGCTGGAAGAATGCGGCCAAGCAGCCGGTCAAGAATGCCGATTTGTGGCAACGGCTGGAGACAGCCACCCATGCCCACCAGGTCCGCTGGCACTGGGTGCGGGGCCACAGCGGCCATCCCGAAAACGAGCGTGCCGATCAACTGGCCAACGAGGCCATCGACGAACTGCTTGCCAAGGTCTAGGAGTCAACATGCGACAAATCGTACTGGATACGGAAACCACCGGCCTGGCGCCTTCCGAGGGTCACCGCATCATCGAGATCGGTTGCGTGGAACTGGTGAGCCGGCGACTGACCGGCAGTCATTATCACCAGTACCTGCAACCGGACCGTGTAATCGATGCCGGCGCCATGGAGGTGCATGGCATCAGCAATGAATTTCTCGCCGACAAGCCACGCTTCGCCGATCTGGCCACGGATTTTCTCGACTACATCAAGGGTGCTGAACTCATCATCCACAATGCCCCCTTCGATGTGGGTTTCATCGATCATGAGCTCGCCAGGCTGGGGAAGAAATGGGGCCGGCTGGCCGATTACTGTACCGTCCTCGATACCCTGGCGCTGGCGCGCCGCATGCATCCGGGACAGAAAAACAACCTGGATGCCCTGTGCAAGCGCTACAGCATCGACAATGCCCACCGTGAGCTGCACGGCGCGTTGCTCGATGCGGAGATCCTTGCCGACGTCTACCTGATCATGACCGGTGGACAGACGAGCCTGTCCCTGGGGAGTGGTGAAGAGCACGCGGACGCTACCGGTCAGGGAGATGGCATTCGCCGCCTGCCCGCCGATCGCCCGGCCCTCGCGGTGCTGCGCGCCAGCGAGGGGGAATTGCACCAGCACGAACAACGCCTGGCCGCCATCCGCAAGGCCAGCGGGGGGGCGTGCCTGTGGGACGAGCAGGCATGAGCGGCGTGCTCGTCCCTGATGGGCTATTCTTTCATTGATAAGGCTTGTTGCCGAAGGAGAGTCGGTCACCATGTCGACGGTAAAACAGCTACTGGATTTCAAGGGGCACGAAATCATTGCCATCGATCCGGATGCGACCGTGTATGCGGCCGTGGAGCGGATGGCGGAGCGCCAGATCGGTGCCTTGCTGGTACTGGAGCAGGGGCGGCTGGCGGGATTGTTCAGCGAGCGGGACTACGCGCGTAAGGTGGTGCTCAAGGGAAAATCATCGAGAGAAACCCTGGTGCGCGACGTGATGACGAGAGAACTGATTTGCGTGGCACCGGACACCAGCGTGGATGCCTGTATGGCCTTGATGACCGCCAGGCGGGTACGGCACCTGCCGGTGCTGGAGCAGGGCAAGCTCATCGGCATCGTCACCATCGGGGACGCAGTGCGTCAGCTCATGGCGGACAAGGACTTCACCATCACTCAGCTGGAACAGTATATCTTCCAGGGCTGATCGCTTCCCGGATACCACCCGCCCACCAGATGCGGCAGGCACCCTCATCGGACACCATGCAGGGACCGATGGGGGTGCGCGGCGTACAGGCCTTGCCGTAGATCTTGCATTCGTTCGGATAGATCTTGCCCAGTACCACCCGCGCGCAGTCACAGCCGGGCGGCATCTCGCCGGCCCGCTTGCGGGCGTCGTCGCGATAGCGGGGCAGGTGCTGGTGCACATCCTGGTGGCGAAAGTCCGCGTTGAGCACGAAACCGGAATCGGGGATGCTGCCCACGCCGCGCCAGGTGGCGCTCGCCACGTCCATGGTCTGGGCCAGCACGCGCCGCGCGGCAACATTGCCGCCGGGACGCACCAGCTCTGGATAACAGTTGTCCAGGAAGCGACGGCCCTCCAGGTGCTGACGCAACACGGAGTAGAGCGCCGCGAGCAGGGATACAGGCGTGAAGCCGGCCACGGCCGCCGGCAGGCCATGATCGTCCACCACGAATTGCCATTCCTCCGGCCCCATGATCGTCGCCACATGTCCGGGTGCGATCAGCGCCTCGAAGCCCGGTTGTTCCGAGTCCAGCAGCATGGCCACCGCCGGCCAGGTGAGCCGGCCCGAGAGCAGCAACAGCAGGTTGTCGGGCGTACCTTCCGCCAGCAGGGCGGCGACCGGCGCGGTGGTGGTCTCGAAACCGGCGGCGAAGAACACCACGGGTCGTTCCGGATTGTCGCGGGCGATGCGCGCCGCCTCGGCCGGCGAGGCGATGGGCCGGATGTCGGCACCGGCCGCCTTGGCCTGCTCCAGGGAGCGGATGTCTGCCTTTTTCACGTTTACGGGCACCCGCAGCATGTCGCCGAAGGCCACCAGGATCAGGTCTTCGTTCAGGGCCAGTTGGATGGCCTCGTAGACATCCTCCTCGGGACATACACACACCGGACAACCGGGACCGGGGATGAGCTCGATGTTCGCAGGCAGGGCGCCGCGCAGTCCCGCCATGGTGATGGAGCGCTCATGGCCGCCGCATACGTTCATCACCCGCACCCGCTCACGCAGGGGCAAACGATGGATGCGTTCCAGCCAGGTTTTGGCGTCGGTGCTCACGGGCCGGGCTCAGGTGCAGGGGCTGCAGAGGCCGGCTGAGTTTCATGCAGGCGCGCGCCCTCGGGCTGCATGACCGGCGTCAGGCTGTCGCCCCGGTCCAGGCGTTCCCGCTGGGCCCTGACCTCGGCCCGCAGCCAGTCCAGCCAGGCATCCAGCTCGATGCCCTTGCGGGCCGAGAGCGCCATGACCGGTGCACGACTGGCCAGGGCACGCAGGTGCCGTTCGGCCGCCGCCGGATCGAAATCCCCCAATATCTCCAGCAGATCCGACTTGCTCAGTACGAGCAGGTCGGTACCGCGGAACATGACCGGATACTTGGCGGGCTTGTCGTCGCCCTCGGTGACCGACAACAGCGTGACATTGCGATGGTGGCCAAGATCGAAGCTGGCCGGGCATACCAGATTGCCGACGTTCTCGATGAACAGGATGTCCAGGCTGTCGAGGTCGATGCGGTGCAGGGCGTCATGCAGCATGTGGGCATCGAGATGACAGGCGGTACCGGTAACGATCTGCACCGCGGGTACGCCACGGGCACGGATGCGTTCGGCATCATTCTCCGTTTCCAGGTCACCTTCCACCACGCCAATCCGGAATTCGTCTCCCAGGGCATCGATGGTGGCCTCCAGCAGGGCCGTCTTGCCGGAGCCGGGCGCCGACATGAGGTTGATGGCCAGCACCCCATGCTGGTCGAAATGCCGGCGGTTGTGCAGGGCCTGCACATCGTTTTCGGACAACAGGCGGCTCAATACGGTGACCGCGCTGCGGCCATCCTCGGTGCGCGCCAGTTTGCCCTGGCCCAGGACCAGGTGCCGGTTCCCGGGGGTGATGTTACAGCCGCAGGTATCACACATGTGCCAATCCTCCCTGGCGTCGAGGGTAACGCCGCTCAGCGTTCCAGTTCAACCGACACCAACAGCAGCTCGTCACCGCTCAACAGGCGGGTATGGTAGTCGCCACAGGCACCGCAGAGCAGGCGGTTGGGGCGGGCATCAGTCTCGGCCCCGCACTGCTCGCAACGGACCCGTACCGGCAGGCTTTCCAGCTCCAGTACGGCGCCGGCGGCGGGAGTACCCGCACTGGCAATGGGGAAAGCCTGGGAGAGCAGCCGGGGTTCCACGCCGGACAGGGGGCCGACCTGTACCAGGATGCGGGTGACCGTACGGGCCTGTTCGCGCCGGGTGATGTCCATCACCTGACGCAGCATACCCTGGCAGACGGCGAGTTCATGCACCCTGGGGCGCCTCCTTCCCCAGGCCCAGCATCTCGTCATAGAGTTCCCAGGCGGAGCGGGCCTCCTGGGGTGTCATCTTCTGGATGGCGTAGCCCACGTGCACCATGATGAAATCGCCGGGTGCCACAGGCTCCTCCTGCATCAGAAACAGGCTCACATCCCGGGTGACGCCCTTGGCCTCGCAATGGGCGATGAAGCCGTGGACGGCGGTGACCTGCATGGGGATTCCGAGACACATGGGGACCTCCCTGGCTTGGTTTGTAACGAAAGGGTAGGAAACGTGCGCTATCCTTGTCCGTAAGCCTACACCCGGCCATCCGCCAGCGCCAGCGAACCGACGCGGTCGCCAGGCGAGGCAGAAATCGCTTTCATCGTTGACGGAGATCAGTATCTCCGGACATAGTTGGCGTATCGTGCATTGACATACCCGTGGAGGTTGTTGTGGAACGATGGTTTCTATCCGCTAGCGTGATGCTCGCTTTACTGCCGCTCCCGGTCCTGCTGGTCGCCGCGGAGGAAGGCTGATGCCCACGCCCCCTTCCGTCCTGGTGCTCGGCATTGGCAATAGTCTCCTCAGTGACGAGGGCGTAGGTGTGCATGCCATCCACAGCCTGGAAAAGGATAGCCCTCTTCCCGGGGTGCAGTACCTGGATGGGGGTACTCTTAGTTTTACCCTGGCGGGCACCATCGAAGACAGTGAACAGCTCATCGTGGTGGATGCCGCCGAGCTGGGCGCGCCGGCCGGCACGGTACGCTGTTTCGAGGGAACCGCCATGGATGGCTTCCTCGGCAGTAATCGCAAGCGCAGCGTCCATGAAGTGAGCCTGCTGGACCTGCTGGCGGTGGTGTTGCTGGCGGGTCGCCTGCCCGAACGCCGCGCCCTGGTGGGTATTCAGCCGGAGTGCATCGACTGGGGGCATGATCCCAGCCCGGCGGTGCGTCAGGCCATCCCGGCCGCCTGCGCCCAGGTACGCGAGCTCATCCAGCGGTGGCGCACATGAGTCAACTGAGTGATATCCCCGTTACCGTGACCGTGCTCCAGGCCGGGGCCGATGCGGCGCCCCATGGGCGCGCCCTGCTGATGGAACTGGAAAACCAGTTGCGCGACCTGGTGGAGCAGGGTCGCGAGAGCAGCATCGATCTGCGCAGCCTGCCCTTGTCACCCGGCGACCTCGCCTTCCTGGAACAGCACCTGGGGAAGGGCGAGGTAACGGCCGAGGTCTCGGCACTGGGACCCAGCACGGTTCAGGAAACCGCCATCCACGGCGTCTGGTGGGTGCGGCACTACAACAGTAACGATGAGGTGATGGCCGAGTTCCTGGAGGTCACCCAATGCCCCGATATCATCCGTGCCCATCCGGCGGATGTCCGGGACAGCCTGGAGGATCTGCGCGCCAGGCTGGTGGAGCTGGAATGAAAGGCATGACGGATAAGAAGTAACAACGACTACGAACACAGGAGGTGAGTATGAGCAAACGTCCAACGGTGGCGGAACATCTGGCCCGGCAGGGAGTGAGTCGGCGCGCCTTCCTGAAATTCTGCGCGGCCACGGCCTCGATGATGGCCCTGCCGCCGGGCATGGCGCCCGCCATTGCCGAGGCGCTGGGACAGCGCCGGCGCCCGGCGGTGATCTGGCTGTCCTTCCAGGAATGCACCGGCTGTACCGAGTCCCTGACCCGATCCCATTCGCCGACCATCGAGAGCCTGATCTTCGATGTCATTTCCCTGGACTATCACCACACCCTGCAGGCGGCGGCCGGTGATGCGGCGGAACACCACCGCGAACGCGTGCAGGAGGAATTTGCCGGCGAGTACCTGCTGATCGTGGACGGCTCCATCCCGATCGCGGACGGTGGTGTCTATTCCACCATCGCCGGCATGACCAACCTGCAGATGCTGGAGGAAAGCGCGAAGGGCGCCGCGGCCATCGTGGCGGTGGGCAGCTGTGCCGCCTTCGGCGGCATCCCCAAGGCCAACCCGAACCCTACCGGGGCGGTTTCCGTGGCCGACATCATCAAGGACAAGCCCATCATCAATGTCTCCGGTTGCCCGCCCATCCCGGTGGTCATCACCGGCGTGCTGGCCCACTACCTGACCTTCGGCACCATTCCCGAGTTGGACAAGCTGGGACGACCCACCGCCTTCTATGGTGAGACCATCCACGATCGCTGCTATCGCCGCCCCTTCTATGACCAGGGCAAGTTCGCCAAGAGTTTCGACGACGCGGGTGCTCGCAACGGCTGGTGCCTCTACGAACTGGGCTGCAAGGGTCCGACCACCTACAACGCCTGTGCCACCACCAAGTGGAACGAAGGCACCAGCTGGCCCGTCGAGTCCGGCCACGGTTGCCTCGGCTGTTCGGAACCGGATTTCTGGGATGCCGGCAGCTTCTACAAGGCGGTCAGCATGCCCATCTCCGATCTCGGCAAGCTGGGTCTGGCCGCGGCGGCAGCCGGCGCGGTAGCGGGCGTGGCGGTCGGCCTGCACAACCGGCATGTCAAGGCAGGCGCCAAGGCGGCCCACAAACCGCTCACCGCCGATGAACTCGAAGGAGACAAATCATGACGGACATGGAATTACTGAACTGGGCGCGCGGCCCCGCCCTGGAATGGGCCACCATCATCTTCGTGGTGGGTGTACTGGTGCGCTTCCTGGAGATGTCCTTGCTGGGACGCAAGCCGGACCTGAGTGAAGCTCGCGCCAGTGCCGCGGGGGGGGGCTGGCGCACCGTCTGGCGCCGTTCCATTCCGGCACCGGGCCTGGTGAAGCAGGCGCCGGTGGTGATCTATGCCGGTTACGCCTTCCACATCGGCCTCCTGATTGCCCTGCTGTTCTTCGCGCCTCATATCCTGCTGTTCAAGGACGTGTTCGGCCTGTCCTGGCCGGCGCTGCCCTTCTTCGTCGTGGATGCCGCCACGGTGATTGCGATCGTGGCACTGCTGGTGTTGCTGGTACACCGTCTGGTCAACCCGGTGCGACGCTTTCTCTCCAGCTGGGTGGATTACCTGGTGTGGGCGGTGACCTTCCTGCCCTTGCTGACAGGCTACCTGGCCTATCACCGCATGATCCTGCCCTACACGGAGATGCTGGCGTACCACATGCTGAGCGTGGCATTGCTGCTGGTGGTGTTCCCTTTCACCAAGTTGATGCACACCTTCACCATTTTCGTTTCACGCTGGTATAACGGCGCCGTTTCCGGCCGCAAGGGAGTTCAGTTATGAGTGCCCTGAATATGGAACGTGGCGTAAAGGCCATGATGGAACAGATCGACGCGCCCATCGCCTCCTATTTCAACAGCTGTGTCCACTGTGGCCTTTGTGCCGATGCCTGCCTGTTCTATACCGAGACCGGCGATCCCAAGTACACGCCCATCCACAAGGTGGAGCCCCTGCGTCGCGTCTGGAAGCAGGAATACACCTTCTGGGGCAAGCTGATGTCCACCCTTGGACTGAGTCGGCGAGTGACCGACGCGGACCTGGATGCCTGGCAGGAACTGGTGTACGACAGCTGCACCATGTGTGGGCGCTGTTCCGCTGTCTGTCCCGTGGGTAACGATATCGCCTACATGGTGCGCAAGGTACGCGAGGGTTTCGCCGTGTCCGGACATGCCACCGAAGGACTGGCCGAAGCGGCCATCCGTACCGTCAATATCGGCAGCCCCATGGGGATCAAGGCCGAGACCCTGAAAAAGATGGTGGCCTCGGAAGCCAAGGCCAGCGGCATCGAGATCGAGCTGGACAAGCCCGGTGTGGAGTACCTGCTGATGCTGTCCTCGGCGGAGATCATGCAGTTCCATGAATTCATCGGTGCCGTGGCCAAGGTAATGGATCATGCCGGCGCCACCTGGACCATATCGACAGAGGCCTTCGAGGCGACCAACACGGGCATTCAGATCGGTTCCTCGGATATCGCCCGCCAGTTGGTGCAGCGGGTGGTGGACGTGGCGGAGAAGCTGGGCGTGAAGACGGTCATCAGTCCCGAATGCGGCCATGCCTATATCGCCATCCGCTGGGATGGGCCCAACCTCATCGGCCGGCCCTATGGTTTCCAGGTGAAACACATCGTCGAGGTGCTGGACGAATTCCGCGCCCAGGGGCGCCTGCATTTCGATGACAGCAAGGAGGACATGAAGCTCACATTCCACGACCCCTGCCAGATGGTGCGCCGTGGCGGGGTGGTGGAACAACCGCGTCGGCTGCTGGATCTGTGTGCCGACAATTTCACGGAAATGCCCGACAGCGGGGTATGGAACTGGTGTTGCGGCGGCGGCGGTGGTGTCAGCACCAACGAGCGCGCCGAGCCGCTACGCCTGAAGGTGTTCAGCCGCAAGAAGAGCCAGCTCGACAGCATCGGCGTGAAGGCCATGGTCACTACCTGCTCCAACTGCCGCAACATGCTGGAAGAGGGCCTGGAGGAATATGGCATGGATATGGAAGTATTGAGCTTGACCGAGTTGCTCGCGGAGCACCTCGATGACAGCAAAGCCGGCAAGGGGGCTGAAGCATGAGCGAACGAATCGTAGTCGATCCCATCACCCGCATCGAGGGCCATCTGCGCATCGAGGCGGAAACCAGCGACGATGGTGTGATCCAGCAGGCCTCCAGTTCCGGCACCATGGTGCGCGGCATCGAGATCATCCTGCAGGGGCGCGACCCACGCGATGCCTGGGCCTTCGCCCAGCGTATCTGCGGCGTCTGTACCCTGGTGCATGGCCTGGCCTCGGTACGCTCCGTGGAGGATGCCCTGGATTACCCCATTCCCCACAATGCCCAGCTGATCCGTAATCTCATGATTGCCGGACAGTATGTCCATGACCATGTCATGCATTTCTATCATCTGCATGCCCTGGACTGGGTGGACGTGGTTTCGGCGCTGAAGGCGGATCCCAAGGCCACCTCGGACCTGGCCCAGTCCATCAGCAACTATTCCCGTTCCTCACCGGGCTACTTCTCCGACATGCAGAAGAAGCTCAAGACCTTCGTGGAATCGGGGCAGTTGGGGATATTCAGTAATGGTTACTGGGGGCACCCGGCCTACAAGTTGCCGCCGGAGGCCAATCTCATGGCCGTGGCCCACTATCTCGACGCCCTGGCCTGGCAGCGGGACGCGGCCAAGCTGCTGACCATCTTCGGTGGCAAGAACCCGCATCCCAATTTCCTGGTGGGGGGG
>SWBZ01000104.1_pt1 | contig 20912 bp, 19 predicted proteins | sample 4693031 | NCBI WGS metagenome assembly SWBZ01 (sample SAMN10267274, study PRJNA491770) | bioreactor metagenome | isolation source: DHS bioreactor inoculated with | place: Japan: off Shimokita Peninsula
GGGGGGGATGCGTGTGACCGCACGCGCCGGCGGGGCCGGGGAGAAGCACATCGACAAACGATTGCGTCGCGGCGTCGATCAGACCCCGCTCGGTCAGCCCGAGGTCGGGCACGACGTAGAGGCCGACGAACGACAGGATGATGTAGGGCGACGGGATGCGGCATCCCAGCGCCGCCGTCGCGGCGTGACCTTCCGCGAGGGCTGCGGCGGTCTGCTGCCAGGGCTCGGCGCTCATCATTCCGCCGACGGGAAGCGGAACCCGCCCGACGACCTCGCCGTCAGCGACAGTGACGAAACCGCCACCCATTCGCCCGAGCTCTTCGACGGCCATGAGCATTGACGCATCGTCTGCGCCAACCACCGCGATATTCATGTTGGGGCAGTTCATGGTGATCGCCACAGCCCCGCGAGTCAGGCCGAAGCCGCGCACGAATCCGATGCCGGTCTCGGCAGTCCCATGGTGACGGTCGACGACGGCGATCTTTAAGACATCGGTCTCGGCGTCCGAGACCACGCGCCCGTCGACGACCTCGAGGCTCGCTTCAAACTCGCGCTTGAAGTAGCCGTTGTACATCTCCATCGCCCGCACGCTCACCCGCTGCGCGCCCTCGGGGGCAGCCAGCGCGAAGATGTCGGCGGGAAGCTCGGCGGGAAGATGCACGGTGTCCAGGGTCCACGCCGGAATGTCGTCGGCGTTGGTGAACAGCGGATCGCCGTCGTGACCCTGCACCTCCCCGGCGACGATCACGTGCGAGGGGCGAACCTCGGCGAGATCGGGGATGATCTGCAGGTCGGCCAAGCGCGAGGGGGCAAGGATGCCGAGCACCTGATCGAGCCGGTAGTAGTGAGCCGGCTGGGTCGTCGCCATCCGGTAGGCCAACTGCGGGTCGACGCCGAAGCGGATGGCCTGGCGGATGTGGTGATCGATGTGCCCCTCGGTCGAGAGATCGAGCGCGTGCTTGTCGTCGGCGCAGAAGCACAGGCTTCGAAGTGCCGGTGCGATGGCCTCGAGGTCAGCGAACAGCGGCAGCGTGTTGTCGGTGAGGGACGAAGCCATGATCGTGATCATCGCGCCGAGGCGCGTGCGCTCGAGCACCTCATCAACGGTGGATGCATTGTGGTCGTCGCTGATGCCGGCGGCGAGGTACCCCCAGAGCGACTCGTGGGTCTGTGCGGCGGTGTGGCCCGTCATCCGGCGTCGCGCGGCCAGCGCCTCACGGAACCTGCCCGTCGAGCGCTCGCTGTAGTCGAACGGGTTGGTCTCGCCGAGGGTTGCTGTCACGTCGTCCCAGAGCCGTGCGCGCACTGTCTCCTCGGGGATGACTGCACCGCCGAGCTCGAGGTGCGGTGCGCCCGGGGTTGTCGGTGAGACCTGCTGGAAGATGTGCAGCGGAGTGCGGGTGGACAGCATGAAGTCCATCCCGTCAGCCCCCCAGACGTTCGCGGCGCCGTTAGGGTCTACGAGAACTGTCGTCGTGCCGCGTGGGACGGACAGACGCGCGAGTTCGCCGGGGGTGAGGTTCGTGTACTCGATGTGCAGGTGCGCGTCGATGAAGCCCGGAACCACGTAGCTCCCGGATGCGTCGATCTCGCGACGCGCCTCCGCCATGTGCCCCCAGGGCGTGAGGGTGGCGATGTGGCGGCCGCTGATGACCACATCCCGCTCGAGCCATTCCTCGGTGCCGGGTGATTGCACCAGCCCGCCGCGCACAATCAGATCGGGAACGTCAGCGCCTGATGCGACGGCGCGAAGGCGCACGAGTTCCTCGGTCGTGGGAACCAGACTGCTCAGCTCGGTCACGGGAGATCCTCAGGGGTAGGGGCGGTGGTCGGGGATCCGGCAGGTGTCAGGCCCGCCATCGCCGCCCCGACCTTGTCGGTGGTGACCTCAGAGATCGGCCACTCGGCGGCGACGCGTCCCGAGAACATGACGAGGATGCGGTCGGCGAGCTGCATCAGCTCCTCGAGGTCGTGCGATGCGACGAGAACTGCGGCGCCGGATTCGGCGGCCGCGACCAGCCGCTCCCGGATCGCCTGCGCTGCGCGCAGGTCCAAGCCCTGCGTTGGACCGTAGGCGAGCACGACCCGCGCTGATCCCGTGCCGAGCTCCCGCGAGACCAGGAGCTTCTGCTGGTTGCCACCCGAGAGACCGCCGGCGGCGAGAGTGGGATTCGCGGGGCGGACGTCGAAGTCCTGGAGTGTCGCTGCTGCATCGCGACGTTCTTTCGGGCGCCGGGATGCCGAGCCTACGGCGTTGTCATAGAGCGAGAGGGTGTCTCCGAGGCTGAGGCTCGGCACAAGCCCGTCGCTGCGCTCCTCCGGGATCCAGGCGACGCCGCGTTCGAGAAGGTCCACGGCCCGCGGACCCTCGAGGTCGTCGATCCGCACGGCGCCCTCGCGGGGGATCAACCCCGCGAGGACATCCATGAGCGTGTTCTGGCCGCTTCCGGCAACCCCGGCAACGCCGACGATCTCGCCGGCGCGTACCTGGAGGCTGACGGCCTCAAGGTCGGCATCCGTGTCGGAGACTGCAGAGACGTCCCGGAGTTCAAGGATGGTGTCACCCGGGGTTCGCGGGGCTCGCTCGGCCGGGGGCGGTAGCTCGCCGACCATGAGGCGTGCGACGCGGTCTGGGCTGAGCTCTGCGGCGGGACCGTGGTGCACGAGGCGACCGTGGGAGAGGACCGACACGTCGTCGGCGACGGCCCCGACCTCCTCAAGGCGGTGCGTGATGAGCACGATCGCCGTGCCGCCCTCGCACAGCGATCGGAGGTGGTCGAACAGGCCGCCGACTTCGCGAGGGCCGAGGCTTGCCGTCGGTTCATCGAGGATCAGGGTCGTCGCGCCCTCGGCCAGAGCGACGACGATCTCACCGAGCTGGCGGTGAGCCTGCGTCAGGCTCCGCGTGGGAACGGTCAGGTCGACGTCGACCTCTGCCCGTTCGAGGGTGTGGGAGAGAAGGGTGTGCGCCGCGCGGCGCCGCAGCAGGCGGCGGGGGCTCACGAGCAGGAAGTTCTCAAGTAGCGAGAGCTCGCCGACAAGGCTCAACTGCTGCGGCACCATGTTCACGCCGCGGGCCTTGGCTGCAGCGCGGTCGTGAGGAGCGTATGCGGCGCCGTCGATGGTCATGGTGCCGGCATCCGGTGCCTGGATTCCCGCGAGGATCTTGGCGAGCGTCGACTTGCCGGCACCGTTCTCGCCAACGAGGGCGTGAACGGTGCCGGGGCGCACCACGATATCCACGTCGTGCAGAGCACGCGTGGCGCCGAAGGTCTTCGAGACCGACCGGGCCACCAGGGCCCGGCCGGTCTCGAGGGAGGAGGTGCTGGTCAAGAGATCGTGACGCTTCCGTCGGAGAGGCCGGCGATCAGTTCCTCGACCTTCGTGGCGACATCCGCGGGGATGGTGCCGTTCACGTCGTTGATCTCCTGGTAGGTCAGGCCGCCGTTCTGGAGCGTGGAGACCACGCCCTTGCCGCCGAACTTGCCGGCAGCCACCTCTTCGACCCAGGCCTTGACGATGGGGTACATGTCGAGATCCACCGTAGAGACGTTCACGGAGAGTGCCTCTTCGCCCGCAGCCGGCGAGACGCCGACGGTAGGGACTCCGGCGTCAGCAGCTGCAGCACCGACGCCCGCGGCGATACCATCGCCGGTCGTGTAGACCAGCTGCGCGCCCTGGCCGATGAGGCCCGTGGTCGCGGATGCTGCGGCCTCGGCGTCGTCGAAGCTTCCGGCGTAGACCACCGGGAGGAGTTCGGCGCTCGGGTTGGCTGCCGCCACACCCTGCTGGAAGAAGGCGTCGGTCGCCGTGATGAAGTCGAGCTCCAGGCTCTCGACGCGTCCGATCGGAGAGAGCTGCGTGAGCCCCGCGATGTAGCCCGACAGGTACCCGACCTGGGAGACGTCGTAGGTCCAGGTCTCGACGTTGTCGGTGTACTTCTCGAGGATGTCGGCCCCACCCGATGCGGTGAAGGCGACGTCGGGGAAGTCTTCGGCTACCGAGAAGATCGCGTCGCCGAGCTCGATGCCGTGTCCGATGATGAGATCCACGCCCTGGCTGGCGAAGTCGGCGATCACGGGCTCGCTCTCGGCCGGGTCGGCCATCTGCTCGCGCAGCTCGTACGTGATCAGACCCTCCTCCTCGAGCTGTGCGAGGGCGTCGGCGAGCGCCTGGTTGAAGGCGCCGTCGTTCGCATTGCCGGGGGTGAGGGCTCCGACGGTGATGACCTCGGAGGCGGGCTGGTCGGATGCTGCCGGCTCGGTGGAGCCCGAGCATCCGGCGAGAACGATCGCGGCTGTCGCGGCGGTTGCGAGGAACGCAAGGGAACGGGAGATACGCATGCTGTGTCCTTTCGGGAGGGTCAGGGAAGTGGTGGTGCAGGGGTGGTGATGCGGAATCCGTCGGCGAGGGTGGCGCCGACGAACGCGTGGGAATCGGGGGACCATTGCCCGAGGACAGCGCCGGAGGCGATGTCAAAGCAGGGGTGAAGGGAGACGACGGACGGCGCGGGGTACAGGGCGGCGTCGTCGATGCAGACGACATCCGTGCCGTGCAGATCGCGCACGACGCCGGATGCCGGGAGCGTGCCTGCATGCTCCGCAGCCACGACGAGCGCGGTCGTGAGGAAGCCGCGAAGAGCGGTGTCGTGCTCACACTGGGCGTCGGTCTTCGTGCACCCTTCGACCCAGCGAACAGTGCCGTCATCCACCGACACGGTGCTGGTCTGGGTCCCGAGCGCAACGTCGCCTTGCGAGAGAACCTCGATCGTGAGCGTGAAGTCGTCACCGGACCGCGCGAACGAAATGCGCTCGGTGTACAGCGGTTCCGCCTTCGTGCCGACGACCGCGAACTGGTCGGGCCAGTCGGCCACGATCGGTGCGAGCGGCGTGGTGCCGTCGGCAGCATGCGCGCTCGCCGCCCACGCCAGGGCGAGCGCTGTTGACGCGACAAGGGCCGCGGAAGCGATCGTCACCGGGGGGCGAAGTGGGCTCATGATGTCGGCGCCGCCACGTGCGTATCGAGCTCGAGGAAAAGGTCGCGTTTGAGGTCGTCGGATGCGAAAGATGCCTCGATCGAGCGGCGGGCGAAGCCCGCAAGGTCGGCTTCGGTGAAACCGAACTGCGCGGCAGCCACGGCCCAGTCGGCCTCGAGGGTCGTGCCGAGCGGCACCGGGTCGTCTGTGTTCAGCGTGACACGGACACCGGCATCCAGGAGCCGCGGCAGTGGATGCGAGACCCAATCGGGATAGATGCCCAGCGACACGTTCGAGCGCGGGCACACGCCCAGGCTGATCTCGTCGCGCACCAGTCGCTCGATGAGGGCGGGGTCTTCGATCGAGCGCACCCCGTGGTCGATGCGCTCTGCCTGCAGCAGATCGATCGCATCCCAGACCCCCGCCGGGCCGCTCGACTCTCCGGCATGGACGGTGCGGCGAAGGCCCGCAACGGCGGCGCGGGAGAATGCCGCCTGAAACTTCTCGCCGGTGCGACCCGTGACCTTTTCGTCGCCGTCCACGGAGAGTGCCACCACGCGCTCGGGTCGGCGGTAGGTGAGCGCGGCCACGATGTCCTCGGCTTCACGGGCTGTTTGGCTGCGCAGCAGGGAGTACGCGATGCCGGTTTCGCAGAGGCCGTCCTGGGCTGCCTCGTCGAATCCTTCCGACAGGGCGGCGAGCAGATCGAGCTCGCGCCCGCGCCAGGCGTTCCAGTGAGTCGGATTGACGATGACATCCGAGTAGCGGATTCCCGACGCAGTCTGCCGGGCAGCGAACGCGTACGCCACGCGCGCAGCCTGTTCCGGCGTGCGGACGAGGCCGCACTGCCAGTCGAGGAAGCGCAGGAAGCCGGTCAGACCCGCAGACCCGGCGCCCGTGCCGCCGCCCGTGGTCACGCTCGGCGCGGAGAAGTCGTCGTGGGTGGAGATGTCGAAGATCGTCCGGGCCGGCCCGGGGAGCGTGACGCCGCTCTCTTTCGCCAACACGAGCATGTCGTGCAGCGAGAACGTCCCCTCGAGGTGGATGTGCACCTCAGCTTTCGGGAGCGCGCGAATGGCCTGCTCGTCAATGCGGGGGGCGGCAGGAACGGGGGTCGGCATGAGGGTGCGGTGCCTTTCGGGTCGGCTGTCAGAACGCTATCCGCTGGGTGGTACTTGTTGACAAGTTGACCCGTAACCTTTCGACACCTGTAACAGCGTCGTAATCGACGCGCTAAATTACGGCTTGTTACGACGTAGACTCGGGCCGACCTCATCGACTTGTTCACAAGGGAGCTTCTCCGTGTCTGATCTGACCGACCTCGACCTCGCGCATCTTCGGGCATCCATCGATATCGCCGCCCAGACGCGTGAGGCCGGCGCCCACCCCTTCGGAGCACTCGTGGTCGATGCGTCAGGTGCGGTCGTTGCCACGGCGGGAAACAACTCCCTGCCACCGGCCGGTGACCCGACCCAACACGCTGAGCTGCGGGCCGTCGCCGCGGCTGCCCGGGCGCTCGGCATCGAGGGCATGAAGGGATCGACTCTCTACACCAGTGCGGAACCCTGCGTCATGTGCTCGGGGGCCGCCTATTGGGCAGGGATCGACCGGGTCGTCTATGCACTCTCGGAGTATCGACTTCTCGGTCTCACCGGTGACCACCCCGAGAACCCGACGTTCTCGCTGCCGTGCCGTGAGGTGTTCGCCCGAGGACAGCGCGCGATTGAGGTCTCAGGGCCGCACATCGAAGATGAGGCCTCCGTCGTGCACGAGGGCTTCTGGCTCTAGCGGGCGACGAGCTTACAGCGCGCTCCACGGCGGGCGGACGGTGCGCACGAGCGAGTAGGACACGATCCCGGGGTCGTGGTACTCGACGCTGTGCAGGATGCGGCGCGCGCTCGCGCCGATGCCGATGACCTCCAGCGTCATGACCGGGGTGCCCTCGGGCTTCTCGAACAGCTCGGCGAGTTCGCCCGACAGCGTCGCCACCCCGGGCGTCGTGACTTCCCACACGACAGGCTCTCCCCATACCCGCGCCGCGAAGGTGAACACCGACTCGCTCGGGTCGAACTCCGGGGGTAGCTCACCCGGAATCGGCACCGTGTCGTCGGCGATCATCGCGACGGCGCCATCCGCGCGCCACCGCTTGCGAACGGCGAGTCGAGTCGTGTCTGCGGGCCGCTCCATCACGGCACCGATCTCAGCGCCGAGCGACAGCGTGCGGGACTCGAGGACCTCCACCTCGGCGTGATAGCCCAGGCGGTCGAGAAGCTCGGTGTGTTCGAACTGCTCCTCGAGGCGGACGCTCAGCCGCAGCGCGATGGGATCGACCGTGGTCACGGTCCCCTGTCGACGACGCACGATTCCCTGCGCCTCGAGCTGTGCCATGGCGTTGCGCAGTTGCTGGCGGCTGCACTCCAGCCGCGCCGTCAGTTCCAGTTCGCCGGGCAAGGGTGCCCCGAGCGCGGCAGCCTCGCGCACATAACGCAGCAGCCCGTGCTGGACACGCATCGTGTCCGCGTCGCCACCCGGGCGCGGCAGCGGGAGATAGGTGGTCACGGGTTCTCCTCACACGGACGCGTTCGCAGTGGGGCTGACCACACGCTATCGGTCCGCCACGGCATCCGTCGCCAACTCAGCAGGACCGGCGCCATCGGCCCGCTCCTGCTGTGCCGAGTCGCCGAAGTTCCGCCGATCGTGAGGAGTTAGCGACGCCTGCGGGTGCGCCCGATCCAGGTCAGCGCAGGGAGCCGGCCACGTCGCGCAGCGCGTCGGCCGACCGACGCAACAGTGCGAGTTCGTTCGGGGAGAAAGGCGTCTGGCGGATCGGGAACGCGCCGCGTGAGTTCACGATCGAGGGCACCGAGAGCGCGACGCCATTGATGCCGTGGAAATCGCGCAGGACGGTGCTGACGGGGAGCACGGCGTTCTCGTCGCGGAGGATCGCCTCGATGATGCGGGCCGACGAGAGCCCGATCGCGTAGTTGGTTGCGCCCTTGCCCTGGATGACTTTGTAGGCGGAGTCGCGCACGTCCACCGTGATGCCATCCAGCTCATCGACCGTCATCCGGGGGTGGCCCTCCGATTCCCACTCCAGGAGGGGGACCGTGCCGATGCTTGCGTGGGACCGCAGAGCGAACTCCGTGTCGCCGTGTTCACCGATGATGTAGGCGTGCACGCTCGAGGTGGCGACCCCGGCTCGCTGGGCGAGTTTCCACCGCAGGCGTGAGGTGTCGAGGACGGTCCCTGACGCGAAGAGTCGCTCCGTGGGAAGGCCGGTCTCCTCCTGCGCGAGAACGGTGAGCACATCGCACGGGTTCGTGACGATCACGTAGACGGCGTCGGGCGCGACTTCCAGGAGCTGGGGGAGCATCTTTCGCAGGATGCCCGCGTTCACACCTGCCAGCTCGATGCGGCTCTGTCCGGGGTTCTGCTTGGCGCCTGCGGTGATCACGACGACGTGGGAGCCTTCAGCAACGGAGATGTCGCTGCCACCGCTGATGTCACTCGATCCGGTGAAGAGGGTGCCGTGGGCGAGATCGAGAATCTCGGCATCCACCTTGGCGGTATTGATGTCGTAGAGGGCGACGTGGCGGGCCGAGCCGCGGATGAGTGCGGCATAGGCAACGCTGGAGCCGACGCTGCCGGCGCCGACGACGGTGACTTTCGAGTTCTCGATCACACTCATGGGGGACAGTCTGGCAGGTCGACGTTACGCCCCGGTAGCGGGTGCCGGGTCCGCCTCGATTGCGGCGACGGTGGGGTTCCGGATGCCGAGGAACGACACGATCCCGCCCGCCACCATGAGTCCGGCTGTGACGATCGCGGCGCGGTGGAAGCCGTCCAGGTCGAGGCTCCCTGCGACGATCGTCGCGAGAGTGGCAATGATGAGCAGCGCGGCGATCCTCGCGACCGCATTGTTCACCGCCGAGGCGATCCCCGAGCGAGCGGGATCGACGGCACCCAGGATCGCGGCGGTGAGCGGTGAGACTGTGATCGCAAGCCCGAGGCCGAACAGGATGAGCCCCGGCAGCAGCTGGAGCCAGTAGTTGACGGGGTCTGTGACCGCCAGAAGCAGCAGCGATCCGCCGGCCATCACGAGAGGCCCGACGGTCATGAAGACCCGGGGTCCGAAGCGGTCGGACAGGGATCCCATCGACGCACTCAGCAGCACCATCATCAAGGTGGTCGGCAGGCTCGCGAGTCCCGCCAGGGTCGCCGAGAACCCAGCCTCTTGCTGCAGGTAGACCGTGACCACGAAGCCGTTGAGCGAGAGCGCTGCGTACACGAACAGGGTCGCGATGTTCCCGGTCCAGAAGTTGCGGATGCGGAACAGGTCGAGCGGCAACATAGGGGAGGTCGCCGAACGCTGGCGCCATAGGAAGAGCGCGAACAGCAGGATGCCGAGGCCGAACGTCCCCCAGATCACCGGCGATCCCCATCCGAGGTTCGGCTGTTCGATCAGCGCGAAGACCGCCCCACCGAGGCCGAAAGTGCACAGGGCAGCGCCGATCCAGTCGATGCGCGCGTCGGGGCGACGCTCGTCGCGCTCCCCGAGCCGGTGCAGCAGCCACAGTGTGATGCCGATCGGTACGACATTGATGACGAATGCGAACCGCCACGACAGGTAGTCGACGAAGACGCCACCGATGAGGGGGCCGACGATCATCGCGCCGGTGGTCATGGCGGTCCAGATCCCGATGGCACGTCCCCGCATCGCGCCGTCGAAGCGTGAAGTGATCAGCGCCAGAGAGCTGGGCACCAGGAACGCGCCGGCCGCGCCCTGCACCGCGCGGGCGACGATCAGGATGACGGGGTCCGGTGCGATCGCGATCACGACGGATGCCGCGGCGAACCCGTAGAGGCCGATGCGCAGCACGAGCAGTCGGCCGAAGGCATCCGAGATCGAGCCGGCGAGCAGGATGAGCGATCCGAGGGTGATGAGATAGGCATCCACGACCCACTGCTGGGTCGTGAGGCCACCGCCGAGTTCGGCTTCGATCGCGGGGAGGGCGACGTTGATGAGCGTTCCGTCGAGGAACGCGACGAACGACGCCAGGATCGCGATCGTGAGGATGAGCCGCTGGGGCCGACTCATGCGAGATGCCACACCGCCACGCTACGCGCCCCGCGCGACAGTGGGGTCGCTCAGATCAGAGGGCTCCGCCGGCAGCGGGTGGTGCGTCGGCCTCGGCCGAGTCTCCATTGGGCATGTCGCGGGCGACGAAGTTCTCGATGTCGAAGAGGTTTGTGGTGCGTTCGGCGATGGTCAGCAGAGTCGTCATTGACGCGACCTCCTCAACCTGCTCCTTCAGGAACCACAGCATCGCCTGCTCGCCCAGGCCATCGCTCTCTGCGCGGGCCGCAGCGAACAATGCCTCGATCTGGGAGGACACCCGCTTCTCCTGCTCGAGGGCGAGACGGATCGGCTCGGCGTGATCGGCGAAGTCGGTGCGCACAGCAGGAACGCCGGGGACGGATACGCCCATGTCACGGTCAAGGCGGTACTGGATGAGCATCATCGCGTGGTTGCGCTCTTCGACCGACTGGCGGTAGAAGTGGCGCGCGAGCTGCGGCAGGTCGTGGTCGTCGTACCAAACCGCGATGGCGATGTACTGCTGGCTGGCCGCGAACTCGTGGCCGATCTGCTCGGACAGCAGCTGGTCGAACGTGGTCATGACACTCCGATCGGGTCGCGAAACTCTCCCTCCCATCCTGGCAGACGGTGGTGTGACCAAGACAGTGGCGAGGGCGTGCTGCTGATCGCGGCGAAATGACTCGGGTACAGGATTTCGACGCCGGTGGGGGGTGTCGTAAGCTGGACGACGGTGACGTGTCCGAGCGGCCGAAGGTGCAACTCTCGAAAAGTTGTGTAGGGTAACCCCCTACCGTGGGTTCAAATCCCACCGTCACCGCCACGTCGAAGCCCCGAGATCCCTTGTAAACACTGGGATGTCGGGGCTTTCGCGTGGGTGGCGGAGGCGGCTTGACAAGATTCTGACAAGATGCGCTTCGCGACCTCACCGGTCCTAGGCGAATCGCGATGTTGTTCGGCGCATCGCCTCAACCGCGCCGGCCCAGGCCAGGGAGCCCTCCGCTCACAATCGTGGCACCCCGTGTGCCGTAAATCCGTCGGTCATCGGGCTTGCGTTCCTCGGGCCCAAACTGCCCGTGCTTCCAATCGGCCGCATACTCCTGCGCGGCGACCAGTTCGGGGTCAGAGGCGTTCGATCCTCTGCGGTTCCCGCCGGCGCCTCTTCGCTTCTTCGAACGTGCCACGCACGGCTTGTTGCTCGATGTGACGTGACTGGCGACCTTTCCATCGCGACCCACAGGTTGTATCTCGCCACATCGCTCGCACTTGCGCGTCTTCGTTGCCATGGGTCCCCAATCTCAGCACCTGTGTCTCGATGCGCGGCGCCGCTGAACTCGAGCGACGTCGATACCTGCAGATTAGCTCGCTGGTGCACCGCCCGGTGGGGCGCTCGTGACATCAGTTCCGTGTGTGATGCCGAGGCGCTCCTGCTCGGGGACGACGAAAACGGGTGCACCTCGTCGTGCCCGGCTCAGCGCGTCGGCCACGTAGTCGAGGTCATCGTCGAAGAGGTCGGCATAGGTATCTAGCGTCATCGCCGCGGAGGCGTGGCCGAGCATGCGTTGCACGGCCTTGACGTTCGCCCCGGCGCTGATCGCCAAGCTCGCCGCCGTATGGCGTAGATCGTGCGGCGTCACAACCGGGAACGTCGAGTCCTTCGCCCGTGCGCGCTTGACCGCCTTGGCGAACCAGCCGTCTTGTGAGTTCGGCAGCCGTAGATGATTGATGCCGTCCCCGAATAGGAGCAGTCCAGGCGCCTTCTCGCGAGCGCGAAGCTTCAGTGCGCCATCGAGGAAGTCGGGGTAGGGCACAGACCGCGTTACGTGCGTCTTTGGCGTCCCGGTGTGTACCTTGCCATTGACCATGACGGCGTTCTCCTGAACGTGCACACGGCGACGGGAGAAGTCGACGTCGGTGATACGAAGCGCGGTGGCTTCACCCCAACGCAGGCCCGTGTAGGCGAGGAAACAGACGACCTCCGGATAGGTCGCGTCGGACGCAAGCTGATCGACCTGCGCGTGCGTCAGGTACACGCGTCGCTTCGGCTGCTTGCGCGGCAACTTGATACCGCGAGCTGGGTTCTCCGGAATGCGCCGGTCTCGCACGGCTACGTCCAGGACGGAGGCCAGGATGCCGTACGCGCGAATCACGGTCGTCGCCCCGCGCACCTTCGAAAGTTCCGTCACCCAGGCCCGCACATCGCTGTACCGGATCGCGGCTGTGATCAGTCAACGCCTCTTCGAGCAGATCGTGATCGTCCTGACTGTCGTCGGTGCCGTCTACCTCCTCATCTGAGGGGTATCACGAACCTGCGGTTCCGCGTGCCGGTGTGGCATCCCCACCGCTCTTTCGTGACAGATTGTCGATCGATCGAGCGTGACAGGTGACCTAACCTGACGTCATGGCTGAACTCGACATCCCGACCATCCCTCACTGGATCGACGGCGCACCGACGGCGTCGACATCGGGGCGCACGGCACCGGTCTTCAACCCCGCTACCGGTGTGGTCGCGGCCACCGTCGCGCTGGCCGACCAGGCGGAAACCGATGCTGCCATTGCCTCGGCGCGACGCGGGTTCGAGGAGTGGTCGTCGTGGTCGATCGCCAAGCGCCAGGGCGTGCTCTTCGCGTTCCGCGAGTTGCTCAACGCGCGCAAGCCGGAGCTGGCGGCGATCATCACCGCCGAGCACGGCAAGGTGCTCTCCGACGCAATGGGTGAGATCCTGCGCGGCCAGGAAGTGGTGGAACTTGCCACCGGTTTCCCGCACCTGATCAAGGGCGCATACTCCGAGAACGCCTCGAGCGGGATCGATGTCTACTCTCTCAAGCAGCCGCTCGGCGTCGTGGGCATCATCAGCCCCTTCAACTTCCCCGCGATGGTGCCACTGTGGTTCGCCCCCATCGCCATCGCGGCCGGCAACGCCGTCGTTCTCAAGCCCAGCGAGAAGGATCCGTCGGCCGCGCTCTGGCTCGCGGGGTTGTGGAAGGAAGCGGGGCTTCCCGACGGCGCCTTCACGGTGCTGCAGGGTGACAAGCTGGCTGTCGATGGGCTCTTGAACTCGCCCACCGTCGAGTCCATCAGCTTCGTCGGTTCCACCCCGATCGCGCAGTACATCTACGAGACCGCTGCCCGCAACGGGAAGCGGGTTCAGGCGCTCGGTGGGGCCAAGAACCACATGCTCGTGCTGCCGGATGCCGACCTTGACCTCGTCGCCGACCAGGCAGTCAATGCCGGCTACGGCGCGGCGGGTGAGCGGTGTATGGCGATCAGTGTGGTGCTCGCCGTGGAGCCCGTCGCCGATGAGCTGATCGCAAAGATCACGGACCGCATCGCGCGGCTCACCGTCGGCAACGGAGCGCAGACCGGCGATGCCGAACCCGACATGGGGCCGCTCATCACCGACCAGCACCGCCAGAAGGTGGCCGGATACGTCGATATCGCCGAGGCTGATGGCGCGACGATCGTGGTCGACGGTCGCTCGCTCGTCGTCGAGGGGCACGAGGACGGATTCTTCTTCGGGCCGACGCTCATCGATGGCCTTCCGACCACCAGCCGTGCTTACACCGAAGAGATCTTTGGTCCCGTCCTCTCGGTCGTGCGGGTCGGGAGCTTCGAAGAGGGAGTCGCGCTGATCAACTCGGGCGAGTTCGGCAACGGAACTGCCATTTTCACGAACGACGGGGGTGCAGCCCGACGATTCCAGAACGAGGTGCAGGTCGGCATGATCGGTATCAACGTGCCGATCCCGGTTCCCGTCGCGTACCACTCTTTCGGCGGATGGAAGAAGTCACTGTTCGGCGACGCCAAGGCCTACGGCGTTCACGGGTTCGACTTCTTCACCCGCGAGAAGGCGGTGACCGCGCGCTGGCTCGACCCGGCAACGCACGGCGGAATCAACCTCGGCTTCCCGCAGAACACCTGAGGACGCGTCGCGTCTCAGTCTCCGGTGGAGGACAGTTCCATCGCTGCCCACAGCTGAGCGCGACCGTCGAAGGTCGACAGATCCAGGCCGAGGAGTTCTCCCAGCTCATCGATGCGGGCGCGCAGGGTGTGTCGATGGATGTCGAGGGTGCGGGCAGCCGGGTCCCACGCGGTATTGGCGGCGAACCAGGCAGTCGCCGCGGCAAGCAGACGTTCACGGTGCGCGGGAGCCAGCTGATCCAGCGGCGCGAGCATGCGGCGGGCGACGAGTGGACCGCCGTTGTTTCGCAGCATTCCGATCACGCCGCGGTCGGCGATAGCGGAGAACTCGATGACCCCGGGCTCGCTCGACTGCCCGGCGGCGTGGGCTGCCTCGGCCAGCGCGCGGCTGAGATCTTCCCATCGATGGAGCTCGGCGAAGCCCGCGGCCGCGTCATGCTTCTGCAGCAGCTCAGCGACCCCCGCGAGTCCCTCGCGAGCGACCAGGATCAGCAGATCCTCCTCGCGTTCGGCGAAGAAGAGGATGCCTGGTTCCGCCGTTGCGGATAGTTCAAGCTCGTCGAGAAGCGACTGACTGCCGGTGAACCCGACGACCTGACCCGCCAGCAGCGGCGGCGTCGGCATCCGTCCCCACAGCGCCGTCGCTGACCGGGAAGCTTCTTCTGCGCGGCCAGCCAGCAACAGCTCGATGACCCCGGTCCGCACTCGCAGGCGCGCGTCCGAGACTGCTCGCTGTTGCTCCAGCGAGATGCTCGCCAGGGCGATGACCGACTCGACCAGATCACTGTGGGCGGAGTCCAGCGGGGTGTCGGCTCCCACGGCGAGGACGCCCCCGAGTCGCCCGCTCTGACCTATCGTCTGCAGCGTCGCAGCATGGGGCTCGGCGACGCGGATGCTTGCCGGTGTCGACTTGCGCAGCAGCATCCGGGCCCGCTCGACGACTGCGGGCTCGACGGATGCCGGGACCTCAGCGATTCCCGGAAGGCTGAGGGGTCGTCCTGCAGCATCGAAAAGTGCCACCCAGGTGCCAAGCCGGGAGGAGAGGGTTCGCAGAATCGCACGCAGGCCGTCTTGGCGCACGGCTGCCCGGGCCAGTGCTCGCTGCGACTCCAGCGTCCACGACAGCCGTGCGCTGCGATCGGCGGCTTCGGCATCCGCGACGTGCCGGATGATGCCGATGAACGGCGTCGTGCCGGGCACCTCGATAAGGGGGATCTCGAGGCGGCGGCACGCATCGATGAGCTCGGTGGGAACCTCCGGGTGAATGACGTCCGTCGCGAACCCCAATCCAGCCACCCCGCGCTGGCGGAGTCGGAGGCAGTAGGCCTCGGGAGAGGTGGGAGTCTGTCCGGCGAACTGCCCGCCGTCGGTCAACAGCAGCTGACCGGCTTCGAGCCACGGCGTGGGATCGGGCAGGTCGGAGTTGTGAACCCACGAGATGGTTCGGTCGAGGTGATCGGCATCGAGCTCGCCCACGGCACGCAGGCTGAACGCCCGAACGGCCAGAAGGGAGCGCAGGGTCGTCGGAATTGTCGTGCCAATCTGTCGATCGAAGAAGACGCAGTACGACAATTGTGAACCACGCGAGCCGATTCGGCGGAGCACACTAGGCGTATGGCTCTCACTTCTGACGACACGAACGCGAGCATCAGCGAACGCGACCGATCCAGCGTCTTCCACTCCTGGTCAACCCAGCGATCCCTCGCTCCGCTGCCGCTTGCCGGTGGGAGCGGCAGCGAGGTCTGGGATGTCGACGGGCGCCGCTACCTCGACTTCTCGAGTCAGCTCGTCAACGTGAACATCGGCCACCAGCATCCGCGGGTCGTCGCCGCCATCCAGGAGCAGGCGGCACAGCTCACGACAGTCGCCCCGGCTCATGCGAACGCCACCCGTGCACGCGCCGCTGAGTTGATCCTCGAGCGTGCGCCCGAGGGCTTCGCGAAGGTGTTCTTCACCAATGGCGGTGCGGATGCGAACGAGAACGCGATCCGGATGGCGAGGCTCTTCACGGGGCGCGACAAGGTCATCTCCACGTATCGCTCGTATCACGGCAACACGGGCGCGGCGATCGTCGCTACCGGCGACTGGCGCCGCATTCCGAACGAGTTCTCGCGCGGGCACGTCCACGTCTTCGGGCCCTACCTCTACCGCACGGAGTTCTGGTCGACCACTCCCGAGCAGGAGAGCGAGCGAGCGCTCCGCCACCTCGAACGGACCATCCAGGCAGAGGGCCCCGACTCCATTGCCGCGATTCTGCTCGAGACGATCCCCGGAACCGCCGGAGTGCTCGTTCCGCCCCCCGGCTACCTCCCCGGAGTCCGAGAGATCGCCGACCGTTACGGCATCGTCCTCATTCTCGATGAGGTGATGGCAGGCTTCGCGCGCGCCGGGGAGTGGTTCGCGTTCGACGCCTTCGGTGTGACACCCGACCTTGTCACCTTCGCGAAGGGCGTGAACTCCGGCTACGTACCGCTGGGAGGCGTGATCATCTCGGAGGAGATCGCCCGCACGTTCGATGACCGGGTGTTCCCCGGTGGCCTCACGTACTCCGGTCATCCGCTTGCCGCGGCGTCAGCGGTCGCGACGATCGAGGCGATGGCCGACGAGAAGATCGTGGAGCACGCGGCCCGCATGGGAACTGATGTGTTGGGCCCCCGCTTGCGCGAAATCGCCGAGCGTCATGCGGTGGTGGGCGAGGTGCGCGGGCGCGGCGTCTTCTGGGCCGTCGAGCTCGTCGCCGACCGCGAGACACGCGAGCCCCTCGCGGCCGAACGCATGGGAGCGCTCAAGAAGGACCTTCTCGACCAGGGCCTGCTCGGCTTCTTCGCCGAGAACCGCCTCCACGTCGTGCCGCCGGCCGTCGTCACTGAGTCGGAACTGGACCGGGGCCTCACGATCATCGACGCGGCCCTGGGCCGCCTCGGCTGAGGAGACCGTGATGGCACGGCTCGAGCCATTCCAACCGCTCGATGTCGCGGCTGTGGATGTCGCAGTGGCTCCGGTCTCCAACGATCTTCGACTCGAGGGAGAACCCAGCACGGGCTTCCTCGATGTTGCAGTGGTCGGCGGCGCCACGGTCGGGATCTGGGAGATGACTGCCGGTTCGATGCGCGACATCGAGACGGATGAGGTGTTCGTCGTCGTCTCGGGTGAGGCGACTGTCGAACTCATCGGGGAGGACGGGCAGGTCGCGCGAACGATCGAGCTGCGCGCCGGGTCCCTGTGCCGGCTCGAGGCAGGGATGGTGACGCGCTGGCGCGTGCCTGTGACGCTTCGAAAGGTCTACATCATGCGGGATATCGAACCGGAACCATGATCTGCCCCGCGACCGCGGGTGGGTCCCCGACCACCATCGAAAGAAGATGCCCATGAGCGCGCCGACGGCATATGGCCACGAGATACGCACTGACCTCGGCACCATTCGTGGCGCGTTGGCCGAGGCATCCACAACCCCTTTCTGGCTCGACGATCCCGATCGTCCCGCGGCACGGGGTGGCGTTTCCGGTCTGGTGTCGACCGATCTGCTCGTGGTGGGCGGCGGCTTCGCCGGGCTCTGGACAGCACTGATCGCCAAGGAGCGCGACCCGAAGCGCCGCGTCGTTCTGGTCGAGGGCAATCGCATCGGCTGGGCTGCGAGCGGTCGCAACGGCGGCTTCTGTGAAGCAAGCCTCACCCACGGACCGGAGAACGGGGAGCTGCACTTCGCTGACGAGATGCCGGTGCTGAACCGGCTAGCCGACGAGAACTTCGCAGGAATCCGCGCGGCGATCGAGCGGTATGGCATCGACGCAGAGTGGGAGGAGACCGGCGTCCTGACGGTGGCCACCGAGCCTCATCAGATCGACTGGCTTCGAGAGGCTGCGGAGCACTCCGCGAACGAGACCTTCCTCGAGGGCGAGAGCCTTCGCGAGCGGGGGAACTCCCCGCTCTACCGTGCCGGGATGTTCGGAACCGACGGCGTCGCGTACGTGAATCCCGCCAAGCTCGCGTGGGGGCTCGCCGCGGCTGCCGAGCGTCTTGGCGTCGAGATCTCCGAGCACACGCGGGTGACCCGCCTGCGCACCGACGGCAATGTCATGGTCGCGCAGACTGCGCACGGCGAGATCCGCGCGAGCCGGGTGGCTCTTGCCACGAACGTGTTCGCGTCGCTGCTGCCCGAACTGCGCCTGTTCACGGTGCCGATCTACGACTATGTGCTCATGACGGAGCCGCTGAGCGCCGACCAGCTCGCCGCCATCGGCTGGACCGAGCGTCACGGAATCACCGACTCGTCGCGCGAGTTCCACTACTACCGAAAGTCGTCCGACAACAGGATTCTGTTCGGCGGGTATGACGCGGTCTACCACCGCGGCAGGCGTGTGAAGGCGGCGCAGGACCAACGCCCCGAGACCTTCGAGCGGCTCGCCGATCACTTCTACAGCACGTTCCCGCAACTATCCGGCATCCGGTTCTCGCACAAGTGGGGCGGCGCGATCGACATGTCCACCCAGCTCGTCGCATTCCACGGGTCGGCTCGCGGCGGGCGCGTCGCCTATAGCGCGGGATACACCGGGCTCGGCGTCGGAGCAACGCGGTTCGGTGCCGATGTCATGCTCGACCTGCTCGAGGGCCGCGATACCGAGCGCACGAGGCTGAAGATGTCGCGCCGGCTCCCGATCCCTATTCCGCCGGAGCCCTTGGCCTACCCCCTCGTCCAAATGATGCGCAGAGCCGTAGCAAGGTCGGACCGCAACGGCGGGAAAGACGGGATTCTGCTGAAGCTCGCAGGACTGTTCGGCGTGGGATTCGATTCGTAGTCGGGTAGCCGGAGGGACCGCGAACAGCGCGGCGCACCCGCTGGCATCGACGGCATGAGTCCGCGGATGCCGCGACCGTTCGTATGTAAACTCTGGAAGGTCGCCCCCTCGACCCGGAGCGGCGACGGGCGAGGAGGCCCTGATCGTGAATGTGCTGAGCTGCCACATCAACACCCTGGTCGCCGACGTGGAGCATCCCGAGCGGGATGCCGCGCTCGGGGTGATCGCGGACGCGGGATTCGACACCGTCGGGCTCCCGCCGGGGGTTTCGCGGGAGCAGGCGCGCGCGCTGCGGGAGGCGCTGCGGCAGCGCGGGTTGCAGGCCATCGTCTTCGTCGTCCAGCGTCCTGGGGCAGATGTCTCGAGTGCCGATGCCGACGAGCGACGCGCGGGTCGCGCACTGCTCGATTCCGCGCTGCAGGCAGCCGACGTGCTCGGCGCGAATCACATCACGGGTGTGCCCTACGCAGCGTACGGACTGTCATCGGTCTGGAGTTCCGACGCGCGAGCGTGGGCAGCCGAGGCCGTCGGCGAGTTCGCGGCCCGCTCGGCTGCCGGGGGTATCGAGGTCAGCGTCGAGGTTCTCAACCGCTACGAGTGCTCAGCGCTCAACACGGTCACCCAGGCTCTCGCGTTCCGTGACCTGTGTGCCCCGGAGAAGCCGAGTCTGCACCTGGACGGATTTCACGTCATGATCGAGGAGGCCTCGCCGCACGACGCGGTTATCCGCGCGGGCGACGGTCTTGGCATCCTCGAGTTCGGGCAGGCAGGTCGCGGAGCTCTGGATGCCGGGAGCCTCGATGTGGCAGCGCTCGTGCGTTCCGCCGTCGCGGCGGGATTCGACGGACCGATTGCGTTCGAAGCCTTCTCCCGCTCATGGTTCCCCCCCGCCGTGGCGGATCGGCTCCGGACCTGGACGGATCTGGACGTCAGCCGCACCGACCTGGTTCGCGAGAGTGCACACTTTCTGCGCCGCGCCGTCGGCGAAGGACGAGCCGAGAGAGGGGGCCTGCGATGACCGAGTCTGTCGTGATCCGCTGGCAGCTCAGGGATTCGCTCGTGGGCTATATGCTCCGGGATCCTGGTTTCGAGGTCGTCGCGACCGGGGGTGCGTCCTTCGACCCGGCGGTCGGAGTCACGCTTCCCGCGCAGCGACAGTCCTCGGGCGAGTTGCGGGCCAGCGGCTCCGTGGTGTTGCGCGCCCACGACGGTGCGCTGACGGTTCCGCTCGTGGGCGTGCGAATCCACGAGCAGACGCTGTGGATCGCAGCGCCGGGAGGCGGGGAAGAAGCACCCGAGCAGGCGTTCGTCACGCTGTCCGGGCAGCAGGAGGCCGGCGTGTTCCAGACGCAGCTGGCCGCCGAGTCCGATGCGCTGTTCCTGTACAACTATGTCCCCGGTGCCGACTTCGGCAGGCTCGAGGTGCGCGTCGTCGCCGAGTGATCAGCGCTCCGGAGGCGGGGCTGAGAGGATGCGGCGCTCGTATTCCTGCAGCGACGATTCGGCGTCCAGCATGCGGACCAGGAGTGCATTGAGCTGGCGCACCTCGTCGACGCTCAGCGATTCGTGCAGAATCGCCTGGCGCTCGAGCGCGACGGGCATGAAGTCATCGTGCACGATCGCGCCCTCGGGGGTCAGGTAGAGAAAGCGCGAGCCCCGCGGGCCGTTGAGCTGCTCGATCATTCCGCGATCGAGCAGAGCGTTCACGCTCTTGGATGCGACGGACTTGTTGATTCCGAGAATGCCGCACAACTCGGCAGCTGTCGCCCCCGGGTGGTTGCCCAACGCGCTGATGAGGCGCCATTCGTTGGTCCCCACGCCGTGCAGGTGGTGGAAGACCCGGGAACCGCCCCAGACGAGGAGGTTGCTGAGTAATCCGAGCAGAGCGGGGGTGTAGGTGTCGCGGTCGATCGTGGCCGGCAAAGGGTCCACGATCAACCCCTTCGCCGCCGCCCGCGCTGTGATCTCGGCGGATCGGTCTGTCATCAGCAGTGATCCTCTCGGCCCCGGTTCGTGGGGGCAAGTCTATGCGGATCGCCGCAAAAACTGAGCGTTTGCAGTTAAACCGGTTCGTATATAACCGGCTCTTCGGACATTCGGTGGGGGTCATGGGGTGAGTCCGCCG
>SWBZ01006368.1_pt1 | contig 20743 bp, 15 predicted proteins | sample 4693031 | NCBI WGS metagenome assembly SWBZ01 (sample SAMN10267274, study PRJNA491770) | bioreactor metagenome | isolation source: DHS bioreactor inoculated with | place: Japan: off Shimokita Peninsula
TTTTTTCTTTTTGCCTGCAAATTCATCGAAGGCTACGCAATCCCAATAACCGACAAGTCCAAGTTTTCCGGAGGCATTGTTCACAAACAACTTAGGGACTGTGACCTCACCACCAGAGATAAGAATGCCATGAGGCGAAAATTCAGAATAGATATGCGACTTGCCCGTGCCTTTTGGGCCCAGCTCTATCAAATTGTAATTACGTTCACAAAATGGGATAAGACGGATAATCTGAGTGATTTTATTCCGCTTCCCCAGCAACTCTGGATTGAACCCGATACTCTGAACAAGCAAATCTATCCATTCATCGACAGTGAACTGCTTACGCGCTTCGATATAGCCATCATAATCAAAGTGAGATAACTGAATCGGTTTCAGCGTAGCCATAATCCAGGGGCTCGCGCCTTTATCTTCAGAGAATTCGTACTCAATATCCGCAATACACCAGACACCGCCCACCAGCAACTTCGGATGCGCTTTAACAGTGCCAGAATCAATCAGAACCTTTTTGATACCAAGATTGGCGAACGTCGCCTCATAAGCATCCGTTTTTTCATTCAACGCAACACTGATCTTATCAATGACCTTGTGGTGGCCCTTCTCCTTGATCGTCGAACGAACCAGACCCGCCTCATTTCGGTGGACATAGTGCTTTCGAAGTATTTCCTTTACCGTTTCAATCCCTGTCTGAATCGAGGCCTCATCGTTGGTCGCACAATACTGTCCCAGTAGATATTCCAGAACATAGGACGGAACGATTGCATTTCCCTTAACGGTTTTAACCAGATCCTTGCGAACCACAAGACCAGGGAAATGTTTATTTACTTTTTCATCAAGACCATTCATGGTTAGCCTTCCATTTAAAAATCAAAATCGCTGGTAAACGAGCGTCTCATCAAATAGGTAAGTGACTTGTAGTCCTTATAATGCGACGTACCAGCTAACTTCTCGTCCAGCCGCAGAATGACCTCCTGGCCGTTCGCCTCATCTGCCTTACGGGTCAGCACAAAACGGACCTGCAACTCCCTCTCCCTGGGATTGTCAGAAATGAAATCAAAAACAAGGTCATGTGAATCAGAAATGAGTTCCCCAGCCTGCGTGTATATACCTGCCCGCAGAGTTCTCGGCTGAACCTTATCTGTTGATGGCTCCATCTGATAGAACACCAGCGCCAACTGGCCAGAGGTAATAACCGATGTACCGCCACGCAAAATATCCACTTCGACGGCTGAAATATCGCTTTTTCGCTTTTTATTGATCCGTACTACAGGAATGACCACCTCTTGCAGCGAAGCACCACCATGCACAAACCGGCTTCCAGAACCCTTGAGACGAAGTCGATTAATCGATTTCGGGATATGCACTTCCACGCTGCCGGCCAATCCCAGCACAGATGACTGGAATGTTCTCAGCTCTGGCACTTCTTTCAATCCTTTCCCCAACACAAAGCGCCTGTCTCGATAGAGAATCTGCTCTCCCTCCACAACGGCGCCTGAAAAGTCACTCTCTTCCAGGATGCGGTTCTGATAGATAAAGCCATGATCAGATGTCAGCAACAGGTTGCTGGCGTTTGCACTGGCCAGCTTTTTAATAACCTTGAGCAGTTCCTGAAGGGTATCCTCAGTCGCATCGAATACCCGCTCTTCCGAATCCCGGGAATCCCCCGTCTTATCTATAAGATTGTGATAGATGTACACCACATCGTGGTCACGAACCAAGGCTCGGCAATCATCCTTGTTGAGGGACATTAGCTCTTCTGCCCGAAGTGCTGTTCCGCACTGCTTGATCGCTTGATCAAGGATCTTGATGCGGTTAGCCGTCCCCTGCGAACTCTGGCCGTCGACCTGCACAGTCCCCGAATTGTTATCCGCCAGGGCCAACTCTTTGTTCGGCAACAGTGCGGCCATACCCAGCTGGGTATAACTGGGCAACATGGCGAGCGCCGGTTCCAAACTGGCATCGAAACGATCCTCCTGACGAATCAGGCTCAGTAACTCATCACCAATTTCATAGCGCAAGGCATCAGATATGATGACGTAAACTTTTTTATCCTTATTCAGAAAAGGCTGCACGCAGCGTTCAAAAAAGTGCTTTTGCAACAGAATTGATGGTGCGTCCCATCGAGTGGCGGAATCAACATGGGCCTGCCAACGGTCATTCAACTTCAGTAGATAATTGTTTGAATAGAGATTCTCAATTTGATCAGTTAACGGCTCCATCAGGGATACCTGTCCTGCACAGCGAACATGCCAGGTAAACTTACGGTAAAGCTGATCTAGCCGGAACCAGGTTCGGGAGTATCGCTCGATACCATCAGCCATGGACTCCATTTCCAATGTGGCCTCATCAAGCATATTGACAAACTGTGCCGCGTAATCGACAGCTTCATATAAATGTTGATAATCTCGATACCAGTGCCCTTGCCGACGCTGACGAACCCAGAGCGCCACATCCCCGGTAGATACTGTTCTGGTCACTATACTATTAACCAACTCACTGATGATCTTCTGGTCAATCAACCTGAAGTAGTCCAGATCAATCAGCGTGCGGAAGTCACGTTTATTCAGATCCTGCTCAATACCAAGATCAAGCGCACACTCATTAGACAGCGACTCAAAGGATGTTTCATACTGGCGACTGTCTTTCCACCGCCTCAGAAAGACCAGTGAATCCGAAGACAGGTGCACCTGTCCTGCTGTGCCCATGGCATAGCAGGACTTAAAAAGCTCAATCACAAAATCCCGGATACCGGGTGTATCGGACCGATAGCGATAGGTGCGCGTCATCTGTTCCCAAAGAAACTCTTCCAGATCACAACGAGCAATCAATTTATACTTGTCATCGCGCCCTTCTGACAACTCCGCCAGCAGGCTTTCCAGTACAGTATCCAGCCTGGGTTCGGCACCAGCACACACGCCCAACATCTTCAATCGAATCATCCCGGAAGTATCGTCGGGCTCCAGCAGGAGTTTCAGACTATCCTTGCGTTTAACCGCCTTAAAGAATTCCGCATGGGCCTGCACCACATCGGCAAACTCAAGCCCCAGCTCCAACTCGCTCAGCCAGAGTCCGACCTGATCGGTTCGGAACTCCCCTTGTGCAAGCTGCACATCCAAAAGCCAATTCTCAAGGTCGTCTGGTTGCGGCCCCTCGTGGTATAGCAGGAACTTTTGTTCAGGCTCCTCACGCAACAGGCGGTGCTTCACACCAAACTCATTGTTGTTGACTTCCAGCTTTTCGATGCCGGGCAGATCGAGCGCCTCGAAGTCATTGCGCAACTCTTGTTTGGTGTCGTACCAAAAGACGATGCGGTGGCGCTCGAAGAGTCTGGTCAGGGCCTGAGCAATGCGCTCATTCATGCGCGTCCTCCCGTATTCCCAAGCTGAGAATAGTTTCGACTAATCATAGTGATAATATTGTCCAATCTGCGCAAAAGATCGTCATAGGTCATAATGTCGATAACATTGGCGTACTTTCGTTTGATGATTTCGAAATCGAATTTCTGATCATCGCTAAAGTCGATGTCTCGCCCAAGGATGATCACTGCCTGAGGATTGATGACCTTGATCTCGAAATTCTTGGGTAATTCATGTTTTCGCTTCTTGAGAATTTCAAGCTCTCCTGGCCTGCCCCATTTATTGAGATGAAACATATATTTCTCGACTTGCATCACCGAGCCTGAGAGTTCAGTTTTTGGGGTGTAATTATCACGATACTTGTTCGTCGAAAGCAGACAATTAGAGAAAGGTTTTTTGATTTCAATAATGTCGATTGTTCCGTTGGCATCCACAAGCGTTAAATCTATATAACGATTCTTGGCCTTTGTTTTGTTGGAGTAAAAATCTTTGATGTGCAAGTTATCCAGCACTGCTATGTATTTCGGATAAATTAGTAACAAGAAACTAACGATTAATTTCTGCCACTCTTTTTCTGAATAAGACTCAGCTTCCTTTAGCATCACCTGCAATTCATCGCGAACGTACTCAAACTTCCTGGGTTCATATCCCTGAAGAAATTTGACTCGCGACGCAGTCCTGATTGTTCGCTTCTTATTTAGGTACGTATCTAACCTCTTTTGCGCATCAGACATTGTCCCAAGATAATCTTTAAGAACTCGCGCAATTCTTGCACGCGCGTAATGCGTCAATTCCGTCGATGTTGGAAAGTTACTCAGAAGTTCTTCAAAATCGGTTAAAGGAATCGATTCATCAGAATCACCACCAACGACAATTGGTTCATCAACAAGGTCATCAATTCTACGGAAGATGGAAATGTCACGGTTAGCAATGAAAGTCTGATGACTTAGTGGCATCTCCTTCCAGAGCAGCAAATCATGCTTTAGACTGAGAGTATCCTGATTGATTTTGAAATAGTCACCAGCCTCAACCCCGAGCACAAATGTACGGGCGTCGTCGGACAGGTTTTCAGGATCAGGTTCGGATAAAAGATCATCACTCTCGAACGTAAATGTTCGTCGCAACGTAACGCTGCCATCCTGTTTGAGCTTTTCATCAATCCAACGCGCATCATTGAATCGATCTGCTTCATACCGAAGAAGCAAGCGATCTTTTATCTTTAAGATCTTGATCATTCCTTATTCGTCCGCTGCGGCAAGGCCGGGTATCTTCTTTAAGGCCGCGCCGAATTTGGGATAGTTGACCTTAACCCCGTCGTCAAGGTCGATCTCCACCTGTTCGGTGGCCAGCGGGTAAAGCACCTCACGCTCGTACTCTTCCATCTCCGTGATCATCTTGTTCAGTTTTTCGATCTCTTTGAGGGCTTTGGTCTTCTCGCTCTGCGACGCACTGGCGCTGATGCTCACCGCTTCCAGATGGTTCTTGCGGGAAGTAAGCTTGGTGCGGAACTCGCGCAGGTAGTCATTGAGCACCACGCTCACCGTATCCGGACGGTAGCGGTGCATATAGATCAGCGCGTTGAAGCTGCCCTTGGGGCTGGAGAACAGCCAGTAGATGGGGCGCTTCTTGTAACGCTTCACATGGTCGGTGTAGAAATCCTTGAGGAAATAGTCGCGGATGTCCCTGGCCTTTCCATTCTTGCCGAGGGCCTTTTCGATAAACGTGAGGTTGGCTTCATAGTGCTCCTCACCAAAGGTGACGCGCAGGAACTTGCGGAAGCGCTCGGAGATATCATCGGTAAACCAGTCACCGTCGAGCATGGGGATAACGTTGTCGTCATCCGCCGGGAAGCTCGGCTGCGGGATCTGTTTCAGATACTCCTCAATGGTCTCGCCCTGGTTGGCCAGGATCAGGCCCGGCTTTTCCAGTGCATAACGGCCTAACATGCAGCCCACAGCATAGGAGATGAACTCCTTCATGGTGTCGGCCATTAGCAGCACCTCCAGCTCTTCCTCGCTCTTGTCATCGCCGTAGCGGTAGTGCGGGTTGCAGGTCAGGGTGATTTCGCTGAGCGGAACCTCGGGTTCCAGTTCATCCTGCAGGCCGTACGCTTCGATAAAGATGCGGTTGTTCTCTTCTTCAAGCCGCTGCATCTCCAGGGTCATATCCCGCCAATGGGTACGGAGTTTATGGTAAGTGGCCTTCAGCGAAGGCTGACGGTATTCGGGTTGTAGAACCTGCAAACTGGTGAAGTCCCAGGAGACTTCGTAGGCGTCCCAGTCTAACTGCGAGAGGGATATAGACTGTGCTGCAATATCATGAGCTTTTGATATGGGTCGTTTGTCAAACGGCAGATTAAGAGCATGCCCAGGTTGGAAACGAATAGCAGGTGAGAGCACTTTCATATATGCGGCTGCTACTGAACTATTCAGATACGCAACCACACCGAGCCTATCCGAATCCGGATTTACAAAACCCATTGACCCGGTAGTGTCAAACATATAACCGCCAGCGACATTCCTGACAGAAAAGCGCTCTCCTGAAACACTAGACCATGTTATGCCAGGTTTGAATGCCCATTCACCGTTATAGTTATGTGATCGTACCCTCCGAGTTTTAGGATCGATAAAATTTAAAATTTTCTCGCCTTCGTTCTCCCAATCTACAAGGTGTTCGTTGTTGCCTGACCAGCGCCGATATTCTCCACCCTTTAAATAAGCGAACCATCTTGCACTTCTTTGCGTGTCTTCTGGAAATACTGAGCTGGATAATGAAACTTCAAACCATTGCCGCAAAAACGTATCATTACTGCCGGTGGTAAGCCCTTCCCGAGTGGTAAAAATCTCTCCCAATCGAGGCAGTATTTCAAAATTATTAGCGAAGCGATGTGTAAGCCAGTACGCAATAAGATTGCCAGGTATTTTGGTGAAGTCGTCTGTGGTCGCTGAAAATCTTAGTTCAGACTGAAGACCACTTGCAGCATTTTTGAGCATGGCTGACTTTGACGATTCATTTTCACCATCCACCAAGCGGATATACACAGCCTCTTTTGATCTGTTGGCAACGTTTTCCATGACGAAAGCAGTTGTAGAGACAACAGCGCCGCCAATGGTGTCAAATGCTCTCTCTCCAAGATGAGCCATTGACAAAAAGCTGGCATGGGCAATTAGATGTGATCGGAGATTTTCGTATGCGGATAGGAACATCCAAGACTGCATATTGATCATAGCCATTACACCCTGTTTTACTGTCAAAGCCAGAGCTCGCTCCATGAAAATGGCAAATAAATCTGCTTTGCTTGCTGGGTAATTATCTTTCACCCAAGCTTTTAGTCGCCCATTCATACCGCCCCCGCCCATATACGGCGGATTGGCAATCACCACATGATATTTCGGGCTGAGGTAGTCAGCCTGCCGCAGTGCTTGCAACACCTTCTTGTGGGTCACACTCAGAAACAGATGACCTGAGACGTTCTTCGATTCCAAAATCTCCAGCATCCCGGCCACATCGGTGACGTCTGGGCGAATCAGGGAGCCGAAGTTATCCGCCTCTTCAAACTGGCGCAGGGTAGTTTGTAAGGGCGCAGTGAACAGATCCCGGCCGATAAAATCCATGTACTCCTTCAACTCACCCTCGTCGAATTGGATATTTTCCAGTACACAGATATTGGGTTGTAGCGGCTTACGGAAAAAGCGGCGCTGCCTGGTGCCTGTAAAATATGAAACCGCCTTCATGGTTAACGCAAAAGCGGCCAGCTCCCCGGCGCGTTCATCAATCTCGATGCCGTAGAGGTTGTGAGTCAGAATTTTTTCGGGGATCTCGGCGGGCTCGTAGCCTTCTTCCTCGTAGATGGCGTACAGCAGGTCGAAGGCATAAGTCAGCATGTGGCCCGAGCCGCAGGCCGGGTCGCAGATCTTGATCTCCTCCGGCTTGCCGATGTGCAGGAAGTCGGTCTCGACCTGTTCGGGCTTGATGTAGTAGTCCATCCGCTCGATTAGCTGTGAGTTGGGGCGGTTGAGCATCCAGAGACGGCCGAGGGAGTTTTCCACCAGGTAGCGTACGATCCAGTGCGGGGTGAAGAGTTGGGTGGCTGCCGGGATGTTCTCCGGGGTGATCTTCTTGTTCTTCTTCAGGCCATCGAACACCTCATCCTTTTTCTCCGATATGTAGAACTGGTAGAGCCAGCCGATCACCTCGACATCCTGGCAGGCATCCGGCGTCATCGCCTCGCGTGTGTAGGCCAGGATGGAGTTGCCCGAAAGCAAGTCATCGGGCATCAGCAGCTCGGTGTAGTCGTCGATACGCTCAAACAGATAGGGCATGGCCTTGTGGTAGTCGTTACAGGCGGCCACCACCACCAGGCGATAGGCCTCGGACTGCGGATCGCGGCTGGGTGCTTTTCCCTCCAGCAGGGCAAAGATCTGTTGCCGGGTCTTCTCTGGCACCATGTCTTCGTCGATATGGCCCATCTTGGCCTCGGCCAGTATTTCGGGCTGGAATTGCCCCTCGGCTGGCGATACCAAGCCGATGCGGGTGTAGCGGTTCACATCCATGAAGCGCAAGGCACAGAAGCGGTTGAACCAGATGTAGGCAACCTTCTCGATCACCTGCTCCTTGTCATTTGCCTTGATCTGCTCTTCGAGTTTTTTAACCACCTCCGCGCTCTCACGCCGCGCCGCGCTGTCAACAGCCAGCACCAGCTTCAACTTGGTCGATACCTGATCGATCAAGCTGCGGCGGGCAAACTGGGCGAATTTTTTTAGTTTTGTGGTTTCCACTCTATTTTCCTGAATTACGGCTGTAGTGTTTAAGCACCCGCAAGGCGTATTACAGGCCATGCAGTAAAACGTTTGTTCCAAAGATTAAAATTAACTACAGCACTGCCATTGGAAATTTCAGTAACCCAACGAGTACTGACATTGCTTATGGGCAATTGCTTCCGGATTTCTTTTGCCATTCGGGATATCAATCCGTTTTCCAGCTCCAGGAGGCAAAGGTATTTAATCGGCTTATCGGCTTTATTCTCAGCCCATCGATAAAGCCATGTGTCTCTGTACTTGTACTTCAATACTTCCCTCAAATGATTGAAATGGTCATTTCCTTGATAGGCCTCTGGCTCATGAAAATCTTTAACTTCCACAAACAAATAATTGTTCTCCAGCTCAACAATAAGATCTACTGCCTTCATGGCATGACTGAGGCCATGATAGTTAACGCTAGCTTTATCTTTTTCATCGAAAACAAAAACATCTAACGCGTCTGTAAAGTCGAATTCAAAACCATCACAATCTATTTTCATTTCCCCAAATCCCCCATCGACCTGTCCAGGTCAGAATTGATAAGAGATTCAAATGTGTCATCTATAGCGTTAGGATCGATATTCAAATACTCATCCGTTGTGTTGATCTCTAACTGACTTGATTCAGGGTTACGATATAATGAGTGATACTGAATATGGTCTTCTTTTCCCTTGTCCATAAGTAGATCGAACCACTTGAGTAATACATAATCATGAGTCGCGATAATAATTTGCTGCCCTTTACGTGAGAGCTCTAGCACGATTTCAACAAGCAAGCGCATCAGCTTAGGGTTCATATTAGATTCTGGCTCATCCCAGAGAAGCGGCCCGTTTACGCCTGTACCGATGGCCTGGTTTTCCAATAAACGCTGTAGCACGCCAATTTTTCGATAACCCTCAGCAGTCATGGTTGTGGATAAGCCATATTTGCTCGATGGGGAAAAATAGGATTTACTGGCATGTTGACCTTTGTAATCCTTGTATACACCTTCCTTGAAACAGACCGTTGTATCGTCGAACATGAACTGCCCACCTAGTTCATTGGTAATTTCCTCCCTAAACCAGACTGTTTTTTCCTCTATGTCGTCTCTCTGCTGTTCGAGCAGTTTTTCAGAGAGTTCGAAATAGGTACTATCAAACAGCCGATTCAATGTATCTGGATCCGATGCTTCATTCGAAATCCCATCCAGAAAAGAGAGCACTTCTTTTGTCGGGATGTAGACAGCGCCTTGGGCAAATGGTGTTTTGTAATCGCCTGTTACCTGAGCTTTGCTGGATCTCGAAGTGAAGTTGGCACCTAACTGGCCACCCAGAGTAAAATCAGCACTAATTTCTGCTTTCCCATCGCCGCCGCGGTTATACAGCTCACCGAGCCTGTTTTCAGCAGGCTTATAAGTCCGTAGTAACTTATCCGTGAGTACCTGCTCAACCTTTGCTTTCACCGGCTTCTTATCCGCGACGAGCGTAGAACCTACAGTGCTCAACACATAAGCTGCCTTTAACAGTTGAGTTTTCCCGCAACTGTTTTCCCCGATGATAACGTTAACCCTTGGTGAGAAATCAGCGGAGATCTCTCCAAAGGCGGCGAAGTTTTTGAGTGTGAGTTTACTTAGCATCGGTAGTCTTATGTCTGTATCCGTTTGCCTTTACGTATGGCATCAAGCAGTGCTTCACGCATGAGTTCCAGATAACGATCCACGTCCGCCTCATCCGCGAGCCAGGCCTTATCGAAATCCACGCGGATTGAACGACTGGAAACATACTGAATCTGTTCCTCAACAGATCCACCCTCTACACTTGTTGCCGAATCACCATCAGCACCCTGACTGCCTTCTGCTCCGGGCGGTTTTGCCTGCGGCTGGGACCATGCCGCCATTCGTGATAGAAGGTTTGGGTATTCATCCTCTTCGAAGCGCCGTAAGGCGTCCCGAATGACAGCAATCAGTGCTTTCTTCCCAACGGCCTCCGCAAATTGCTCGAACGGCGTGGTGATCTGTTCCTGTTTATCCGGCGCCAATGCGGAAAACTCATTCATGCTCTGAAGTCTTTCTTTCAAAGTCGCCATTGCAGACGTGGCGTCTGACCTTTCTTTTTCTATTTGCGCTGCTACCTCGGCCTTCAGAATATCGATCAGCGTTTTTACTTGCTGCATGCGGTTGCCCTTGAAGCATGCTGGATCATCAAGCACAGACCGAACCTGGCTGACCTCATCTCCTTTTATATAAGTAAAATTCGCTTCCTGATCCTTGATAAAGGCCTTTGCCTGGATGTAGATCTCCTTCTGGGGACCTCCCATAAATTTGCGTACTGGATCAATCAGTTGTTCTTTGAGTTCCAGAAGCTCGACTTCCTGCCGGAGCAACTCGGTCAAGTACCAGGTGTACGGTTTTCCAGCAGCGGCGGCGAGCCGCTCGAGCGCAGGTGTCAACGAATTCAAAAAGGGATATTGTCCCGCCTGTGCAACAAGCAGATTGAGTTGATTAATCAGATCCTGAAAAGCTGTTCCTGTCTCTTTTCCAAGGACTTTTGCTTCACCGGCCTGTGGTGGCGCATCAAAGAAGTCCGCATAGAATTCTTTAAGGTTACGCACCTGGGAAGCCGTGAAGTCAACTTGCGGTTCCAGCACAACATTTGCGTGACCTCGGCTGTTAAGCAAGGCATTTTCCAAATCATCCTCTTCAAGGATATTGCCATCTTTACGTATCTCAACCTTGCCTCTGGCACACAGCATCGCCAAGGTGGAAAGAATCGCTGCGTAGTACCAGCCGTAGGGTTTACGCTCGAATTTTTCAATCAACGATTTCAACGTCGTTCTCACCCCGCCCCGGTTATTGCTCTGTATAAAGGCCAGCAGCTCCTGCTCTGACTCTGCCATCGAGGTTACATCGTTTCCAAACAGCCCTTCCTGTGAGTGTTTTAGATATTTTGATACGTCATTTTCTGTAAACGCTACCCCCCTGAGCATGCTCAAATTGGGATAGGTCCGTTGTATCAACTCATGAAACCCGCGCGTGATTCTTGTTAGCGCATCTTCACCACCGATTTCTACGTCCCCACCAGCCACTAGCATTTTGGCTTTTCCCAGCAAGTTGCGAACCCGCTGTTGTATTTCCGAGTAACGTTCACGGTTCTGGAAGCCTTTGCTTTCCAGTATCCTCCTGACTGCTTCCTGCTGAGTGACTGAGATGTTCTGGCGAATGTATTTTTCAGTCTGTTTGTACAACGTGATATCACGCATGAGTCGGTCATCCGGCGGCATGATGACCATGAGTTCAGGCCGGGCCATCGACTGTCCTCGTAAAACATCCAGACTCTCGGCATTCTCATGAAATGGTGTAATGACATTTATCGCCAGTTCCTGCTCTCGACCGTGCAAACGATCATCCAGCTTGCGTGTGTAGGAATAATCCTGATCGTTATCGTCAAAGCGAATTTTCCGGTTCTTTATAACGTGATCGAACACAATCTTTTCCAGTTCACTGGCTACATCAGTCGATTCGACCTCAGTATTCTTGATCTCCTCTTCGACGTCCTTCTCTTCGTCAGTGAGATATTCATATTGCTCGCCATTACGTTGAATGTAGGTTTGCTGTTCCAGGAGATTGAGCGCTTCCTCCACATTTTTACGCAACCCCGGCAGGTCTTGATTGAAATCGTTCAGCATCAACACGCTCAGGTTACGCAGCGTCGCCTTAAACTCTTTTACGTATTTAACGAGAAATAGAGCCTTCAGGACACGAACAGCAAAAGCATTATCCAGATGGTTTTCCGCCTGGATGACCGCCCTTTGAATTTGGGACTTCAGCGCTGTACGAATCCCTTCAAACATCAGGTCAAAGGTGGCTAATTGCCCCACTTCGTGGTTTGCGATATGAATAGCAACCTGCTGAAATACGCCAAGCATTGAGCGCTCACCCACGGAGCTGTGTTTGCCCTCAAACGCGCTATGTAGAGAAAGGTTCTGAATAGCAGCCTGGAACAATGAAAACTGATAAGGAATAAATGGATAGCCATGGATAAAGTGTTCCCTATCCTGGAAGTTCCGATAAGTTTGCGATCCGTCTGCAAAATCAAAAAGTGTTTTAAAGTTATTGGACTGCTCGTGATAGAGCTCAGATAACTGATTCACACCACTCTCATTCTTCAGCAAAAGGCGTTTCTGAATCACCTCAGCCACATCCTGGCTGGTAAGTTTCATGCGATTGGAAAAACGCGCCATGATTTTTGAAAAATCGTTACTCTCCTGCTTACCCATTTCACCGACGACAGAATTCATATCCTCCTGGGCGGTCACAATTATCCATGAGCGTCCTCTGCATTTCGTTGCCAGGCTTTCTGCGATAGTCTGCAGATTCGTCATCAATTTCACATTTTCGGCGACATATTGACCGACCTCATCGACAAAGAAGTTCAAACGAAACTCCGGACCTTCCCGATCAATGTACGACTGCACCTGTTCTGCAAAGTCTTCAATGGATAAGCGATAGTCACTACGGTACTTATCCAGAATGTCACTGACTGATTGTCCAGTTACCGCGTTATAGGCCTCGTCTATCTGGGAGGTCATGCGCTTCGTGCGCTGCCTCGCCCATTCCCAATCTTTTGAGGACACTTCCCTGAATTTATTCTTGAATGCATCAAGTAAACCATCTGTATCAAGATCACGTTCAAACTCTGCGATATAAGGCTGCTTTCCGTAGTATCCGCACTCCTCATCGAAAACTTTTACAAATACCGCCAGTAGCGCATCGAGCTGCGTTTTGCTGATTACGTCAGCCTTTTGGTCTATGTTGAAGAGGATGCTTTTGGAAGGAATCGAAACCGCTTTTTTCAAATCACCCAGGAGTATCTCATTATCCTTGAAAGTCGGCTTGGACAGAAAAAAGTCCAAAGCACTCTCGCCTTCCACCTTGCGGTTTTCTAGGACCAGCGCCAGCATTTTCAGCAGATGCGACTTACCTGAACCAAAAAAACCTGAAACCCATACTCCATTGGCACCTTGATAATTATTGTATGCGTCAAGAAAGGCATCGAGGCGCTTTTCAACCTCATTTGTTATGACATACTCATCCAATTCCAGACGAAGGCTCGCATCATCATCCGCTTTGATTACCCCTTCAATATTGCGATCGACGGGTTTCTGAAATATTTCTCTCAGTGGCATCAGGCTTCCCTCTTCTTACACTTCTGAATGATAAATATTGAAAGCACGATAATACTTGTCATCATGCAACCGCCCGAACAGCTCCAATGAAGCACCCGACTCTAGAGAGTGCGTGTATTCCCCCGGAAAAAACATGACTGTTGGTTTTTCTTTTGCTGTTTTTTGCAGGTTATTAAGCACATTGTGCGAACGAATATAGGGGAATACCTCACCCACGCCTGAAATAAACATCACTTGGAATTCTGATACATTCATTTTCTCTTCGATCGCTGGAGTAAGCACTGTTTCAATATCAAGCATAGATTGCAGCGCTTCTTTAAGCGCTGCTTTTGATATAGATTGTTCTTCCTCCATACACCAGTCCCAGTCCCCTTCTTGCTTTAGGATTTGCACTGCCAGGTCGTACAGGTTTATATCTAATACTTCGATTCCAAGTTGAGCCAACTTATTAATAAGTTGCCTTTGTAAACGTTCCATCTCTATCGCTTCTTCTGGCTTGTAAGGGCATATAAAGAAAGGCACTTCATTTCCCAACCCTTGTTTTTTCAGGAACCGCTCACTTCCTATTAATGCAAGCAGATGCTGGTAACGCTCCTGCACAGGCGCCTTGTTTAGATCGACCTTCATTTTGCGCATCCCTGTAGTTGCGTTTCCATGACTGGAAATAGGTGCAGATCCCGATTTGAATGGCTGCAAACCACATTAATCAGTCGAGGGCTCAATGTTGCGGGAATGATAGAATTGTCTGAACTCAATATTTCAGCTTCGCGCAGCATCCTGAATAAAACCTGTCTAAGTTTGTTTCTTGTTGTTGTGGCAACTTTTTCCAACTCTTCATGCCATTCCATTTTTGCATTAAAGAACGCATCAAAATCTTCGTAACCAAGGTCGTACCTAAGTGTAAGAAACCGTTCTCGGATCACCTCTGCCGAAAACTCGTAGATAAACAGGTGATGCCGACAAACAGCCATCCAAAGGAGGTATGCCTGCTCCTGATGATCCCCTTCAACAAGCAGCTCCAATTCATCTTTATTCAGGCGCTTAAGCCGTGAACATATTTCCCGACAAATTCGCTTGGCACTACTTGATGTTCTTGCCTGAAGAAGATTCCTGGCAATCACATCATCACGCACCTCGTTCCAGTCACCTTTCTTTAGATAAAGCTCTGCGAGTCTCACTGATTCTTGGTGAAAGAGCGCACCTCCAACGAATGACATACTGTATTTCTTAGTATTCATTCTGCTCCAATTCTGTTTGTCTGATCAGCACCACCCGCTTTCACCCACTCATCAACCTCATCTTTCTTGAATTTCCATAGACGGCCGACACGATGGGCAGGCATGTTGTGTTTTTCAATCCACCTGTAGACAGTGTCATTGCTCACGCCGAGGTAGGTACATATATCACCTACAGACAACCAGCGATCTTCCATCTCAGCCATTGTTTAATTTCCTCATAGACGTTCTGGGTCAAGTGCCACGCGTCCGCCAGCGCAATTAAGGTCGTGAATCCTTGGCGCACGCTTAACAACCTATGGTATGGGGTTGAATATATTAGGGTATAGGCCGGGTGTCTACCGTTTTTTACCGTTTAGACCCGTATTTTGCAAGCAACAGCCATAAATTCATGAAAAATATCAGTGATTCAAGATGGTTGGTTGACGACATCCAATGAATTGTTAATCGGTAGAGATTTTACCGACTGTGATCAAGAGCCTGATGAGATGTCCACTTACTGGCAATCCCTGAATCGGAGCTGTTCCTATACAGCACCATCATCTATCATTGAAATATGAATAAGCGCATAACAAACGATCGAGAGCGGCCGGCAGGCGTAGGATTCGTCCTACGCAAAGTAGGAGTGTTCACGGTCGGACTAGCGATGGCCTTGCTCGGTGTCCTGCGTGAGTTTTTTGCCTCGACAGAAATTCGGCATGACGAGGAGCGCCGGCTACACGATTCAGATCTGTCGGGTGAGTTGAATCATCGCACCGGGCGGATGGATGCGGGAACCGATCCTTACGGCTGGTACGACGAAGACTAACTTGCAGTGTAACTAGCGGCGGATTCCTCGGCTCACCGCGGCCTTTCCTATCGCACCACCTTGTCGACCGGCATCCTCTCCCGGGCGAGCCAACGGCGCCGTCGCGTTGTTGATCGACCGCCCCACCTGCACCCCCGCCCACGCCATCATCCCGCTCCACAGCAACGGCAGGCCAAGATAGAGGCTGGTCGTGATCATGTTGAGCAGCATGCGTTTGATGTCGTGCTCGCCGGGGTTGGCGAAGATCTGCAGGAAGATGTTGACGTCCGGATACATGGACATGATGAGGTTCTGATCCACCCATAGCGCCAGGTACCAGAGCACGCTCCAGAACTTGACGGTAAAGATGGCCATGGCGCCGATCACCATCATGGAGATGGAGTAACGCGACAACACCACGACCATAGGAAGCAACGCATAGATGCCGAGCAGGAGCACGGCCTGCACCATCGGAAGCCCCTGCAGGACCGCGGTCATGGTTACCGAGAACATGGCCGATGCCGTGACCACGCCGCCTGATGCCAGCCCGCCTTTCACGAAGTTCTCCGCAGTGCTCACCAACCCAGTGCTGCCGGAGTTGTTTGCTACGAGGTCATTGTTCGACCAGCTCGGCGGTGAGTTGGTGAGTACGGTCCGGGCGACAGCGTCATTCTGCTTCTCGCTGGCCAGTGCCGGTGCCACGGCGACAACGAGGCCTGAAAATCCGGCGGATGTTGCATCGGCCTCGTTAATCAGCTTTTCTCTTAGACCAATCGAGCCGTCTTCCCACCATTGTTTGCAGTAGGGCTTGCCCCACGTTGGCGGTGCGGCTGGATCATATTCCGTGTCGCGGGCTGCATTGTAAGTCCAGCCCGAGATCTGCATGGCCGGCCGGAGCGTGTCGTAATACCCGGGCGTGTTGCGATAGACATGCGCCCCCATCCAGTCCGGATCATCCGGTCCGTAGGTACTCAACAGAGCGTTGACCGCAGCTGTTGCCGGGCGCTCGGCCTGGAATTTCGAGCGCGCCGGAATGTAACACTGGCTGAAGAAATCACTGACTTCCTGTCGCAGACGCGGATCTGCAATAGTGGCCAAACGGGCTTGCTGTTCATAGGTACGCATGTCGGCTGCGGAGGGCAGCCCTTCGACCACTGCGTGATTTAGACCTGACGTCATGGCCAGTACCGCATACCACCAAACCGGGATGTTCACCGTTGCTGGCGAACCCGTAAACCCGGTCGTGCCGTAGGTACTCTGGGGGGCGGCGACTGTCGCCGTAGTAGGTGTGGGGTCGATCAAGGTCGGCGGTGGTATGTAGCTGAGCGTACCGGAGTTCAACGGCGTTAGCGCGGCCGGCTGTCCGGCCAGAACCACGACCAATAACGCGATGAAAATTTCCAGTTCCATGCGGCGCAGCGACAACCCGGTGACGGTGCCGAACTCACCACCTTCCGCCGGCTCCCGCCAGTTGTCGATGAGAATACCCAGAAACGGCAGGAACACGATGCCCGTTCCCACCAACACATCCCACAAGATGCCGTAGAAGGCCCAGCCGAACAGCGTAGTAAACAGTTCGAGATAACTATCGACGGTCATGTACTGGCTCCCTGCAGTGCGGACATAAACCGGCCCAGGAGATTCTGTCCAAGCATCAGTTCGATCACGACCAGCCAGGTCACGATCCGCCAACGCAGGGACAACAAGCGTGACGCCCCCGCTTCATCAACACGGCCCCATCGATGGATGCCACGCGTTATCGCCGGCCATGACAATGCCACCGTGCCGATCAGCAGAAATCGGATTATGGTCAACACGGGCTTCAACACATCGATCCGGGTCTGGATTGCAGCGACCAACGACGTTTGCACCTCGTGCCAAAGAAAGGCACCAATGCCCAACGCCAACCCGAATGCCAACAGTGTCAGCATTACGAACCAGCGTCTGCGCATCGCTAACCGGTTACGGGACGCGGCCATTGCTCAAAGGCCTGGGATCGATCGTCGGTACCGTGGGTGTGTTCAAAGATGTCTGGCGTCGTGCCGCTGCTCGCTTGAGCAGCATAGTCACGGTATCGGAAACGACTTCCTTGCGCACACGCGTCTCGAACAGGAGGTTCTCGATTTCCTTGTCCAGTTCGGTGATAGATGTATCGGCATGCTCGCGGGCCACCTCGGTGGCATACACCTCCGGCACCTGTCGACCCGTGAGTAACAGTCGGCGGGCGAACAAGGCCTTTTCCACCGTGCGCGCGGTACTAATCTCCGAGACCAGCCGGCCCATGATCAGACTCTGCTCGGAGGCGGGCATCTCCCGAATCGCCTCGATGACCTGACGCGTGATGGCCACGCCGGGCGCGGTGATGTTCTCCAGGTTTGTGAGTGTCGGCGGCGTTGTACCGACAACCAGATTCTGAAGCTCCACCGTCACCGTGCTCGCCTCCTGATAGAGCTTCGGCAACAGGCCGGTGCCAGGAATGCTGTCCTTGCGGCACGTATCGCAGGTGGTCACGATGTTCTCGCCTACCACATCCACGACCCAGTCCCTGGCATCGGCGGGCGTGGCCCAAACCTCGGTCAGGCGGGTCGCCGCAGCTGGTGGCACCGGACCCACTGCTGTGAGTGGCCGGTTCATATTGAGGTTGTAGCCGGCCTTGACGATGTCGCCGGTGAACTCGAGGAGTGGCTGACCCGAACCACCGGCCTGGCCACCGATCCAAGGCACGCCGTTGTCACCATTGGATGTCTCGACCGCATCCTTCGCGGTCACGGCGTCGTTGCCACCGACACCCATCTGGAGTTTCCAGTCGTTGCCCTTGGACAAGGTGATGAGATCGGCATAGGGATTCTTACCCTGGGCGATCTCGGCTTCCATCTGCTCGCAAGACTTGGTGGCGAGTTGCATGGTCTCTTCGGCCTTAAGCAGCGCGTTCTGGAACATGTCGTAGAGCCCGGGGTTGGCCCTTTGCAGAATGAGCGCCGGCAAGGACGCGATAGCGGCACTCGCCGCGGCGGTCATGGCGTTCAGCATGTTGTCGACACCGGAGCCAATGTCATTCAACGTATTAGTAACTGCTGCGACGGGATCGAACTTGCCACAACTGTAACCGAGACCGAGTTGCGCCGAACCGCCCAGGGTGACCGAAACCACCGATGGATTGGCCGGTGCCGAGACCGGCTCCGCACCACCGATCTCGTAGTACCAGAGACTGTCTTCCGTCGGCGCCTTGGTGGCCGCGTAGGCGCTATTCCATAATATAAGGACAACCAGCAGCAACGCGCGCGCGTTCCGTGGATTGAGCTGTGTCGATTCGGGTATCGTAGTCATTGTGTAACCGTGTTTTTTTATCATGGGGGATAAGCAATCCAGTCAATAGAAAACAGATAGAACTGCCCGCGGCGCTGGCAACACTTGTAGGGTCGCCAGAGGTTCCAGACATAGTCGCCAGCCTCATCGACCCGGCCTCCTCCCCAGCCGGTCAGACTGGCCAGATCATTCGTGCCAAAAACACTACAGCTCGACTCGCTAAGCGGGACCATCATCTGCCAGGTACCGGTACGGCGATCCTTCTCCAGCAGCGGTCCCGGTGGCCAGACCTTCTGACCCGAAGACGATGACCCTGTGACCGGCACGTACACATGCGGCTGCGCCGTGCGGGTTACGATGTCACCGGCCCGTTGCGCATTGATGGCCGCGGCCTTGGGTTCTTCGGCCTGGGTGGTCCAACCGGTACGTGGATACACCCCGCCCCAGGTCTGCAACGGCCAGGTGCCAATCTCACGCAGCCCGTGAATGAAACTCGCGGGATAGAAGATCTCCGGCACCTCCTGGCGCCAGGACAACGCATCGAGTCCGGACTGGAAATAGGGAACAAAGGATGTAGTCTGCGACTGACACAACAAGCCCACACCGGACACGATTCCGGAGAGTGAACTGAGAGGATGACCGATGGCATCGGTCTCGCGGAAGACCAGATTCTTGTGGTCGCGGTTATGGGAAGTCCCTTCTGTGCGATTACCGGCGCTGTCAATGGGTACCGGTAACAATGAACCGAGCAATCCATTCGCCGCTGCCTTCTGGGCGAGGCCCAGCGTCGCCCGGATCTCTGTCCAGGGGTTGCCACCCAATTCGTTGTAGCTGCTGACCACCAGATCCGGGTTGTAGTGACCGACCTTGAGCGAGGTCCTGACACTGCAACCAAACAATGAACAGCGCAGCCAGAAACACGTTCCTATAGGCATCCACTGCATACAGGAAAACGCGGCCGCTGTGGTCTTGGCCACGATCTCCGGTGTTGTGATAGCACCGGTATACCCGGTGGTCGGTAACACGAGCACAGTGGCAAAGAAGAAAGACACGCGGCGCGACGCATTCATGGCTGATTCCCCGTCCGCCATGCTCGGTAGTGTTGGAGTGCCACCTCCAGATCAGTGAGACCGTAAACCACCACCTGACCGTCAAACACTATGGCCGGATAGCGGTCGATGCCGTACTGCACCGCCTTCGCCAACCCCATCGCGGCATGTTGCATCTGTGCGCGACCCGCCTCGTCCAACTGTTGAATGCGTTGTAGAACTATGTGTTTGGATTGTTCCGGATCGGCTGTAAGCTCTTTGGATAGCTTCGTTTCGATACGCTGGATGCCGTCCAACTCGTAGACGTGGAATTCCGTTTTCGCGTGAGCCGCCTCGCTGGTGATAGCAACTTCACCGGTCACAGGCAATTCCGTCGTGGTGAATACCTCGACGATGCGAGGACGCTTCTCTACCAGTTGACCCGCCTGTGCAACGGCAACGGCCAGAAGCGCGAAAAGAGCCGCAATCGGCAAAAAGAAGCGCGTTGAATATCTGTTCCCGATCATTTGCACGAATGGCCCACTGAGAATGCGATGGTCTATCGTGAATCGCAGAAAGAAATCAGGGAACGGGAAACTCGATCAAGATGCGGCGTGGTTTTCTTGCATGTGTATCGAGTTGTTCTCATCACATGCTTTACAAGCAAATACAACCAGTTGAGTTTCAACTACCTGACGCCATTTGATTTTTCGTTCTTGACACCTCTTCGATGTTTCTATATTTTCTGCAATCTGCTTCAGGTGTCCCAAGGGTATCCACCCAAGGGATGAAACGGGAAGCCGGTGCGTTTGTGACATTTCGTCAACGAACAATTCCGGCGCTGCCCCCGCAACGGTAAGTGAGTTGCGGCGGATCATTGAGCCACTGCGTTTCGACGTGGGAAGGCGATCCGCCCAGGTCTTTCAAGACCCCTCACGAGCCCGGAGACCGGCCTGAAGCCAGGAGTCTGCCCGTCCCTTGACGGTCTCAGCTCCAGGTCGGCATTGCGGAGGGCAATGCGGCGGCTGACAGGCCGTGCCTTTTTCTCCTGTTTTCCGTCTGTTTTTTT
>SWBZ01006294.1_pt1 | contig 20575 bp, 20 predicted proteins | sample 4693031 | NCBI WGS metagenome assembly SWBZ01 (sample SAMN10267274, study PRJNA491770) | bioreactor metagenome | isolation source: DHS bioreactor inoculated with | place: Japan: off Shimokita Peninsula
GGGGGGAGTTTCTCGATGGGTTTGAAATGCGGGTGGAGCTGCCGCGGCGTGCGCAAGCCGGTGTGCAAGAATACCGGTGACGGGTAGGCGGTGATGGCGGGCGATGTTTCCTGTTCCTGGCGCCGTGCCTCCCGGCTGGCCTGCCGCTGCGCGGCCCTTGCCTGCTCACGCGCCAGGCGGCTGGCCTCGAGCCGTTCCGCGACTTCGAGCAGCGCGTTGACATCCACGGACGGTACGGTCGAGAGGGGTTCCAGATGCAGCACCCGGGCAGTCTGCCCCGGATCCTCGGGGGGCAGCTCGCTGAAATTCGTCACACCCTGTTCATCCACCCAACGGTAGATTTCCCCGCCCAGGGCCGGGGACGTGGCGGCCAGCAGGGCCAGCAACGGCCCTGGAAACCATTTCGTGCGCATGGGCAATGGCATGGTGACGCTCCCACGGAAACCGGTACCCCATGAGACCCTGGCGGCACGCGCAAGTTCTACCCGGGATGGCACAATGCCAGGCACAACCTAGTGCATCAGCAACCACACCGGCCACATCATCAACGCGATGATCCCGGCCGCCAGCGCCAGTTGCAGCAACACCTTCACCGGCTCGCGGCGCAGCACGTCGAGGAAGGTGTCCACCTCGCCGGCGTGTTTGCGCGCGGCATAATCGGCGCGCGCGCTGGCGGCACGACGCGCCTGGTAATCCTTCATCAGCGCCTTGGCCTGCGCATGGTCCTCGTCGTGGCGGATCCAGATGGCACCCATGGTAAGTCCCCAGCGGTTGGGCGGGGTCTCGTAGTACTCGATGCGGTGCTCGTCGAGGAAGGCGCGCACCTCGTCGGCCTCGTCATCGGGCACGTTGCGCAGGTTCAGTAATTGCTTGGCCATGGAGGGATTCTACCTTGATGGCGTCCGGCTGGCTCAGGAGGGTGGATGACTCGCTACGCTCGCCCTGTGGGCTGCCCCTGTCGCGCCAGCGCCCAGCCCACATGCTCGCGCACCAGTGCCGAGGGGTGGTCCCGCTTTTCCTCCAGTGCCGCAATCATCTCTGGCGTGCTCGGTGCGTTGCCCAATCCCACCGCCAGGTTGCGCAGCCAGCATTCATAACCGATGCGGCGGATGGCCGAGCCCTGCAGGCGCTCCAGGAACTCCGCCTCGGTCCAGCGGAACAGCGCCACCAGTTCGCTGGCCTCCAGGCCCTGGCGTGGGTGGAAGTCACTTTCCTGCGTGGTCTGCGCGAAGCGGTTCCAGGGGCACACCAGCTGGCAGTCATCGCAGCCGTACACCCGGTTGCCGATCAGCGGCCGCAGTTCTTCGGGGATGGATTCGCGCAACTCGATGGTGAGGTAGGAGATGCACAGCCGCGCATCCAGTTCATAGGGCGCGACGATGGCGCCGGTGGGGCAGGCGTCAATACAGGCATGGCAGGTGCCGCAGTGGTTGGTGCCGGGTGCGTCCACCGGCAGCGGCAGATCGGTGTACAGCTCACCGAGGAAGAACCAGGAGCCGGTCTTGTCGTGCAGCAGGTTGGTGTGCTTGCCGATCCAGCCCAGGCCGGCCTTTTCCGCCAGGGCCTTCTCCAGCACCGGCGCGCTGTCGGTGAAGGCGCGGTAGCCGAAGGGGCCGATCTCGCGCTCGATGCGCGTAGCCAGCTGCTGCAAGCGCTGGCGCAGCAGCTTATGGTAGTCGCGGCCCAGGGCGTAACGGCTGAGGTAGGCGAGGGTGGCGTCCTGCAGCACGGCGTCGGCGCGCGCGTCCCGTTCCGGCCAGTAGTCCAGGCGCACCGAGATCACCCGCAGCGTGCCCGGTTCCAGCTCCGCCGGCCGGCTGCGCTTGGTGCCATGGCGCGCCATGTAGTCCATGGCGCCGTGGCGGCCCCGGTCCAGCCAGTTCAGCAGGTGGCGTTCGTGCTCGCCGAGCTCGGTGTCGGCGATGCCCACCTGCTGGAAACCCAGCTCACGGCCCCAGTGCTTGATGGCCTGGGCCAGGGCGGCGTAGTCGGGGGTGGCGGGTCGCACCCGGTCACGCCGCCAGTTCGCGCAGCACTTCCGGGTGTCGCAGCGCAATCAGCAACAGCGACTTGGCGGGACCGCTGGGCTCGCGGCGACCTTGCTCCCATTCCTGGAGCGTGCGCACCGAAACACCGAGCAGATCGGCGAATTGCGCCTGGGTCAGCCCGGTCTTGGCACGCGCGGCGGCAGCGACCGGCACTTCCACTGTACGTGTACGAGCCGCCTTGCCCTTTTTCATGTCGCGCACGGCTTGCAGCAGTTCCTCGCCAATATCGCGGGAAGCGTCGCGCTCCTGAAGTTGTTTGTTCGTTAATTTAGCCATGAGCCAACTCATCTCGAATGGCGCGCAGAATGTGGGCCGGAATGTCTTCCTGCGCACTCTTGCCGTAAATCAGCAGCAGCCAGATCTTGCCTTCAGGCAGCCGATTGAAATAGATCACCCGTACACCACCACGCTTACCCATACCCCTACGGGTCCAGCGTACCTTACGACAGCCTCCCGCTCCCGGGATGACATCGCCTGCCTCGGGGTTCATCGCGATCCAGGCAACAAACTCGCCAAGCTCCGCCTCGGTCCAATAGTCGGCGGCATAGCGGCTGAATAATTCCGTTTCGGCCACGGTATACATGTGCGTAGACTACGTCATTGACGTATCCATGTCAAAGCCGGTTTTGGGTGCGTGCATGACTGCGTGGGCGGGTTCTGTCCCTGCAGTGGTACCGGGTGGGAATGCCTGGTGCAGTGGATTTCGGGAAGGGCTTCACGGTATGTTGCCAGTCTCCCGGCCCGATCACCAGTGAAGCCATGGCGCACACCCCCGAATCCCAATCCGACTGCTGGCTGTACAGTGCGGCGCAATGTCGCCAGCTGGACCACCTGGCCGGCGCGTTGCCGGGCATCAGCGAGGCCCTGCTCATGGAGCGCGCGGGTGCGGCGGCCTTCGCCCTGCTGCGCCAGCGCTGGCCACAGGCCTACCGCATCCTGGTGCTGTGCGGCACCGGCAACAACGGCGGCGACGGTTTCGTGGTGGCGCGCCTTGCACACGAGGCCGGCCTGGCGGTGAAGCTGTTGCAGCTGGGTGATCCGGACCGCATCGGCGGCGCGGCGCGCGCGGCCCTCGATGCGCTGCTGGCGACCGGCATCGAAGTGCGGCCCTTCGTCCCGGGCCGGGCCCTGGAGGCCGATGTGTTGGTGGACGCCCTGCTGGGCACCGGCCTGGAACGGCCGGTGGAGGGCGACTGGCGCGCGGCCCTCGAGGCCATGAACGCCAGCGCCATCCCCTGCCTGGCCCTGGACCTGCCTTCCGGTCTGCACGCCGATCGCGGCACCGTGCTGGGTGCGGCCGTGTGTGCCGATGTCACGCTCACCTTCATCGGGCGCAAGCCCGGCCTGTACACGGGCCAGGCGGCCGACCATGTGGGCGAGGTGCAGTTGGCCGGCCTGGAGGTGCCTGCCGCCGTCTATGAGCAGGTATGTGCCGAGGCACGGCTGCTCTCCGCGCCGCCCCTCGGTCCCCTGGCGCGGCCGCGTCGGCGCGCCAGCCACAAGGGCGAGCACGGCCATGTGCTCATTATCGGTGGCGCCCCCGGCATGCCCGGCGCCGTGCGCCTGGCGGGGGAGGCGGCACTGCGCGCGGGTGCCGGCCTGGTGAGCCTCGCCACCCATCCCGACCATGCCGCCTGGCTGCCCATGACCCGTCCGGAACTCATGAGCCACGCCGTGGCGGGGCCGCGCGACCTGGCGCCCTTGCTGGCCCGTGCCGACGTGCTGGCCATCGGTCCGGGCCTGGGCCAGGACGCCTGGGGACAGGCCCTGCTGGCCGCCGCCCTGGAAACCGATCTGCCCCTGGTGCTGGATGCCGACGCGCTCAACCTGCTGGCGCGTGAGCCGCTGGCACGCGGCAACTGGATCCTCACCCCGCATCCCGGCGAGGCGGCGCGCCTGCTCGGCACCACCGTCACGGAAGTGGAGGCGGACCGCTACGCCGCCGTGCGTGCGCTCGCCGAACGCTATGGCGGCACAGTGGTGTTGAAAGGCGCGGGCAGCCTCGTCGCCACCGGCAAGGCAGCGGTGGCGGTGTGTGTGCGTGGTAACCCGGGCATGGCCAGCGGCGGCATGGGTGACGTGCTCACCGGCCTCATCGCCGCCCTGCGCGCCCAGGGCCTGGAGGAAACCGCAGCGGCCGAGGCCGGCGTCTGGCTGCATGGCGCGGCCGGTGACGCCGGTGCCCGCGAAGGCGAGCGCGGCCTGCTGGCCGGCGACCTGCCGGCGCTGCTGCGCGCGGAGCTGAACCGGGCATGAGTGTGGAGCGCTACATTGAAGGCGAGTCCGCCATGGAGGCCCTGGGCGCGGCACTGGGCCGCGCGGCCACGGCAGGCGGCTGGATCTACCTGCACGGCGATCTCGGTGCCGGCAAGACCACCCTGGTGCGCGGCCTGCTGCGCGGTCTCGGTCACCAGGGCGCCGTGAAGAGCCCCACCTACACCCTGGTGGAACCCTACGAACTCGCCGGCCGCGCCGTCTATCACCTGGACCTCTACCGCCTGGGCGACCCGGAGGAACTGGAATGGATCGGCATCCGCGAGATCTTCGCGCCGGGTCATCTCTGCCTGGTGGAATGGCCGGAGCGGGGGCGGGGCGTGTTGCCGGAGGCGGACCTGTTGCTGGAGCTGGAGTATGCCGGGGATGGGCGGCGTGTCAGGGCTGTGGGGCAGACGGCGCGGGGGCGGGAGGTGCTGGATGGGTGGCTGGGCGGATAGCGCGCGCTAGCCAGCCCAACGAGCGCAGCGCAATGTTGTGGCAGCGTGCAGAGGCAAGGGGCTAATTTTCTTGCCCGTGGAGAACCACGAGTCGCTGGCCTTGCGCTCCCAGTCGGCAATCTGCTTCTCGGCTTCTTCCCGGGTCACACCATAGCGCTTCTGGATCTTGCCTGCGATCTGGTCCCGGTTCATGTGCATCTTCTTTTATTTCGATGACCGGTGCATGGGTGTGAGCCCACGAACCGGGGTTTGATCGAGTGCCGGACTGCCTTCAGGGCCGAACGGCGATCTCGTTCTTGACCGCCTTCACGCCGTTGACGCCGCGCGCGATTTGTTCGGCGGTGGCCTTCTCGGTGGCGTTCTTGGCGAAACCGGACAGCATCACCGTGCCGTTGAGCGTCTCGACGCTGATGCTGGTGCCGGCGACGTTCGGATTGTCGAGCATGCGGGCCTTGACCTGGGTCGTGATGGTTGCGTCGTCGATATATTCACCGACGGTTTCCTGGTCGCGCACGACTGCGCAGCCAGTGGCAGTCAGCAGTGCGAAGCCAGTGATGATGGCAGCGAGAGTGGTGCGGATATTCATGTTGGGCTCCAGTGGTTGCGGAAAGCTGTCTTCAGCTGAAGACAACGTTACACTCGCGCCGCCACGGCATCTGTACGCCATCGCACAGAAGGATCGATACTCAATTCCATGGTCACAGACCAAAGGGGATTGATTTTACTGATCAGGGGCGCTCCTGCCGCTCGATTTCATCCCGCTGTCTGGCGACGCCTGCATCGAGGGTCTGCTGCACGTCCTTGGCCCGCTGCAGTGTTTTGACCTGATCGGAAAAGACATTGTCCTCTGGCAGGGCGCCGTTCCGTTCCTGTGCCGGCTCATCCGGTGAACAGGCGCTTATCATCAGTGCCACCAATGCCGCGAGTAACCCGTTTACGAAATGTCGCATCGTTTCTTCCTTACTGGTCTGTGATTACAGCTCAAGCATTTCCATTGGATGCAATCGTGGTAGTGCCGCCTAGGTCTTCTCTCCGTGAATGGTGGCAATCAGCCGGCGGCTCCCACCGTCATTGCGATGTTCGCACAGGTAGATCCCCTGCCAGGTACCCAAGGCCAGCCGGCCATTGTGGATGGGGATGCTCAGTGCGGAATCCAGGAGGCTGGATTTGATGTGAGCGGGCATGTCGTCCGGGCCTTCGTCCGTGTGGCGGTACCTGGACGGGTTCTCCGGCACCATGCGGTTGAAGTGCCCTTCGAAGTCCTCGCGAACGGTGGGGTCCGCGTTTTCGTTCAGGGTCAGCGAAGCGGAGGTGTGCTGAATGAACAGGTGCAGCAGACCGACGCGGAGCGGCTTCAGCTCCGGCAATTGCGCCAGTATTTCATCGGTGACCAGGTGAAAACCGCGTGGGCGGGGTTTCAGCTGGAGTTGCGTGTGTATCCACGTCATGGTTTTCGATTCCGCGGCTTCATTCTCAAAGGGGACAGATTTATTTGAAGTATTATACATTCTCAAAGGGGACAGATTTATTTGAAGTATTATACGTTAAATAAATCTGTCCCCTTTGAGAGTACTGCAATTCCCCAGTCTATGAACGCTTAAGCTTCCCATCACGGCAGGCTTTATCTAGTCTGTTATCTCCTGCCAAGAACCGTACACGGACCCATCATGGAAAACTTCGCCGTCGCCAAGACCTCCCTCGACCACCTGGAGCTGGGCGTGGGTGGCATGAGCTGCGCCTCCTGCGTGGGGCGGGTGGAGGACGCCATCCGCCAGGTGCCCGGGGTGGCCGGGGTGAACGTGAACCTCGCCACCGGTCGCGCCAGCGTGGAACTGGGCGAGGCGGATCCCATGGCGGTGGTCGACGCGGTGCAGGCGGCCGGCTACGAGACCGCCGAGGAGGTGACCCAGTTGCGGGTGGAGGAGATGAGTTGCGCCTCCTGCGTGTCCCGGGTGGAAGAAGCGCTCGAAGCCCTGCCCGGGGTGCTGGAGGCCTCGGTGAACCTGGCCACCGAGTCGGCCCGCGTGCGCCACCTGCCGGACCTGGTGGATGCCCGCGGGCTGATTGCCGCGGTGCAGGCAGCCGGCTACAAGGCCTCGCTGCCGGAACCCGGCCTGGACCGCGCCGACCGGGAGCGCGCGGCACGCGCCGCGGAAATGCGCAGTCTGAAGCGCAGCCTGCTGTTGGCGGCAGTCTTCACCCTGCCCATCTTCGTGCTGGACATGGGCGGCCATATCATTCCGCCCTTCCACCATGCCGTGCACGGCACCCTGGGCACCCAGAACCTCTATTACCTGTTCTTCGTGCTGGCGAGCCTGGTGCAGTTCGGGCCCGGCCTGCGCTTCTACCAGAAGGGCTGGCCGGCGCTGCTGCGTGGCGCGCCGGACATGAACTCCCTGGTGATGCTCGGCACCTCCGCCGCCTACGGCTACTCGGTGGTGGCCACCTTCCTGCCGGACCTGCTGCCAGCGGACACGGTGCATGTCTACTACGAGGCCTCCACGGTGATCGTCACCCTCATCCTGCTCGGCCGCTTCCTGGAGGCGCGCGCCAAGGGCGCCACCTCCGAGGCCATCCGCACCCTCATGGGCCTGCGCCCGCGCACGGCGCGCGTGCTGCGCGACGGCGCGACCGTCGAGCTGGACGTGGACCAGGTGGCGGTGGGCGATACGGTGCTGGTGCGTCCCGGAGAGCGCCTGCCGGTGGACGGCGAGGTGATCGAGGGGGATTCTTGGGTGGACGAGGCCATGATCACCGGCGAGCCGGTGCCGGTGCAGAAGACCGCCGGCGCGAAGGTGGTGGGCGGCACGGTCAACGGACAGGGCAGCCTTACCCTGCGCGCCACCCGGGTGGGCGCCGACACGACGCTGGCGCAGATCATCCGCATGGTGGAGGCGGCGCAGGGCTCCAAGCTGCCCATCCAGCACCTGGTGGACCAGGTGACCCGCTACTTCGTGCCGGTGGTGATGGGCGTCGCGCTGCTCACCTTCCTGGTGTGGCTGGCGTTCGGGCCGGCGCCGGCCCTGACCCTGGCGCTGGTGAACGCCGTGGCGGTGCTCATCATCGCCTGCCCCTGCGCCATGGGGCTGGCCACGCCCACCTCCATCATGGTGGGTACCGGCAAGGGCGCCGAGTTGGGCGTGCTGTTCCGCGGTGGCGATGCCCTGCAGGCCCTGCGCGACACCCGCGTGGTGGCCCTGGACAAGACCGGTACCCTGACGCGCGGGCGCCCGGAGCTGACGGATCTGTTCGTCGCCGAGGGGGCATCCGAAGAGGCGCTGCTGGCCCTGGCCGCCGGGCTCGAGGCCCATTCGGAACATCCCATCGCGGCGGCCGTGGCGCGCGCCGCCCAGGAACGCGGCCTGACGATTCCGCGGGCGGACGGCTTCCGCGCGGCGGCGGGCCTGGGGGCCTCCGGCAGCGTGGACGGTAAGCGGGTGCTGATCGGCGCGGACCGCTACCTGGAAGGCGAGGGCATCGACATCAGCGGCTTCGCGGAGCAGGCCAGTGCCCTGGGCGACGCGGGCCGCACGCCTTTGTACCTGGCCGTGGACGGACAGGCACAGGCCCTGCTGGGCGTGGCCGATCCCGTGAAGCCGTCGGCGCGCGCGGCGGTGGCGCGCCTGCGTGAACAGGGGCTGGAGGTGGCCATGATCACCGGCGACAACCGCCGCACGGCGGAGGCCATCGCCCGCGAGCTGGGCATCGAACAGGTGATCGCCGAGGTGCTGCCCGACGGCAAGGTGGCGGCGGTGAAGGAGCTGCAGCAGGGCGACCGCCGCGTGGCCTTCGTGGGCGACGGCATCAACGATGCCCCGGCCCTGGCCCAGGCGGACGTGGGCATCGCCATCGGTTCCGGCACCGACGTGGCCATGGAGAGCGCCGACGTGGTACTCATGTCCGACAACCTCGGCAATGTGCCCAATGCCATCGCCCTGTCACGTGCCACCCTGCGCAATATCAAGCAGAACCTGTTCTGGGCCTTCATCTACAACGCCACCCTGCTGCCGGTGGCGGCGGGAGTACTGTATCCCTCCCTGGGCATCCTGCTGTCGCCGGTATTCGCCGCCTTCGCCATGGCCTTTTCCAGCGTCAGCGTGCTCACCAATGCCCTGCGTCTGAAGCGCTTCCGGGTGCCGGCGGGCTAGATCCCCCGGCTCGTCTGGGCTACGTTGTACATCACGACAATAATCAAATTCATGCCTCCCGGCCTTCCCGAGGGCCGCTGGCGTGAACAGGGGAGGAGACCATGGCGCATTCCGAGATCCAGGATCAGGACGAAGCGGGGGAGGGCCTGCCCTTCGTCGCCCCCTGCCGGACCTTGACGCCGGGCGCGCCGCTGCAGTGGCTGGCGCTCGGCTGGCAGGATTTCAGGCGCGCGCCGGGCGTGAGCCTCCTCTATGGCGGGGTTCTGGTCGCGCTCTGTTACGCCATGGCGTTCCTGACCTGGAGGCTGGGCGGCTACGTGCTCATCTTCGGCCTGGTGTCGGGCTTCGTGTTCATCGCGCCGGTGCTGGCGCTCGGCCTGTATTCCATCAGCTGCCAGTTGCAGCGCGGTTTGAAACCGCGCATCGGCTACTGCCTGCGGGAAGGCCGGCGCCACCTCGGCAACGAGCTGGTGTACTCCATGATCCTGCTGGTGATCTTCCTGCTCTGGGTACGCGCCGCCAGCGTGGTGCACGTGTTCTTTCCCATGGAAGCGGATCCCGATATCGCCGACCTGGCGCTGTTCCTGACGATCGGCTGTGCGGTCGGCGCCCTGTTCACTGCCCTGGTGTTCAGCGCCAGCGCCTTCTCCCTGCCCATGATGCTCGACCGCCGGGCCGATACCGTCACCGCGGTACTGACCAGCGTGCATGCGGTCCTGCACAACAAGGGTCCGCTGCTGGTCTGGGCGCTGCTGATCGGACTGGCGCTGCTGGCGAGCGCGCTGACGGCCTTTCTGGCCCTGGCCGTTCTCCTGCCGGTGCTGGGCTATGCGACCTGGCACGGGTATCGCGCCACCATCCAGGCGGAGGCCTGGCCACAGCACCGGGACCTGCCGGGGAAGGCGCGCTAGCTACCTCCTTGTTTCGTATATCACTTGCCCTTAGCGCGTAAGTCTATGCGGGTTTTTAGGTTTATTCGGTATCCCGGTGAACCTAAAGACAATTTCTTGCATTTCCTCCTCGGTTGTGCCTCAATAAGCCTTACTTGCCCGATTTCCGACGCCTGAAGGGGAGGCACGGCATGCGTTTCCTGATCGCCATTCTGTCCCTGTGGTTGGCTGCCGCCGGCAGCGTCACTGCCAATGTGGAAATCCAGGGCGTGCGCCTGTGGGCCGCCCCGGACAGCACCCGGGTGGTGTTCGATATCAGCGCCGGTGTCGCACACAAACTCTTCACTCTTCATGATCCTGAACGGCTGGTCATCGACCTGGACAATGCCCGCCTGGGCGCGGGTTTCCAGGAATCCGCCATCGAGACCGGCCTGGTGCGCGGCCTGCGGACCGGCAAGCGGGAACAGGGTCTGCGGGTGGTGCTGGACCTCAGCCAGGCGGTGCGGCCGAAGAGCTTCGTGCTGCAACCCAATCATGAATACGGGCATCGCCTGGTCATCGACCTGACACACGCCGACTCGACACCGGGGGTCCGGAATGCGCCGGCGCCGGCCACACCGCGTACGGTCAAGACCGCGCCGGAGGGTCTGCGCGACCTGGTGATCGCCATCGACGCCGGCCATGGCGGTGAGGATCCGGGCGCCATCGGCAAGGGCAAGACACGGGAAAAGGACGTGGTGCTGGCCATCGCACGCCGACTCGCCAATCAGGTGAATGCCGAGCCCGGCATGCGTGCCGTGCTGATCCGCGATGGTGATTACTTCATCAGCTTGCGCAAGCGTATCGACCTGGCCCGCCAGCACAAGGCGGACCTGTTCATCTCCATCCACGCCGATGCCTTCCACAATGCCAAGGTGCATGGTTCCTCGGTCTATGTGCTGTCGCGCCGTGGCGCCTCCTCGGAGATGGCGCGCTGGATCGCGGCACGGGAAAACGCCTCCGACCTGGTGGGCGGCGTGCGGCTGGACGACAAGGACGATTTGCTGACGGAAGTGCTGTTGGACCTGTCCCAGACGGCCACCATCGAGGCCAGCATGGAGGTGGGCGCCGAGGTGCTGAAACATTTCAGGCAGCTGGGCAAGGTGCACAAGCCCGAGGTGCAGCACGCGGCTTTTGCCGTGCTGCGCTCACCGGACATCCCCTCCATCCTGGTGGAAACGGCCTTCATCTCCAATCCCCAGGAGGAGCGCAAGCTGCGCGATGCCCGGCACCAGGATCAGCTGGCGCGGGCCATGGTGGCGGGCATTCGCAGCCATTTCACCCAACACCCACCGCCGGGTACCCTCATGGCCATGCGTAGTGACCGCCGCCACATTGTGCGTTCCGGTGACACGCTCAGCCATATCGCGCGTCGTTATGGCGTCAACGTGGACAGTCTGCGCGCCACCAATGGCCTGAACAGCGACCGCCTGCTGGTGGGACGCACCCTGACCATCCCCGAAGGCGGCTAGGGTCACGCGGCGCTATGCGCCTTGCCATGAGGGCATGATCAGACCCTGGCCGTGCGTGATTCCCGCGGGCAGCAGGACAAACCCCGGGTTCGGCCTCATTCCTCCCGTTCTTCTCCCGTGCCGGGTCCCAGCCGTTCCCGGCGCACTTCCTCCGACAGGGGCGGATGTGCCTCCTGCCCCGGCATCTTGGCGCGGGTCCGCTCGTTCATCTGGTGGATGGTGGAGGCGGCGTGCAGGTCCGATTCCGACTGTACCGAGGCCATCACCTGGCGCTCCTTCAGGTAGCACTGGATGTCCCGCACCAGTTCGTCGCATAGCGGCTCGTTGCGATCCATGGTGAGCACGTAGCGCGGCTGTTCCAGGTTCATCGCGCCACTGACGGCGATGATGCTGGAGTGGATACGGCTCACGATCAGCCATGGGGTGATGCTGGAACGGACGATGGTGTTCTCGGAACGGGTGGAGTCGTAGATGCTCATGCCGGTGGCGAGCCGCGATTCCGTATAGGTGCCGCTGGCGCGGAAAGCGATGAGCTGGGATTGGAAGTGAACCTCCGCCAGGTAGATGTTGGCGGTGAAGGCGATGGCGCGTCCGAACAGCCACAACAGCAGGGGTCCGAGCACGGAGGCGGTGATGTTCGCCGGCGTGGGTTCCAGGCCCAGCAGGGCCAGGAACAACCACAGGGAGGAACCCATCAACAGCAACTGGCCGAGCAGGATGCCCGGTGTCACCAGGGGATCGCGATGCTGGTCAGGCAGCGGTTCCGGCTGGATCTCCTGTAGCGTTTCGCCCTTGAATTCACCCTTGTTCTCGCTGCCCTGACGCTGCAGGTCCGGTTCCTGCAGGATGTAGACTCGGTTGGGGATCTCCATGTAGCGATGATTGGCCAGGGTCATTTCCATGGCACGGAAGATGTCCATGGGGTGCACGCTTTCCTGCCAGTGGGCACGGAATTCGGCCACGTCCGTGGGCACTGCGCCCCTGGGCGCGCGACGGTGGGCCAGCAACAAGGCATAGGCCAGGGCCAGGAGCAGGGATACCACCAGGGCGGCGAGCCATGGCCAGGGGGAAACCGGCAGGCGTTGCAGACCACCTTGTTGATGGATCTCCAGCAGCAGGGCGGTGACCGCGATCGGCACCGCGACCCAGAGCGCCATCTTGACGAAATTGGCCACGGGTTTGTCACTGAAGGACTTGGTGCTGCTGTGCAGTTGCGGTGTGTGCAGGTCGCGCTTGCGCGGCTGGAAGATGAAGGCCCAGGTGACCAGCATGGCGAGCAGGGTGATGGCGCCCAGGTACTGGGCCACCGGGGTGCCGGTGACCTCGGTCAGGCCCGTGGTCCCGGAAAACAAGGCAAGCCCCAGCAGCCCGAGCATGATGAGGGAGTACCAGCAGGCCTGGAACAGCTTGAGGCTGATGCCGCGCATGGGGTAGGGCAGGAAGATCAGCGGGAACAGCAGGCTGTGCAGCATGCGCGCCAGCCAGCCCTGGGGTTCCACGAAGGTCAGGTTCTTGCGGCCCAGCAGCATTTCGCTCAGGGAGGTGGGGTTGTAGATTCCGGTCTGGCGAAAATTCTGCTCACTGCCCGGGGCGATGCTCGCGGAAGCCGATGTAGTACTGGCGAGATTGGCGGGGACGCCGCGGCCGATGAAGAACCGGAATACCTTGAACAGTCCCATGCCCAGGGCGTAGAGGCCGATGGCCACCAGCAGCAATCCACCGCCGGCCTGCAGCAAGCCCAGGGTGTCCTGCCCCATGCTGACCTGGTCCTTCACCGACAGCAGCAGGTATAGGCCCAGCGTGCTGGTGACCAGACCGCGCAGACAGTAAACCCAGCCCTCCAGTCGGAAGGGATTGCGGACCTCGATGACCTGTGAACCGTATTCAAATGCCATGGCGGGCCTCCGTACAAGCCAGGTTGATGGTCAACAGACGTGGGCCCGGATCCGGGCGCAAGGATGGTCGCGGGAATAATGGCATGGGGGTCACCTTTGTTTATTCTGAAGCAGTTGTTATGTCGGTGTGGGCACCGGGTGCCCGGGAAGGTCGCCGGCTGTTGTGGGTCGCCGGTCGTAAACAGGAGTTCCTGTGTGCCATTAATAAAAGCCGTCAATCCTCCCATTGTCAAGAACATGGGAGGATCGGAGCGGCTGCCCCGGACAGCCGGTTCCGCGGCTCGCCGGGCATCGGGTATGATAGGTGGCCCTTTCCCAGCATCCCGTGACCCCATGCCCATCCGCCCCCTGCCACCCCAGCTCGTCAACCAGATCGCGGCGGGCGAGGTGGTGGAGCGCCCGTCCTCCGTGGTCAAGGAACTGCTGGAAAACAGCCTGGACGCCGGTGCGCGCCGCGTCGAGATCGAGGTGGAGGAGGGCGGCCGACGCCTGATCCGGGTGCGCGACGACGGCATGGGTATTCCCCGCGCGGAACTGGCCCTGGCCCTGTCGCGCCACGCCACCAGCAAGCTGTCCAGCCTGGAAGAGCTGGAATGCATCGCCAGCCTGGGTTTCCGGGGCGAGGCGTTGCCGAGCATCGCCTCCGTGTCCCGGCTCACCCTGCAGTCACGCACCGCCGCCGATGACACCGGCTGGTCGGTGCAGGGTGATGGCAGTGATCAGTGCCCGGAACCGGCACCCGTGGCCCATGCCGTGGGCACCACCGTCGAGGTGCGCGACCTGTTCTTCAATACCCCCGCGCGCCGCAAGTTCCTGCGCACGGAAACCACCGAGTACCGGCACTTCGAGGACGTGGTGCGGCGCATCGCGCTCAGCCGCTTCTCCGTGGAACTGGTGTTGCGCCGCAACCAGAAGGCGGTGCTGCACCTGCCCGCCGCGGCACGCCTCGAGGAGCAGGAGCGGCGCGTGGCGGAGCTGTGCGGCAAACCCTTCATGGAACAGGCGCTGCACGTGGAACACGAGGCCGCGGGCCTGCGTATCGAGGGCTGGATCGGTCTGCCGACCTTCTCGCGCAGCCAGCCGGACCTGCAGTATTTCTTCGTCAATGGCCGCATGGTGCGCGACAAGCTGATCGCCCACGCGGTGCGCCAGGCCTACCAGGATGTGCTGTATCACGGCCGGCATCCCGCTTTCGTGCTCTACCTGTCCCTGGATCCGGCCGGGGTGGATGTGAATGCCCATCCCACCAAGCACGAGGTGCGTTTTCGCGACAGCCGCCTGGTGCATGATTTCCTGTTTCGCTCCCTGCACCAGGTGCTGGCCGGGGTGCGGCCGGGTGTAGTGAGCGATTTCCCGCCGGGCGGACAGCCGACAGCAGCCCCGGCGGCCTTCGCGTCCATGTCGGCGCAGCAGCCCATGCCCCTGCAGGTGCGCGAGGAACTGGCGATCTATGATCGACTGCACGGCAGCAGGATGCCACAGGGCGGTACGGCGCCATTGCCGGAGCAGGATCCCGGTGCGCCGCCCCCTTTGGGCTATGCGTTGGCGCAACTGCACGGTATCTACATCCTGGCGCAGAACCAGGACGGGCTGGTGCTGGTGGACATGCATGCCGCCCACGAGCGTATTACCTATGAACGACTGAAGGCCGCCCAGGCCGGGCAGGGCATCCGCTCCCAGCCCCTGCTGGTGCCGGTGAGCCTGGCCGTGAGTCGCCGCGAGGCCGACCTGGCCGAGCAGCATCGCGAGGAACTGGCCTCCCTGGGTGTCGAGCTGGATCGCCAGGGTCCGGAGACCCTGGTGGTACGGCAGGTGCCCAGCCTGCTCATCCGCGGGGATGCGGAGGCCCTGGTACGTGACCTGCTGGCGGACCTGGAGGGCCAGGGCAGCTCTACCCGTCTGCAGGAGGCCATGAACGAGGTGCTCTCCACCATGGCCTGCCATGGCTCGGTGCGCGCCAACCGCCAGCTCGAACTTGCCGAGATGAACGCCCTGCTGCGCGATATGGAGCGCACCGAGCGCAGCGGCCAGTGCAACCACGGCCGCCCCACCTGGGTGCGGATCGGCCTGGAGGAACTGGACCGGCTGTTCCTGCGTGGGCGATGAAGACAGGGCTGGCCGGGGTGTGTCGCTGTTCCGGGACCGTCGGCCGCATCCCTGCGGCCGACGAGCGTACAGGGACGTATTCACAGCGAGTCCCGGAACAGCGACACACCCCGGCCCAACCACCCCCTGCCATTGATTCGACGTCATGACTGAGCTGACCGCCGTCCAGGACCGTCCCCCGATCCTGTGCCTCATGGGCCCCACTGCCTCCGGCAAGACCGGCCTGGCGGTGGAACTGGTGCAACGCCTGCCCTTCGAGATCATCAGCGTGGACTCGGCCATGATCTACCGGGGCATGGACATTGGCACCGCCAAGCCCGGACCCGAGGTGCTGGAGCAGGCGCCCCATCACCTGATCGATATCCTGGACCCCTCCGAACGCTACTCGGCGGCCCGTTTTCGTGACGATGCCCTGACGCTGATGGAACAAATCCAGTCCCGCGGCGGTCTACCTTTGCTGGTGGGAGGTACCAGCCTGTACTTCCGCGCCCTGCAGCAGGGTCTCTCGGAACTGCCGGAGGCGGACCCGGACTGCCGGGCCGAACTGGAGGAACAGGCCGCCCGGGAAGGCTGGGATGTGTTGCATCGGGAGCTGGCGCAGGTGGATCCGGCGGCGGCACGGCGCATCCACCGCAACGATCCGCAGCGTATCGGCCGCGCCCTGGAGGTCTACCGCGTCACCGGACGGCCTCTCAGCGACTGGTTCCGGGAGGGGCGCGGGGCGGAGGCGCCTTACCGCTTCGTCAACCTGGCGCTGGCACCACCGGAGCGCGGGGTGCTGCACCAGCGCATCGCCGATCGCTACCGGGCCATGCTGGAACAGGGCCTGGTGGACGAGGTCAGGGCACTGTTTGCCCGCCCCGACCTGCACCCGGGCCTGCCCTCCATGCGCGCGGTGGGCTATCGCCAGGTCTGGTCCTGGCTGGCGGGCGAGTGCAGCGAGGCGGAGATGGTGGAGCGCGGTATCGCGGCCACCCGCCAGTATGCCAAGCGCCAGTTGACCTGGCTGCGTGGTGAAGCGGACCTGGTCTGGCTGGATCCCGCCAGACCCGGTCTGGCCGACCGTCTGGCGGATTGGTGGCAAGCCGGCGGGCAGACTCCTTTCTCAGAAAAATGAAGGGGAAAGAGAGGTTCGCCGCAGTATTCAGAGTGATTGACTGTGCTACAATTTTTTTACCCTGTAGTGTCACCGGGAAAAATGAGCACGCAACGGACTGCGCACAACGACTATATAACTTTTGCATGAGAAGATTCTTGGGAGATAAGAACCTTGGTGCATGTAACTAGAAGAAGGAGAACGGAAATGGCCCGTGGCCAATCACTGCAAGAACCCTTTTTGAACGCGCTTCGCAAGGAGCGGGTGCCAGTGTCGATTTACCTGGTGAACGGAATCAAGTTGCAAGGTCAGATCGAATCCTTCGACCAGTTCGTGGTGTTGCTGAAGAACAGTGTCAGTCAAATGGTCTACAAACACGCCATTTCCACCGTGGTGCCCGCCCGTAATGTGCGCCTGGCCCCCGCAGCGGGCGATGACCACGAAGCTGGTGTAGGCGGCCCGGAACCGGGTAATGTCTGAATTGCCGGTGCGGGGCGGGGATGCAGGGTCCTCGCCCCGGGCCCCGAGTGGCCATGCCCGGGCCGCTGCGGCTGTGCGGCATGCCGATCCTTACTATCCCTTTCCCTGTTCATCCTGGAGTAGCTGATTGTTCGAACGTCCACGCAGCGGTGAACGGGCGGTACTGGTTCACGTGGACTTTCCCGGTGAATCGGACCCCGACGACCTGCTTGAATTCACGGAGCTGGTGATCTCGGCCGGCGCCACCCCGGTCGCCACCATCACTGCCAGTCGCCACCGGCCCGATGCCCGTCTGTTCGTGGGCAGCGGCAAGGCCGAGGAAATCCACCAGGCCGCGATGCTGGAGGAAGCGGACGTGGTGATCTTCAACCACACCCTGTCGCCCAGCCAGGAACGTAACCTGGAACGGGTGTTCTCCTGCCGGGTGCTGGATCGCACCGGCCTGATCCTCGATATCTTTGCCCAGCGGGCGCGCTCCTTTGAAGGCAAGTTGCAGGTGGAGCTGGCCCAGCTCCAGCACCTGTCCACCCGCCTGGTGCGGGGCTGGACCCACCTGGAGCGCCAGAAGGGCGGGATCGGCCTGCGCGGCCCGGGGGAGACCCAGCTGGAAACGGACCGCCGCCTGCTGGCGGAGCGTATCAAGACCATCCACAAGCGCCTGGAGAAGGTACGTCGCCAGCGTGAACAGGGCCGCCGCGCCCGCAGCCGCGCCGAGCTGCCCACCCTGTCCCTGGTGGGCTACACCAATGCCGGCAAATCGACCCTGTTCAATCGCCTGTGCGATGCCGAGGTCTATGTCGCGGACCAGTTGTTCGCCACCCTGGACCCCACCCTGCGGCGCATTCGGCTGCCGGGGCTGGGGCCGGTGGTGCTGGCGGATACCGTGGGCTTCATCCGCAAGCTGCCTCATGACCTGGTGGCGGCCTTCCGTTCCACCCTGGAGGAGACCCGCCAGGCCCAGCTGTTGCTGCACCTGGTGGATGCCCATGACACCGAGCGCCAGACGCGCATCGAGCAGGTGAACGAGGTACTGGCGGAGATCGGGGCCGAGGAAATCCCTCAGCTGCTGGTCTACAACAAGATCGACCAGAGTGGCGAGGCGCCGCAATTGCAGCGGGATGCCGAGGGCCGCCCCACCCGGGTGTGGATCTCGGCGGCCAGTGGTGCCGGCCTGGATTTACTGTTGCAGGCCATCACCGAATTGTTCCAGGAGTCGGTGCTGCACGGCTGGCTGCGGTTGGCCCCAGCGGCGGGACGCCTGCGGGCCCGTCTGCACACCCTCGGCGAGGTGCTCAAGGAGTCCGTGGATGAGCAGGGAGAGTGGTCCATCGAGGTCCGTGCACCTCGGGGCGAGCTGGAACGCCTGTTTCGCAAAGAGGGGGTGGAGTTGCGTTTTACCCCCATCGAGCCTCCGGCCTTGGTTGCGGCCGGCGGTCAAGCTCCCTAGAATGGTCGGCCTGCGTGCGCCGGGTCACGGGCCTTGGCGCGCTTAATGTTTTTTCTATCGGGAACCTCTAATCAATCCTATGTATCTGTCATTAAATGAATCACGCGTGCGAAATCGCTACGGAGATGTGTAATGGCCTGGAACGAGCCGGGTGGCGGCAATAAGGATCCCTGGGGTCAGGGTGGTGGCAATCAGGGGCCACCGGACCTCGATGAGCTGATCCGCAAGCTGCAAGCCAAAATGGGTGGCCTGTTCGGCGGTGGCCGCAAGGGCGGTGGTAGCGCCACGGGCGGCGGTGGCGGCGGGTTCTTAAGCATCGGCCTGCTGCTGGGCATCGGTGTGCTGGTCTGGCTGGCCTCCGGTATCTACATCATCGACGAGGGCAAGCGCGGCGTGGTGCTGCGCTTCGGCGAGTTCCATGCCATTACCGGCCCCGGTCCCCACTGGCACATTCCCTACCCGGTGGACAGTGTGGAAGTGGTGGATGTGGCGCTGCGCCGCTTCGAGGAAATCGGCTATCGCACCACGGCCGGACGTTCCGTGGTGGTACCCAAGGAAGCCCTGATGCTGACCCGCGACGAGAACATCGTCAATGTACAGATGGCGGTGCAGTACCAGGTCAGCGACCCGCGCGACTTTCTGTTCAATGTGCGCGACCCGCGCGCCACCCTGCAGCAGGCCGCGGAAAGCGCCCTGCGCGAGGTGGTGGGCAAGAGCCGCATGGACTTCGTGCTGACCGAGGGCCGCAGCGACGTGGTCATGCAGGTGCGCGCACTCATGCAGCAGATGCTCGATGACTACCAGGCCGGCCTGCTGGTGTCCGAGGTATCCATGCAGGATGTACAGCCGCCGGAAGAGGTGCAGGGTGCCTTCTCCGATGCCATCCGCGCACGCGAGGACGAGCAGCGCTTCAAGAACGAGGCGGAAGCCTATTCCAATGACATCATCCCCCGTGCGCGCGGCCAGGCCGCTCGTCTGCTCGAGGAGGCCAACGCCTACAAGGAGAGTGAGGTGGCGCGGGCGGAAGGTGAGGCCAGTCGCTTCACCCAGCTGCTGGCCGAGTACAAGCGTGCGCCGGAGGTTACCCGCAAGCGACTCTACCTGGAGACCATGGAGAACGTGTTGCAGAGCTCCAGCAAGGTGCTGGTGGACGTGAAGGATGGCAACAGCCTCATGTATCTGCCCCTGGATCGTATGATCAAGGGCGCCGGGGAGATCACCACCCGTTCTGGCGAGGGTTATACCTCCAGCGGTGGTTCGTCGGTGCCCGGCTCCCTGAACAGCCGGCCGCCGCAGCAGATTCGGGAGACACGCTGATGAATAACGTCAGGAATATGGGGCTGATCGCCCTGGTCGCGGCGCTGATTTTGCTGTATTTCTCAGTATTCATCGTCAAGGAGTGGGAAAAGGCCGTCCTGTTCCGCCTCGGTGAGGTGGTGCGTGCCGACTATGAGCCGGGCCTGCACTTCAAGATCCCCATCATCAACAATGTGCGCAAGTTCGATGCCCGCATTCTTTCCCTGGACGTGGAACCCGAGCGGTTCCTGACCGTGGAAAAGAAGAACATGATCGTCGATTCCTACATCAAGTGGCGCATCGACAATGTGACGCGGTTCTATACCGCCGTGCAGGGTGACGAGCGCCAGGCCGAGCAACGCCTGACCCAGATCATCAAGGATGGCATGCGTGGCGAGTTCGGCAACCGCACCGTCAACGAAGTGGTGTCGGGTGAGCGTGTCCAGATCATGAACCTGCTAAAGGCCAATGCCGACGAACAGGCCAAGACCATCGGCATCAGTATCATCGACGTGCGCATCAAGCGCATCGACCTGCCGGCCGAGGTCAGCGACTCGGTGTACCAGCGCATGCGTGCCGAGCGCGAGCGCGTGGCCAAGGATTTCCGTTCCCGCGGGATCGAGGCGGCGGAACGCATCAAGGCCGACGCCGATCGCCAGCGCCAGGTGCTGCTCGCCGAGGCCTATCGTGATGCCGAGGTCCTGCGCGGTGAGGGCGATGCCAGGGCGGCGGACATCTATGCCCGCGCCTACGGCCAGGACGCCGAGTTCTACAGCCTGCACCGCAGCCTGGGTGCCTATCGGAAGACCTTCCAGAGCCAGGATGACCTGCTGGTCCTGGAGCCGGATTCCGAGTTCTTTGAATATTTCGGTAATGCGCAGGGCCGGCGCTAGGCGTCACCCGCGGCGAATCCGGGCGGGCGTGGTCGCCGCCCGGTTTTTTTT
>SWBZ01006316.1_pt1 | contig 20534 bp, 19 predicted proteins | sample 4693031 | NCBI WGS metagenome assembly SWBZ01 (sample SAMN10267274, study PRJNA491770) | bioreactor metagenome | isolation source: DHS bioreactor inoculated with | place: Japan: off Shimokita Peninsula
CTTGGTGTCCTTGGCGTTACAAGAGGTTTTCCTGTTCATGATCGGACGCGGCGATGTCCCGCTGCCAGGCGCGGACATTGCGCAGGATGGCGTCCTCGTCCAGGGTGGTGAGCACCCGTTCGCGCAACAGGTGTCGGCCAGCCACCCAGACATCGCTGACCTGGTGGCGACTGGCGCTGTAGATCAGTTGTGAGATCGGGTCGTAGAGGGGCTGGGTTTCCAGCTCATCCAGACGCACGGCGGTGACATCCGCCCACTTGCCTGCCTCCAGAGAGCCGATCTCGGCGCCCCGTCCCAGGGCCATGGCACCGTGCAGGGTGGCCATGCGCAATACCCGGTGGGCGGGCAGGGCGCTGGCATCACCGGCCACCGCCTTGGCGAGCAGGGCGGCGGTGCGCATCTCCCCCAGCATGTCGAGGTCGTTGTTGCTGGCGGCGCCGTCGGTGCCCAGGGCGACGATGACACCGGCCTGATCCAGCTGCTGCACCGGGCAGAAACCGCTGGCCAGCTTGAGGTTCGATTCCGGGCAATGCACCACCTGCGTGCCGGCGTCCGCCAGTGCCTGGATCTCGTCATTCTCCAGCTGGGTCATGTGCACCGCCAGCAATGACGGGGACAGCAGCTCCAGCGCCTGTAGCCGTGCCAAGGGTCTTTGACCCGTGGTGGTGACGGCCTCCCGCACTTCGTAGGCGGTTTCATGCACATGCATGTGCACCGGGATGTCCAGTTCGTCGGCCAGTACACGGACGCGTTGCAGGGGAGCATCGGATACCGTGTAGGGGGCATGGGGTGCGAAGGCGGTGCCGATCAGGGGGTCGTTGCGGTACTCGTCATGCAGGGCCAGGCCCTTGGCCAGGTACTCGTCGGCGTTATCCGCCCAGGCGGTGGGGAAGTCGATGAGGATCAGGCCCACCGTGGCGCGCATGCCGCAGGCAGCGCTGACCCGGGCGGTGACATCGGGAAAGAAATACATATCGTTGAAGCAGGTGGTGCCGCCGCGCAGCATCTCGGCGATGGCCAGTTGGGTGCCATCGTGAACGAACTCTTCGTTCACCCAGCGTGTCTCCGCCGGCCAGATGTGGTGCTGCAGCCAGTCCATCAGGTGCAGGTCATCGGCCAGGCCGCGCAGCAGGCTCATGGCGGCATGGGTGTGGGCGTTGACCAGTCCCGGAATCAACAGGTGTTCCGGCAGGTGGCTGACCGCCCTGGCCCGGTAGCGCTGTTCGGCGTCCGCCGTGGGCAGCAGCTCCAGGATACGGCCTTCGTGGATGGCCAGGCTGTGATGGTGGAGCACCAGGCCGTCCGGTTCCACCGGCACGATCCAGCGGGCGTGCAGCAGGCTGTCGATTTCGCGCATGGGTATCAGGCTCTTTTGTTCACCGGCGCGAGTATATACATAAACCCGGGGGTCAGGTCTTGCAATCCAACAAAATGTTGGATTGCAAGACCTGACCCCCGGGTTTCGGCAGAGCCCTCTCCTACATCGACATCAGGCCGATTTGACCTCGTGCAAATGCACATCCCGCTGCGGGAAGGGAATGCTGATGCCGTTGCTGTCGAAGGCCAGCTTGACGTTCTCCAGCAGGTCGGCGCGCACCGGCCAGTAATCGCCGCTGTTCACCCAGGGCCGCACGTTGATATTGACGCTGCTGTCGCCCAGTTCACCCAGGACGATGGCGGGGGCGGGGTCCTTCAGGATGCGTTCATCCTTTTCCATGATCCCAGCGATCAGTTCCTTGGCCTTCCTGATGTCATCACCGTAGCCGATGCCGAACACAAGGTCGACGCGCCGGGTTGGCTTGGCCGATACATTCACGATCGTGCCACCATAGATCTGCCCGTTGGGGATAATGATCTGGCGGTTGTCGGGGGTCTTGATGAAGGTGGAAAAGATACGGACCTCTTCCACCGTGCCCGCCACGCCGGCGGCCTCGATATAATCGCCGACTTTGAACGGCCGGAACAGGATCAGCATGACGCCGGATGAGAAGTTGGACAGGGAGTCCTTCAGGGCCAGGCCGACGGCGAGGCCGGCGGCACCGAAGATGGCCAGCAGGGAGGTGGTCTGCAGGCCGAGATGATCGAGGGCGGCGATGAGGACCGCGATCAGCAACAGGGCGTAGAAGATGTTGCCGAGAAATTGCACCAGCATGTCGTCCATGCCGGTCCTTCGCATCAGCTTCTTCAGGGTTACGGTGGCCTTGCCGGCGACCCACTTGCCGATGAACCAGATGGCGACCGCCACCAGGATGCGGATCGTCCAGGGGAGGAGAAACATTTCGATGAAGCCGGGTTGGGTGATGGTATCCAGGGGATCCAATGTGTGCTCCTTTATGCTGTATATGGAAAAGTGGGGATTGACTCGTTATGCCGTCGTATGCGGGATTCTACCAAACCAAACACCTGGATGCCCGCCTGCGCGAGCATGACGGGATAATGGAGGCTTCCCTGGTTGTTTATAGGAGAGATGAAGAATTCATGAAGGCCCGGAAAGCGTAACGCCGCCCGGTGGGCGGCGTTACGGAGTGTTGCGACCAGGGCCTGGCGTTTACTGTACTACGATGGTCTCGCTGCCCTTGATGTTGATCTCCACGCGGCGGTTCTGGGCGCGGCCTTCGCGGGTGGCGTTGCTGGCCACCGGCTGGGTCAGGCCCATGCCCTTGGTGGTGATCTTGCCTGCCGGAACACCCTTGTTCACCAGGTAGGCCTTGACACTATCGGCGCGGCGCTGCGACAGGCCCATGTTGTAGTCGGCCTTGCCGGTACTGTCCGTATGGCCGATGATCATGATGCTGTCGATTGCGTCCATGCGCTGCAGGTCGGCCACCAGGTTATCCAGTTCCGCGCGACCGGAATCACTGATGCTGGCGTCATTGATGGCGAACAGGGCAGAAGCTCCCAGGGTGCGGGTTTTTTCCACTTTCTGTGGGGCAGGTGCCGGAGCCGGGGCCGGTTTCGCCGGTGGTGGAGCCTCGGCCTGTGCAGGGAACAGGTCCGGATCGCATTCCTTGATCGCCAGTTCCTTGGTCCAGGCCGAGGTGCGCCAGCAGTCGCCGAAGTTGTTGCGTACCACGTAGCCTTGGGAATCGACGGCATAGGCCTCATTGCCCTCGATCTTCTCGTGTTTGTCTGCCATGGCCGTGATGCTCGTGGCCAGCAGGCTGCCCAACAGGGCGGTGTGCAGGATATGTTTCATGAAAAACTCCTCGTCAGTTTTTGGTTTTTGAATTCTTTGGGTGCCGTGATCAGGGTCTGGTAAGCAGCATCGCCAGTAACAGTATAGAACATCCGCGTTGGAATAACCGATATGGTTTATACGGTGCTTCCGGCCCGAACCTCCAGGGTTGGCGGGATTTGCTTTCCGGGCCCGGTATGCAAGAATTCGGTTCTATGGCCATGGTTGCGGATCGCCGGTTTTCCGGCGCATCTCCCCATGGTGTCCACAACCCCTCGGACAACTCCCATGCAAAATGATTCCATTCGCGCCATGGAATGGACCGGCAGCCTGCTACGCCTGCTGGACCAACGCCTGCTGCCGGACCGGCAGCACTACCTCGAGTTGCGCGACCCCGTGGCGGTGGCTGCTGCCATTCGGGATATGGTGGTGCGCGGTGCGCCCGCCATCGGCATCACGGCCGCCTATGGCCTGGTGCTGGCGGCGCGCATTCGTCATACGGCCGATCCGGAGCACTGGTTGCCGGGATTGGAAGAGGATTGCCGTGTGCTGGCGGCGGCACGGCCCACGGCCGTGAACCTGGTCTGGGCGCTGGAGCGCATGATGCACCGCGCTCGCCAGGTGCAGGGGGATCCTGTTCCCGCCCTGGAGTCCGAGGCGCGCGCCATCCAGGATGAGGACCTGGCCGCCAACCGCCGCATGGGGGAGTTGGGGGCGGCCCTCATCGAGCCCGGTGCCGGGGTTCTGACCCACTGCAATACCGGCTCCCTGGCCACCGGTGGTTATGGCACCGCGCTCGGCGTGATCCGCAGTGCCTGGGCGGCGGGCCGGCTGTCCCGGGTGTTTGCCGACGAGACCCGCCCCTGGCTGCAGGGCGCGCGCCTGACCGCCTGGGAGCTGGTGCAGGATGCCATCCCGGTCACCCTGCTGGCCGACGGTGCCGCCGCACACCTGATGAAGACGGGCCAGGTGCAATGGGTCGTGGTCGGGTCCGACCGTATCGCCGCCAATGGTGACGTGGCCAACAAGATCGGCACCTACAGCGCCGCCGTGGCGGCTCGCCATCATGGCATCAAGGTCATGGTGGTGGCGCCATCCTCCACCATAGATATGCAGACCCCCGATGGTGACCACATTCCCATCGAGAACCGCGATCCCGCCGAAGTACTCAGCCTGGCGGGCCGGCGGGTGGCGGCGGAGGGCGCGCAGGCCTGGAACCCGGCCTTCGATATCACTCCCGCCGCCCTGGTGGATGCCATCGTCACCGAGCGGGGTGTGGTGCTGGCCCCCGATGCGGAAAAGATGGCGGCCCTGATGGCCGGGACACCGTCCCAGTCGGGCTGAAAATCCGGCATTCATCTCTCAGACGCCCTCAGAGCCCCTCTGCCCACCGATCCCTTGGGTGCAGTAGGGTGCCCGCCTGTGCTAATATCGCGCGATTATCCGGGTCCAAACCCGCTCACGGCTTCTGAGCGGGTCTGGCAGCGAACCATAACGACAAGGGAAGTAATGCCTGCCCATGGCTGAATTTGCCAAAGAAGTACTCCCCGTCAATCTCGAAGACGAGATGCGCCAGTCCTACCTCGATTACGCCATGAGCGTGATCGTCGGCCGCGCCCTGCCCGATGTGCGCGACGGACTCAAGCCGGTGCACCGCCGCGCCCTGTTCGCCATGAGCGAGCTGGGCAATGACTGGAACAAGCCCTACAAGAAGTCCGCCCGCATCGTCGGTGACGTGATCGGTAAATACCACCCCCACGGCGACACCGCCGTGTACGACACCATCGTGCGCATGGCCCAGCCCTTCTCGCTGCGCTACATGCTGGTGGACGGGCAAGGCAACTTCGGATCCGTGGATGGCGACTCGCCGGCCGCCATGCGGTACACCGAAGTGCGCATGGCGAAGATCGCCCACGAGCTGCTGGCGGACATCGACAAGGAAACCGTCGACTTCGTCCCCAACTACGACGAATCCGAATCCGAGCCCTCGGTCTTCCCGACCCGTATTCCCAACCTGCTGATCAATGGCTCGGCGGGGATCGCGGTGGGCATGGCTACCAATATCCCTCCGCACAATCTCAACGAGGTCATCAGCGCCTGCATCGCCCTGATCGACAATCCCGACCTCGGCATCAAGGAGCTGATGGAGTACGTGCCGGGACCGGATTTCCCCACCGCCGGCATTATCAATGGCGTGCGCGGCATCCAGGAGGCCTACCTCACCGGCAAGGGGCGCATCTATGTGCGCTCCCGCAGTCATGTGGAGCGCGATGATGCCCGTGGCCGCGAGGCGATCATCGTCACCGAGCTGCCCTACCAGGTGAACAAGGCGCGCTTGCTGGAAAAAATCGCCGAGCTGGTCAAGGAAAAGAAGATCGAGGGCATCAGTGAACTGCGCGACGAGTCCGACAAGGACGGCATGCGCATGGTCATCGAGCTCAAGCGCGGCGAGGTGCCCGAGGTTCTGCTGAACAATCTCTATCAGCAGACCCAGATGCAGAATGTGTTCGGCATCAACCTGGTGGCGCTGGTAGACGGACAGCCGCGGCTGCTCAACCTCAAGGAAATCATCGCCGCCTTCATTCGTCACCGCCGCGACGTGGTGACGCGCCGCACTGTCTATGAGCTGCGCAAGGCCCGCGATCGCGCCCACGTGCTGGAAGGCCTGGCGGTGGCGCTGGCCAACATCGATGAGGTCATCCAGCTCATCAAGTCCTCCGCCAGCCGCGCCGAAGCGAAGGATGGCCTGCTGAGCCGTTCCTGGGCGCCGGGCGTGGTGATCGACATGCTGGAACGGGCCGGTGCCAACGCTTCACGGCCCGCCGAGCTGGGCGCCGAATTCGGTATGCGGGACGACGGATACCGCCTGTCCGATATACAGGCCCAGGCCATCCTCGACCTGCGCCTGCACCAGCTCACCGGGCTGGAACAGGACAAGATCGTCGGCGAGTACAAGACCCTGCTGGAACAGATCGGCGAGCTGCTCGGGATCCTCAACGATCCCGACCGGCTCATGGAGGTGATCCGCGAGGAGTTGGAGGCAATCCGCGAGCAGTACGGCGACGCGCGCCGCACCGAGATCCTCGAGGCCCAGGAGGATTTCACCCTGGAAGACCTGATCGCCGAGGAGGACGTGGTGGTGACCCTGTCCCACGCCGGCTATGCCAAGTCGCAGCCGGTGTCCGCCTACAGCGCCCAGCGCCGTGGCGGTCGCGGCCGCAGTGCCACCAAGGTCCGGGAAGAGGATTTCGTCGACAAGCTGTTCATCGCCAGCACCCACGACACCATCCTGTGCTTTACCAGCCGTGGCAAGGCCTACTGGCTCAAGGTGTACCAGTTGCCCCAGGCCAGCCGCGCCTCGCGCGGCAAGCCCATCATCAACCTTCTGCCGCTGGAAGAGGATGAGCGCATCAATGCCGTGTTGCCGGTGAAGGCCTTCACCGAGGACCATTTCGTGTTCATGGCCACGGCCAGCGGTACCATCAAGAAGACGCCACTGGCCGACTTCTCGCGGCCGCGCAGCAACGGCATCATCGCCGTGGACCTGCGCGACGGCGACTACCTGGTGGACGTGGCCATCACCGACGGCACCCGGGATGTCATGCTGTTCAGCGATGCCGGCAAGGCCATCCGTTTCAATGAAACCGACCTGCGCCCGATGGGCCGTACCGCCTGCGGCGTGCGCGGTATCCGCTTGCAGCCGGGCCAGCGCGTCATTTCCCTGATCATCGTCGACGAGGGTGATGTGCTCATGGCCACCGGAAACGGGTATGGCAAGCGCACGGCGGTGAGCGAATACCCGGTCCATGGCCGTGGCGGCCAGGGGGTGATTTCCATCCAGGGTTCCGAGCGCAACGGTGACGTGGTGGGTGCCGTGCTGGTGTGTGAGGATGACGAGATCATGCTCATCACCAACGCCGGCACCCTGGTGCGTACCCGCGTCAACGAGATCTCGCGCCTGAGCCGCAACACCCAGGGCGTGCGCCTGATCAACGTGGGCGAGGACGAGAGCCTGGTGGGCGTCGAACGCATCCTCGAGGTGGAGGATGTGGAGGGTGAGGTGGAGCCCGAGGCCTGAGCAGGAAGGCGCTTCGGTCAGAGTCCGTCATTACGAACGCGAAATATTAATTTCCCGGCCTCGAGCCGGTGTGAGGAGCGGTAACAGTATGTCCAGAATTTACAACTTCAGCGCAGGCCCGGCGGTATTGCCACGGGAAGTTCTGCTGCAGGCTCAGGAAGAACTGGTGGACTGGCACGGCTGCGGCATGTCGGTGATGGAAATGAGCCACCGTGGCAAGGAGTTCATGTCCATCGCCGCCCAGGCGGAGGCCGACCTGCGCGAATTGATGAAGATTCCCGCCAACTACAAGGTGCTGTTCCTGCAGGGTGGCGCCAGCAGCCAGTTCGCCATGGTGCCCATGAACCTGCTGCGTGGTAAAAATACCGCCGATTACATTCTGACCGGTGCCTGGGGCAAGAAGGCCATCGCCGAGGCGAAGCGTTATTGCACGGTCAACGAAGTCGCCAGTTCCAAGGACGATGGTTTCAACAGCGTGCCGCCGCGTGATACCTGGCGGCTCGATGCCAATGCTGCCTATGTGCACTACACCCCCAATGAAACCATTGGCGGTGTGGAATTCACCGATGTCCCCGACGTGGGCGACGTGCCGCTGGTGGCGGATTATTCCTCCACCATCCTGTCGCGCCCCGTGGACGTGAGCCGTTTCGGCGTCATCTACGCCGGCGCCCAGAAGAACATCGGCCCGGCCGGCCTGACGGTGGTGATCGTGCGCGAGGACCTCATGGGCCAGACCCTCCCGGATACACCGGTGATGTTCGACTACAAGACCCACGCCGACAACGATTCCATGTACAACACCCCGCCCACCTATGGCTGGTACCTGGCCGGGCTGGTGTTCCAGTGGCTGAAGCGCAACGGCGGCCTGGAGGCCATGGCGGAGATCAACCAGCGCAAGGCCGGAAAACTCTATGCCGCCATCGACGGTTCCGCTTTCTATGCCAACCCGGTGGCCGTGGCCAACCGCTCCTGGATGAACGTGCCCTTCACCCTGGCCAACCCCGAACTCGACAGCGTCTTCCTGGAAGAAGCCAAGGCCGCCGGCATGGTGGCCCTCAAGGGGCATCGTTCCGTGGGCGGCATGCGCGCCAGCATCTACAACGCCATGCCCGAGGAGGGCGTCGACGCGCTGGTGGACTTCATGGCCGATTTTGAACGGCGCAAGGGTTAGCTTCGGAGCCACAAAACGCAGAGAACGCAGAGATACGGAGATCACAGAGAAATCGTATGTTTCGATCCTGGCTCCGCAACCTTTCTGCCAACCTGGATGATTGGTTTGTTTACAATTGATTGACTCCGTGTTCTCCGCGTCTCTGCGTTCTCCGTGTTCCGCGGCGCCGACGTCAAAAAATGGATAGTGCATATGTATAAAATTCTCACCCTGAACAACATCTCTGTCTCCGGTCTGGAACGTCTGCCGCGTGACCGCTACGAGATCGCTTCGGAGATCACCCATCCCGATGCCATCCTGGTGCGTTCCCAGAAGATGCACGACATGGAGATCCCGGACACGGTGAAGGCCATCGGCCGCGCCGGCGCCGGCGTCAACAACATTCCCGTGGAGCGCATGACCCAGACGGGGATCCCGGTATTCAATGCCCCGGGCGCCAACGCCAATGCCGTGAAGGAGCTGGTCATCGCCGGTATGCTGCTGGGGGCTCGTAATATCGCCCAGGCCTGGGATTTCGCCCGCCAGCAGGAAGGCAGTGACGCCGAGATCAACAAGGCGGTGGAGGCCGGCAAGAAGAATTTCGTCGGTTTCGAACTGCCGGGTCGTACCCTGGGCGTGATCGGCCTGGGCGCCATCGGCGTGCAGGTGGCCAATTCCGCCCTGGCCCTGGGCATGAACGTCGTCGGCTACGATCCGGACATCACCGTGCAGCGCGCCTGGCAGATGTCATCGGATGTGCGCAAGGCCGCCAGCATCGATGATTTGCTTTCTCAATCCGACTTCATCACCTTCCATGTGCCGCTGGTCGACGCCACCCGTAATATGATCAATGCCGAGCGCATCCGTATCATGAAGGATCGGGCCGTGTTGTTGAACTTCTCGCGCGACGGCATCCTCGACAACGAGGCCGTCTGTGCCGCCCTGGATAGCGGCAAGCTGTATGCCTACATCTGCGACTTTCCCAGCAACCGCCTCAAGAACCATGCCCGCGTGGTGACTTTGCCACACCTGGGTGCATCAACCGGTGAGGCGGAAGACAATTGCGCCATCATGGTGGCGGAGCAGCTGCGCGATTACCTGGAGAACGGCAATATCCACAACTCGGTGAATTTTCCCGAGGTGCAGATGCCGCGCAACCAGTGCTACCGCCTGTGCGTATCCAATGCCAACGTGCCGAACATGCTGGGCCGTATATCCACCGCCCTGGCCGATGCCGGCCACAACATCATCGACATGATCAACAAATCCCGCGGCGAACTGGCCTACACCCTGGTGGATGTGGAAAGCGAGATCGGCGAGGGTTGCCTGCGGGACATTGCCGCCATCGAAGGTGTGCTGAATGTCCGGCTGTTGGGCAAGGGCTGAGGTTTTCAATGTAGGAGCGGCCTCTGGCCGCGAACAGGTGCGGGCGGCACGCCGGATTCGCGGCCAAGGTCGCTCCTACAGCATCGTTTCTGCAGTGACTGGGTTTGCATTGACATGAGCGAGGAAAAGGCATTGCCGGAACTGCGGGAACGCATCGATGCCATCGATGCGCGGCTGCAGGAACTGCTCAACGAGCGCGCGGCCTGTGCCCGCGCAGTGGCCGAGGTCAAACAGAACAGCGACCCCGATGCGGAATTCTACCGCCCCGAGCGCGAGGCCCAGGTGCTGCGCAAGGTGCGTGAGCGCAACCAGGGCCCGCTGCCGGCGGAAGAGGTGACGCGCCTGTTCCGGGAGATCATGTCCGCCTGCCTGGCCCTGGAAAAGCCCCTGCGCATCGGTTTTCTCGGCCCGGAAGGCACCTTTACCCAGGCGGCGGCCCTCAAGCAGTTCGGTCATTCGGTGCAGACCGTGTCTTTTGCCGCCATCGACGAGGTGTTTCGCGAAGTGGAGGCGGGTGGTGTCGATTGCGGCGTGGTGCCAGTGGAGAATTCCACCGAGGGTGTGGTCAATCACACCCTCGACATGTTCCTGCGGTCACCACTGAAGATCTGCGGCGACGTGGAGCTGCGCATACATCATCATCTGCTCAGTACCCTGATGGATCTGGCGAAGGTGGAGCGTGTGTATTCCCACCAGCAATCCCTGGCCCAGTGCCGGGAATGGCTCAACGCCCGACTGCCCGAGGCCGAGCGCATCGCCGTGAGCAGTAATGCCGAGGCGGCCCGCCGCGCCAGCCAGGAGTCCGCCTGTGCCGCCATTGCCGGGGAGACCGCTGGCGAGATCTATGGATTGAAGGCACTGGTTCGCAACATCGAGGACGACCCCGCCAACACCACTCGCTTCCTGGTCATCGGCAAGCAGCGGGTGCCGCCCAGCGGCCGGGACAAGACCTCCATCCTGGTGTCCGCGCGCAACCAGCCCGGCGCCCTGTATCGACTGCTAGAACCCATTGCCCGCCATGGCCTCAGCATGACCCGCATCGAATCCCGGCCTTCGCGCCTGAGCACCTGGGATTACGTGTTCTTCATGGATCTGGAAGGCCATTGCGACGACCCAACGCTGGCGCGTGCCCTGGAGGAACTCCAGGCGGAAGCGGCCATGTTCAAATGGCTGGGGTCCTATCCCCAGGCGGTGCTATAGATTCAACCCTTCGCCCGGGGTCCGGGCTCCTACGGGTGGTCAGGGCTTGCCTTGTAGGAGCGGGCTCTGCCCGCGAACATTCGCGGCCAAAGGCCGCTCCTACAGGCTGTGTTTACGATGCAAGGTTTACGTTGACGGCAACATCGGTTATGACAAGCGAACAACCCTCTTTCCTGGCCCTTGCCACCCCCGGCGTGCGCGGCCTGCAACCCTACCAGCCCGGCAAGCCGCTGAGCGAGCTGGAGCGGGAGTACGGTGTGCGTGACGCCGTGAAGCTGGCCTCCAACGAGAACCCGCTCGGTCCCAGTCCGAAGGCGCTGGCGGCGGCGCGCGCGGCCCTGGCAGACATGGCGCGCTACCCGGATGGCAACGGTTTCGAACTCAAGCAGGCCCTGGCGCGGCGCCACGGGCTATCCGCCACCGCCATCACCCTGGGCAATGGCTCCAACGATGTGCTCGAACTCATCGCACGCGCTTTCCTGGGCCCGGCCCTGGCGGCGGTGTATTCCGAGCATGCCTTCGCCGTCTATCCCATCGTCACCCAGGCCATCGGCGCCCAGCACCGGGTGGCACCGGCACGGGATTTCGGTCATGACCTGGAAGCCATGGCGGCAATGGTGGACGAACGGGCGCGGGTGCTGTTTATCGCCAATCCTAACAATCCCACGGGCACCTGGCTGCCGGCGAGTCAGCTGGAGGTCTTTCTTGCCACGCTGCCCGAACGTCTCATCGTGGTACTGGACGAGGCCTACAGCGAATACGTGGGGGAAGCGGATTACCCGGACAGCACGGCCTGGATCGAGCGGTTTCCCAACCTGGTGGTCACCCGCACCTTCTCCAAGGCCTTCGGCCTGGCGGGCCTGCGCATCGGGTACGCGGTAAGTCATCCCCAGGTGGCCGATGTGCTCAACCGGGTGCGCCAGCCATTCAATGTCAACCTGGCGGCCCAGGCGGCGGCGTTGGCCGCACTGGACGACCGCGACTATCTTGACATGAGTGTGCGGGTGAATCGGGAAGGCATGGCACAGATGACGGCTGGACTCCGGCAACTGGGTATCGCGTACATCCCCTCGGTGGGTAATTTCCTGGCCGCCGACATGGGGCGCCTGGCTGCGCCGGTCTACGAGGGTCTGTTGCGTGAGGGTGTGATCGTGCGCCCGGTGGCCAACTATGGCATGCCCAACCACCTGCGCATCACCATCGGGTCGGAAGGGGAAAACGCCCGCTGTCTGGCGGCCCTGGCGAAGGTGCTGGGATGATCCGGCGCCTGTGCATCATCGGCGTCGGTTTGATCGGCGGATCGCTGGCGCGTGCCCTGCGGCGTCGCGCCGATTGTCCCGAGATCGTCGGCGCCAGCCGCAACGGGGCGCACCTGCAAAAGGCCCTGGAACTCGGTGTCATCGATCGTTTTGAAACCGATCTCGGCAAGGCCGTTGCCGGTGCCGACCTGGTTGTGGTGTGTGTGCCGTTGGGCGCCATGGAGAAGGTCTTTGCGCAGATCAAGGACCACCTGGCGCCCGACGCCGTGCTCACGGATGCGGGCAGCGCCAAGGCCTGCGTGGTGGAGGCGGCGCGCCGGGCCTTCGGTGCCGTGCCGTCCTGCCTGGTGCCGGGACATCCCATCGCCGGCACCGAGCAGAGCGGGGTGGAGGCCTCCTTCGCCGAGCTCTATGAAGGCCGCCGGGTCATCCTTACGCCGTTGGTAGAAACAGATACCATGGCCACGGCTCGCGTGCGGGAAGTATGGGAGGCGGCCGGTGCCACGGTCAGCGAGATGAGCGTCGAACACCACGACACCGTCCTGGCCGCCACCAGCCACCTGCCCCATGTGCTGGCCTTCACCCTGGTGGACAGCCTGGCGCGCCTGGGGGATCACGACGAGATCTTCGCCTACGCCGCCGGTGGATTTCGCGACTTCACCCGCATTGCCTCCAGCGACCCGGTGATGTGGCGGGATATCTGCCTGGCCAATGGCGAGGCGATCGTTGCCATGCTGGATCGCTTCGCTACCGACCTCGAAAGCATGAAGACCGCCATCCGCGCCGGTGATGGCGAAACCCTGCTGGCGCGCTTCCAGGCGGCCAAGCAGGCGCGGGATGGGTTTACGGAATGATAGTTGAACCGCCAAGGCGCCAAGGACACCAGGCAAAACCTTGTAGACCGCCAAGGCGCCAAGACGCCAAGAACACTTCACATCACCGTCATTCCCGCGAAGGCGGGAATCCATGTCTCTGGATTCCCGCCTTCGCGGGAATGACGGATACCACGAAGTTCTCAGGGCATCCTTGGCGTCTTGGCGCCTTGGCGGTTCAACCAACTTTCTTGGCACCTTGGCGGTTCAACACGAATTTATCTATCAGGTTACAGGCATGAGTACTGACAAGAACATCCACTTCACTGTCGCACCGGGCGGCGCCTTGCAGGGCACCATCCGCGTGCCCGGGGACAAATCGATTTCCCATCGTTCCATCATGCTGGGCTCGCTGGCGGAAGGGGATACCCGCATCAGCGGTTTCCTGGAAGGCGAGGACAGTCTCGCCACCCTGGCGGCCTTCCGTGCCATGGGGGTGCGCATCGAGGGGCCCTACGATGGCGAGGTGACCGTACATGGCGTGGGCCTGCACGGCCTGCAGGCGCCGCGCGAGCCACTGTACCTGGGCAATTCCGGTACCTCCATGCGCCTGCTGGCGGGCCTGCTGGCGGGGCAGGCCTTCGATGTGGAACTTACGGGCGACGGCTCCCTGTCCGGGCGGCCCATGCGTCGGGTCATCGAGCCGCTGACCCGCATGGGTGCCCTGATCGAGGCCACGCCCGCGGGCACGGCACCCTTGAAGATCCGCGGCGGCCAGTCACTCCAGGGCATCGACTACGCGCTGCCGGTAGCCAGTGCCCAGGTGAAATCCTGCCTGCTGTTGGCGGGCCTGTATGCCAGCGGGCGCACCTGCGTGACCGAGCCGGCGCCGACCCGCGATCACACCGAACGCATGCTGGCCGGTATGGGCTATGCCGTCGAGCGCCAGGGTGCCAGGGCCTGCGTGCAATCCGGCGGTCACCTGCAGGCCACCAGTATCGACGTGCCGTCGGACATCTCCTCGGCGGCCTTCTTCCTGGTGGGCGCGAGCATCGCGGAAGGTTCCGACCTGACCCTCGAACACGTTGGCATGAACCCGACCCGCACCGGCATCCTCGACATCCTGCGCCAGATGGGTGCGAACATCGAGGTGCTGGAAGCACGCGAGGTGGGTGGAGAACCGGTCGCCGACCTGCGCGTGCGCAGCGCGCCACTCCAGGGTATCGCCATCCCCGAGGCGCTGGTGCCACTGGCCATCGACGAATTCCCCGTGCTGTTCGTGGCGGCGGCCTGCGCCACGGGCGAGACGGTACTGACCGGCGCCGAGGAATTGCGGGTGAAGGAGAGCGACCGTATCCAGGTCATGGCCGATGGCCTGCGGACGCTGGGTATCGATGCGCGGCCGACACCCGATGGCATGGTGATCCAGGGCGGCGCCATCGGTTCCGGCCAGGTCAACAGCCACGGCGATCATCGCATCGCCATGTCCTTCGCGATGGCGGCGCTACGCGCCAGTGGCGAGATCCGCATCGACGATTGCGCCAATGTGAACACCTCCTTCCCGGGTTTCGTCAACCTGGCACGCGGCACCGGCCTGGATGTGCGGTCCGATGGCTGATCCGGTTCCGGTCATCACCGTCGACGGTCCCTCCGGCTCCGGCAAGGGCACCATCAGCCAGTTGCTGGCGCGGGAGCTGGGCTATCACTTCCTCGACAGCGGTGCCCTGTACCGGCTGCTGGCCCTGGCGGCCCTGGGGCGCGGGCTGGCCCTGGAGGACGAGGCCGCCGTGGCGGCCCTGGCCCGGGGGCTGGAGGTGGACTTCCCGCCCGACGGCCGGATTTTGCTCGACGGGGCCCTGGTGGGGGAGGAACTGCGCACCGAGACCACGGGCAACGCCGCCTCCCGGGTGGCGGCCCTGCCGACGGTACGGGCCGCCCTCCTGGAGCGCCAGCGGGCCTTCGTCCGGGCGCCGGGCCTGGTGGCCGACGGGCGCGACATGGGTACGGTGGTGTTCCCCGCCGCGCCCGCCAAGGTCTTTCTCACCGCCAGTGCCGAGGCACGCGCGGAGCGCCGCTATAAGCAATTGAAAGAAAAAGGTTTCGATCCGGATCTGGCGGAGTTGGTGGAGGAGATCCGCAGCCGCGACGCGCGCGACGCCAACCGTGCCGTGGCCCCCCTGCGCCCGGCCGCCGACGCCCTCATGCTGGATAGCACCGGCCTGTCCATCGAGGCCGTGCTGGCGCGTGCCCTGGGCTTTGTCCGCGAGCGCATAAGTGCTTGAAAGGAAAAGTGTCGGGGAGTATAGTTCCACCCCTTGATTCGTGGTCCGGCGAAGCCGGGCCGTTCATTAACCCCAACCCCCCGCGGGGCCACCGTAATCGATGAGCGGGCACCTTGCGGATATTGAACCGTGTACCGGTTCCAGGATCGAGTTCCCCATGAGTGAAAGTTTCGCTGAATTATTTGAAGAAAGCCTTAGCACCAAGGAAATGCGCCCCGGTTCCATCGTTACCGGAACCGTCGTGGCGATCCAGTCCGATGTCGTGGTGGTTCACGCCGGACTGAAGTCGGAAGGCATCATCCCCATTGAACAGTTCTACAACGCCCAGGGCGAACTCGAAGTCGCCGTGGGTGATGCCGTCGAAGTGTCCCTGGACGCGGTGGAAGATGGCTTTGGTGCCACCCGCCTGTCCCGCGAGAAGGCCAAGCGCGCGCAGGTGTGGAAGCGTCTCGAACGCTGCTTCGAAGACGGTGAGATCGTCAAGGGCGTCATCAGCGGCAAGGTCAAGGGCGGTTTCACCGTCGACATCGAAGACATCCGCGCCTTCCTGCCCGGCTCGCTGGTGGACGTGCGCCCGGTGCGCGACACCACCTACCTGGAAGGCAAGGAGCTGGAATTCAAGGTCATCAAGCTCGACCAGAAGCGCAATAACGTGGTCGTATCCCGCCGTGCCGTGGTGGAATCCGAATACAGCGCCGAGCGCGAGGAACTGCTCAAGAACCTGCAGGAAGGCATGGTCATCAAGGGCATCGTCAAGAACCTCACCGACTACGGTGTGTTCGTGGACCTGGGTGGCATCGACGGCCTGCTGCACATCACCGACATGGCCTGGAAGCGCGTCAAGCATCCTTCCGAGATCGTCGAAGTGGGCCAGGAAATCGAAGTCAAGGTGCTCAAGTTCGACCGTGAGCGCAATCGCGTCTCCCTGGGCCTGAAGCAGCTGGGTCAGGATCCCTGGGCGGATCTGGCGCGTCGCTATCCGGAAGGCACCCGCCTGTTCGGCAAGATCACCAACATCGCCGACTACGGCTGCTTCGCCGAAATCGAAGAGGGCGTGGAAGGCCTGGTGCACGTGTCCGAGATGGACTGGACCAACAAGAACGTCAACCCGGCCAAGATGGTACACATCGGTCAGGAAGTCGAAGTCATGGTGCTCGACATCGACGAAGAGCGCCGCCGTATCTCCCTGGGCATGAAGCAGTGCTATGCCAATCCCTGGGAAGAGTTCGCCGCCACCCACAACAAGGGCGACCGCGTTTCCGGCGCCATCAAGTCCATCACCGACTTCGGCATCTTCATCGGCCTGGATGGTGGTATCGACGGCCTGGTGCACCTGTCCGACATCTCCTGGAACGTTCCGGGCGAAGAAGCGGTGCGCAACTTCAAGAAGGGCGACGACCTGGAAGCCGTGGTATTGGCGGTCGACCCCGAGCGCGAACGCATCTCCCTGGGCCTCAAGCAGCTCGACAAGGACCCCTTCTCCAACTTCGCCGGTGAGCACGCCAAGGGCAGCATCATCAAGGGCGTGGTTAAGGAAGTGGACGCCAAGGCCGCTATCATTGACCTGGGCGATGGCATCGAGGGCATCCTGCGTGCCTCCGAGCTGACCCGCGACCGGGTGGAGGATGCCCGTACCCTGTTGTCCGTGGGCCAGGAAGTCGAGGCCAAGTTCATGGGTGTGGATCGCAAGACCCGTGCCATCAGCCTGTCCATCAAGGCCAAGGATAACGAGGAAGAAGCCGCGGTAGTGAAGGAGTATTCCTCCGGCTCCCAGGCAGCGACCACCAACCTGGGTGATGTGTTGAAACAACAAATGGGAAACAACGGCGACTAGGCGTTCCGACCCAAGCCGGGCCCCCGGGCCTGGTGCGGGAGCGGAGCGGTGAAACCGCCCGGATGTCGGGAAGCAAACCATGACCAAATCCGAGTTGATCGAAATTCTGGCCACCAAGAACAGTCATCTCAACCATAAGGACGTGGAGCTGGCCGTAAAAAGCCTGCTGGAGCAGATGAGCCAGTCCCTCGCCACGGGGGAACGGATCGAGATCCGCGGTTTCGGCAGTTTTTCACTGCACTACCGTCCGCCGCGCATGGGCCGTAATCCCAAGACCGGCGACGCGGTGGCACTGGCGGCCAAGCACGTGCCCCATTTCAAACCGGGCAAGGAACTGCGGGAACGGGTGAACGAGAGCCGTGCCCGGGTGCCGGATATCATCCCCGCCAACTGACGCTTTTTGCTATTATCGATGAGGCCGCCCCGGTGTGTACCGGTGCGGCCTTTGTTTTGTCGGGCGGCGTCCTATAATGGACCCCTGCCGGATTGGATGAGGTGAGCGTATGGTCCGTTTGCTCGGATTTGTCGTGCTCTTTGCGCTGGTGCTGCTGGGACTGTCCTTCGCGGTCCTCAACGCCGGGACCGTGGAGATCCATTATTACCTGGGTACCCTCGAGGTGCCCTTGTCCCTGGCGCTGGTGTCCATGCTGGCCGTGGGTGTGGTGCTGGGCCTGGTGGCGGGCCTGGGTGTGGTGATGGTGCAGAGGCGGCGGATTCACCAGCTGGAAAAGAAAGCGGCGACCACCGCCACAGAAATCGACAACCTGCGCGCCATCCCCATCAAGGACGTACGCTAGACCATGCAGGAGCTGCTCTGGTTGCTGTTGCCCGTGGCCGCCTTTTCCGGATGGTGGGTGGCCCGCCGCAGTGAACGGCGCCGGCGCGATTGCCTGCATCCGGAACTGAGCTCCGGGTATTTCCAGGGTTTGAACTACCTCCTCAACGAGCAGCCGGACAAGGCCATCGAGGTCTTCATCCGCATGCTGGAGGTGAACAGCGAGACGGTGGAGACCCACCTGGCCCTGGGCAACCTGTTCCGCCGGCGCGGCGAGGTGGACCGTGCCATTCACATACACCAGAACCTCATCGCCCGTCCCACCCTCAGCGCCCGCCAGCGTTCCCATGCCCTGCTGGAGCTGGGGCAGGATTACATGCGTGCCGGCCTGCTGGACCGGGCCGAGAACCTGTTCGGGGAATTGGTGGAGGACCCGGACCACAGCCACGCGGCCCTGCAGCAACTGTTGGTGATCTACCAGCAGGAAAAGGACTGGGACAAGGCCATCCAGACCGCCAGGCGGCTGGCGTCGACCAATGGCCGCGACCTGAACCCCATGATCGCCCAGTTCTACTGTGAGCGGGCGGAGGAGGCCATGGGGCAAGGTGACGAGGCCGAGGCCCGCCAGATGCTGAAGCGGGCCCTGGCCCAGGATCGCGACTGCGTGCGCGCCAGCCTCCTGCAGGGCGACCTGGCGCGCGAGGCGGGGGATTGCAAGGCCGCCATTCGTGCCTACCGCCGGGTGGAAAACCAGGATATCGATTTCCTGCCCGAGGTGATCCGTCCCCTGGGCGAGTGCTACCAGAGCCTGGGCAAGACCGATGATCTGCAGCAGTGGCTGGAAACAGTACTGCACCAGTACGGTGGCGTATCACCGGTGCTGGCCCTGGCGGACCTGATCGTCAAGACCCGCGGCGAGGCCGCGGGGATCGAGTTCATCACGGAACAGCAGCGGCGGCGCCCCTCGCTGCGTGGCCTGTCACGCCTGATCAGCATGAACCTGTCCGGCGTCGAGGAAGGCCCCGCGCGGGACAACCTGCTCATCCTCAAGGGGCTGACGGACCGCCTGCTGACGGACAAGCCCGTGTATCGCTGCCATGCCTGCGGCTTCAACGGCAAGACCCTGCACTGGCAGTGTCCCGGTTGCAAGGAATGGAATACCGTCAAACCCATCTACGGTGTGGAAGGGGAGTGATGCCCGCCTGCCCTCATGGGCGAGCGGCGGTTTTACAGGTCGGGTTGTGAGCCCGACAATGAGATCGACCGGAGAACTTACATGACCACCGCCCCCGCCCCCCACGTCATCGTCGCCCTGGACTACCCGAGCGCCGACGCCGCACGCGCCTTCGTCGCCAGGGTCGATCCGCAACTGTGTCGCCTGAAGGTGGGCAAGGAACTCTTCACCCGCAGCGGTCCCGCCCTGGTGGAGGAACTGGTCGGCCAGGGCTTCGATGTCTTCCTCGACCTGAAATTCCACGATATCCCCAACACGGTGGGCCAGGCCTGCGCGGCGGCGGCGGATCTCGGGGTGTGGATGATGAATGTCCATGCCAGCGGTGGCCGGCGCATGATGGTCGCCGCCCGCGAGGCCCTGGAGCAGCGCGGTGGCACCCGGCCCCTGCTCATCGGCGTGACGGTGCTGACCAGCATGGGAGCGGAGGACCTGGCCGAGGTGGGTGTGCCGGTGGCCCCGGCCGACCAGGTCATGCGCCTGGCCGACCTGGCCCGCGCCGCGGGCCTGGACGGGGTGGTCTGCTCGCCCAAGGAAAGCGCCCTGTTGCGCCACCGCCTGGGCGAGGACTTCCTGCTGGTCACCCCCGGGGTGCGCCCGGCCGGCAGTGACATCGGCGACCAGAAGCGGGTGCTGACCCCGGCGGAAGCGATCCGCCAGGGTTCCGATTACCTGGTCATCGGCCGCCCGGTCACCCAGGCCGGGGATCCGGTCGCGGTGCTGCGGTCCATCCACGCGGAGATCACCGCCTAGCAGCCCGGTTCCCCGGGCGAACCCACCCCCGGGGCGCCGCACCGGTGTACTTGTCCCCATGTAGGAGCGGCCTCTGGCCGCGAACCCTTTTGTCACGGCACCGGCATTCGCGGCCAGAGGCCGCTCCTACGGGTTCCGGGATGCCACCATTTTGGGAATTTCTTTGCCACCCGCCTACCTTGCTGCTATGGTATTTCCGTCAGCCACACGGCTGGCGGCGGGACCCGGATGTCCCCGCCTGATCCCATCACAAGGAGGTTGTCATGAAGACACTCATTCGCGCCCTTGCGGGTGCCATCCTGTTGTCCCTTTCCTTCGCGGCTTCGGCCAATCCCGTCGATCTCAATTCCGCTGACGCGGATACCCTCGCCAGTAGCATGGTGGGGATCGGCCCGCAAAAGGCTATCGAGATCGTGCGCTACCGCGACCAGAACGGGCCCTTCGCCAGCCTGGAGGACCTCGCCTTGGTGAAGGGCATCGGCCCCCGCACCATCGAGCAGAACCGGGAGCGGGTGACGGTGGTGCAGCCTACGGCCCGGCAGTAGGGAGAAACGAGGCGCGGGCAGCACGGGCTGTCCGCGCTTCAACGATAGAAAAAA
>SWBZ01000053.1_pt1 | contig 20361 bp, 19 predicted proteins | sample 4693031 | NCBI WGS metagenome assembly SWBZ01 (sample SAMN10267274, study PRJNA491770) | bioreactor metagenome | isolation source: DHS bioreactor inoculated with | place: Japan: off Shimokita Peninsula
AATCGAGGCCCCAGCCTCAAGAGGACCGAAGGCTCATATCGTCTAGGACCGCTCGGATCCGTCGACACCGGGAGATGCGTCGCCGTCGGTCTCGTCGGCTTCGGGCGATCGCTCCGCGTCAGCTTCTGCCTTCTCCTCGGCATCCAGTTCTTCGCGGATGTCGGCACGCACTCGGCCACGACGGATGCGGCGCATCATGTCGGTGATGAGCAGGATGACCACGACCGCCAGCAGTGCGATGACCAGAAAGCCCCACGGCCCCGGAGTGACGAGGTCGGGATTGACCGTCTCCGACGGGCTTGGAACCGGGGTCGAGGTCCCCAACAGAATGCGCATCATGTCTCGTTTCGACTGGCCAGCGTCTAGCCTGGAGTTCCAGCCTAACGACTCACGAGACACCCCCGATGACTACCGCACCCCCCGCCGCTGACGACGCGATCCGCGCGAGACTCGACGATCGCTACGGACGACGACGCGGGGGCCCCTCGCGCTGGGTGATCGTCCTCGGTCTCGCGATCGTGGTTGCAGTCATCGGCTGGTTCGGCTGGATGACGGTGGCAACCTCGCTCGAGAGCGTGGATGCCGACACCACCGGGTTCGCTGTGGTCGATGACGGCACCGTAAGCCTGAGCTTCCAGATCACCGCGCCGCTTGAACGCGAAGTCGCGTGCATCCTCGAGGCGCAGGACGAAGAGCATGGAATCGTCGGCTGGCGGGTGCTCGTGATCCCGCCCTCGAGCGAGCACACCCGCGCGTTCGTCGAGACGATCCCGACGACGGCGGCAGCGACGACGGGTTTGATCAACTCGTGCTGGGTGACGTAATCTAGCCAGACCGTAATCAACGACGCCCTGGCGATGCCGGGGCGTCTTGCCATATCGGCGCCGACGAAAGGAGACGCTCGTGTCCAGCGATGCCCCGGTGACCTTCCTGACCCAGGAGGCCTTCGACCGCCTCAACGCGGAGCTCGAGCACCTGTCAACCGTCGGCCGTGAAGAGATCGCCAAGCGCATCGAAGCTGCGCGTGAAGAAGGCGACCTCAAGGAGAACGGCGGCTACCACGCCGCCAAGGACGAGCAGGGCAAGCAGGAGGCTCGCATCCGCACGCTCCAGGCTCTGCTCAAGAATGCCACCGTGGGGGTCGCACCCGAGAGCACGGGCGTCGTGGAGTCCGGCACCGTTGTCACCGCTGTCATCGCCGGTGGAGAAGAGGTTTTCCTCCTCGGTAACCGCGAGATCGGTGCCGGGTCAGAACTCGATGTCTACAGCGAGGCCTCACCGCTCGGCTCTGCCATCCTGGGCCTGAAGGAAGGCGACAAGACCTCCTACACTGCGCCCAACGGACGCGAGATCACCGTGGAAATCGTCAAGGTCGAGACCTACGACGGCCAGTAGGTCGGGGTCACTCGGAGGCGACGTGCACGACGAATCCGGCGTTCTCGAGCGTCGCGATCACGTGAGCCTTGTGCTCTTCGCCTCGGGTCTCGACGCTGAGCTGCAGAATCACCTCACTGATCTGTAGACCTTGCCCATGGCGGGTGTGCAGGACTTCGATGACGTTGGCGCCGGCGAGCGCCAGCAGCTCTGAGACTCGAGCCAGCTGCCCGGGGCGGTCAGGCAGTGGGATGCGCATTGTCATATAGCGACCGGATGCCGACAGTCCGTGAGCGACGACACGCTGCAGCAGCAGGGGATCGATGTTGCCGCCCGACAGCACGCATGCCGTCGGTCCCTGGGCTGCGACCTTACCCGCGAGGATGGCGGCGACACCGACAGCACCCGCGGGCTCCACGACCTGCTTCGCGCGTTCGAGCAACACGAGGAGGGCCCGCGCGATGTCGTCCTCCGACACCGTGACAACCTCGTCCACCAACTGGCTGATGATCTCGAAGGGCAGATCTCCCGGCCGCGCGACAGCGATGCCGTCGGCGATCGTGGCTCGGGTGGCAACCTCCATCGGGCGACCCGCCGCAAGCGAGACCGGATAGGCCGCAGAGTTCTCGGCCTGGACACCAATGACGCGCACGGTGCGGCCGACCGCCGCAGCGCGGGCCTTCACCGCAGCGGCAACACCCGACATCAGTCCCCCGCCGCCGATCCCGATGATGACGGTGTCGAGGTCGGGCATGTCATCCATCAGCTCGAGACCGAGGGTGCCCTGGCCGGTGATGATGTCGGGGTGATCAAAGGGGTGGATCAGCACCGCGCCCGTACGTTCAGCGAACTCGGCGGCGAGGCGAAGTGGTGTCTCGACGGTCGCTCCCTCGAGGACGACGTCAGCCCCGTAACCGCGGGTCGCCAGGAGCTTCGGGACCGGCACACCGAGGGGCATGAAGATCGTCGCGGAGATGCCGAGCTCGTGAGCCGCCAGCGCGACGCCCTGTGCGTGATTGCCCGCAGAAGCGGCGACGACTCCACGCGCACGCTCCGACTCCGTGAGGCGGGAGAGCCGGTTGGCCGCGCCGCGAATCTTGAACGAGCCGGTCCGCTGCAGGTTCTCGAGTTTGAGAGCGACGGGAACACCGAGCAGGTCGGTCAGATGCAGGGACTCGTCCATCGGGGTGCGGCGGATGACTCCCGACAGAGTCGCTGCAGCATCCTCGATGTCGGCGAGGGTGGGGATACTCACTTGCCGATTCTCCTCGGACGCGGAACTGTCGACCAAATCAGGTCTGGGGCCTCGGGTTTCGCGCCCGTCTCCCACGCCCTATCACCGAGGTAGACCGCCACCACGTTGACGAACGCCGCAAGCGGCACGGCGAAGAGGGCTCCGGGGATGCCGGCGATGAGCGCCCCACCGGCGACCACGAGCACCACCGCGAGGGGGTGCACCTTGACCGCTGATCCCATGAGGAGCGGCTGGAGGACGTGGCCCTCGAGCTGCTGGACGCCGAGCACGACCACCAGCATCCACAGCGCGATCAATGGCCCGTTGTAGACGAGGGCCAGGAAGACGGCGAGCGCGCCGGTGACGACGGCACCGACGATGGGGATGAAGGAACCGAGGAAGACGAGCACCGCGATGGGAATCGCAAGCGGAACCCCGAGCAGGAAGGCCCCAAGGCCGATGCCGACTGCGTCGATCGTTGCCACGAGCAACTGCGTGCGAGCGTAGTTTGCGACAGTGACCCAGCCTGCGCGGCCGGCCCCGTCGACGGCGGGTCGCGCTGCCCGGGGGAACAGACGCGTCGTCCAGCGCCAGATACCCGCCCCGTCGGCGAGCAGCGTGAGCAGGATGAAGACCGTGAGCAGCGCGCCGGTTGCGACATGCCCGACGGTGGTGCCGATCGCCAGCGCACCCGACCACAGCAGTTCGGCCTGCTGTTGGATGAAGGTCCATGCTTGCGCGAGCAGGTCGTCGATCTGGTCGGCAGTGAGGTGAAGGGGACCGTCGATCAGATATTGACGGAACTGCTGGATCGCCTCGATGGTGCGGGACTGGACCGACGACCACTGCTGTGTGATCTGCCAGATGGCAAGCCACAGCAAGCCGGTGACGATCGCTGCAGTGCCGAGGACCGCGATGACGATCGCGAGCCACCTCGGGAAACGCAGGCGAAGCATCCCGGTAAACGCCGGCCATACCAGTGCCGTGAGCAGAATCGCGATCAGCAGCGGGATGACCAGCAGCTTGAGCTGTATCACGAGCCAGATTCCGACCCCGACCGCTGCCGCGATCACCAGGAACCGCCACGCGTACGCGGCGGCCAGATGCAGCCCGGGCGGAATGCCGCGCGTCGCCTGAACCGACACGATCCGTCGCCTGTCCCGGATCGCGTCGAAGAACGACCCCGTGGGCTTGTCGTCGGACGTGCTCATCCGTTCAGTCTAGAACTGGCACATGCCGCCAGCCGGATGCGCTGGCGCTAGCGTGGTGGTGTGAAACGTGGCCCCCTTATCGCTGTTGTCGCAGCGGGAGCGGCGCTTCTCGTGCTCGCCGGGGTGGTGCTGTGGCTGGTGTTGCGCCCCTCCGGACCGCAGTCAGCAGCGGAGGAATATCTCGCTGCGCTCAGCCGCGGCGATGCCGCATCGGCGCTCGGGCTCGTGGTCACGGACGGGCTCGATGTGTCCTCCGCCGAGGACGCGTTCGCCGGCGTTTCGGGGACGATCTCGGAAGCCAGGGTGACCGCCATGAACGAGGACGGTGACACGGCGACCGCTCAGATCGCGTACACGCTGGATGCGGCATCCGCCTCGGGTGAGATCACGCTCGTCCGCACCGACGCGGGATGGAAGGTGACCCAGAGCGGGCTCGGCACCCTCACGATCTCTTCGGCGCGCGGCGATGCTGCAGCGATCGGCACCGCGATCGTCGAGGTGGGCGCTCCGCTCCTTCTCCTTCCCGGGCTCTACGACGTGCTTCCCGCGCCGGTCGGCATCCTGACGGGGACTGCGACGGCGGGGGTTACCCCTGGCGGAGCTGCAACAGCCGACCTGCAGCCCGAACTGTCGGACACCGCGCTGGAGACCGCATCTGCGCAGGTGCAGGCCTACATCGACGCGTGCACGGCACCGACGGATGCTGTGCCGGAGGGTTGCGGCATCCGCGTCCCCTGGGCCGCAGATCTCGCGACACTGACCTCACTGGCGTTCCGCGTCGAAACGGCGCCGACCCTCGCCTTCGCCGAAGATCTGTCGAGCTTTGCCGCTACCGGCGGGGTCCTCGTTGCGACGGCAACCGGCACGGCTCGCGACGGCTCAGCGGGGACGTTCACCTACCGCACCGACGATTGGTCGCTGCGCGGCGGCATGGACTTCACCGGTAACCAGTTGGTGCTGTCGGTCGACTGAACACCTCCAGCTGGCGAACCGGAAAGGTCAGAACTGGCCGCCCATCGTGTGCAGCCGTTCGATGCGCGCGGGAATCGGGGGGTGCGTGGCGAACAGGCGCGACATGCCCTTGGCGCTGAGCGGATTCGCGAACCACAGGTGGGCCATCGACGTGTTCTCGCGGCGGAGGGGTTGCGCGTGTGTCTCGAGCTTCGCGAGCGCGGAGGCGAGGCCGTCGGGGTCACGGGTCGTGAGCGCGCCGGTGGCGTCGGCAAGGTACTCGCGCTGACGCGAGATCGCCGCCTGCACGGCGCCTGCCAACAGCGGTGCGACGATCGCTGCCACGATCCCGAAGATGAGGAAAAGTAGCTGCGCCTGGCCGTTATTGCCTCCCGAACGGCGCAGACCACCGAAGAACGCCATCCGCATCAGGATGTCTGCCAGCAGCCCCACCGCCACGACGAGGCCGAACACGATGAGCGAGACCCGGATGTCGTAGTTGCGAATGTGGCCGAGCTCATGTGACAGAACGCCCTCGAGCTCGCGGTCGGTCATGATCTCGAACAGGCCCGTCGTCACGGTGATCGCCGCTTCCTCGGGCTTGCGGCCGGTGGCGAAGGCATTCGGCGCGGCATCCTCGACGACATACAGTCGCGGCATCGGAGTGCCGGTTGTGATGCACAGATTCTCGACGAGCCGGTAATAGCGCGGTGCCTCCTCACGAGACACCTGGATGGCCCCGGCCATCGCGAGGGCCTCGCGGTCTGCCGCGAAGTACTGCACGGTGGCGTAGCCGACGGCGAAGATCAGCACGAAAGCGGTGACCCACCAGTTGTTGCCCATGAGCCATCCGGCCAACAGCCCGATTGCCCCCAGGCCCAGGACGAACAAGACGAGGATGAACCAGGTATTGCGCTTATTCCGCGCGACGGCGCTGTACATGCGACCTCAGGGGGTCGATCAGAACTGGATGCGCGGCGGTTCGGAGATCGCTGCCCCGTCCACGACCTCGAAGAACTCGCGCTCGCTGAAGCCGAGATTCTTGGCGAAAAGGTTGTTCGGGAAGACCTTGATCTTCGTGTTCAACTCGCGAACGCCACCGTTGTAGAAGCGGCGGGATGCCTGGATCTTGTCTTCGGTGTCGACCAGAGCCTGCTGCAACTGCAGGAAGTTCGTGCTGGCCTGCAGCTGCGGGTAGGCCTCGGCGACGGCGAACAGCGACTTCAGCGCTTGCTGCACGTGCCCCTCGGCGACTCCCGCCTCCGCCGGGCCGGATGCCGACAGCGTCTCGGCGCGCGCCTGGGTGACGTTCTCGAAAACCGCGCGTTCGTGGGCCGCATAGCCCTTGACGGTTTCGATCAGCCCCGGGATCAGGTCTGCTCGTCGTTTGAGCTGGACGGTGATGTCGCTCCATGCCTCGTCGACGCGCACATTGAGCTGCACGAGCGAGTTGTATGTCGCCCAGAAATAGATACCGACAATGACGATGAGCGCCACGACGATCAGAACCGGGATCAGCCACTCCCACATGGCCCCCATCCTAGGGGACTCGCCTGCTCACTGACTGTGAGTGCGTCGGGTACCGCCGCAGCTGGATCAGGCCCCGAGAACCCGCTCCAGGTAGGTGTTCTGGAATGCCCGGCGCGGGTCGAGCCTGTCGCGCAGCGAGAGGAAGTCGTCGAACCGGGGGTAGCGCTCACGCAGCTGATCGGCATCCAACGTGTGCATCTTTCCCCAGTGGGGTCTTCCGCCGTGCGCGAGCATGATCTGCTCGACGGCGGTGAAGTACTCAGTCGGGTCTTCGCGCCAGTACCTGTGGACGGCGATGTAGCCCGAGCCGCGATCATGCGCTGTCGAGAGCCACCGATCGTCGCCGGCGGCGAATCGGACCTCCACCGGGAAGGAGATCCGCCATCCACGAGCGCGGATGAGCGCACGCATTTCGTCGAACGCGGGGCGCACGGCGGCGGCCGGGAGCGCGTACTCCATCTCGCGGAAACGCACGGTGCGGCTCTGGGTGAAGACGCGGTTGGACCGGTCGGTGTAGTCGCGGTTGCCGGTGAGCTTGACCGCGAGCCGAGAGAACGGGGGCACGACAGCCGGAACGCGGGCACCGACACCGCACACCGCTCGGTAGACACCGTTCGCGAGGAGTGTCTCGTCGACCCACTTCCCCACCGGCGGCAAGGGCTTGCGGACGGCGGATTCGGGCAGACGAGTATTGGATTTGGTCAGCGCGACATCCGTGTGCGGGAACCAGTAGTACTCGAAATGGTCGGTGCTCGCGACCCGGTCATCGAGGGAGTCAAGAACGTCGAGGAGCGGCTCCGGGCGCTCAGTAGCTTCGAGCACGAAAGCTGGAACGCACTGGACGGTGACATCGACCAGGATGCCGAGGGCGCCGAGTCCGAGGGCGACGGCGGGAAGGAGGTCGGCGTTCTCGGTGTCGCTCACGCGCAGGATGTCGCCGGTCCCCGTGACGAGTGTGGCACCGACGATCTGGGTGGAGATCCCGCCGAAGGCAGCACCGGTCCCGTGCGTCCCGGTCGAGATGGCTCCCGCGATCGTCTGCCGGTCGATGTCTCCGAGGTTCTGCATCGCCAGGCCGTAGCGCGCGAGGATCCCCGGGATCTGGTGCAGCCTCGTTCCGGCGCGCAGCGTCACGCGGCGCCGTTCGTGATCGATCGACACGAGCCCGGAGAGGTCGGTGAGATCGAGCAGCACGTCGGGTGCGACGGCGATACCGGTGAAGCTGTGCCCGGCACCCACCGCCTTGATGCGCCGGCCTCGGGCTAGGGCTGCCTGCACCGACCGCTGCACGGCATCCGCGGATGCCGGAAACTCGACGCTCTGCGGCCGCACCCGCGCCGAGCGTCCCCAGTTCTGCCACATGCCGCCGGGTCGTGTCACAGGAACGCCTTCCCTTCGCCGCGATACGTCGGAGCCTCGCCGACAACCCTGTCATCATCCACGAGAAGATAGCGCTCGACTCGTTCGGCGAGCTCCCCACTCTTGGCATGCCGGAACCACACCCGGGCTCCGACGCGCAGGCTTCGAGCAGCTTCACCCTGCAGCGGGGTCTGCACCTCGCCTGCTCCTTCACGGGGCAGTGTGCGAAGGCCTTGGGGCCATACCGGCTTCGGTTGGCGCGACGCGACGGGCGGGCCTGATGCGATCCATCCGCCGCCGAGCACCGTCGCGATGTCGGGAGTGGGCTTGCGGACCACTTCGAGCGAGAAAGCCGCAGCGGGTTGGGGCGTGAAGATGCGGTATCCGTCGAACAGGTGACCGGCGAACAGGCCGCTTCCCGCTGTCACCTCCGTGACCGCCTGATCGGATGCCGTGAACTCGAGCGAGCCCGTTCCGCCACCGTTGACGAACTCGAGGGGCGCGATGGAGCGCAAGGCCGCCACGATCGCTTCGCGCCGGGCCAGAAGCTCTGCGGAGGAGCGCTGCTGCATCCATCGGATGAGGCCGTCACCGGAGCCGGTGGCATCTCCCTGGCCCGCGATCTGCGCCTCGTACATCATGAGTCCGACGAGTCGGAAGCCATCGCGTCTGGTGATGGCTCTCGCGAGGGTCGCCACCTCCCCCGGCTCGTGCACGGGTGAGCGGCGCACGCCGATGTGGCCGAGCGCGGGGGCGCGCCAGGATGCGTCAGCGTCGATCGCGACGCGGATGGTGGGCCGCGCGCGGGGCGGTACGACGGCGTCAACAACGTCGAGCTGGGCAAGGTCATCGACCATGAGGGTGACGCGTGCGCAGGCCTGCTCGTTCTCGGCGAGGGCGGCGATCGCTGCGCGGTCAACGGTCGGATATCCGAGAACGACGTCGTCATGAGTTTCGGCGAGCCAGAGTGCTTCGGGCAGCGTGAAGGCCAGGATGCCGGCGTAGCCCGGGAGCGCGAGGGTCGCGTCGATCGCTTCTCGCACCCGGACGGACTTGCTGGCAACCCGGATCGGCACGCCCGCGGCGCGCACCGCCATATCGAGCGCGTTGTGACGCAGCGCACCGAGGTGCAGGGTCGCGACGGGACCGGAGACATCGGCTATGGCGTCAGTTTGCCTGCGCCAATAGGTGGCGGCGTCGGGAGCCGGCTGTCTCGCATCCGCCATGGCCTGACCAAGCGACACCATGACGGCACTCTACTGGTCGCGCGCGGGCTCGCCGACACGGCGTGCGCGGATCCCCTCGCCGCACCGCGCACGAGATCTATCGCCCCGGAGCCAGTGCAACTGTCGTAGCCGCGCAGGCCGGTTCAGGCGGCGTTGGGGTAGAAGGTGGGGAGGTGTCGTTCGGGTTTGACGATGTACCGGCGGCCGTGTGGGGATACCCATTCCAACGACCCGTCGTCGAGGTGGGTGATCTGCCACCCGCCGTGGTGTCTCACGGTGTGATGACCTTGGCACAACGGTGCCGTGTTCGTCACGGATGTTTCACCCCCGTCGGCCCACGCGACAGAGTGGTCGATCTGGCACTGGGAGGCCGGTTTCCCGCATCCGGGGCTCATGCACCGGTCAGCCCGCCACGTCACCAGTCTCGCCAGCTCCGGCGGTGGCCGATACCTCGTGCGCCCCACGCTGATGACGACCCCGGTTTCGGGGTGGGTGAGCACCCGCATCCACCCCGACGCGTTACCTGCCAGCTCCCGGGCGGTGTCGATCGGGATCGGACCGACCCCTTCCACCTCCGCCGGATCGATCACACCCTCGACCCCGAGCAGCGCGAGGGCTGGGACGGTGACCACAACGGTCGCGCGGATCCCCCGAGCCTGCTCCGGGTGCTGAGCCACGGTTCCGTCGATGAGCAGGTCGCAGAACACGTCAGCACGAATCTCATCCAGACTCCGCTCCGACCCATCCCCCGGTTGTCCGCCGCGGGTCGAACCGCGGTCGTGGTCACGGATCACCACAGCTTTCTGGGTGACCCGCCCGTAGATCGCGTGAGCTTCCACCGACGGGACCAAAGCGTGCACCCACGACATCGAATCCCCCGCCGGTTCCACCATGATCCGACGGCCCCGCACCGCCACCTGATGACGCTCCGTCAGCGTCGGGGCGGTTTCCCGGTCAATCAGGCGCCGTAACGCCCGCCGGAACGACCCCACCGGCAACGATTCCGCGAGCCCCAACGCCAGCCCCACCAACCGTGCCGCGACCACCGGGTCCAACACGTCGAGGTCATCGACCAGGATCTCCGCATGCCGAACCGTCACGTTCGCGTGCGACAGGGACTCCAACACCGTCGGGTAGGAGTGCACGAGGGACTCGGCGCGGGCAAGCATCATCCCCGCCGCGTTCTCCGTCACCCGCAACGCCGCGGCGAGTTCGAGGCGTAGGGACCGCATCACCAGCTCCCGCGACCCACCCCCATACCGGGTGACATCATCCAGGGCTTCGAGGCGGAGGTCATCGACCCGCGCGAACCGTTGCGCCGCGAACACCGCCTCCATGTCAGCAGCCTCCAAGACAAGTGCAACAGCGTCAGGACGCGGCGGAACCCACCCCGCCACCTCCGCATCCCACTCCCGCACATCACCCTCATACAGGAACGCGTCGGCATCCGAAGCGCCGGGCCACTGACCCGAATCACCCGCACCAACTGCTTCCATACCCCGACACTACGAGGGGCCTCCGACATTCAAACCCCGGCCAGGAGCACGCGTCCGGCCCAATTGACCGGGACCGCTCACGCCTCAAGGGTGAGTCGGTAGCCCATCCCCGATTCGGTCAGCAGATGGACCGGGTGGCCGGGGTCGACCTCCAACTTCTTGCGCAACTGCGAGATGTAGAGACGGAGGTACCCGGTATCGGTGACCTGCTCGGTGCCCCAGAGAGTCTTCAGCAGCGTCTGCCTTGTTACCAGGGTTCCGGGGTTACGGGCGAGGAACTCGAGCATCCGCCATTCGGTCGGAGTCAGATGAACACGGGCGCCGCGTCGCCGAACGCTCTTGGCTGACAGATCGACCTCGACATCCCCGAAACGCACCATGGATTCGCCCGTCGGTGCCGATGATGACCGCCGTGTCAGTGCGCGCAGGCGTGCGAGGAGCTCATCGATCTGGAAGGGCTTGGTGACGTAGTCGTCTGCGCCGGCATCCAGCGCTTCCACCTTGTCGGCGGAACCCGAACGTCCCGACACCACGATGATCGGCACCTCGCTCCAGCCTCGAATGGCGTGGATGACCCCAACCCCGTCAAGGTGCGGCATCCCGAGATCGAGCATGATCACGTCGGGGTGCTCCTTGGCGGCGAGCGCTATCGCCGCCGGTCCGTCTGGCGCCGCCACGACGTCGTAACCGTGCGCGGCGAGGGTGATGCGCACGGCCCGCACGAGTTGCGGGTCGTCGTCTGCGACCAGGACCTTCACGACGCCACGCCCGTCCGCTCGGCGACAGCCGCATCGTCATCCCCGACCATAGGCGCGGTGCCAAGCTCCACCACCATCGTCAGGCCCCCGCCCGGGGTGTCCTCAGCCATCAAGGTCCCGCGCATCCCCTCGGTGAAACCGCGAGAGAGCGCAAGCCCCAGCCCGAGCCCCGTCGTGTTGTCGGTGTCGCCCAGCCGCTGGAACGGCGTGAACATGTCCGAACGACGATCCGTCGAGATGCCAGGACCACGGTCGATGACCCGCACCTGAACGCGATCACCGAGAACGCTGGTCGTCACTCTCACCGCGGTGCCGACCGGCGAGTGACGGTGAGCATTGGTGAGCAGGTTGACCACGACACGCTGCAGCAACACCGGGTCGGCAAGGACATTCGGCACCTCCACATCCAGAGCAAGCTCCACCGCGGCCGGGCCCAGGCTGAGTTCGTCGAGCGAAGCGAGCACAACGTCTCCGACATCCGTCGACGTCAGCGAGACGGCAAGTGCTCCGGCCTCGATCCGGCTGACATCGAGCAAGTCGGTGAGAAGCCGCGAGAGGGTATCGAGGCTCTCGACGGCAGTGTCCAGCAGATCAGCGCGGTCCTGCTCACCGAGCGCGGCCCCCGCGGCGCGAAGCCCGCCGACAGCGGCAAGCGCGGCGGCGAGCGGACGACGAAGGTCATGGCTCACCGCCGAGAGGAGGGCGCTGCGGACCTGATCGGCTTCGGCAAGGATGTCGGCTGCCCGGGCGGTCTCCTGAAGTGCTGTCTGCTCGAGCGCGGCATCCAGCTGGGCAACCACAACACCCAACAGGCGCCGCTCCGATGCGTCAAGATCGCCGCCATGAAGTTCCAACGTCGCGCGCTCGCCGATGGGTACGTCGCTGTGACGCCCGTTCAGAAGCGGTTCGCCGTCGGTTGCGAGCACGTCGCCAGATTCGTCGACGAGGCGAGCGCCCGACATTCCGAACGCCTCGCGCGCACGAGCAACGAGGGCCGGAACGGCGCCCTGACCGCGCAGCACCGAGCCCGCGACAGTTCCGATGAGCTCGGCTTCGGCGGTGGCGCGCAGGGCACGGCGCGCCGCACGAGCAGCTCGATCGACGACGAGGCTGACAAGAATCGCGATGATCACGTACAGGGCGAGGGCCCACGCGTTGCGCGGATCCGCGATCGTGATCGTGTACAACGGCTCGACGAAGAAGAAGTTGAGCGTGAGTCCCGACATGATCGCGGCAAACACAGCCGGCCAAATTCCACCGACCAACGCCACAGCGACGACGAGCAGCTGATAGGCAAGCACATCGGCAGTGATGCTGTCTTGATCCCGGATCGCAATCAACAGCCAGGTCAGCAGTGGGCCGCCGCTAACGGCGAGCGCGAACCCCAGGATGCGGCGACGGATGCTCAGCGCCCCGCCCTTCAGCCGGCGAAGTGAGAACCGGCTGCCGGCGGCGGCATGAGTGACGATGTGCACATCGATGTCGCCGGATTCGCGGATGACGGTCGCTCCGATTCCCGGTCCGGTGAGCGCCGACGCAAGTCGGCCACGTCGGCTCACGCCCACGACCAGTTGCGTAGCGTTCACCGATCGAGCGAACTGCACCAGCGCCGTCGGGATGTCGTCGCCGACAACCTGGTGATACGTCCCCCCGAGGCTCTCAGTGAGGGTTCGCTGCGCCTCGAGCGCGCCGGGAACCGCACCGCGAAGACCGTCCTGGCTGCTCACGTGCACGGCGAGCATCTCTCCACCAGCAGAGCGAGCAGCGATCCTTGCGCCCCGACGGATGAGAGTCTCCCCCTCCGGCCCGCCTGTGATGGCGACCACGACGCGCTCACGCGCCTGCCAGGTCCCGCTGATCCCGTGCTCCTGACGGTAGGACTGCAGGGCACTGTCAACCTCGTCGGCGAGCCAGAGCAGGGCGAGTTCACGCAGCGCAGTGAGGTTCCCGAGGCGGAAGTAGTTGGAAAGGGCGGCATCGACGCGCTCGGCCGGATACACGACACCCATGGCGAGGCGATCGCGCAGCGTCTGCGGAGCGAGGTCGACGACCTCGATCTGGTCGGCGCCGCGCACCACGGCATCCGGCACCGTCTCGCGTTGCACGACACCGGTGATCTTCTCGACAACATCACCCAGCGACTCGATGTGCTGAACGTTGAGAGTCGTGATCACATCGATCCCGGCTGCCCGCAGGTCCTCGACATCCTGCCAACGCTTCTCATTGACAGAGCCGGGCGCGTTGGTGTGCGCGAGTTCGTCCACCAGCGCGATGGCCGGTTGGCGGCTCAACACCCCCTCGAGGTCCATCTCGGTCAACGCGGTGCCACGGTGGTTCACCGTCTTGCGCGGCATGGCCGATAGCCCCTCGGTCATGGCGGCTGTGGCTGCGCGACCGTGGGTTTCGACGATGGCGATGACGACGTCGAGTCCCTCACTCAGCAGTCGCCGACCTTCCTCGAGCATCTCGTAGGTCTTGCCGACACCGGGCGCGGCGCCCAGCAACACCCGCAACGATCCGCGCTTCATGGGATCACCCTAGTTTCCGCATCCAACTCACGGGCCCAGAGCATCGAGCGCGAGGTTCAGCACCACCACGTTGACTCTCGGTTCGCCGAGGTACCCGAGGTCTCGACTCTCGGTGTACTGCGACACGAGCGCTGAAACCTCGCGCTCAGAGAGCCCGCGCGCCTCAGCGACACGCGCCACTTGAAGCTCCGCGTAGGCAGGACTGATGTGAGGGTCAAGGCCCGACGCGCTCGCGGTCACGGCATCGGCGGGGACCTCCGATTCGGCGACGTTCTCGAAAGCGGCGACTGACGCTTTGCGCTGCGCGATCGCCGCGATGAGGTCAGAATTCTCGGGACCCCAATTCGAACCACTCGAGGCGCCCGCGTCATATCCGTCGCCAGCGGCGGACGGTCGGGACTGGAAGTACTCGGGAAGGGGGTTACCGTCGGCATCCGTGAACGATTGACCGATCAGCGCGCTGCCGACAACCTCGCCGGACCTGTCGGTCACCAGCGAACCTCCTGCCTGCCAGGGGAAGGCGAGCTGACCGATTCCCGTGATGAGAGCCGTATAGCCGACGCCGAGCACGACCGTGAAGACGAGCATCGCGCGGATCGCGACTCCCGCTTGGCGAAGAGTTGCCCGTGTGGTGTGACTGGTTGACATTCGTTTCTCCCAGGGGTGATCAAAAGCCGGGAACGAGGCTGATGACGAGATCGATCAGCTTGATCCCGATGAAGGGGGCAATCACGCCGCCCAGGCCGTAGATGAGCAGGTTCCGGCTGAGCACGCGGGATGCCGACGCGGGCCGGTAGGTGACACCGCGCAATGCGAGCGGGATGAGAAAGACGATGACGATCGCGTTGAAGATGATCGCGCTCGTCACCGCCGAGGCCGGTGAGCTCAGCTGCATGATGTTCAGCGCCGCGAGACCCGGGAACACACCCATGAACATCGCCGGGATGATCGCGAAGTATTTCGCGATGTCGTTGGCAAGCGAGAACGTGGTGAGCGAGCCGCGAGTGATGAGCAGTTGCTTCCCGATACGGACGATGTCGATGAGCTTGGTCGGATCGCTGTCGAGGTCGACCATGTTGCCGGCCTCCTTCGCCGCCGACGTGCCGGTGTTCATCGCAACCCCGACATCAGCCTGCGCGAGCGCGGGAGCGTCGTTGGTGCCGTCCCCCGTCATCGCGACCAGGCGCCCACCGGCCTGCTCCCGCTTGATGAGGGCGAGCTTGTCTTCCGGGGTCGCCTCCGCCAGAAAGTCATCGACCCCCGCTTCCCGCGCGATCGCCGCCGCGGTGATGGGGTTGTCGCCCGTGATCATCACGGTACGGATACCCATTGCGCGAAGTTCCTCGAACCGTTCGCGCAGACCCTCCTTCACGACGTCCTTCAGGTGCACAACGCCCAGGACGGTTCCCACCGTGCCCGTCAGGGTCGCCACGACAAGCGGGGTCCCGCCCGACGCTGCGACGCGGTCGGCTTCGGTAGCGACCTGCGCGCGTGCGTGGGTGTCGGGCCCCGCACCGGATTGGTCGAGCCACGCCAGCACCGCGCTTCCGGCGCCCTTTCGCACCAGAGTCCCGTCTGCAAGGTCGAGCCCCGACATCCGAGTCTGCGCCGAGAAAGGCACCACAATCGCGCCTTCCGGGAGGGAGACCCGGATGCCGCGGGCCGCGGCAAGGTCGACGATCGAAGCGCCCTCGGGAGTGGGGTCCGCCAGCGACGAGAGCGCCGCGACCTGGGTGAGGTCGGCGTCGGACACTCCGTCGAGAGGTGAGGTGTGCGTTGCGCGGCGGTTTCCATATGTGATCGTGCCCGTCTTGTCGAGCAAGAGGGTGGTGACGTCGCCGGCGGCCTCGACTGCCCGACCCGACATCGCCAGCACGTTGCGCTGCACGAGGCGGTCCATCCCGGCGATGCCGATCGCCGAAAGCAACGCCCCGATCGTCGTCGGAATGAGGCATACCAGGAGCGCGACGAGAACCGTTATCGATACCGGTGACGCGGCGTACGACGCGATCGGGTTGAGGGTCAGCACCACCATGACGAACACGAACGACAGACTCGACAGCAGGATGCTCAGGGCGATCTCGTTCGGCGTCTTCTGACGAGCGGCGCCCTCCACGAGCGCGATCATGCGGTCGACGAATGTCTCACCGGGCTTCGACGTGATCTTCACGACGATCCGGTCGGAAAGCACGCGGGTACCGCCGGTGACTGCCGAGCGATCACCACCCGACTCGCGCACAACGGGGGCTGATTCTCCCGTGATAGCCGACTCGTCGACTGTCGCAATCCCCGCGATGATGTCACCGTCGCCGGGGATGAGTTCACCCGCCGCGACGATGACGACATCGCCGAGCGTGAGTTCTGCCGACGAGACCTCCACCGTCGACGCGCGCTCGGCTGCAGCATCCGACACGGAGTCATAGTCGCTGACTCGCCGCGCCATCGTCGAGGTCCGCGTGCGCCGCAGCGTTGCCGCCTGCGCCTTGCCGCGTCCCTCGGCAACGGATTCCGCGAGGTTTGCGAACAGGACCGTCAGCCAGAGCCAGATCGCGATCGCCCACGTGAACCCGGCCGGCACGGGAGTTCCGCCGGATGCCTCGGGTCCGCCGAGGAACGGCTCGGTGATCGCGATGGCGGTCGTCAGGGCTGCGCCGACCCAGACCAGCAGCATGACGGGGTTACGCCACAGCGCCGCGGGGTTGAGCTTTCGTAACGCGCCGGGAAGCGCGGCGACCAGTTGGGCGCCGCTGAGCACGCGCGAGCTCCCAGGGCGCTCGGGTTGATCACCGCGAATCGCTGGTAGGTGTTCGTGGGTGGTACTGGACATCAGACAAGCCCTTCCGCCAGGGGTCCCAGCGTGAGTATGGGGAAGTACGTGAGCGCCGTGACGACCACTGCCACGACAACGAGGAGGCCGACAAACTGCGGCCGGTGGGTAGGCAGTGTTCCGACCGTCTCGGGAACGCGTTCTTGCGACGCAAGAGTTCCCGCCAGTGCGAGCACGAGAACGATCGGGATGAATCTGCCGAGCAGCATCGCGGTGCCCAGCGCCACGTTGAGCCACGGCGTGTTGGCTGTCAGGCCGGCGAAGGCTGACCCGTTGTTGTTGGCTGCCGAGGTGAAGGCGTAGATGACCTCACTGAGGCCATGGATGCCGGGATTCCAGATCGACGTGGACTCGACATCCGCTCGCACCGCCGGAATCGCAAAGCTCAGTGCGATGCCGGACAGAACGAGGGTCGGTGTCACGAGAATGTAGAGGCTCGCAAGCTTCATCTCCGTCGGCCCGATGCGTTTGCCGACGTACTCGGGGGTGCGTCCGATCAGCAGACCCCCGACGAAGACAGCGATCACCGCGAGCACGAGCATTCCGTAGAGCCCTGATCCCACGCCGCCAGGTGCGATCTCGCCGAGCATCATGTTGATCATCGGGATCATGCCGCCCAGCGCGGTGTAGGAGTCGTGCATCGAATTAACGGCGCCGGTGCTCGTGAGGGTCGTTGCCCCGGCGAAGAGCGTCGATCCCCAGATCCCGTAGCGGGTCTCTTTGCCTTCCATCGCCGCTCCGGCAAGCTGCGGAGCACTGCCCAGACCGAGCGACTCCACCCACGTCAAGACCGCAATCGACGCGATCGCGATAACACTCATCGCCGCGAGAATCGCGTAGCCCTGTCGGTTGTCGCCGATCATCTTCCCGAATGCGCGAGGCATCGCGACGGGAATCGCGAGCAAGAGCAGTATCTCGAACACGCTCGTCCACGGCGCCGGGTTCTCGAACGGATGCGCCGAGTTGGCGTTGAAGAATCCCCCACCGTTCGTGCCGAGTTCCTTGATGGCTTCCTGGCTAGCGACCGGACCGCCCGGGATCGTCTGGGTTGCTCCGGCGATCGTGTCCACGGGCGTGAAGCCCGCGAAATTCTGGACCACACCGGCAGTCAGGAGCGCGATTGCAGCAACAACAGCCAGCGGCAGCAGCAGCCGCGTGATTCCGCGAGTGAGGTCGACCCAGAAGTTCCCGATGGTGGGCGAGCCACGGCGGGCGAGTCCACGCACGAGAGCGACGGCGACGGCAATGCCGACAGCCGCCGAGACGAAGTTCTGAACCGCAAGCCCCGCGAGTTGGACGGTGTAGCCGAGGGTCGTCTCTGGTGAGTAGGACTGCCAGTTCGTGTTGGTCACGAACGAGACCGCGGTGTTGAAGGCAAGTCCCTCGGGCACGGCGGGAAGACCCAGCGAGTAGGGCAACACGGCCTGGAAGCGTTGCAACGCGTAGACGACGAGAACGCCGACCGCAGAGAAGACGAGAACGCCCCGCGCGTAGGCCTGCCATGTCTGCTCAGAGCGCGAATCGACTCCGATCAGCCGGTATGCGCCTCGTTCGACGCGCCAGTCCTTCGTCGACGCGTAGGTGCGGGCTATCCAGTCACCCAGGGGGCGGTAGAGCAGGGCGAGGATCAGCAGCACGGTGCAGATCTGAAGGATGCCTGCCCAGATCGTCGAAGCATCCACGTCAGAACCTCTCCGGGTTCAGCAGCGCAACGATGAGATAGACAAGCGCAGCCACCGCAAGCGTGACGGCAAGCACAGAAAACACGATCATCGGTACTCACCTGCGACCGGCAGAGTGGGAGAAGGGTCCGAAGACGGCCGGATCAGCCGCTCGACCCCCTTCGCGATCAGGCCGACGAGCGCGAACAGGGCGAGCGTGGCGGCCACGGAAATGACGTCGAGCACGGGGAACTCCCGGGGTTGCTGTTACGCCGTCGGATGACGGGCGCTCAACAGATGCAACCTCTTCCCCGCAGCGGGGTCGACGATCCTCACGGAATCCATACGGTCACGACCCGCATGCTTACGGATCGTCGACGGTGGCTGCCGCCCCACCGCCACTCCACGCGCCGCTACACGGCGCGCGGAGCCACCGGCGGCGTGGGCCCGAGCGTGACTCTCGCCCACCACAGCGACGAGGCACCCCGCCGCGCTACGCGCGGCACCGTGCCTCGTACCCCCGGTGGGACTCGAACCCCGCCCCACCGCCACTCCACGCGCCGCTCCGCGACGCGCGGAGCCACCGGCGGCGTGGGCCCGAGTGGGCTTCTCGCCCACCAAAGCGACACGGCACCCCGCCGCGCTGCGCGCGGCACGGTGCCGTGTACCCCCGGTGGGACTCGAACCCACACTTGAGCGATTTTAAGTCGCCTGCCTCTGCCATTGGGCTACGGGGGCGCGCCGTTATCGGCGATCCCACGCTACCCGCAGGGGCGCCCGCGACCGACAGTGTCAGGACGTGGCGGCGACCTTCTCAGGCTCCGATTCAGCCGGCTTCGGCTTCGGACGCGCCGCAAACTCCTCGAACACGTACCGCGGGTGCTGCACAGTTGACAGGTTCACGATGTCGCGACCCAGCCACAGGTTGTTCCACCAACCCCAGATGACGCGCCACTTGCGCTCCCACGACGGCATCGCCAGGCCGTGGTAGCCGCGGTGCGCAAGCCAGGCGATGAAGCCCTTGAGCGCAAGCTTGCCCGACTGGAACACACCGTTGTACAGACCAAGACCCGCGACGGCGCCGAGGTTCTTGTGCACGTACTCGACGGGAAGCTCACCGCGCAGGACCGCGGTGATGTTCTTGGCCATGAGCTTCGCCTGACGCACGGCGTGCTGCGCGTTCGGGACGCAGTAGCCGCCGACGCCACCGCCGGTCAGGTCGGGCACCGCGGCAACGTCACCGGCAGCCCAGGCGCCCTCGACGATCTCGTCTTCACTACCGACGCGCAGGTCGGCGCGGGTGCGGATGCGGCCCCGCTCCTCGACGGGCAGATCGCTGCCCCGCACAACGGTCGGGTTGGCCATGACGCCGGCGGTCCAGACGATCAGGTCGCTCGGGATGACTTCACCCGTGGACAGTTCGACGTTGCCGCCCACCGCTCCGGTTACCTGCGTGTCGAGGTGCACAGCTGCGCCGCGCTCACCGAGCGACTTCATGACCCACTTGCTGGTCTCGAGCGACACCTCGGGCATGATGCGACCCATCGCCTCGACGAGGTGGAAGTGGGTCTCTTCGAAGCTCAGCTCGGGGTACTTCCTCAGCAGCGCGGATGCGATCGAGCGCAACTCGGCGAACACCTCGATGCCCGCGAACCCGCCACCGACCACGACGACGGTGAGCAGTCGCTCCCGCTCGGGCCCGGGGGGAAGGGTCGCTGCCTTGTCGAAGTTCGAGAAGAGCTTGTCGCGGATGGCGACGGCCTCTTCGATCGTCTTCAGGCCGATCGCATTGTCGGCGATTCCGGGGATCGGGAAGGTCCGCGAGACAGCGCCGGCGGTGACGACGATCTGGTCGTATTCCTCTTGCCAGGGCTCGCCGAGCGTCGGGGTCACCGTCGCTACCTTGTTGGCGTGGTCGATACCGGTGATCTTCGCCGTCACGACGCGCGTGCGCTTGAGGTGACGACGCAGCGACACCACCGAGTGGCGGGCCTCGATCGAGCCCGCAGCTACCTCGGGGAGGAACGGCTGGTAGGTCATGTAGGGAAGCGGGTCGACAATCGTGACCTCTGCTTCGCCGCGGCGTAGATGCTTCTCGAGCTTCCAGGCCGTGTAGAAGCCGGCATACCCTCCGCCGACAATAAGGATCCTGGGGGTGGTGTTGCTCACGATGGGAGAACTCCTGAGATGTTTCAGCGGCGGGGGG
>SWBZ01006430.1_pt1 | contig 20279 bp, 15 predicted proteins | sample 4693031 | NCBI WGS metagenome assembly SWBZ01 (sample SAMN10267274, study PRJNA491770) | bioreactor metagenome | isolation source: DHS bioreactor inoculated with | place: Japan: off Shimokita Peninsula
CCCCCATGGCCTCGAATACCTTGGGGGTGTTTTCCCGCACCGAAGCGGTGACCACCAGGATGGCGCAGGGGCTGTGGGCCATGATCTGGCGGGTGGCCTCGACACCATCCATGTCCGGCATGATCAGGTCCATGAGGATAATGTCCGGTGTATTGTCGCGTGCCTTGGTGACGGCTTCACGGCCATTTTCCGCCGTCCATGCCAGGGTATGGACGGGGTCGGAGGCGATGACCCGGCGCAGGGCTTCCCGTGCGATCTGGGAATCATTGACGATGGCGATTCTCATTTTTTTCTACTCACTCCGTGTCGTGGGCTTACGCCTCTCCAATCAAATCCAGTACCGCGTCCAGCAGGGTCTCATCGTGAAAACTGCCCTTGGTGAGATAGTAGTCGGCGCCGACCTCGAGACCGCGGGCGCGATCTTCCTCGCGGTCCTTGTAGGAAACGATCATCACCGGGGTCGACTTCAGGGTGGGGTCTTCCTTGATGTGAGCGACGAATTCAAAACCGTTCATGCGTGGCATGTCCACGTCGCTGATTACCAGGTCGTAGTGACCGGTACGTACCGCATTCCAGCCGTCCATGCCATCCACGGCCACGTCCACGGCGTAGCCGCGGGAGACGAGCATATTGCGTTCCACCTCGCGCACGGTGATGGAATCGTCCACCACCAGTACGCGCTTGCCACGGTGTACGTGATGATGGGTCCCTTTTTCACCCAGGTGATCAAGACGTCCGCCCGCGATCAGGATATCGATACTGCGGATGAGATCGTCCACGTCGAGGATCAGACAGGGTGAGCCATTCTCGAGGATGGCTGCCGCGCTGACGTCTTGCACCTTGCCCAGGCGTGGGTCCAGGGTCTGGACCACTAGGTTGCGCTCACCCAGCAAACGATCCACCGCCAGGCCATAGCGATCCATGCGTTCACCCAACACGACGATGGGAAGTGTGTCTTCATGGCGCTCCGTGTTTTCCAGCTCCAATACCTGGTGAGCGGACAGCATGCCGATGTGCTGGTTGCCGAGGGTGAAGTATTGCCGGCCTTCCATGGTCTCGATATGGTCGCGATGGATACTGAGGGTGCGTTCGATACGCGCCAGGGGGAAGGCATAGGGTTCGCCACCGATTTCCACCAGCAGGGCGCGCACCACCGAAAGCGTGAGCGGAAGCTGCATATGGAATTGCAATCCCTGGCCAGGTGTCGATGTGGCGCGCACCATGCCGCGCATTTCCTGGACGGCGCTGTGTACCACGTCCAGGCCTACGCCGCGCCCGGAGATCTCGGTTACCTGGTCGCGGGTCGAAAAGCCGGGCAGGAACAGGAATTCCATCAGTTCCGCCTCGGAAAGCTTGGCGGCCATCTCGGCGCTGGTAAGCCCCTTTTCCACCACCTTGCCGCGCAGGCTTTCCACCTCGATCCCACGCCCGTCGTCGCGCACGGTAATGGACAACATGCCGGCACTGTGCGTGGCTTCCAGTGTGATGGTGGCCTGTTCCGGTTTGCCGGCGGCGCGGCGTTCCTCCACGGTTTCCACGCCATGGTCGACGGCATTGCGTACCAGGTGATTCAAGGGTGCCTCGACCTTGCTGAGGATGTCACGGTCCACCCGGGTTCCCAGACCCTCGATCACCAGTCTCACGTCCTTGTTCAGGCTGCGAGCCAGGTCGCGCACCATGCGCTGGAAACCTTGGACGCCGTCACTGAAGGGGCGCATACGGCTGGCCACTACCTCCCGGTTGAGGCGGTCGGCGAGGTTGTGGCTGCGCCGGTCATATTCCTCGAGCTCCCCGAGCCGGTCGGCGAGTCGGTGTCGGCACTGCCCGGCCTTGTGTTGCGCCTCGCTGATCAGGCGTGTGACGTATTCGCCGGACTGATGATTGTTCACAGCCTCGCTGAGGCGATCGAGAATGGCAATGAGCTCCACCTGGCGATGCTTGACCTGTACCAGCCCCTCGGCAAAGGGGCGCAACCAGCGGGATTCCACCCGGACTTCGCCGGCCAGGCCCATCAACCGGTTGAGGCTTTCCGGGGATACGCGGATCGCGGTGTCCAGGCTTGCCCGTGGGCCGGTTCGTTCCACCACGGGCGCGGTCGGTGTTTCGGCGGGCGTGGTCTCCTGTTTGGTCGTGGCGGCGATCGGGTGGCCGCCTTCCAGTACCAGATGCAGGTTGTGCAGCAGTTCGGTGACCTCGCCGGCCTGTTGCTGCAGCCACCGCGACGATTCCTCGGTGCGTACACGGGCGATCCGGGTGAGCAGATCCACCGCCCGCAACAGCACATCGATCTGCTCCGGCTTCAGGCTCAGCTTTCCGTCCTGGGCTGCCACGAAGATATCCTCCATGGCGTGTGCGATACGCACGCCACAGTCCACATCCACCATGCGAGCCGCACCCTTGATGGAATGGGAGGCGCGCATCAGGGCCTCCAGCTGGATCTTGTCGTTGGGATTCTGTTCCAGTTGCAACAGGCCTTCGTTGAGCACCTGGCCATGGCTGTCCAGTTCCGCGCGGAACAGGTCGAGCATGGTTTCGTCGGCCGTGAATCCACGGGTATCCACAGGGGGGTGCTGCACGTTCACGTTCGATTCCGTGGACGACGCGGGTTTGCGTGTCGTTGTCCCGGCGGCAGGGGTGCCCTTCAATGCCTCGGTCAGGGACTGGATGCGCACTTCATGGCTGGCTTGCCAGGCAGGCAATTCAGCTTCCGTGAGCCTGGAAATGCCACCCAGCAGATCAAGTGCCTGCAGGCAGTGGTCGATATGCCCGGCATCGATGCGCAGGCGACCTTCCTGGGCCGCGACGAACAGGTCCTCCAGGGCATGGTTGATGCGCACCCCGGCTTCGATATCCACCATGCGCGAGGCTCCCTTGAGGGAGTGGGCGGCGCGCATGCACGCTTCCAGGGCCGTGCCATTACCGGCATCCTGCTCCAGTGCCAGAAGATTCTCGGACAGGGACTGGAGTTGGCTTTCCGCCTCGATGCGGAACAGTTCCATCAGGGAGAAATTCCCCAGACCCTTGTCTTCGCCTTCACTCATGAGAGTTCCTTTTTCAGGGCATAGAGCAGCAGTTCATCGTCGAGACAGGCGACGTTGTGTTCCTTCCACTGCAGGATGTTCCGGGTGTAAGTGGCCTTGGCCTTGCCAATGGTGGTGGGCACTGCACGCAAGTCATGGCCGGCGAAACGATGGGTTCCCTGTACCTCCGTCACGGGGAACACGAACTGGTCACTATCCCGGTCGATGAGCATCATGCGCGCAAACACGTCGTAACCAAGGTCCCGGTTGGTGAGGTTGCCCTGGTGCAGGCCCAGGAGGGTGCCAAGAGAAACACAGATGCGCAGCTCCCCACGGATGTTTACCAGGCCACGGATCAGCCCCTGGCCGCGATGGGGCAGCCTGTGGATGGGTTTGAGTGTGGTGATCTCGCGCACCAGGTGGCTGGGCAGGGAAAGCCAGTCATCGCCCAGGCGGAAGATCACCACCGAATGGGTATGCGGTGCGTGCTGTTTCTTCTTGCAACTGTAGACCCGACTCCATTCCTCCTGGTAGCCCTCCGGCATGGGTCGGTCCAGGATGCGTCGTCCCGCTTCCGTATAGCGTTCACAATTACGGCAGTGGGTGACGCGCTGCAGGACTTCGCAGCTGGGGCCGGCAGCGGACCATACTCCGATCCGGTTCCAGCAGTCTTCCAGGATGATTTGCTTGGCTGCGGTGTTCGAACTCATGCCTTGGCGCCTCCTGCAAGGGCCGCCGCGCGCTCAGTGCGCTGGCGCAATAACTGTGCTTCGCGCCGCTCGCCGCGCCGTTCGCACAGCAGGGCAAGGTGGGTCAGGGACTCCAGGTGATGGGGTTCGAGATACAGGGCCTTGCGCCAAAAACCCTCGGCTTCCATTGACTGCCCCGTGGCCTCGCGTACCAGGCCGAGCAGGTGGAAGGCTTCCGCCGAAGGGCCTTGCTGCTGCAGGTGCCGTTCGCAGAGGTCGGCGGCCTCGGCCAGGTGACCCTGGTTGGCCAGCTGCAAAGCCTCCTGCAGGTCGTTGTCCGCAACCCGCGTGGTAGCGACCCTGGTCCGTGGAGCCGGTTCGGGGGCGGCTGGCTTGGCAGCGGAAGGTCGGCTTGCCGTTCGTTTGCTCTTTTTCGGTCGTGGCAAAGTAGGATCGGGACGCTCCCTGGCACGCCGTTCATCGCGAAGTTTGCGGAAGGCGAAGGCGCTGGGATATCGGCTGGAGGCCTGCCAGCTGTCCAGGAACAGCCCTGCCTCGGCGTGCCCGATGAACAGCACACCCGTATCCTTCAGCAGCTTGCGCAGCACCTGCAGGGATTGTTCCTGGGTGGCGCGATCGAAGTAGATGAGCAGGTTGCGACAGAACACCACGTCATAGGGCGCTATCCCGCTCAGGAAACCCGGACTGAGCAGGTTGCCCTGCCGGAAATGCACCAGGCCGCGGATGCGTTCCTCGAGCTGGTATTCGTCGTCCACGGGAGTGAAATGGCGCTGGCGGAAGCTCAGGTCATGGCCCCGGAAGGAATTGTTGCGATAGCGGGCCTGTCGGGCACGCAACAGGTTGCGGGCACTGATGTCCACGGCATCGATATGGAACCGGGTTGCCGGAAGACCGAGGTCGCACAAGGCCATGGCGATGGAATAGGGCTCCTCGCCGGTGGAACAAGGAATACTGAGGATGCGCAGGGTCTGCTCGCTGCATTGGGCCAGCCATTCCTCCTGTACCAGGCGTTTGAACGCATCGAAAGGACGCTGATCGCGGAAGAACCAGGTTTCCGGTACCACGATCTCCTCGATCAGGGCTTCCAGTTCGCTTTGCGTGCTGCGCAACATCTGGTAATAGGCATCCAGGTCGCTGTCCCGACGCAAGTGTTCCTGACGCCGCTGGACCGCACGCAGGATGCTGGATTCCCCTATGGTGTGGACATCCAGCCCCATGTTCTGTTTGAGCAGCTGTTCGATGGCGACCAGGGACATCAGGTGGACCCCGGCGCGAAGAGTTGCCTGCACACCGTTTCCGGCAGCAGTTGCGTGGAGCGCAGCAGGTGAATCATGCCCTTTTCATCGCGGGTGATATCGCCCAGGTATGGGGTTTCCTCGATATGCACGCCGGCGCTGGTGAAGTCATCCTCGTTCACCTTGAGGGTTTCGGTGACCTGTTCCGCCAGCAGGCCGAGCAGGCGCTGTCCGCCACCGGGCAGTGGATAGTCGACCAGCATGATGCGGCTGGTCATGTGGCGGTTGCAGTCTTGCCCCTGGACGAGGTGGCGCAGGTCGATGACCGGTACCAGCTCACCCCGGTAATCGAACAGCCCGGGCACGTAGGCGGGGGCCTGCGCGATCGGCTCCAGCCGTGCATAGGGCGCCACTTCGCTGATCGCCCGCGCCTCGAGGGCATAGCGGCTCGTACCCAGCTGAAACACCAGCAACAGCATGCGGCGGCCCCTGTCAGTCGCTGACCTTGAAGTTGGCGGCGGCACCCTGCAGGCCGCGGGCGGCATCGTTCAGTTGCTGAATGGCACCGTTGGACTGGCGCAGTGACTCCGCCGTCTGGGAGGCCGATTCACTCAATTGCACCATGGCATCACGTATCTGCTGCCCGGCCTGTGCCTGCGCCTGCATGCCTTCGTGTACTTCCTCGAAACGCGGGATCAGGGTCTCCACCTGTTCGATGATGTGGCCAAGTTGGCCACCCACCTCGTCCACATCGCTCACGCCCCGGCGCACTTCCTCGGAGAATTTCTCCATACCCATGACCCCGGCGGATACCGCGGATTGCATTTCCTTCACCATCTGTTCGATATCCCAGGTGGCCACCGCGGTCTGGTCGGCGAGGCGACGGATCTCGGTGGCCACCACGGCGAAGCCAACCCCGTATTCGCCGGCCTTTTCCGCCTCGATGGCGGCATTGAGGGACAGCAGGTTGGTCTGGTCGGCCACCTTGGTGATCGTGGTAACCACCGTATTGATATTGCCCGCCTTCTCACTCAATACCGCGAGCTTGGCACTGATGGCGGCAGTGGCTTCCATCATGTGACGCATGGTCTGTTCCATGCGCTGCAGGGAACGCCGCCCCTGGTTGGCACCTTCGGAGGTTTTCCAGGCCACGTCCGTGACCTCGTTCATGGTCTGAACCAACTCCTTGGAGGTGGCGGAGATTTCCGTGACCGTGGTCTTGATCTCGTTGGTGGTGGCGGCCTGTTCCGTTGCGGTCGCCTCCTGCTGTTTGGAGGTGGCGGCGATCTCCGTGGCCGAGGAGGTCACCTGGATGCCGGACTGCTGGATGCGCGATACCAGAGTGTTGAGGCTGTCGACCATCTTCTGGATGCCGCTGGCCAGCTCGGAAATCACGTCATGGTCGCGGTACACCATGATCTGGCCGGTGAGATCACCATTGGCGGCCATGTCCACCACGCCCTGGATCAGTTCCACCTTGCCGCGGACGTCCTCGGCGGCCTGACGTTCCCGTTCCACGGTCTCCTGCACGGTGCGCGAGAGGCTGTTGAAACCCGTGGCCAGCATGTGGAGTTCCCTGAGGGCATGGGTATTGACGGTGCCCGTATAGTCGCCCTGCCCGATGTGTTCCATGTCGCGGGACAAGTGATCCAGTGGGGCGAAGATGAAGCGGTTGAGCATGACCACGGCGATGAGCAAACCCACGAAGGTGATGCCCATGAAGGCCAGGGTCGAGGTCCATTGCATGCGCTCGGTAACGGCCAGCAGATCGGTCACGTCCTCCAGGACCGTCAATTCCAGGACCGGTGCTCCATTGGCGGCGGCAATACTGAACGGGACGGACAGTGTGTTTTCGTCCCCGTCGTGCCACCCCTCGGAGCGGTACAGGACATCCCCGTTCGAGGAACTGATCTGCAGGGGGGCGCGCACGGCATTTTCGGTGACCTGCAGGCCGATCACGGGATCGATCACCAGTTCAAGGTAGGCATGGGGTTGGGGACTGCCCACGGCCACCAGCGCCGAATAACGTGGACCCAGGGGAGAGTTCCAGAGTCCGCCCAGGGGTTGCAGACGTTCCTGACCTTCCCGGTGCCTGGCCTGTTCGAAAAGAAAGGTGGTCATCTGTTGCGGCAGCTGTTGTTGTGGCGCGCTGCTTTCCAGCACCAGGTTGAAATCCAGGTCGTAGATGCGCAGGTTGAGCAACCCGAGGGGAATCGTGGCGTCTTCCTGCACCGCGAATACATCCTCGAACTCCAGCCGGATCCGGCGTTGCAACTCGCCATCGGTGGGTTGTTTCATCAGCTCGCGAATCAGGTCATCCAGGCGGTAGGACTGGATTTCGAGACCCAGGGCCGAGGCTTCCATGTGTAATTCCGACAACAGGCTGCCGGTGGTGACCTCGATGACCCGTGACAGGGTGCGGGTCTGGGCGTCCAGGGAGGCCTTGCGGAATTGCTGTCCGGTGAAGTAGGTCAGTATGACGGACAGCAGACCGAGGCCGAGCAGGATGGCGATGGCGACGGTTTTCAATGAGATTTTTTCGATGCGCATGGGTTTCCTTGCCTGTAATAGCGGTTCGCTGCCCGGTCGGGCGCCAGCCAGGTCGGGGCGTGCGGGCGGACAACCCGCAACCCGCCGAAACGGCGACACCTGACCTCGAGGTAGCAAATTGGATGCCACTGCAGGAAGATTTTCTAACTAATTGATAAAAAAGAGAGAAAAAATATGGTGGGAGGGTGGTGCGGGGGAATGTGCCGGAATACCGGCGGATCAGCCGGCCAGTTCCTTGAGTTTGAACAGAATATCCAGGGCCTGGCGGGGGCTGAGTTGCTCGGGGTCGATGCCCTGCAGGGCATCGCAGAGGGGATGATCCTGGTCGGGCTGGAACAGGTCGATCTGCTGTTGCGGAACGGCGGCGGTGCGATCCCGGGTCTGCTGTTCCAGTTCCTGCAAGCGGCTGCGGGCCTGCTCCAGTACCGCCTTGGGCACGCCGGCCAGGGCCGCCACCTGCAGCCCGTAGCTGCGGTCGGCCGGGCCTTCCTTCACCGCGTGCAGGAACACGATCCGGTCACCGTGTTCCACCGCATCGAGATGCAGGTTGGTGATGTCCTCGTAGAAGTCCGGCAACCGTGTCAGCTCGAAGTAATGGGTGGCGAACAGGGTGAAGGCGCGCAGGCGCACCGCCAGGTCGACCGCCACCGCCCAGGCCAGGGACAGGCCGTCGTAGGTGCTGGTGCCGCGGCCGATCTCGTCCATCAGCACCAGGCTGCGGTCGGTGGCGTTGTGGAGGATGTTGGCGGTCTCGGTCATCTCCACCATGAAGGTGGAACGTCCCGAGGCGAGGTCGTCGGCGGCCCCGATGCGGGTGAAGATACGGTCTATCGGTCCCAGGCGAGCGCTCCGCGCAGGCACGAAACTGCCGGCGTGGGCCAGCAGTACGATCAGGGCCGTCTGGCGCATGTAGGTGGATTTTCCGCCCATGTTGGGACCGGTGATGATGAGCATGCGGCGTGCATCGTGCAGCCACACGTCGTTGGGCACGAAGGGGGTGTCGGAGACCTGTTCCACCACCGGATGACGGCCGGCCTCGATCCACAGGCCGGGTTCCGCCACCAGTTCCGGAGCGCTCAGGTCCAGGCTCAGGGCGCGTTCGGCGAAGGTGGCGAGTACATCCAGTTCGGCCAGGGCGGTGCCGCACTCGGCCAGCACCGCGTGGTGCCGGACCAGTTGGCCGAGCAGCTCGTCATAGAGCTGCTTTTCCCGGGCCAGACTGCGGGCGCGGGCACTCAGCACCTTGTCCTCGTGTTCCTTGAGCTCCGGGGTGATGTAGCGCTCGGCGCCCTTGAGGGTCTGGCGGCGCTGGTAGTCCAAGGGCACCTTGCCGGCCTGGCCGCGGCTCACCTCGATGTAGTAGCCATGCACCCGGTTGTAGCTGATCTTGAGATTGGCGATGCCCGTGCGGGTCCGTTCACGGGTTTCCATGTCCAGCAGGTACTGGTCGCCGTGTTCGCTCAGGTTGCGCAGTTCGTCGAGTTCACTATCGTAGCCGGCGGCGATGACGCCGCCATCGCGCAGCAGCACCGGGGGCGATTCCGGCAGGGCGGAAGTGAGCAGATCGAATACGTCGGGATGCATGCCCATGCGCGCCGCCAGTTCCGCGAGCAGCGGATCATCGCAGCCGGCCAGCAGGCACTGCAGTTCCGGCAGCCGCCCCAGGGTGGTACGCAGGCCGGTGAGATCACGTGGCCGCGCCGAGCCGAGGGCCACCCGGGTGAGGATGCGCTCCAGGTCGGCGCTGCCGCGCAGCAGTGCGCGCAGGTCTTCGAAGCGGCGGTTCTCCAGTAGCGCGGCCACGCACTGGTGCCGGCGGTGAAGGATGCCGGTATCACGCAGCGGGCGGTGCAGCCAGCGGCGCAGCAGCCGTCCACCCATGGCGGTGATACTGCGGTCCATTACCCCCATGAGGGTGTGTTCGTGCTGGCCGGACAGGGAATGGTCCAGCTCCAGGTTGCGGCGCGTGGCGGCATCGATGAGCACGCTGTCCTCGCGTCGTTCCACGCCCAGGCCACGCAGGTGGGGCAGGGCGGCGCGCTGGGTGTCCTTTACGTACTGCAGCAGGCAACCGGCGGCACCGATGGCCAGATCCAGGTCCTCGACCCCGAAGCCGGCCAGATCATGGGTGCCGAATTGGGTGCAGAGTTCGCGCCGCGCCGATTCGGTATCGAAATGCCAGGATGCCCGGTGGCGCAGGCCGGGCAGGCGGCGCCAGGAGCCGGGTGGATTCTGGTCTTCGGGCAACAGCAGTTCCACCGGGCGCAGCCGTTCCAGTTCCGCCAGCAGGGCCTCCTCGCCACGGCTTTCCTGGATGCTGAAACGGCCGCCGGCCAGGTCCAGCACGGCCAGGCCGAAGGCGTGATCCGCACCTGGATACAGGGCCGCCAGTAATTGCTCCTCGCGTTCCGCCAGCAGGGCCTCGTCGGTCAGGGTGCCGGGGGTGACGATGCGCACCACCTGGCGTTCCACCGGCCCCTTGCTCGCCGCCGGGTCGCCGATCTGTTCGCAGATGGCCACCGATTCGCCCTGCTTCACCAGCCGTGCCAGGTAGGACTCGGCGGCATGCACCGGCACGCCGGCCATGGCGATGGGTTCGCCGGCCGACTGGCCGCGGCTGGTCAGGGTGATGTCCAGGAGCTGCGCGGCACGGCGCGCGTCCTCGTGGAACAGTTCGTAGAAATCCCCCATGCGGTAGAACAGCAGCGTGTCGGGGTGCGCGGCCTTGATGCGCAGATACTGCTGCATCATGGGGGTGTGGGACGGCTTGGCGGAGGGAAGGGACATCGGCGGCAAGTCTACCCAATGCGGCAGGGGCGGGTAAGCCTTGCGGTGCCCGGGCGGGTTTGCTACCCGCCTCCAGAGCTCGCGTGCACCAGATGAGTGCCCGCAGGCATCGCAATGCTCTTTCATGGTGCGCACTGTGTCATGCATGCACAGGCATGAGGCATGTAGTCGACTGAATTTAATGAATCTTGCCGAAGTGGTGCGAATCTTGCTCCCTGGGACTGACCCTAATGGCCGAGTTTGGCGAATCCGTACCAGGAATGCCCCGTAACGGGGCATTCCGAAGACCACAACAGGAGAGCACCTCGATGAAACGCACCATGGCCCTCATGAAGACCCTCGGCTTCGCCCTTGTGCCCGGATTGCTGCCGGGCCTGGCCCTGGCGGACAGCGGGCTGGACACGGGCGACACCGCCTGGATGCTCACCGCCACGGCCCTGGTGCTGTTCATGACCCTGCCCGGCCTGGCCCTGTTCTACGCCGGCCTGGTACGGGCCAAGAATGTGCTGTCGGTATTGATGCAGTGCTTTGCCATCGCCTGCGTGGCCTCGCTGATCTGGGTGATCTTCGGGTACAGCCTGGCGCTGCATGGCGGAGACCAGCCCGGCAACTGGCTGGGGAGTCTCGACCGGGCATTTCTCCAGGGGGTGACGCGCGACTCCCTGGCCGGCACCATCCCCGAGACCCTCTGGATCATGTTCCAGATGACCTTCGCCATCATCACCCCGGCACTGGTGGTGGGCGGCTTCGCCGAGCGCATGAAGTTTTCCGCCATGCTGCTGTTCTCCATCGCCTGGATCATCCTGGTCTACCTGCCCACCTGTTACTGGGTATGGGGCGGCGGCTGGCTGGCGCAGCTGGGCCTGATCGATTTCGCCGGCGGCACGGTGGTGCATATCAACGCCGGGGTGGCGGCGCTGGTGGCGGCGCTCTATCTCGGCAAGCGCAGGGGGTTTCCCGAGACGGCCATGCCGCCTCACAACCTGACCATGACCGTGGCGGGCGCCGGTATGCTGTGGGTGGGCTGGTTCGGCTTCAACGCCGGCAGCGCCGTGGCCGCCGGGCAGGACGCCGGTATGGCCATGCTGGTGACGCACATCAGCGCCGCGGCCGGCTCCCTGGCCTGGATGACCCTGGAATGGATCCGTTATCGCAAGCCGAGCGTGCTGGGCATCGTCACCGGCATGGTGGCGGGGCTGGGTACCATCACCCCGGCCTCGGGCAGCGTGGGCCCCGCCGGCGCCCTGGTCATCGGCCTGTCGGCCGGCGTGGTCTGCTACTTCGCCACCCAGGCCATCAAGCGCCGTTTCCATATCGATGACTCCCTGGATGTGTTTCCCGTGCATGGCGTGGGCGGCATTCTCGGCACCCTGTTGGTGGGCGTGTTCGCCTTCACCCTGGGCGGCAATGGCGAACTGGCCGAAGGCCAGACGCTGTCCGCGGTCATCGCGTCCCAGCTCGGGATTCAGGCCATCGGGGTGCTGGCCACCCTGCTGTGGGCCGGTGTGATGACATGGATCATCCTCAAACTGGTGGATGTCTTCATTGGCGTGCGCGTGACCGGGGATCAGGAAACCGAGGGCCTGGACACGGTGCTCCACGGCGAGGCGGGCTATTACCTGTAAGGAGCCCGTCGGCTGCCGGGCTTGCGTCCGCCGGGAGGGTCTGTTACCAAGTCGATTGATCCCATCGAGGCCGCCTGCCCCTGGCGTGCGGTCGGGACAACCGACCAATCAGACGCGAGGGCCACCATGTCGACAGCCAGCCGGAACTATGACGAGAAGCGTGATTTCATCCGCATGACGGTGGATTGCGCTCTGACCCTGCGGGAGGTGGAAGGCGGGCGTCAATACGCCGGCCGGTGCGTGAACCTGAGCAGCACGGGTGCCATGGTGTTGTTTGACGAGCCGCCGGCCATGGGCCAGCGACTGGAACTGCATATCGAACCCCGCCTGGCACTGGTGCCGGCCCTGGATGCCCTGGTGGAGGTGGTACGCGTACTGCCCGCCGCCGACGGGGGTTTCGAGGTGGGCATGAGTATCGTCGAGATGCGCTGAGCCCGGCGTCATGGATAAGCTCGAGTTGCACAGGCTGGCCGGGGAGGTGGGGGATGCCTTGCAGCGCCAGGAGGCCCGCCTGGTGACGGCGGAATCCTGCACCGGCGGCTGGGTGGCCAAGGAGCTTACCGCCATCCCCGGCTGTTCCGCCTGGTTCGACATGGGCTTCGTCACCTACAGCAACCAGGCCAAGCAGGAGCTGCTCGGGGTGCGCGCCGGGACCCTGGAGACACAGGGGGCGGTGAGCGAGGCCACGGTGGCGGAGATGGCCGCGGGAGCACTGGCGCGCAGCGGCGCCCAGGTGGCCCTGGCCGTCAGCGGCATTGCCGGCCCGGGCGGCGGCAGCCCGGACAAGCCCGTGGGCCTGGTGTGCTTCGGCTGGGCGACCCGCGCCGGCGGCCGGCGCACCGCGAGCGAGCATTTCACGGGCGATCGGGACGCGGTACGCGCCCAGGCGGTGGCCCGCGCCCTGCGCGGGGTGCTGGATGTCCTCGCCACCTGAGGCCCCGCGCCAGCGACTGTTCTTTGCCCTCTGGCCGCCGCCCGAACTGGTGCGGCCGCTGGCGGCGCTGGTGCGCCGGCATACGCCTGCGCAGGCTCGCCGGATGGACGCCGGCAACCTGCATGTCACCCTGGCCTTCGTGGGCGCGGTGACGGCGGATACCCGGGCCTGTCTGGAACAGGCCGCGGCGTCGGTGCGGGGAGAACCCTTCGAACTGATCCTGGAGCGCATCGGGACCTGGCCCGGCCCCGGCATCCTCTGGCTGGCCCCGGACCGCTGCCCGCCGGCCCTGCAGCGGCTGGCCATGGACCTGCAACAGGCCCTGCAACCCTGCGGCTATGTACCCGAGCAACGCCCCTACCAGCCCCACGTCACCCTGGCCCGTAAACTGAAGGGCGTGGTTCCCGCTGCCACCGTAGCCCCGCTGCATTGGCCGGTGCGCGATTTCGTCCTGGTGGACTCCGTCACCGGGCCGGCCGGGCCCCGTTACCAGGTGCTCGTCCGCTGGCCCTTGGCACCCTAGCCGGTACCCCTTGTCAGGGCGTTGCCGACTACTGTATATTTACCCAGTCCATGATTCAGTCACCTGGCGTCGTGGCTTGTGTGCCAGGTTCCGAAGATGAGCGTAACCGCAGGGTCGTAAAGGCTTTTAATCGTCTCATGGACAGGGCTTAGCAGGTGACCGGGGCTGTGTGATAATCGCAGCCGTTTACCACGCGCCGGGGCAGGGATGCCCCCGGCGACAATCGAACGATGGGGAGAATCAAGATGGATGACAACAAACGCAAGGCGCTCGGCGCGGCCCTCGGCCAGATCGAAAAACAGTTCGGCAAGGGCGCCGTGATGCGCATGGGCGACGTGGTCGCCCGCGACGTGGAAGTGGTGCCCAGTGGTTCCCTGGCGCTGGACGTGGCGCTCGGCGTGGGGGGTTATCCACGCGGCCGCGTCATCGAGATCTACGGTCCGGAATCCTCCGGCAAGACCACCCTGACCCTGCAGGCCATCGCCGAAGTGCAGAAGCTCGGCGGCACCGCCGCCTTCGTGGATGCGGAACACGCCCTCGACCCCGGCTATGCCGAAAAGCTTGGCGTCAACGTGGACGATCTGCTGGTATCCCAGCCCGACACCGGCGAGCAGGCCCTGGAGATCACCGACATGCTGGTGCGTTCCGGTGCCGTGGACATCGTGGTGGTGGATTCGGTGGCGGCCCTGACGCCCAAGGCGGAGATCGAGGGTGAAATGGGTGATTCCCACATGGGCCTGCACGCCCGCCTCATGTCCCAGGCCCTGCGCAAGCTCACCGCCAACATCAAGCGCTCCAACACCATGGTGATCTTCATCAACCAGATCCGCATGAAGATCGGCGTCATGTTCGGCAGCCCTGAAACCACCACCGGCGGCAACGCCCTCAAGTTCTATGCCTCGGTGCGTCTCGATATCCGCCGCATCGGTGCCATCAAGAAGGGCGACGAGGTGGTGGGCAACGAGACCCGCGTCAAGGTGGTCAAGAACAAGGTGGCGCCGCCTTTCCGCCAGGCCGAATTCGAGATCCTCTACGGTGAGGGCATCTCCCGCGAGGGTGAGCTCATCGAACTGGGTGTGAAGCATGGCTTCATCGACAAGGCGGGCGCCTGGTATAGCTACCAGGGCGACCGCATCGGCCAGGGTAAGGAAAACGTGCGCCAGTTTCTCAAGGACAACCCGGACATCGCCAAGACCATCGATGCTCAGGTGCGCGCCGAATTGCTGGTGAAGCCGCGCTCGGCACCGGCCGACAAGGAAGACGTGGCGGAGCTGGAAGAAGCCTAGGCCCCTGAGTATGGACGCGGACGTCGAGTACAGTCCCGCGGACATCCGCGCTCGGGCCCTGGGCCTGCTGGCACGGCGCGAGCACAGCCGCCTGGAGCTGGCACGCAAGCTGCGCCAGCGGGGCATGGCGGGCGCGGACCTGGAACAGGTACTGGATGAACTGGTGGCGGCCCGCCTGTTGAGTGACACCCGTTTCGCTGAAGAGTATGCCCGCAGCCGTGCCAGCCGCGGCTACGGGCCCCTGCGCATCCGTGCCGAATTGCGCGAGAGGGGTATTGATGACGCGGGCATCCAGGCAGCCCTCGCGGAGCTGGGCGAGGACTGGTGCCAGCAGGCCCGTACGGCGCGGCAGCGGCGCTTTGGCGAGGAGTCGCCCGCCGACCTGAAGGAGCGGGCGCGCCAGAGCCGCTTCCTGCAGCAGCGTGGCTTCAGCCCCGAACAGATCCGCCAGGCCCTGTAGACCGAAATCCGCTCTCCTTACGCGCCGTACCCGGGCTCGAGGGGGAAATCATTGGGTATACACCTGTTTATCTCCGTGCCCCCAATGGTAGGATTGGTCTTTGGCTGAACGAACCTGAACCTGACCATCATGTCCACCAGCAAACAACTGCGACAACAATTCCTGGATTTCTTCCGCGAGCGCGGCCACGAGGTGGTACCCTCCAGCCCGCTGGTGCCGGCGGACGATCCCACCCTGTTGTTCACCAATGCCGGCATGGTGCAGTTCAAGGACGTGTTCCTGGGCAAGGACCAGCGTGCCTACAACCGCGCCGTCTCCAGCCAGCGCTGCGTGCGTGCCGGCGGCAAGCACAACGACCTGGAAAATGTCGGCTACACCGCCCGCCACCATACCTTCTTTGAAATGCTGGGTAATTTCAGCTTCGGCGACTATTTCAAGCGCGAGGCCATCCAGTACGCCTGGGAATTCCTCACCGACACCTTGCAGCTACCGCCGGAAAAACTCTGGGTGACGGTGTTCGAGGAGGACGAGGAAGCGGCCGACATCTGGCTCAAGGAGATCGGCGTGGACCCGGCGCGTTTCAGCCGCATCGGCGCCAAGGACAATTTCTGGTCCATGGGTGATACCGGTCCCTGCGGTCCCTGCACCGAGATCTTCTACGATCACGGCCCGGACGTGGCCGGCGGCCCGCCGGGCACGCCCGAGGAAGACGGGGACCGCTACATCGAGATCTGGAACCTGGTATTCATGCAGTACGACCGTGACCGGGAGGGAAATCTCAACCCCTTGCCACGGCCCTCGGTGGATACCGGCATGGGCCTGGAACGCCTGGCCGCCGTCATGCAGGGCGTACACAGCAATTACGAAATTGACCTGTTCCAGCATCTCATCCGGGCCGCTGCTGCCCTGGCCGGCAGTAACGACCTGGAAGACAAATCCCTGCGCGTCATTGCCGACCACATCCGCGCCTGCGCCTTCCTGGTGGTGGACGGGGTCATGCCTTCCAACGAAGGTCGCGGTTATGTGTTGCGACGCATCACCCGGCGCGCCATCCGCCACGGCCACAAGCTGGGCATTCAGGGCAGCTTCTTCCACAAGCTGGTGGAACCCCTGGTGGAGCAGATGGGTGAGGCCTACCCGGAACTGGTCAAGTCCCGCGAACAGGTGGAACGGGTACTGCGCCAGGAAGAGGAACGTTTCGCCGAGACCCTCGACAAGGGCATGCGCATCCTCGAGGAAAGCATTGCCGACCTGAATGGCAACCTGATCCCCGGTGAGACGGTATTCAAGCTCTACGATACCTACGGATTCCCCCTCGACCTTACCGCGGACATCGCCCGCGAACGCAATCTCACCATCGACCTGCAGGGTTTCGAGGCCAGCATGGCGGCGCAGCGTGACCGTGCCCGGGCCGCCAGCCACTTTGCCGCCGATTACGGCGCCGGCGTGGAACTGCAGGAGTGCACCGAATTCACCGGTTATGGCCAGCTCACCGACACCAGCCGGGTGATTGCCTTATACAAGGGCAGTCAACCGGTGACCCAGCTCGAGGCCGGTGAGCAGGGCATGGTGATCCTGGACCATACCGCTTTCTATGCGGAATCCGGTGGCCAGGTGGGAGACCAGGGCGAACTGATCAACGGCAACGCCCGTTTCGAGGTGCACGACACCCAGAAACAGGGCAAGGCCTTCGCCCATCTCGGTATGCTGGAGGCGGGCAGTCTGCGGGTCGGCGACACGGTGCGTGGCGAAGTGAACGCCGCTCGCCGTCGTGCCACCATGCTCAATCATTCCGCCACGCACCTGCTGCATGCCGCCTTGCGCCAGGTGCTGGGTGAACATGTGCAGCAGAAGGGATCGCTGGTGAACCCCGAGCGACTGCGCTTCGACTTTGCCCACTTCGAGCCCGTGAGCAGCGAGCAGATCGAAACCCTGGAACGCATCGTCAACGAACAGATCCGCAGCAATGCTGCCGCGGAAACCCGCCTCATGCCCATTGCCCAGGCCATGGAGTCAGGTGCCGTGGCCCTGTTCGGCGAGAAATACGGTGACGAGGTGCGGGTGCTGTCCATCGGTGATTTCTCCGTGGAACTCTGTGGCGGCACCCATGTGGAGCGGGCCGGCGATATCGGCCTGTTCAAGATCGTCAACGAGACCGGAATCGCCTCCGGCGTGCGCCGCATCGAGGCGGTGACCGGCGATGGGGCGCTGGCCTACATCGGCGAGACGGAAAAGAATCTGCAGCGCATCGCCCAGCTGGTGAAGGGCGGGCGCGAGGACGCCGAGTCCCGGGTCGTGCAGTTGATGGATAAGACCCGCAAACTGGAAAAGGAACTGGAACAGCTCAAGTCCAAACTGGCCAGCAGCCAGGGTTCCGACCTGGCCGCGCAGGCGGTGGAGGTGGCTGGCATCCAGGTGCTGGCCGCCCGCCTGGACGGGGTCGATGCCAAGGCCTTGCGCGAGACCGTGGACCAACTCAAGCAGAAGCTGGGGTCCGCCGTCGTGCTGCTGGCCGTGGTGGAGGAAGGCAAGGTGTCCCTGGCCGCCGGGGTCACCAAGGACCAGGTCGGACGCATCAAGGCCGGCGAGCTGGTCAATGCCGTGGCCCAGCAGGTGGGTGGCAAGGGCGGCGGGCGGCCCGACATGGCCATGGCCGGCGGCAACCAGCCGGAACACCTGGATGCCGCCCTGGCCTCGGTGGCGGACTGGGTGCGCGCACGCGCCACCGCCACGGCGTAGTTCATGGTTTAATCCCGCGCGGTTTTGTAGTTTAATCTGCGCCTTTGTTCGCGCGGCCTGCCGCGCAGGATTTCCCAGGCAGTTCTCACTCCCGGCCAGGCCCGGGCGAATGGATCATCATGGCGCTGATTGTTCAGAAGTACGGTGGCACCTCCGTCGGCACGGTGGAGCGCATCGAGGCGGTGGCGGAAAAGGTCATCAACTACCGCAATAACGGTAACGAGGTGGTGGTCGTGGTGTCCGCCATGAGCGGCGAGACCAACCGCCTGCTCGACCTGGCCAAGGCCATCAGCCCGCGTCCCGCGCCCCGGGAGCTGGACGTGTTGCTGGCCACCGGTGAGCAGACCACCATTGCCCTGTTGACCATGGCCCTGGAGAAGCGCGGCTGTGCGGCCCGCTCCTATACCGGCGGCCAGGTGCATATCCGTACCGACAGCACCCATAACAAGGCGCGCATCCAGGATATCGATGGCACGGCCATACGCCGCGATCTGGTCGCCGGACGGGTGGTGGTGGTAGCGGGTTTCCAGGGCGTGGACGAGCAGGGCAACATCACCACCCTGGGCCGTGGCGGTTCCGACACCACGGCGGTGGCCCTGGCCGCGGCCCTCAAGGCCGATGAATGCCAGATATTTACCGACGTGGACGGAGTCTATACCACCGATCCACGGGTGGTGCCCGATGCCCGCCGACTGGAGCGCATCACCTTCGAGGAAATGCTGGAGATGGCCAGCCTGGGTTCCAAGGTGCTGCAGATCCGCTCGGTGGAGTTCGCCGGCAAATACAATGTACCCCTGCGCGTCCTGTCCAGCTTCGAGGAAGGACCGGGCACGCTGATCACCTATGAGGAAGAGGGAATGGAACAGGCCTTGATCTCCGGCATCGCCTTTAACCGTGATGAGGCGAAACTTACCGTGCTGGGCGTGCCCGATCAGCCCGGTATCGCCCACAAGCTGCTGGGCCCCATAGCCGATGCCAATATCGAGGTGGACATGATCGTGCAGAACGTGAGCCCCGATGAGACGGCCACGGACTTCACCTTCACGGTCCATCGCAACGACTACGATCGCGCACTGGAAATTCTCGGCCAGGTGGCCCGGGAGCTGGGCGCCCGCGAAGTGAGCGGGGATAACAAGATCGTCAAGATCTCCATCGTCGGGGTCGGCATGCGCTCCCATGCGGGCATTGCCGCGACCATGTTCGAGACGCTGGCCCGGGAAGGGATCAATATCCGCATGATCTCCACCTCGGAGATCAAGATTTCCGTCGTGGTGGACGAAAAGTATCTGGAATTGGGTGTGCGTGCCCTGCATGAGGCCTTTGACCTGGCGCGGGCCTGATTTTCCCGAATCCCGGGAAATGGCAAGTAAAATAAAAAGTTAAAATGTGAGCTATAGTTTCTGTCAGCGTGGCCGACACAGGGGGTGTCTGGTGCGCGCCTAGTTCGTACCGATCGCGTAGTACGCGGGATTTGGTTTGCGAAAGCATGTAAGGAGACGTGGGAATGTTGATACTGACACGCAGGGTGGGTGAAACCCTCATGATCGGTGATGAAGTCACGGTGACAGTTCTGGGTGTCAAGGGCAACCAGGTCCGCATTGGTGTGAATGCCCCCAAGGATGTTTCGGTCCACCGGGAAGAGATCTACGAACGCATCAAACGCGAACAGGACGAAGACAATTCGCAGGAAATCGCCGGAAACTGACCAGGCCAATATATTCAGCCTTTACGAATGCACCGGGCACCGGTATCCTACGCACCTCTCGGGGTCGTAGTGAACCGGTGCCCGATGCGTTTGGTGGGTGCGTACTCTACCCCCGCAGTTTTGGAGAGATGGCCGAGAGGCTGAAGGCGCACCCCTGCTAAGGGTGTATAGGGGAAACTCTATCGAGGGTTCGAATCCCTCTCTCTCCGCCATCCATAAAAAAGCCCCGCAAGGGGCTTTTTTATGGATGGCGGAGAGAGAGCCCGGTGAGAACCCTTCGGTTCGACGGAGCGGCCGCAGGCCGCGGAGAACGTCGCCGCTTGCGGCGACGGCCCCGAAGGGGTGAGGCCCGCGAGGGCCGAATAATCCCGTTCTGTCCGCAACCACCCAGCCTGCTGTTGCAGGGCTTTTTTATGGATGGCGGAGAGAGAGCCCGGTGAGAACCCTTCGGTTCGACGGAGCGGCCGCAGGTATTCCCTCACCCTTGCACTTTCCTCCTGGATTCCGGATAATGCCCCGCTCTTACGCGCCCGTAGCTCAGCTGGATAGAGTACTCGGCTACGAACCGAGCGGTCGGGAGTTCGAATCTCTCCGGGCGCGCCATACAAGCGAAGCTGCCACCCTTACAGGGTGGCTTTTTTGTTTCAGCGAAGTGCCTTCGGAGAGGTTCGAACTCCCGACGTTTCAATCGGGTCGAGTTCGACC
>SWBZ01000126.1_pt1 | contig 20188 bp, 15 predicted proteins | sample 4693031 | NCBI WGS metagenome assembly SWBZ01 (sample SAMN10267274, study PRJNA491770) | bioreactor metagenome | isolation source: DHS bioreactor inoculated with | place: Japan: off Shimokita Peninsula
AGCGCTTGTTCGCAATAAGATGCCGCCAATCGCTGCGGAAGCGGGGAATACTGCTGCCCACAAGCGGCCATTCTCATGCAAGAAAAGGCTGCCTCGCGTCCGCCGGCACGGCCAATCTGAAAACCCAGCGGAAGGTATGCAAGTGCCACAGCCTAAGGTCGCCGACAAGGACACGCCTTATTGGAGGGGAGCGGATCCTGTCATGCTGCTAACGCCACAATCGCTCGTAAAAAAGCATGATGTAGTGATCGTCGGCGCAGGCTGTGCCGAGTTGTCCCCTGGTCTGGCGTGGGGACGGGCCGGACGCTCTGTCGCTGCCTCCGATGCGACGAACCCGGGCGACGGCGCATCTCACCAACCGCAGGGTGGGGTACCGAAGGTCCGAGTCAGTTCGACCATGATGGGGAGGCTCCGATGAATGACGCCGTGAAAATCACTCCATTCTCTACCGCGAGCGCCCCTGCCCCTGGCGGCCATTATGCTCAGGCGATCAAGCATGCGGGGCTTCTTTATATCTCCGGCCAGCTGCCCATTGCCCCAGACGGCACCCATCTCGCGGAGGCCGATTTCGACGATCAGGCGCGCCAGGCGATCCGCAATTTGATCGCGGTGGCCGAGGCCGCCGGGGCTTCGGTCGGCAGCCTCTTGAAGGTGACCGTCTACGTCGTCGGCGTCGCCAATTGGCCGCGTTTCAACGCCGTCTATGAAGAGATGCTGGGCGCGGCGCATCCCGCGCGGACGGTCGTTCCGGTGCCCGAGCTGCACTACGGCTATCTTGTGGAACTTGACGCCATAGCGGCATGTCAGGAGGAGAGCACATGAATTCTATCCAGCCATCTGTCACACTACGCCCGATGACGGGCGAAGCGGGTGATTTGGAAAGTGCGCTGGAGCTATCCCGCGCAGTGGGCTGGGCGTATCGGCTTGACGACTGGCGCGTCGCCCAGTCGCTTGGCCAGGGTATTCTGGCCGAGGAGAATGGCCAGGTAATCGCCTCTGCTATTTGTTGGCCTTATGGCGATGCTTTCGCAACCTGCGGCAGCATCATTGTCGCGCCCGCGATGCAAGGTCGCGGACTGGGTCGATCGCTACTGGCGCACCTGTTGCAATCAACCGGCAGCCGCGCCGTCATGCTGAACTCTACGGCAGTGGGAATGAGGCTTTACGAGAGCTTCGGTTTCGAAGCTACCGGCACCGTTCACCAGCATTTGGGGCAAGTCTCAGCAGGCACTGCGGATGCCGAGAGAGGCCGCTGGGTCCGCAAGGCTAACGCTGAGGATTTGCAGACATTGCTCCAGATGGACCGGCAGGCCTTCGGGGCCGACCGACGCCGGATGATCGAGGAGTTCAACTTGATTGGCTCTATCGCCGTGATTGAACGAGCTGGTGACATTCAAGGCTATGCCATCTGTCGTCCCTTCGGCCTTGGTCAGGTGGTCGGCCCGGTCATCGCATGCGGGGCAGAGGATGCGAAGCTGCTGATTGAACATTTCCTGAGGGTGAACGCCGGACAAATCTTGCGCATAGACACTGGCGGGGACAGCGGGCTCCGTGACTGGCTAACGGCCCAAGGTCTGTTAGAGGTTAGCAGTGTCACAACAATGATCCGCGGTCATCGGCCTCAGATTACGGGGCCGCACAGGATATTTGCTCTCGCCAGCCAATCCTTTGGTTGAGGGCGGATAGCTGCTATTCCGCTAAGGAGAAGGTCGTGTCCCGGGACGTGGTGTAACTGAGGTGGTCAAGCCGCTCGCGAGCGCGCCATCACGAGCGCCGTAGCGAGCGAGCGGCTGGGTGGTCATCGACGGATTTCCGGTAGGGTCGGGTTGCTCACACCAACCTGATACTGGAAGGACCACCGATGACCGATGCGATGATGAACCTGCGCACGCTGGTAGAGAAGACCCCTGACGCCGATATTCTGCGTGAGATGATCGGCATTGCCGCGGAACGCCTGATGGAGCTGGAGGTGGGTGCTGCCACCGGCGCCGGCTATGGCGAGAAGAGCGCCGAGCGCCTGGCGCAGCGCAATGGCTACCGTGATCGGGACTGGCAGACCCGGGCCGGCACCGTCGAGCTGCGCATCCCCAAGCTGCGCAAAGGCAGCTACTTCCCCGGCTTCCTTGAGCCCCGGCGCATGGCCGAGAAGGCGCTGACCGCAGTGATCCAGGAGGCTTACATCCAGGGCATCTCCACCCGCTCGGTGGATGAGCTGGTCAAGGCCATGGGCATGAGTGGCATCTCCAAGAGCCAGGTCAGCCGATTGTGCGAGGAGATCGACGGCAAGGTGAAGGCGTTCCTCGAGCGGCCAATCGAGGGCGACTGGCCGTATCTTTGGATCGACGCCACCTACCTCAAGGTGCGCCGGGGTGGCCGCATCGTGTCGGTGGCTGCCATCATGGCCGTGGGCGTCAATGCCGATGGCCGGCGCGAAGTGCTCGGCATGGAGATCGGCACCTCGGAAGCCGAGGCGATCTGGACCGAGTTCCTGCGCAAGCTGACCCGCCGCGGCCTCCGTGGGGTGAAGCTGGTCATCTCCGATGCTCACGAAGGTATCAAGGTGGCTGTCACCAAGGTGCTGTGCGCGACCTGGCAACGCTGTCGGGTGCACTTCATGCGCAATGTTCTGGCCCATGCCGGCAAGAGCGGCCGCCGGGTGGCCAGCGCCTTCATCGCCACGGCCTTCGCTCAGGAAACGGCCGAGGCAGCCAGTGCGCAATGGCGCGCCGTCGCCGATCAGATCCGCCCCCGGGTGCCCAAGCTCGCCACCATCATGGACGAGGCCGAGCACGATGTACTGGCCTATATGAGCTTCCCCAAGGAGCATCGGACCAAGCTGCACAGCAACAACCCAATCGAGCGCGTCAACGGCGAGGTGAAGCGTCGGACCGAGGTCGTCGGCATCTTCCCCAACGAGGACGCCATCGTGCGCCTGGTGGGCGCCATCCTGCTCGAACAGAACGATGAATGGGCCGTCCAGCGCGCCAGATATATGACGCTGGAATCCGTCGCCCCATTGAGCGATGATCCCCTCGTCAGCTTGCCGGCAGTCCCCGCACGCTGACCAACCCGGCCAAGCCGGAAATGCGTGGAGGCCAAGCCTCAGTTACACCACGCTGTGGGACACGATCAAGGAGAAGGGCCGGCGGATCCGAATGATACACTTCGGGCGGTTATGGATTGTGAATTCAATCTGCCTGACCGCGCCACGTAACGAAGTCGGCGAGTGCGATTTCGTTTAGGGTCGCACATAAGCCCACGCCTTGGGGGATAGCAAAGTAACCGTCAGCAAGAGTAGATTCTGGATTGTCGACAAGTACGTCTACATAGCCCGGCTGCCGCCTCTCGTAGGGGCGGATCTCCTGCAGCACGAAGTTAGATTTACCTTAGAACGAAGGCAACAGTTGACTAGTAACTTCCGTCAGGACACCGGCACAGAAAGGGGCCGCAATCGCGGCGCCAGAACGAAGAGTAGCGGCGCTGAGCGCAGCCGGGGAGACGGAGAGTCGATTCCGTGAACCTACCCGCCACCGGTATTTAGGATCGCACTCAAGAGGATCTCGACATCAGCGTCATCGAGCTCGTCGGATGGCAGGGGCTTCACGGTTTACGCCTTTGTGCCCACTTGATCCGCTACGGTCTCCATTGAGGCCGCCGAGGGGATCACGACGGGAATATCGGCCCATGACCGGGCCAGAACGGTGCTGGTCGCGACCGACCCTGATGTCACGCCCGCAAGAATTGCCTCCCCCGGTCACGTCTTTCCACTGCGGGCGGCCGAAAATGGCGTGCTGGCGCGCGATGGTCATACTGAGGGCGCCGTTGACCTGATGCGGCTGGCTGGGCTCCCGCCCGCCGGCGTAATTTGCGAGATTATGCGGGACGACGGGCAGATGGCGCGGCGACCCGATCTCGAGATATTTGCCCGGCAACATAAGCTGCCAATCCTGACCATTCGGGACATCATCGCGCATCGGCTTGCCAGCGAGACGCTGGTCGATGAAGTGGCGCGGTCCGAACTGCCAACCCAACACTCACCGATCCCGCTCGAAGTTCGCGCCTTCCGCAGCCGCCTGGACGGCACAGAGCATCTGGCGCTGATCCGAAACCCTTTGGCCGGCTTCCCACTGGTGCGCTTGCATTCCGAGTGTCTCACTGGGGATGCGTTGGGCTCGCTACGTTGCGACTGCGGACCGCAATTGCAGGAGGCCCTGCGCCAGATCGCTACCGGCGATGGCGGTGCGCTGATCTATCTACGCGGGCAGGAGGGGCGCGGTATTGGTCTCGCCAACAAGATCCGGGCCTATGCACTACAAGACCAGGGACACGACACGGTGGAAGCCAATACGGCACTGGGTTTCGCTCCGGACGCCCGCGACTACGGCATTGCCGGGCAGATCCTGCGGGCGCTCGGCATCGAACGTCTGCGGCTGTTGTCGAACAATCCGGGCAAGGCGCTGTCGCTGGAGCAGTTCGGCATCCATGTCGCCGAGCGCTTGCCCATCCAGATCCCAGCAAATCCCTACAACTGGCGCTATCTCGCAACCAAGCGGGACAAGTTCGGGCACACCTTTACCCACCAGGAACAAGAGAACCAGAATGTCTGATACTTCGCCACGCCTCGCCATTGTTGTCAGCCAGTTCAATCCCGAGGTCACGCATGGCCTGCGCGACGGAGCACTGAAATATCTGAGCAGGAAGGGAATCCCGATTGCGCCAGACAATATCTACTCGGCCCCCGGCGCCTTCGAAATCCCGCTTATTGCGAAGCGGTTGGCGCAATCCGGCTTCGACGGAGTGATTTGCCTGGGCTGCGTCATCAAAGGCGATACGGCCCATTTCGAATATATCAGCGAAGCCGCCGCCCATGGCCTGATGCAAGCCGGGCTCGAAACCGGCAAACCCATCACCTTCGGCATTTTGACGACCTACACGGACGAACAGGCCATTGTGCGCAGTCGTGACGACGAGCACAACAAGGGCCGCGAAGCCGCTGCCGCTTGTCTGAAAGTCCTACGCATATTCAGCACTTTGGGCAGTTGAAGTTCTCAGTGAGGATCTAGCAATAGAAGCCGGCTGGTTGTTCGAGCGCTGGCACCTGGCCCGCTCCGTCCATCGTGCGCGTGATCAGCGCTGAGCCCACCAGCGCCAGAAGCACTGCGGACGCGACACTTTCTGGACTGGCCTTTGAAAACAGCCGATCGGCGGCCGAAAGGAAGCTGGGCCCCAATGTGCGGCGACGGCCTGCCGATGGCTCAGCCGGGCACGCGACTTCGAGGAGAGCTCCGTTGCATCGCGATCGCCCCCTGCAGTGCCGTCGACCCCTCCTATCGTCCTATGGCTACCAGGCTGGAGATCCATGTAGCGTTCGCACCCGCCTCCCCCCATGCCCCTAAGGCTGCACTAGCCGAAACGCCTCCTGCACACCGTTTTGCCCAGCAAAACAATCTCAACTGGCTTTAGCCTGAATCGGAGAAGACGACATGGCTGAGAACAAGGCGGCAAGCCTTCGTGAGGGCGCCCTTCACTTTCACCAGTTCCCCAAGCCGGGCAAGCTTGAGATCGTGGCGACCAAGCCACTGGCAAATGCGCGCGACCTTTCGCTCGCCTATTCGCCCGGGGTCGCCATTCCCTGCGAGGAAATCGCCGCCGATCCGGAAGCCGTTTACAAGTATACCTCCAAGGGCAACCTAGTGGCGGTCATCTCCAATGGCACGGCCGTGCTGGGCCTGGGCAATATCGGCGCGCTGGCATCCAAGCCGGTGATGGAAGGCAAGGCGGTCCTGTTCAAGAAGTTCGCCGGCATAGATTCGATCGATATCGAGGTTAATGAACAGGATCCCAAGCGCTTCATCGAGATCGTGGCGCCGCTGGAACCCAGCTTTGGCGGCATCAACCTCGAAGATATCAAGGCGCCGGAATGCTTCGAGATCGAGGAAGCTTTGCGCGAGCGGATGAATATTCCGGTGTTCCACGACGACCAGCATGGCACCGCCATCATCGTCGCCGCTGCCGTGCTCAATGCCATGCAACTGGTCGGCAAGGACATTGCCAAGGTTAAGATCTGCACCTCGGGCGCCGGTGCGGCGGCGATCGCCTGCATGAATATGCTGATCGCGGTGGGAGCGACGCGCGAGAACATCTGGATCGCCGACTCCAAGGGCCTAGTCACCAAGGTGCGGCATAACTCGGTCGATCGCTGGCGCGGCGCCTTTGCTCAGAACACCGACAAGACCGAGCTCAGCGAAGTTATGGCCGGCGCCGATATCTATGTTGGGCTGTCCAAGGCCGGGGCGCTGAAGCCCGAAATGATGAAGGACATGGCGCCCAATCCGCTTATCCTGGCGCTTTCCAATCCTACTCCCGAAATCATGCCGGAACTGGCGCGAGAAGCGCGGCCGGACGCCATGATTTGCACGGGACGATCGGATTATCCCAACCAGGTCAACAATGTCCTCTGCTTCCCTTTCCTCTTCCGCGGCGCGCTCGACTGCGGCGCCACGGTGATCAACGAAGAGATGAAGGCCGCCGCCGCCCATGCCATCGCCAAGCTAGCGCATGAGCCGGGGCTGGAGGCTTCCGCGCATGGCGTGCCGGCCATCTTCGGCTCGGATTATCTCATTCCCAATCCGTTCGATCAGCGACTGATCCTGCGCATTGCGCCGGCCGTGGCCAAGGCGGCCATGGAAAGCGGCGTGGCCCGCCGGCCGATTGACGATTTCGCCGCCTATCGCGACCAGCTCAATCGCTTTGTATTCCGCTCGGGATTCGTGATGAAGCCGATGTTCGAACGGGCACTGGGAGAGGGCAAGCGCATCGCCTTTGCCGATGGCGAGGACGAACGCGTGCTGCGCGCCACCCAGGTGATGCTGGAAGACGGCATAGGGCGGTCCATTCTCATTGGCCGCCCATCCGTCATTGAACAACGCATCGAGCGCTTCGGGCTGACCCTGAAGGCGGGGCGCGATTTCGACGTCATTAATCCCGAGGACGATCCGCGCTATCGCGACTATGTGGAGCTGTTCCATTCACTGGTCGGGCGTAAGGGGGTGACGCCGGACACCGCGCGGACGATCGTGCGTACCAATACAACAGTGATCGGGGCGCTAGCGGTGAAACGCGGCGAGGCGGATGCGTTGATCTGCGGGCTGCAGGGCCGGTTCATCAAGCATGCCCGCAATATCCAATCGGTGATCGGGCTGGCCGAGGATTCCCAGCAGCTTTCGGCGCTTTCGATGCTGGTGATGACCCGCGGCGTGTTCTTCCTCGCCGACACCTACGTGAATATCGATCCCAGTGCCGACGAGATCGTCTCGATCACGCTGCAGGCGCGCGACCACCTCAAGCGCTTCAACATTGATGCCAAGGCAGCTTTGCTAAGCTACTCGAACTTCGGTTCGCGCGAGGGCGCGACCAGCGAGAAGATGCGGCTCGTCTATGAGACCCTCAAGCAGGTTGCGCCGGATTTGGCGGCGGAAGGCGAAATGCAGGGCGACTTAGCGATCAATACTGAGTTGCGAGAGCGCTACGTGCCCAATTCGGTGCTGAGGGGCGAGGCGAACTTGCTTATCTTTCCGAACCTTGAAGCAGCAAACCTGTCGATGACGCTGCTCAAGGAGCTCAACAATGCCCTGCCGGTGGGGCCTATCCTGATGGGAACGCGGCAGCCGGCGCATATCCTGGCGCCATCTGTGACCTCCAGAGGCATTGTCAATATGGCTGCAATCGCCGCGGCCGAGGCGCTGGCCCCAACATTGGCGTGAGCTCCCTGATTGGCCCTGCGAGAACAGATTTACGGCCCAGGGCACTGACAGCGAATGGGACTATACGGCGCCAAGACGCAGGATGCCACGGCCCGGGGCGCTGGATACGGTGCGCCGCCTCGGAGAGCTGACGCAGTGCGAGAATGCCGCGCCGGACCTCCTTGAAGAGGGTGTCTGCCGCGGGTTGCAATTTCCCGGCGCCGTTTACTTTTCGAGGCGAGAGATGGCGCTACTTGAACGCCTCGAATTTTTCCGTTGTGAGCCGGAAAGCGGTTTCAATCCTGACCCTATCAATGCGATGCCAGCAAAGCGATCAGTGAAGTGACGGCTATGACCACGATGCCGGCGACCAGCACGATGGATATCGACAGGCCCGCATCAGTCCACACACCGAGGCCGATGGTGGAGGCGGCGGAACAGACCAGGGTAACGCATTGCACAGCGGCACGCGCGGAGCCCAGCCGAGCCTTGCCATAGAGTTCGGCCAGCAGATGCGGCGTGCAGGCAAAGTAGAGGCCGGTCGCGAACCCTGCTCCGACAAAATAGCCCAGAATGGTCCAGTCAGGCGAGCCGACCAGCGCAACGCCCATGCCCAGGGCGGCCGGTAGGGCATAGAGCGCTACGACACGCCGGGCGGAGAAGCGGTCGACAAGTACCCCGGATATTAGCATGGCGGTGGTCTGGGCGATGGCATAGGCGGCGAGGCCAATGGCGATCCAGTCGGCGGCGCCCCGCTGATCGAGCCAGACGGACTGGTGAAAAAGCATGCCGGAAAAGATCAATGGCACGCACATCAGCGCAGGCAGGTATGGTAGCACAGCGTGATCGATTGCGAGGCGCGGCCGGGCAACTGCCGGGGCGTCGATGCCGGTTCTGCACTCACTTGCGAGGAGCCACAAAAAGGCCGGGATGGCCACCACGGCCGTGGCCAAGGCGATGCCGAGCCAGGTGGCGCGCCAGCCATAAATTCCAAGCAGCAGCACCGCGAGAGCGGGCAGGATGGAGGGCCCCAGCGCGTAGCCCAGCGAGGGCAGTCCGGCCAGCGCCTTCTTGCGTCCGTCCAGCAGGCGGACAGAGGCGGTGAGCGCGGCATGGGTGAAGAGCCAGTCGCCCAGGAGGCGCACGAACAGAATGCCGATAGCGAAAACCAGCAGGTTTGGTGCGAAGGCCACGCACAGGCTGGCCACGGAAAAAATGGCCAGGAGGATCAGGGTATATGATCTGAGGCTGATGCGGTCGACCAGTCCACCAAGGTAGAACATCGGCACGACCGCAGCTAGCGTGGACAGCGCGAAGATAAAGCCAATGGTCGACTGATCAGTGCCGAACTCGGCGGTGATCGATGGGCTGAACAGGCCCAGGAAATAGCCGGTCCCCAGCGTCGACAGAACGATCATCGCTGTCGAATAAGCGAGCGCACGCGGCGTGGAGAGACTGGTCACGATGGGCTCGCTTGCGTTCGGCGGAAAGGTTGACGGCGGCATGCCTAGATCAGCAGCAGTACTGGCACGTCAAGACGGGCTTCACCATAGGCAACCGCCGCTCCGACAAGTCCACCGCCGACTACTATGAGTTTGGTTCGTTCCACTTTACCCGGTGGCATCGCACGAGGCACGCCACCCCACTTCGGTATCTCACGGGTGTGTGCAGCAACACGATTTCTCCGCTTCATTGGCGAGGTAGGTCGGCGGCACAGTAGGCCATCTCACCCTTGTTCGGCATAACCTCCCGTTACCAACTAACAGGCGTGTTGCGCCGCCGCCCGGCTCAAGCGCCGCTGCGGTGAGGCCGCCGAACCAGATGGGAAGATCAGCGGGCTCAGCACGTCTTCTCCAATGTGCTCATTCATTGAAAAGCTCCTTCACGACCCTTGTAAGGTATGACGGAAGGTCCGGCTCAGGAGAAAATCGACAAAGTCCGGCAGGGAACACCCTGCCACGTTTCCCGGTGGAATTAGGTCTGCTTCAGGAGTATGTGCGTTGAAACTTGACGCTCCGGATAACGGCCCCAAACTTGCCGAAATGCATGAATTGGGATGATCCGGGGGCACCCTACTCCGACCCGACCTAATGTAGCCGAAGACCCCCTACCCTACGTCAACCCTCGTTCCCGGCTCGTGAGCCGCCGAACTTCCCGGAACGTGATCGACCGCAATCCACAATCGTCCGTGCTTAAGGGATCAGGCTTGTCGCGCCCATTAATTGTCGATTCTTTCAAACGCTGTAACAAGTTAGCGTCAAAGTTCGGTGTATTTTAATGCCCCCAAAGCCCTTCAGATCCCAAGCGCCGACCCCACTCTTTCCAACAGATACTGAGTTGAAGCCTCGCTGTTAGCTCGGCCGACCTGCGGACATGCTGCCCAACTAGATATCAATCCGAAGGTGCCCGGGCACGGAAACTCGGCGGGAGCTTACGGCGGGTTCGCAGGCGCGTAACCGACAGTGGCGATCCGTCCAGTCCATCATCGGGGCAACGGAAAAACGCCGGGCTACGCTAATCTGCGATTTCCTTTCTTTTTCCATCAGTTAGGCCTTGTCTTTCTCATTCGCCCTTGTCCCGTTTCCTTCGTTCATGTACCAAATCCGTCGATTTTGACACCTGACTTTGGTACAATGTACCAAATGAAATCGCGTGTACCAAACGAGGATTCCACCATGGGCACTATCACCGAGCGCAAGCGCAAGGACGGCAGCGCTGCCTATATGGCGCGCGTGCGGGTCATGCGTGATGGTTTCGCCTATCACGAGACGGAAACTTTTGACAGGCGTCCGACCGCGACGTCGTGGATCAAAAAGCGCGAGCGCGAACTCGCGAAACCAGGCGTGATCGACGAGTACAAGGCGGCGGACCCCCCGCTGGCAAAAGCCATTGACCGGTACACCGAAGAGTCTCTGAGGGAGATTGGCCGGACAAAAGCTCAGGTTCTCAGAGCGATCAAGAACTATCCCATCGCCGACATGCCCTGCTCCACCATCAAGTCGAAGGATATCATCGAGTTCCTGCAGTCGCTGACAAGCCAGCCTCAGACGGTCGGCAATTACGCCAGCCACCTCGCGGCCATCTTCGCTATCGCGCGGCCGATGTGGGATTATGGATTGAATGATCGCGAGATGAGGGACGCGATTGTAGTCGCCCGCCGCATGGGCATCATCTCGCGCTCCGTTCAGCGCGACCGACGGCCAACGCTGGAAGAACTCGACAAACTTCTGGCTCACTTCGTCGATCGGCGAAAGAAAGTTCCTCAAGCCGTGCCGATGCACAAGGTCATCGTGTTCGCGCTCTTCTCGACCCGGCGGCAAGCAGAAATCACGCAAATCACATGGGATGACTTTGAAAAACAACACAAGCGTGTGCTCGTGCGCGATATGAAACACCCGGGCGAGAAGATCGGAAACGATACCTGGGTCGATCTGCCAGACGAGGCTATTCAGGTCATTGAAAGCATGCCCAAAACCAAGCCGGAAATCTTCCCCTACTCACCCGATGCCATCACCGCCAATTTCACGCGGGCCTGTAAACTGCTCGGGATCGAGGACCTGCGCTTCCACGATCTGCGGCATGAGGGGATTTCTCGGCTATTCGAGATGGGCTGGAACATTCCCAAGGTTGCCACGGTCAGTGGACACCGGTCATGGGTCAGCCTCAAGCGCTACACCCACATTCGCGAAGCTGGCGACAAGTATGTGGACTGGCGCGGCCTGCAACTCGCTATCAGCAACAGATGAAGTCGATGAGGTTTTAGCCGTGAGCGCGCCTATTGGCCCTCGTGAGGCGTTCCGGCCTCAGCGTGGCCCGCACCGCCGCCTCTACGCTGGACGACGCGGGCCGCGATTCAGCCTCCCGAATCATGCCGTCACAGGCCCGGTCCGCCATCCCCTCCCTTACTGGACAGCCTTCGCGCGAATAGCTTGGAAAATTGTAAGCTTCGTGCTACATATCCAGCCAATCTGTAGTGCGAAGGTTTCAAATGCCTACACCACACAATCCTCCTGCCGCTGTGCGGCGCGCCCTTAGCAAGCTCGGAGCCGACATCCACGATGCCCGTCGGCGTCGGCGGCTACCAATGGCCGTCGTGGCGCAGCGCGCCTTCACCTCCCGATCGACCCTACAAAAGGTCGAGGCTGGGGACACCAATGTCAGCATAGGCATTTATGCGGGCGTCCTTCAGGCGCTCGGCCTGCTCGACGGTCTGAGCCAAATCGCCGACATCAGCAACGACTCTGTTGGACAGGCGCTGGCCAGCGCTGAATTGCCCAAGCACGTCCACCTCAAGCGGCCAGCCGGATCGTCTCGCGATGGCTGACTTCGAGGTGCATATCGACCTGGACGACCGCACACGCCAAATTGGACTCGCGAGGAGTAATCGCGTCCGAGGCACAGAGACTATCCTTTTCGAATATGATGGCGCGTGGCTCGTCGACCCCGACCGGTTCTCGCTTGAGCCTGCTCTTGCCCTGACCCGCGGCGCCTTCGCCCCTCCTGCCGGACTGGCGACTTTCGGCTCCATCGGAGACTCCGCGCCCGACACATGGGGGCGCCGTCTTATGCAACGGGCCGAGCGCCGTCTTGCCGAACGCGAAGGCCGCGCCGTTCGCACCCTTGCGGAAAGCGATTACCTGCTCGGCGTCGCCGACGAGACCCGCCTGGGTGCCCTCAGATTCCGCTGGGCAGGCGAAGAGATGTTCCAGGCGCCTATCCGCGCCGGCGTCCCCGCCCTAATCGAACTCGGGCGGCTGCTCCAGATCACCGAACGGATCCTCCGGGACGAGGAAACGGACGAGGACCTTCAACTCATCTTCGCCCCCGGCTCTTCCCTCGGCGGTGCCCGGCCGAAAGCATCGGTCATCGACCAGCACGGACACCTCTCCATCGCCAAGTTTCCGAAGGAGACCGACGACTACAGCATGGAGACATGGGAGGAGATCGCGCTGCGGCTGGCCGACCAGGCCGGTATCACCACCCCACACCATGAGCTGATCGAGGTCGCCGGCAAGGCGGTGATGCTGTCCCGGCGCTTCGATCGTTCCGGCGCGATCCGCATTCCTTTCCTGTCTGCGATGGCGATGATGGGTGCCAGGGACGGTGAGCGCGGCAGCTACCCGGAGATCGTCGACGCTCTTGCGCAACACGGCGCGCGGGGGAAGACCGACGCTCATGCCCTCTATCGGCGTGTCGTCTTCAACGTATTGATTTCCAATGTCGACGATCACCTGCGCAACCATGGCTTCCTTTGGCTCGGCAAGGCGGGATGGTCTCTCTCTCCCGCCTATGACCTCAACCCTGTGCCCACCGACCTCAAGGCGCGAGTGCTGACCACGAACATCGACCTCGACGAGGGCACCTGCTCGCTCGACCTGCTTGAGGCGGCTTCGGAGTTCTTCGGCCTCACACTGGTGCACGCCCGCGCGATCATCAAAGAAGTCGCGACAGCGACAGCGACGTGGCGCGAAACCGCAAAGGCAGCCGGTGCGCGCTCCGCCGAAATTACCCGGATGGCCAGCGCCTTCGAGCACGATGATCTAAAACGGGCAATGGCACTATGACCCGAACCTTCATCTACAACTTCACGCCGCCATCCCTTGACCCTTCCCCCGGCGCGACCATCGCGCTGGACGTCTCCGAGATCGAAGACGCAGGCATTCGCGAAGTGCTTCAGACGCCGGGCGCGGCCTATGGCGCTTGGTCGATCCTAGATGCGCTGCTCGCGCCGACCGGCGCGGGCACGTCCTTCATTTTCAGACAACCGCTTGGCCAGGCGCGCGAAGTGAAGGTCGCGTTGTCAGGCCTGTTCGGACGGTTCGTTGCCCGCGCGTATCTCGAGCGTTATTTCGATCTCTCCATCTTCGCCCATCTCGGCAACCACGTGATCGATCTCGACCGTCGAAAGCAGGCAAGGATCAAGCGCCTCGCCCGAGGCGACCTCCCCGATTGGATCGCATGCAAATCCGAACTGACCTCACTCACGATCGCGGAGGCCAAGGGCTGTCACGACCCCGGCGGACCAGCGAAAGCGCTCGCGCGAGCCTGGACGCAGGCCGGACGCATCGACGTAACGGTCAAGGGCCGGAAGGTAACTGTGAAGCGGATCGCGGTCGCCACCCGCTGGGGCGTGGCCAATTCCGTCCCCGCCGACGCCTACCTCTCCGTTCGCGATCCGGTTGACAAGGGCGAACCTATCGATCCGCAAGACAAGGACGCTCCCTTCATCGGCTTGCTTCGCCTCCATGTCGCCAGCATGATCGAACCACTCGGCCATGCTGAACTCGCCCAAGCGCTGCGCTCTCTGACACGCCAAACGTTTCAGCGACCGCTCCGGGACGCCACCGCTCGCGCCCGCGCCGCCCTCGACAACGCGCCGATAGGACAAGTCGAGAAGACCCACGACATTGGCGGCCTAGTGGGCGGAATCGTCACGCGGGCCGGCCCGATTACCGATGCCATTGCCAGCACCGTCGATCAGGAGGCTCTGGCCCGGCTCAACCTTCGTCCGGTTTTCGTCGGAATAGACCGGGATCTGATCCGCGCGGCAATCGACGGCGAAGCGCAGACCATTCGCGGACGCCTGGCGGAAAAAGTGAGTCCCGACGAGTTCGCGCGACCGGATCGCGCTGGCGGCTGGATCATCCCGCTCGGCACGGAACGACGCATAGTTGGGGGCGCCTGATGCGACACGGCGACGTGAAAAACATCAAGAAGAGCGGGCCCCCCGAAACGGGGCACGCGCATATCTCGCCGAGTTGAGCAATCAATTGAGACGATCAAGGCCACCTAGCAGTGCACTGACAGCGCCAATTAGAAACGCCTTGCAATGCTGTACCGGCAATGCAGGGAGGCCCTGAGAACCGGACCTTGCCGGTTGTGCTTGGGCTGGCCTTGGTTGTGTGTTCCCCCGAAGTTCCTCATACTTGTCATCCGCAACAGAGTGCGCGAACGGGGCCGCATGCACATTTCACGACTACAGCTCGTCAACTACCGCAATTTCGGCAGTGCGAACGTCTATTTCAAGAAGGGCATCAACACGCTCATTGGCGAGAACGGCTCGGGCAAGACAAACTTGTTCCGCGCGATGCGCTTGCTGCTTGATGACGACATGCTGCGGATGGCTTACCGCCTCGATGAAAGCGACTTTCACCGGGGCCTTGATAACTGGCGCGGACATTGGATCGTCATCAGCCTAGAATTCGACGAGGTCGCCCAGAACGAGGCGTTACAGGCGCTATTCCTTCACGGCGTCGGCAATGTCGAAGATGGCCAGGTCGGTCGCGCGACCTACAACTTCATTTTCCGCCCAAACACAGCCATACGGCTTCGCCTGGCGGAACTCGGTGAGGGCGACCGCGACGGCCTCGTTCGGCTGCGCAACGCGATTACGCTGGACGACTATGAGGTCGTGTTTACCGGCAAGAGCACGGCGGATTTCACCGACCCTGACCAGTATCGCGCTCTTGTGGGTGACTTCGATGCTGTCCGATTTCCCGACGAGATGGAGCCGTCCGAGATCGGCGGGCGGGTGCCGAAGGTTCTCTCCGTTGCAAAGGAAATCTCGTTCACATTCGTGCAAGCGCTTCGCGATGTCGTCACGGATTTTCAGAACAACCGCACCAATCCTTTGTTGAGCCTATTGCGAAGCAAGAGCGGCGAGATCGACCAGGCCGCGCTTGCGCCGATCACCGCCTTGGTCGAAGGCCTGAACACGGCAATCGAGGAGCTACCGGACGTCGGCACCATTCGCGGCGATATCCGGCAGACCATTCGCGACGCCGCAGGAGAGACCTATTCACCGGCGGGATTGTGGATCCGCTCCGGCGTTCCGGCAGAAGCCGAGCGCCTTTTCCAGTCACTCCGGCTGTTCGTCGGCGAGTCCGATGATGGCTACGAAGGGGCGATCCATGAGCTGAGCCTCGGCGGCGCCAATCTCATCTACCTTACGCTCAAGCTCCTCCATTTCCGCTACCAGAAGGAGAAGCAGGTTTGTGCCAACTTCCTGGTCATCGAAGAACCTGAGGCGCACATTCACACGCACATCCAGAGGACATTGTTTGATCGGCTGAACTACCCCGATACCCAAGTCATTTACTCGACCCACTCCTCCCATATTTCCGAGGTGAGCAACATCGAGAACGTCAACGTACTCGGCCGCGTCGGCCGACGCTGCGAGGCGTATCAGCCGGCAGCCGGCCTCCCACCCGGTCAGGTACGGGGCCTCCAGCGCTATCTCGATGCGGTGCGCAGCAATCTACTGTTCGCAAAGAGCGTGGTTCTGGTCGAAGGCGATGCCGAGGAAATCCTTGTCCCCGCGCTAGTCAAAGATGTCCTTGGCGTCAGCCTCGACGAACTCGGTATCAGCCTGATCAACATCGGCAGCACTGGCTTCGAGAATGTGGCCGTGGTGTTTCACGACACTCGATTGCGTAAACGATGCGCAATTATCACCGATCTCGACGCAGCATTTATCGATACCGTGCCCGCCCCCGGCGACAATGATGCGACACAGAAGGCAAAAGCTAAGGTCTTGGGCTCGCAGCGTTCCGGGATAGCTCGCCGAATTCGCCTCGACGGCTTCGTCGCGGGCAACCCGTGGGTCACGGTCCACTATGCACCGCACACCTTCGAAGTGGACTTTGTTGCAGCAGGCAATCAACGCCCGGTCGTGGCAGCGTTGCCCGACTTCTACGTCCATGCTCCCACCATCGCCCTTGCTACCGCTGAGCTTGGTTCGGGCGACATAGCGCAGTTTGGCACCAGGGTTCTGACCGTCGCTAACGGCGCCGGCAAAGGCTGGTTCGCGATTCAGGTCGCCAAGAAGATCGATCCTGATACAGAGCTGCCCGACTATGTCGCCCAAGCCCTATTCGCAGCGCACTCCCCGTCCCGCGCGATGATCGCCAACATCATCCTCTACCGCCTCAAGCGCCTGGAGATAGACAGACGGGGAAACCCAGATACGCTTGCGGTGATGTTCGCGCATGTTGAACGATTCAGCGCGGGTCAAATAGAACTCGATGCGCTGCTTCTCGAAATGGCTGCGGCGTTCCCCGCCGATCAGATCAGCCGAGTCCTGAACCACCTCACATGACCTTTGTTTGGCCGAAAGGCGACCTGAATGACGAGCAGGTCGACGCCATAACTATCCCTGGCAATGTCTTCCTGACCGCCTGCCCCGGCAGCGGAAAGACGCGCGCCTTGACCTACAAGGCCGCGCTCGAACTATCGCGGCTGGCAACCACGAAGCAACGGGTCGTTGCGATCACCTACACCCATCGGGCTGCGGAGGAGATTCATGAGCGGATCGAGGCCCTAGGCGTTGGAACCGAGCACCTGTGGATCGGGACCATTCATAGCTTTTGTATAGATTGGATCCTACGGCCTTACGCGATCTATCATCCAGCCCTTCGACACGGCTTTCGAGTGATTGACGCTCACGGGACCGAACGCCGCCTGGAGGAACATTGCCGCGCCTTGCGCAACGGGGTCAGGCCATTCGACTGCAGCTACAGCTACTCAACTCGGGGATGCGAACTGCGAGATACCCACGGGAGGTCGCAGCAGGCGGTTGGGAGTGTCCTCAACCGCTATTGGGCGGACCTAGAAGCGAAGCGCCAGATCGATTTCGAGATGATCCTGCAATTCGCCTACGAGCTGATCGCAACCGTGCCGTCGATTGCCATCCTTCTAAGCCAACTGTTCCGCTTCATCCTGGTTGACGAGTATCAGGATACTAAGGAGATACAGTACGGCATCATCGCCCATGTGATGCGGGCGGGCGCCGGACGAACCAATGCCTTCCTTGTCGGCGACGCCAACCAAGCCATCTTTGGTTCGCTCGGTGGGTACGCGATCACTCGTGAGCAGTTCGCGCAGGACTGCCAGGCGCCGTTCACCCCGAAAAGCCTGTCCATCAACTATCGCTCCTCGACGCGCATCGTTGACTACTTCACGAACTACCATGTCATCCCAGCCGCGATCAGCGCGGAGGGCAAGAACCGATTGTTCGAAAGCGCGATCTCCTATGACCACACGACCCCGAGCCGGCAACTCGAAGATGAGCTTGTTCGACTGCTCCGGTACAACATCGAGACCGTCGGGATCTCTCCCCGGGAAGTCTGCGTCATTGCCCCTCAGTGGGTGGCCCTCGCCGATATCACCCGGAGGCTCGTGGTGGCCATGCCGGAGTACAGCTTTGACGGACCTGGAATCGCGCCCTTCGCCCGGAACATTGACAACTTCTTCTACAAGGTCGCGCGCCTGGCACTAACCGAGCCTTCACCCCAGCTCTTCGTTCGGCGCCTGCGATGGGCCGGTGACATCATGCTCGAACTTGAGCGGGCTGAGGTTCACCTTCGTGGGGTATCGCCCCGGGGCCTGCTTAGCATGTGCAATGCGATCGCGATCGACGAAGAGGATGGCCTCAACCACCTGAGGCTGTTCTTTGACGAGTTCTTGACGGGGCTAGGGATTGTCCTCGCTGATTACCCCGCACTTGCTAATCACCACGAGACGTTCTTTGGGGATTCCCAGGCACGAATTAACCGTCTCCAGGAAGACGGGCTTCAAGGAATCTCCGACATCGCGATGTTCCGTCGCGTGTTTGCGAGCCGTTCTGGCATAACCATTTCCAGCATCCACAATGTCAAAGGCGCGGAGTTCGACGTCGTGATTGCGTTTGCGCTCCTGCAAGGCATGGTGCCACACTTTGGTGACCTCCAGGTTGAGAGTGCCAAGAAGCTCCTCTATGTCATCTGCTCGCGGGCCCGGAAAAATCTTCACCTGATCTCCGAAACCGGTCGCATGAATCGCGGCGGCCCATACCTACCGACCGAAGTCCTCGCAAGTTACGCTTTCAACTACGACGACGTTCCTGATTGAACAGCGATTTGATTTGCCGCCGCGCTCGAGGCTGCGTCCACGCTAGGAGCAGTAACCCAGACAACTTGGCCCGCAGACATGTAGACAAGCGCGCCCCTCGAGGCGCCCGTGACACGGAGATAGTCACGGAGTTGAGCCGCGTGGGCGCTGTGCATCAGGGACGTCGGCTTCACGTCCGACTTCCAATCGACCACGACGGACATTCCATCGCCGTCCGTCGCTACAGCATCTGCACGGCCGGCGAGATAGCGCGGCGGTGCCGCGCTCCACAGAGGGAGCTCAGGGACGAGGCTTGCCAAGATGGGTTCGAGTTCTGGCAGTTGGTAGGTTCGCAGAGCCGTATGTGCCATCTCTCTTGCCTCGGGCAGAGCGGTCGACACTTCATCGGTAGCGAGCACGAGCTGCGTTAAGAGACCCGTTGCCCGTATCTCCGCCTCACCTTCGACGGGCGCCAGTTCCCCGGTGAGCAATTCCTCCATGAGCTTGTGAAGGATCGTCCCCCGTAGTGAGCCAGCGCCTCGAATAGGCTGCACGTCACCAGAGGCAGCATCGATCACGAAGGCATCGGCAAGGTCGGCACTCCGATCTGCATCCCGCTCGCTCGGCCGATCCCAGGCAATCGGGGGGGAGGCAGCGTCGATGCGCTCACGCTCGCCGGCGAAAACAGATTCGGTCTGTTCGTTTTCGCCTTGTGACTGCGGGGCGGAGGTCGGCTTCGGCAGCAGTTCCACCTGAATTTCGGGTAACGTCGCCTGTCCAAGATCCATCACGCGCGACCAGGAGCGCGCCGGAGCACCCGGCAGCTCGGGAATAACCAAAAGATCGCGAGCGCGAGTAGTCGCAACGTACCATATCCGTTCGCGCTGTCGCCCCTCCCGCGTCTCCTCTTCCTCCCGCGCAGCCGCGAGATCCGGAGGCTCGACTCCTCCAACGATCCAATGCAGCGTTTGGTCGGACTGACGGTATACGAACTGATCTTGCGGTTTGAATCGCGTTGAAGAGTTGACGGGAATGACAACCGGCCATTCCAGCCCTTTCGCGCTGTGCATGGTCACGATCTCGACGGAATCGTCAGAGGCATCAACGCGTCCTTCTGGGTGCCGTCGTTTGCCTTCCCATCCACGTTGGAGGTCCAGCGCGAACGCCCGAAGTCCTGCCACGTCATAGGGTCGGGCAAGTTCGATGACGGCATCGAGGTTCGCTAGCGCACGCGCGTTGCGTTGCCCGTGCCGTGCTGCCATGACCACGCGGAGGTTCAGCCGTTCGATCGCGAAGGCGACGAGTTGCATGGGGGTTGCTTCGGCGGCGAGCCGGTAAAGTTTCTTCAGCTCGGTCAGAACGCTTCTGGCAACCGGATGCTGGACTTGTTCGATTGGCGTACGCAGTTGGAAACGGCGCCTTCCGTCCATGTCCGGCGAGAGCGCCGCGGTGATATCAAGGAGATCCTCGTCGCGCAGGCCAACCGTCGGCCCCCGCATGAGCGCGCCGAAAGCCAGCGTGTCCAACGGATCGGCCAGTGTGCGAACCAGCGCAAGGACGTCTTGGAGTTCTTGTCGTCG
>SWBZ01006385.1_pt1 | contig 20087 bp, 24 predicted proteins | sample 4693031 | NCBI WGS metagenome assembly SWBZ01 (sample SAMN10267274, study PRJNA491770) | bioreactor metagenome | isolation source: DHS bioreactor inoculated with | place: Japan: off Shimokita Peninsula
TTTTTTTGTGCCTGTCATATTTGTGTAACCATATATACGAAAAAACGTATATAATCCACCCATGACCCTGGCGACCGACGATTTCTTCAAGGCCCTGGCCGATCCCACCCGTCTGCGCGTGCTGATGCTGCTGGCACACGAAGGCGAGCTGTGCGTCTGTGAGCTGACCCATGCCCTGGCCGAGATCCAGCCCAAGATCTCCCGCCACCTCGGCCTGCTGCGCACTGCAGGCCTGGTGCTGGACCGGCGCCAGGGGCAGTGGATCTACTACCGCCTCAACCCCAAGCTGCCCGCCTGGATGGCGCAGGTGCTGGAACAGACCGCGCAGGCGAATCGCAAGGTCGAGCCCTTCCTGACAGACCTGCGCAAGCTGCGGTCCATGGCGAACCGTCCGGACAAGGCCTGCTGCGCCTGAAATAACCCGTCATTCCCGCGAAGGCGGGAATCCATGTTTTTGAAATGCCTGGATTCCCGCCTTCGCGGGAATGACGAAAAGTAAAGCGAAAAGGAGCTACAACCATGACCATCCGCGTCGCCATCAACGGCTTCGGCCGCATGGGCCGCCTGGGTTTCCGGGCCGGCTGGGACCGCAGCGAGTACGACATCGTGCAGGTCAACGAGATCGCCGGCGATGCCGCCTGCATGGCGCACCTGCTGGAATTCGACTCGGTGCACAGTCGCTGGGATCGGGGTATCGAGGCAGGCGACAATGAACTGCGCGTCGACGGCAGGGCCATCCGCTACAGCCAGCAGCACGATCCGGCCACCGCGGACTGGAAGGACATCGACCTGCTCCTCGATTGCACCGGCAGGTTCAAGACCGCCGAGGCGCTGCAGCCCTATTTCGACCAGGGCGTGAAGAAGGTGCTGGTATCCGCGCCCGTGCCCGAGCCGGCGCTCAATGTGGTGTACGGCATCAACCATGACCAGTACGACCCTGCGACCCATAACATCGTCACCGCCGCCTCCTGCACCACCAACTGCCTGGCGCCGGTGGTCAAGGTGATACACGAGGGCATCGGCATCCGCCACGGCACCATGACCACCATCCACGACATCACCAATACCCAGACCATCATCGACGCCGGCCACAAGGACCTGCGCCGGGCGCGCGCCTGCGGCCAGTCGCTCATCCCCACCAGCACCGGCTCCGCCAAGGCCATCACCAAGATATTTCCCGAACTCACCGGCAAGCTGAACGGCCTGGCGGTGCGCGTGCCCCTGCTCAATGCCTCGCTCACCGACTTCGTGTTCGAGGCGGCGCGCAAGACCACGGCGGAGGAGGTGAACGCCCTGTTCCGTGCCGCCGCCGCGGGACCGCTGCAAGGCATCCTCGGCTACGAGGAACGCCCGCTGGTGTCCGTCGACTACAAGGACGACCCGCGTTCCTCCATCGTCGATGCCCTGTCCACCATGGTGATCGACGACACCCAGGTGAAGGTGCTGGCCTGGTACGACAACGAATGGGGCTACGTGAACCGCATGATGGAACTGGCCGCGGAGATGGCGCGGCGGATGTGAACAGCGGACTCAGAAACTACCTCATCGTTACCGGCGGCTACTGGGCCTTCACTCTGACCGACGGTGCCATCCGCATGCTGGTGGTGCTGTATTTCCACCTGCTCGGCTACTCGCCCTTCGAAGTGGCCATGCTGTTCCTGTTCTACGAATTCTTCGGCATCGTCACCAACCTGGTGGGCGGCTGGCTGGGGGCGCGCATCGGGCTGAACCTCACCATGCAGATCGGCATGGGGCTGCAGGTATTCGCGTTGATGATGCTCACCGTGCCCGACGCCTGGCTGACAGTGGCTTACGTGATGCTGGCCCAGGCCCTGTCGGGCATCGCCAAGGACCTGAACAAAATGTCCGCCAAGGCCAGCATCAAGACCCTGGTGCCCGAGTCGGGTGCGGAGTCGCAGCTGTTCCGCTGGATCTCGGTGCTTACCGGTTCGAAAAATGCCTTGAAGGGCATCGGCTTCTTCCTCGGTGGCCTGCTGTTGCAACTGGTGGGTTTCCGGGGTGCCCTGATCGTGCTGGCCGGCATGCTGCTGCTGGTGCTGCTCGTCACCCTGGTGTTGCTGCCGGGCGGGCTGGGCCGCATGAAGGTGAAACCCAAGTTCAACCAGGTGTTCTCGCGCAGCCCGGCACTCAACTGGTTGTCGGCGGCACGCTTCTTCCTGTTCGGCGCGCGCGACGTCTGGTTCGTGGTGGGCCTGCCGGTGTTTCTCTACTCGGTGCTGGGCTGGTCCTTCAGCCAGGTAGGTGGTTTTCTGGCCCTGTGGATCATCGGCTACGGCATCGTGCAGGCGAGCGCGCCGCGCCTGCTGCGCCGCAGCCATGGCGGCGCCGGGCCCGACGGTGGTACGGCGCAGTTCTGGGCCTTCCTGCTCGCGTTCCTGCCGGCGGCCATCGCCATCGGCCTGATGCAGGAGTGGGCGGTGGAGGCGGTGCTGATCATCGGCCTGATCGCCTTCGGCGCCCTGTTCGCCATCAACTCCGCCGTGCATTCCTACCTGGTAGTAGCCTGGTCGGACCGCGAGCGGGTGTCCATGAACGTGGGCTTCTACTACATGGCCAACGCCGGCGGCCGGCTGCTGGGCACCGTGCTGTCCGGCTGGGTGTACCAGACCCAGGGCCTGGTCGGCTGCCTGTGGGTGTCCAGCGCCTTCGTGCTACTGTCTGCCCTGCTGGCTATGAAGTTGCCGCGCAATCGCGCTGAGGGGGTTTTTTCGTGAACCGCCAAGACGCCAAGGCGCCAAGAAAGATCAATGAGAATTCGATCTAAATTTTTTATTGGGTTTTCTTGGCGCCTTGGCGGCTTGGCGGTTACAACAAGGTTTTTCATGGCGCTCTTGGCCGCTTAGCGGTTCAAATCATTCTCCAGCTACCGAGGTGCATCATGACCGCACAATGTGAAGTCACCGCCAAGCGCGCAGCCGGGGCACGCATGAGCCTGTTCGAACGCTACCTGACCCTGTGGGTGTTTCTGTGCATTCTTGTGGGCATCGGCCTCGGGCATTTCTTCAGCGGGGTGTTCCAGGCCATCGGTGCCCTGGAGATCGCGCAGGTCAACCTGCCGGTGGCGGTGCTCATCTGGCTGATGATTATTCCCATGCTGCTCAAGGTGGACTTCAGGGCCCTGGGCCAGGTGCGCCAGCACTGGAAGGGCGTGGGCGTGACCCTGTTCGTCAACTGGGCGGTGAAACCTTTCTCCATGGCGCTGCTGGCCTGGTTGTTCATCTACGGCCTGTTCAGTGAATGGCTGCCCGCCGACCAGCACGACGCCTACGTGGCGGGGTTGATCATCCTCGCCGCCGCGCCCTGCACGGCCATGGTGTTCGTGTGGAGCAACCTGTCCGACGGCGAACCGAATTTCACCCTGACCCAGGTGGCGCTGAACGATGTGATCATGATCTTCGCCTTTGCGCCCATCGTCGGCCTGCTGCTGGGTCTTGCCGCCATCACCGTGCCCTGGGACACCCTGTTCCTGTCGGTGGTGCTGTACATCGTGTTTCCCGTGGTGTTCGCTCACTTCTGGCGCCGGCGCGTGCTGGGGCGGGGCGGCGACGCGGCGCTGCAACGTCTGCTCGGCATCCTGCAGCCCCTGTCGCTGCTGGCCCTGCTGGTCACCCTGGTGCTGCTGTTCGGTTTCCAGGGCGAGCAGATCATCGCCCAGCCGCTGATCATCGCCCTGCTGGCGGTGCCCATCCTGATCCAGGTGTATTTCAACTCGGGCCTCGCCTATCTGCTCAACCGCGCCGTGGGTTCCGCCCACAGCGTGGCCGCGCCCTCGGCCCTGATCGGCGCCAGCAACTTCTTCGAGCTGGCCGTGGCCGCCGCCATTTCCCTGTTCGGCTTCTCTTCCGGCGCCGCGCTCGCCACGGTGGTGGGCGTGCTGGTGGAGGTGCCGGTGATGCTATCGGTGGTGAAGATCGTCAACCGCAGCAAGGGCTGGTATGAACGCGGGTTGAAGCGGCAGGATGACGCCAGCTGATACACCTGCAACCCCGCCGGGTGATTTCGCCGGAACGAATCGGTATCCTCACGCGATGGCCGCGACCCCAACCCGTCATTCCCGCGAAGGCGGGAATCCATGTTTTTTGAACACCTGGATTCCCGCCTTCGCGGGAATGACGAGGAAAACGAGAATGACGGGTAGGATTAGCGCCATGACGAATAAATCAAAGGTTGCCTGGCCCATGTTCTCCCAACTGCGTCTCCTGTTTGGTAAAGCCGCATTGCTGGCCACCGTACTACTGTCGCCCCCGGCACTGGCCGGGTCCCTGACCATCGCGGCCGCCTCCGATCTGCGCTTCGCCCTGGACGAGGTGGTGGAGCAGTTCAAGGTGGATCGGCCCGGCGAAGACATCAAGGTGATCTATGGCTCGAGCGGCAAGCTGTTCGCCCAGATCGCCAACGGCGCGCCTTTCGATCTGTATTTCTCGGCGGACATCGCCTACCCGCGCGAGCTGGAGGGGAAGGGGTTGACCCTGGGTCCGCCCCGACCCTATGCCCTCGGCCGCATCGTGTTGTGGAGCCTGGACCCTGTGTTGGCCGGAACACCCTTACAGGATCTGCCCGGCACGGACATCCGCCGCTTTGCCATCGCCAACCCCCGGCACGCGCCCTATGGCATGCGTGCCCGCGAGGCGCTCCAGCATCAGGGCGTCTGGGAGGCCATGCAGTCCAGGCTGGTGCTGGGCGAGAACATCGCTCACACGGCGCAGTTCGTCGACAGCGGCGCGGCCGAGGCCGGGATCGTCGCTCTGGCCCTGGTGCTGGCGCCGCCCATGGCGGACAAGGGCGCCTGGACCCTGATCCCGGATACCTGGCATGAGCCGCTCGAGCAAGGCCACGTGATCACCCGCCGCGCCGCGGACAACCCGCTGGCCGTGGCATTCGACCACTACATGGACAGCGAACCGGCACGCGCCATCATGCGCCGCTATGGCTTCGTGCTGCCGGGCGAGGAGGGGCCGTAAGCATGTCCGCCGCCGACTGGCAGGCCCTGTTCACCACGCTGCAGCTGGCCGCCGTCACCACGCTGGTATTGCTGTTGCTGGGCACGCCGCTGGCCTGGTGGCTGGCGCGTACGCGCAGTCGCGCCGCCGTGGCCATCGAGGCGGTGGTGGCCCTGCCGCTGGTGTTGCCGCCCACCGTGCTGGGCTTCTACATGCTGGTCGCCCTGGGCCCGCACGGCCCCATCGGCGGCACGCTGCAGGCCATGGGTCTGCCGCATCTCGCCTTCACCTTCACCGGCCTGGTGGTGGCCTCCACGCTTTATTCACTGCCCTTCATGGTGCAGCCGCTCAAGGATGCCTTCGCCGCCGTCGGCGAGCGCATGCTCGACGTGGCCTCCACCCTGCGGGCCTCGCCGCTGGATCGCTTCTTCAGCCTGGTGGTGCCGCTGTCGCGGCGCGGTTTCCTTACCGCCCTCACGCTCACCTTCGCCCACACCGTGGGCGAGTTCGGCGTGGTGTTGATGGTGGGCGGCAACATCCCCGGCGAGACGCGGGTGTTGTCCATCGCCATCTACGATCACGCCGAGGCGCTGGATTACGCCAGTGCCCATGTGCTCGCGGGCGGCCTGCTGGCGGCCTCGTTCCTGCTGCTGCTCACCATCTATATGGTCAACCGTCGCTACCGGATGATCCACCTGTGAGCATCGCGGCGCGTTTCCTGTTGCGCTATCCGCAATTCACACTCGATGTGGACCTGGAACTGCCCGGCCGCGGCGTCACCGCGTTGTTCGGGCCTTCCGGCTCGGGCAAGACCACCTTGTTGCGTTGCATCGCCGGCCTGGAACGGGCCGCCGAGGGACGGCTGCGGGTAAAGGGTGAGCCGTGGCAGGACGAGTCCGTTTTCCTGCCCACCCATCGTCGTCCCCTGGGTTACGTGTTCCAGGAAGCCAGCTTGTTTCCCCACCTCACGGCGCGCGGCAACCTGGAATACGGCATGCGCCGCGCCGCCGCGCCGCTGGAACGCGCACGCCTCGACCATGTCATCGAACTGCTTGGCATCGGTGCGCTGCTGGAACGCCATCCCGACCAGCTCTCCGGCGGTGAACGCCAGCGCGTCGCCATCGCCCGCGCCCTGGCCCTGAAGCCGCGCCTGCTGTTGATGGACGAACCGCTCGCGGCCCTGGACCTGAAGCGCAAGCAGGAGATCCTGCCCTACCTGGAACGCCTGCACGACGAACTGGACATCCCCGTGCTCTACGTCACCCATTCGCCGGACGAGGTGGCGCGGCTGGCCGATCACCTGGTGCTGCTGGAGAACGGGCGTGCGCTGGCCAGCGGGCCGCTCACCTCCATGCTGGCGCGGCTCGACCTGCCGATCGCCCTCGGCGCCGATGCCGGTGTCGTGCTCGAAACCCGGGTGGGCGCCCTGGAGCCCGACTGGCACCTGATGCGGCTGGACTTCCCCGGCGGCGGCCTCTGGTCCCGGGAACAGGGCCTGCCGATGGGCCACAAGGCAAGGGTGCGGATCCTGGCCCGCGACGTGAGCCTGGCCACCGAACCGCCGCGACCAAGCAGCATCCAGAACGTGCTGCAAGGCCAACTGGATGCCCTCGCCGACGAGGAGCACCCGGCGACCCTGCTGGCGCGGGTGCGAGTGGGCGAGGCCCTGCTGCTGGCAAGGGTCACCAAACGGGCGGCGTCGCAGCTGGCGCTGGCGCCCGGGATGCCGGTGTGGGTGCAGATCAAATCCGTGGCGCTGCTGGATGCGTCCTGAACGGCCCCGGTGGCCAGACCGCTTGCCTTACCACCCGGGCTCGCGAAACGCCTCCAGCAGGAAGTCGATCATCAGACGCACCTTGGACGGCACATGCTTGCGTGACGGATACATCGCATAGATACCAAGCTCGAGGCTGCGGTATTGCGGCAACACTTCCACCAGTGCACCCGTTTTCAGGTCGTCGGCGACCAGGAACGACGGCTGCAGGATCAGCCCATGGCCCTGTAATGCCGCGACGCGGCAGGTGTCGCCGTTGTTGGTGCGCAGCAGCGGGCGCGTCTTGACGCTGAGCGGGCCCTCGGGGCCCTCGAACTGCCAGAGCTCCTGCGTGGCCCAGTAGCTGTAGGCCAGCACCTTGTGTCGGGCGAGCTCGGACGGATGCGACGGGGTGCCGGCTTCACGCAGGTAGCCCGGTGCGGCGCACAGCACAATGCGGGTGCTGGCAAGCTTGCGGCTGACCAGGGTTGAACTGGGCAGCTGGGCGATGCGGATGGCGAGGTCATAGCCTTCCTCGACCAGATCCACCAGGCGATCCACCAGCGTGATATCCAGCGTCACGCGCGGATGGCGTGCCGCGAATTCCCCCCACAGCGAAGCGAGATGGAGAATGCCAAAAGTGACCGGCACGTTGATCCTGAGCGTGCCGGTCGCTTCGCGCGCGCGCGACGTGAGTTCGGCCTCGGCCGCCTCGATGCCGGCGAGCAGTTCCTGGCAGCGCGCATAAAACCGTTCGCCCTCGTCGGTCAGTGACAGCCGGCGGGTGGTGCGGTGCAACAGGCGGATGCCGAGCCGGCTTTCCAGTTCCGTGACATGACGCGACACCGCCGCTTTCGACATCCCCAGCGTGGTGGCCGCGCCGACGAAGCTGCCGGCATCTATTACCGCGGCGAAGGTGCGCATTTCCTGGTATTTGTCCATTGTCTCGTTATTTGGAACAGTAAATTGTGATTTAGCTAGTTTATCCGCGTAGAAAGAAATAATACAGTTTGACCATGGCAGCGGGCCGGCAAGCATGCCAGCCACCCGGGGCCAGCCAACCCAAACCGAGGAGAAGGAACATGCAGAACAACCTGATACAACGGATTTCCGCCACCACTGACAGCTGGGGGCCGCTGGCCCTGCGCGTCCCGGTCGGCATCATCTTCGTCGCCCATGGCGCCCAGAAACTGTTCGGCTGGTTCGGCGGCTACGGGCTGGAAGGCACCGGCCAGTGGATGGGTTCGATCGGGCTCAACCCCGGCTACCTGATGGCGCTGCTCGCCGGTGGTGCGGAATTCTTCGCTGGCCTGGCCTTGCTTTTCGGCCTGCTGGTGCGTCCGGCCGGAGTGGTGCTGGCCTTCACCATGCTGGTGGCCATCTTCACGGTCCACATCGGCAATGGCCTGTTCATGAGCAACAACGGCTACGAGTTCGGCCTCGCCTTGCTCGCCGCCTCGGTGTCGCTGGCATTCACGGGCGCAGGTCGGGCCTCGGTGGACGCGATGTTGTCCAGGTGAGTCGGGGTGTGCTCACCCCGGTGAGCGCATCACCGTTCGATTCCCTGCAGGGCGGCAACGCCCTGCATCCTGTACAGGAGCAGCACATGGCACCCTTACCCAGTTTGTTCGTTTCCCACGGTGCGCCCACATTCGCGCTCGAGCCCGGGGTGGCTGGCGCAAGACTCCAGGCTGTGGGCCAGGTGCTGCCGCGTCCGGCGGCGGTGCTGGTGGTGTCGCCGCACTGGATGACGCCCGCACCACGGGTAATGACGTCGGCACAACCGCGCACGCTACATGATTTCAGCGGTTTCGACCCTGCCTTGTACACGCTGCGGTACGCCGCCCCCGGTCAGCCGCAGCTGGCGCAGCGCGCCATCGATCTGTTGCGCGGCGCGGGTTGGGGGGCGCAGGCCGACCCGGATCGAGGGCTGGACCATGGCGCCTGGGTGCCGTTGCGGCACCTGTTCCCCAGGGCGGATGTGCCGGTGTTCCAGGTTTCGCTACCGTCCGCGCTCGACGCGGCGCAAGCCCTCGCCCTGGGGCAGGCGCTCGCGCCACTCTCGGCTGAAGGTGTGCTGATCATCGGCTCCGGCAGCCTGACCCACAATCTGTACGAGGTCCGCCATCCGCATGCGCAGGAAGCCGACTATGCCCGCGAATTCGTGCAGTGGGTGCGCGAGGCAGTACAGGCGGCGGACAGTGAGCGGCTGGGTGCGACGCTGACACAGGCGCCGCATGCACAGCGCGCGCACCCCACGTCGGAGCATTTCTTGCCCTTGTTGATCGCCTATGGCGCGGCGCATACACACTCGCCGGTGAGCGTGCTCGACGGCGGTATCCTGTATGGCGTGCTGTCGATGGAGTCGTACGTGTTCGGCCTGCGTTGCCCCGGCTGATTACACCGACCCTGGTTTCCGGGTATCCTGCCTGTCATGACCCAATACGACTACGACCTGCTGGTAATCGGCTCCGGCCCCGGCGGCCAGGCCGCCGCCATCGCCGCCGCGCAGCTGGGCAGACGGGTGGCGCTGATCGAGCGCAAGCCCTACGTGGGCGGCGTCAGCCTGCAGACCGGCACCATCCCCAGCAAGGCCCTGCGCGAGGCGGCCTATCTCACCTCGCGGGCCGCCAGCCTGGGCATGCGCGGTGCCTTACAGCGCCGTGCCGCCATGGAGCTCGGCTTCCTGGCCGAGGCCCTGCGCCAGAAGGACCGGGTGGTGGAGAGCAAGGAGGCGCAGCTGCTGGGGCGGCTGATGGAGGAGGGCGTCACCCTGATACCCGGCGAGGCCGGCTTCGTCGATGCCCATACCCTGGTCGTCACCAGTCCCAAGGGAGATATGCAGCCACTCAGCGCCGCCGTCATCGTGCTGGCCACGGGTTCGCGCCCGCGCCGTCCCGGTGATGTGCCCTTCGACAAGGAACGGGTGCTGGATTCCACTTCCATCCTCAAGATCCGCCGCCTGCCGGGCTCGCTGCTGGTGGTGGGCGGCGGCGTGATCGCCTGCGAGTTCGCCACCATGTTCGCGGCACTCGGCACCCGGGTGACCCTGGTGGATTCCCACGCCCGGCCGCTGGGCTACCTGGACGCGGACATCGGCGCGGAACTGGCCGGCGAGTTCCATGACCTGGGCATCCAGCTGTGCATGAACACCCGCGTCGCCTCCATCGCCCGCAACGAAAGCGGTGATGGCGTGGTGCTGACCACCGAGGCCGGCGAGCTGCTGCAGGCGGATACCTTGCTCTACGCCCTGGGCCGCGAGCCCAACTACGACGGTCTGCGGCTGGAACGCGCCGGCCTGCTGGCCGACGACCAGGGCTGGGTGCGCATCAACGCAGATCACCAGACGGCGCAGTCCCACATCTACATCGTCGGCGACCTCGCCGGCCGTCCCTCCCTGGCCTCCACCGCCATGGAGCAGGGCCGCCGCGCCGTCCATCACGCCTTCGGCGGCGCCGCGGCCGGCAGCGCCGGCCCCCTGCCCATGGCCGTCTACACCATCCCCGAGGTGTCCTGGGTGGGCGAGACGGAAGCGGAACTGCAGGCGCGCGACGCACGCTACGTGCGTGGCAGCGCCCGTTACTGCGACACCGCGCGCGGCCAGATCATCGGCGCCGAGCACGGCCTGCTCAAACTGCTGGTGGACCGCGACAGCCGCGCCATTCTCGGCGTGCACATCCTCGGCGAGGCCGCCAGCGAACTGGTGCACGTGGGCCAGATGGCCATGGCCTGCGGCGCCGGCGTCGACCAGCTCGCCGCCACCGTGTTCAACTATCCCACCCTGGCGCAGTGCTACAAGACCGCAGCCCTGGAATGCCTGGCGCAACTGGAGTCCCCATGACCACCACCAGTCCCCATCGCATCCTCATCGTCGGCGGGGGCGCCGGCGGCCTGGAACTGGCCACCCGGCTGGGCAACAAGCTCGGCAAGCGCGGCAAGGCCCACATCACCCTGGTGGACGCCTCCCGCGCCCACATCTGGAAACCGCTGTTGCACGAAGTGGCCGCCGGCACCTTCGATTCCTACGAAAACCAGATCGAATACCTGGCCCAGGGCGCGCGCAACCACTTCCGTTACCGCCTGGGCCGCATGGTGGGCCTGGACCGCGAACGTAGCGAGATCCAGCTGGCGCCCACCCTCAACAGCGCCGGCGAGGAGATCATCCCCGCGCGCCGCTTCGGCTACGACACCCTGGTCATCGCCGTAGGCAGCGTCAGCAACGACTTCGGCATCGAAGGCGTGCGCGAGCACTGCCGCTTCCTCGACACCCGCGAACAGGCCGAGGCCTTCCAGAACCGCCTGCTGGAATCCTTCGTCCACGCCCACGCCCAGGAACAGCCAATGGCGGCCGGCCAGCTCGACGTGGCCATTGCCGGCGGCGGCGCCACCGGCGTGGAACTGGCGGCGCAACTGCACAAGGTGTCGCGCCTGTTCAAGGTCTACGGCCTGGACCAGATCAGCCCCGGCGACATCAAGATCAGCATCATCGAGGCCGCCGACCGCATCCTGCCCGGCCTGCCGCCGCGCCTGTCCCAGTCCACGGAAGACGAACTGCACAAGCTCGGCATCGAGGTGTTCAAGGGCGAGCGGGTGGTGAAGGTGGACGCCGACGCCATCCACACCGAAAGCGGCCGACGCATCACCGCCAACCTCAAGGTGTGGGCCGCCGGCATCAAGGCCCCGGACTTCCTCGCCGACCTGGACGGCCTGGAGACCAACCGCATCCACCAGCTGGTGGTCAAGCCCACCCTGCAGACCACCCGCGACGACAACATCTTCGCCTTCGGCGACTGCGCCGCCTGCCCCTGCAAGGACGGCCAGGGCACCGTGCCGCCCCGCGCCCAGTCCGCCCACCAGCAGGCCTCCCTGCTGGTGCGCAGCCTGTGCGCCCGCCTCAAGGGCGAACCGCTGCCCCTCTACCACTACCGCGACTACGGCTCGCTGGTGTCGCTGGGCAAGTACAGCACCGTCGGCAACCTCATGGGCAACCTCACCGGCACCGTCATGGTGGAAGGCTTCCTGGCCCGCATGGTGTACCTGTCCCTCTACAAACTGCACCAGCTCGCCCTGTTCGGCTTCTACCGCACCATGATGCTCAGCATCGCCAACCGCTTCCGCGCCAGCGTGCACCCGGAGATCAAGCTGCACTGACCACACCCCCTCTCCCCCCGTGGGGGAGAGGGTTCGGGTGAGGGGGTAAAGGGCGCCAGAAAGGCGCATGAGCCGCGATCCCGATAATATTGACGACCGATATCACCAGAAGTATCGTTTGCTCACATCATTGGAGCGTCCGATGTCGATCAGGTATGAACTCATCATCTACTGGAGCGATGTGGACCAGTCTTTCATAGTCGAGGTTCCGGAATTGCCGGGATGCATGGCGGACGGTGAAACCTATGAACAAGCTGTCGCGAATGCCCAGCGTGTGATCGCGGAGTGGATCGATACGGCGCGTGAACTTGGCCGGCCAGTGCCGGAACCCAAAGGTCGCCTGAAATATGCTTGAAGGAATGATCGTGTGGTGAGCCCCGCCTACCAAACCTGATCCTCGAATTCCTCACGCTGTTGGATGATATCGGTGCTGAATGATGAAGCATGATCACGAATATCCTTCTGAGCTTCGCCCCCTCACGGAGGAGGAGGGCGGGGGGTGGATGATCACCTACCCGGACCTGCCGGGTTGCATGTCGGACGGCGAAACCCCCGAGGAGGCCATCAGCAATGGAAAGGATGCCCTCGTGGCCTGGCTGGAAGCTGCCCATGAAGCCGGGCGCAACATATAAACAGCTTGCTCGAAAACCAGATAATCCATGAAGAAAACAGCGACCACTCCTTACGATGTTGCCGAGCAACTGCGTACTCCTGAGGAAATGGCTGCCTATCTGGATGCTTGCCTGGAAGAAGCCGATGGCGATGCCGCGTTCATAGCAAAGGCGCTCGGTGACATTGCACGCGCCAAAGGCATGTCGCAAGTGGCACGTAATGCAGGCGTGTCACGCGAGAGCCTATATAAAGCACTTTCTGGTGAAGTAGACCCAAGATTCGATACGATTCTCAAGGTGGTGGCCGCGCTTGGATTGAGGCTTCATGCCGAACCCGCACCGGAATGTGATGGAAAGCTCTTGGAGTAACGCCATGCTGCCAAAATTGCAGAAAGCCAAATACCTGGGAGATTATCGTGTCTGGCTGGAATTTGCGGATGGCGTGACAGGCGAGATCGACCTCGAGGCGGAACTGTGGGGCGAGATATTCGAGCCCCTGAAAGACAAGACACAATTTTCAAGACTATCGCTGAATGTAGAACTGGGGACCATTGTCTGGCCCAACGGTGCGGATTTCGCGCCCGAATTTCTATACGAGAAGCTATGCCCTAGCTATAAGCTCAAGTCCAAGACGGAAAACGATGTGGCATAGGAGGATGAATCGTCATGCACAACCCGCCTCATCCCGGAGAATTCATCCGCGAGGTCTACATCACCCCATTCGATATCAGCGCCCGCCAGGTGGCGGAGTGCCTGAGGGTTTCTGCGTCCACCCTTAACCGGTTACTGAATGGCGATAGCAATATTTCCCCGGAAATGGCCCTGCGCCTGTCCAAGGCGCTTGGACGCACCCCGGAAAGCTGGCTGGCCATGCAGCACCAGTACGACTTATGGCATGCCCGCCGCCGTGTGGACCTCAAGCGGGTTCGGAAACTGAAGCTCTCGGCGGTATAGGCTGTCCTGGCGTTACTCAGGGGGGGCTATATGACAGGGAACCAACCATGCCAGACCTGATCCTCGAATCCACCCTCACCTGTCCGAACTGCGGCCACCAGAAGACCGAGACCATGCCCACGGACGCCTGCCAGTACTACTACGAATGCGAGGCCTGCCAGCAACTCCTGAAACCCAGGCCCGGCGACTGCTGCGTGTTCTGTTCCTTCGGCACGGTGAAATGTCCGCCCATCCAGCAGGGCGGCGGCTGTTGCGGATGAATGGATCGGGGGACTCCACGGTCAGTGGCGGTATATGGATGCAAATAAACGTGCGAGGATAATTTTTTAACCGAATATCATTCGGTTACTGCACCCGCTTTGTTTTCCAATCATAGATATTAACGGGCGCATGCACGTGTTAGTGGCCGTTCCCAGGATAAGCGGGTGCCTGTGCGTTAACCCGGCCCGGGTTGCCAGGGGCAGGGAAAAAAGCTTATAAGTAAACCAATAACAACGAAGAACACAGGGGCATAACAAGAATGTTATCGGGCATCTGCACCATTATTCACTCAAATCGGCTATTAAACGGGCGCGTGCACCCTGTTTCGCGTTATCGGGCGTTCACCCGCTAATAAGAGTTGGGGCTCATAACAGCATGCCGCTTCCATCCCCGCCACCAAACTGGGACGCAAACGAAATATCGCGATTCTTCGATGCAGCACGTGCCAATGAGTTCGCGACGTTTGCAAATCGAACAGAAGAAGTTGCACGCCTGTCCGACATTGATCTCGGGTACCGAAAAGCAATCGACGGACTAAGCCACTCCCATGACTGGTTTGCCGGATTTTTCTTGCTGCGAGCACACTCAAATTATCTTGGTGCATGTCGGCTTTGCTGGAGCGCTCAAATCCCAGAGAGCTACGCCCTTCTTCGTTCTTGCCTAGAGAACGCTCTTTATGGGCTGTATTTCGCCAGGCATCCGGAGTCTCGCGAGACGTGGTTGCGGCGCCACGATGACGATGCATCGAAGCAGCGAGTGCGAGATGAATTCAAGATCGGAGCAATGCTAAATCTGGCTGCCGAATTGGACGCGACAGAGGCCGCTGTTGCAAAGGTTCTTTACGACAGAACCATCGATTCCGGTGCACACCCAAACGAGCTGGCGCTTATGCAGACGCTACAGATTACCGAGAGCACCGATAAGATCGAGTTCAAGAGCAATTACCTCGACCAAGACACTCTCGCACTGAGAGCAGCCCTAAAAGCAACGGCACAAGTTGGCGTTTGCGCTCTGTCACTGTTTCGCGCGGTCTATCCGGAACGCTTTGCCATCCTGGGCGTGACTGATTTGTTGCAACATGTAAAGGTGGGCCTATGAGCCCCAACCCGGCAGTCGAGCGGACATGCGCGAAAAGCCGCGCAGGCTGCTCACTTCTACGTTATGCGGTGGCAATTTGATTACTGAAGGCTTGTAGAGGAGTCTAAATGAATACAACCAATATTGGTGGCCTCAAGGTGCACATGGCATTACTTGCAATTCTGGTTCTGGTTGTTATTTATGGAATCCTTGCGGATAGTGAGAAAGCCGCATTATTTATTAACGGGGTCACGTTTAATCTTGTGGATGAATGGCTTTGGATTGTCCTAGCACCCTTTTCTGTTTTTATAAAGAATCAAAAGATCCTGTTTGCTGTCCTTTTAACGGTTGCAGTTAGCCTTGTTGCTTTAAAGATTTCCATGCATCTGGATGGTGGTGACTATTTAAGAGGATCAATCATTGGAGAGCTATTTGGTGTGCTGGTAGTTGGGTATGTTATCAATGCGGCCGCAATCGTATTTAGGATTGCGTATACCAAACGCCACGCTCAGTAATCTATGCCGCAAGCATATTTTGCAGTTCGCTATAGCGACCACTAGCCATTACAAAGAATCGAACAATGGATCCTAAGACAATTTTAAAAACATTGAAGGAAGCATCGCCAATAGACTTTTTCCTTATTTTATTTCTTGCGCTTCCTTTTGTGTTCGAAGCATGGTTGTGAATATTTGAAAAGCTACAATTTGGTTTGTGCGCTAAGTATTGGTCGCTCGGTATTGTTCTTATTGCTTATATTGTGGGTGTTTTGGCTATGCTGATTGGCTCAAATAATGAGAAAAAGCGAGAAATAGCTAAAGACCAGATTATTGGTTACCTGACTGCTAACTCTTGCAATATAATGACATTAGATGCTATTAGAGAAAAAATAAATCAAGGATATTCAAGCCAGTTCCTTAATTCCCTTCCAACGCATTATCCGAATGAAATTAGAAGAGCGAAGCTTAAAGGAAGCAAGCAGGGTTTGGCGAGATTTTTCGAGGAAGGTGATGGAACCAGCGCATGACAACGCCGTGCAGCGGACATCGGTGCTAACGCACCTCTTCCGCTGAAGGCAGCGTTGTGCATAAAAGGGAACGATGATGGAGCTTAAAGAATTTGTAAAAGAAGCATTGTCGCAAATTGCAGCGGGCATTGAGGCAGCCCAGACAGAAGTGCGCGATTGTGGCGGCTTTGTTAATCCTGCGCATCGCGTAAACCCCAATAACTCGAGTGAATCTCATTTTGGCGTTCTCAGCAACGGCCAAAATATATTTCTCGTGGATTTCGATGTATCGGTTACTGTGGTCGAAGAAAGTGGCGGGGAAGCTAAGGCTAAGCTTCAGGTCGCAAGTCTATTAAAAGTGGGTGGCGGCGTAGAAAAAAACACATCTAATAGCGCAACTAATAGAATTAGCTTTAAAGTTCCGTTGGGTCTCCCAGTTGATGCGGTTTCAGAAAAACAGCTAAAAGAGCAAGATGAAAAGCTAAGAGAAAAGCGACGCAGGCAATCAGAGGCTATTCGGAATCACAATCGGGCTCGTGGCAGCTGGATGGGAGTGTAATGGATAACAAGACGATTGCTCGGATGCAAACTACGCTGCGCTTCGTTTGCACCGCACAGCTTAAGCGTTCAATCTAGGAGGAGGTTAATGGCACGACGTAGTTTTTTGGCGGATCTCAACAGGGCGATTCAGGCGTCGGCACGTGAGGCGGAGCGTGCTCAGCGTCGGCGCGAGCGTGAAGTGCGGGCAGTCCAGCGGACGTCCGAGCAGCGGAGAAAGCAAGAGGCGCGGCTCCGCCAACAAGCGGCCAAAACGAGTGCCGCGGAACGAAGGAGACTGGAGAAGGAGGCCGAAAAGGAGGCGGCAGCTGCTCATCTCGAGACAAGACTAGCTGAGGTCGACGACCTCAACGCCGAACTCCAGGAGGTATACGCGGAGATCGACGGACTGCTGGCCGCCACGCTATCTGTGGACGATCACGTTAACTTAGAAACGCTGAAGCAGGAGGTTAAGCATCCACCGTTCGACCGATCCGATCTCGAGCGACCAATTCCAGCGCCTGCAAAGCCCGAGCCTCCTGAAATGCCCGAATTGATAGTGCCCGACGCACCTACGGGACTGCGCGGCCTTTTCGGCAAGAAGGGGCATGCAAAACGCCTTGAGGAAGCAAGGAGTCAGTACGAGGCAGATTCTTTGGAGTGGAAGGAGACAGTGAAGCGGCTTGAAGCCGAATACGAGGCTGCACTTGAGGCGCATGTCCGCGACGAAGAACGGCGGCTGGTGCAACTCGAGGCTGAAAGGGCCAGGTATGCCAAGGATTGCGTGGTCCGTGAGGCCAAGATAGCCGAACAGAATTCTGCGGTGGACAAGCTGGCCTCGAACCTGGGTTATGGTGTGGTCGAGGCAGTCGAGGAGTACGTCGCTATCGTGATGTCAAACTCGGTTTACCCGGACCATTTCCCTGTGATTACCGAGTTCCAGTTTGATCCCGCGCACGCAGAGTTGCGAGTTCGTGCGGTGGTCCCGGCTCCTGACCAGGTACCCTCCGTTAAAGCGTACAAATACACAAAGGCGAGCGACGAGATTACGGGAAGCCAGCTTTCAAAAAAGGCATGCAAGGACCGCTACGCCAGTGCGGTGCACCAGGTCGCTATTCGGATACTGCACGAGGTCTTCGAGGCTGACCGCCGAGGGATCATCCAGTCCATCTCACTCGAAGTCGGGACCGAGACGATTCATCCTGCCACGGGCTTGGCCACCTATCTGCCGTTCGTTGCCGTAGCGTCGGCCAGAGAGGCCTTCATGAAGTTCGATCTTTCGTCGGTAGTACCGCTCGCGACTCTCGATCATCTGGGTGCCGCTGTCACCAAGAACCCCTACGAGCTGGTCCCGATCGATCCGACAGGTGTGAGGAAGGCATGAGTGATCGCGGCGTTGTATTCAACCCACCACCGGGCTGGCCGAAGCCTCCGGCGGGATGGGTGCCTCCGAAAGGTTGGATGCCGGATCCCTCGTGGCCGCCACCACCTGAAGGTTGGCAGCTTTGGCTGCCGGCCTCTGCGGAGGCGATACAGGGACAGGCAACTCTCACGGCCTCGACGCCCGAAAACGATTTCCATGTGGCCTCCTCGGGCGATAGTGATGCACGGATCGCGCTGCTCGAGGGCGAACTTCGGGCGCTCCGTCTTCAGCTAGAGGCTTTGGCATCCGAGGAGACGGTAGTTCTCAACGACGAACGCGTCCTCCAGGAAGTCGGCATCTACCGGTATCATCACCCACTTGAGACTGCTGCTGCCTATCGTGATCGTCTGACAGACCTCAGTGAGCGTATCGCGATACTCGTGAAGTCGAATAGGGGCATCCAGAAGTCGGAGATATTCACATACGACGGATCCTTGGCTAAAGGTGGCAAGATGACTAACGACCTGGGCAGACTGATGCTCCGCGCCTACAATGTCGAGGCGGAGAACAGTATTCGAACGCTGCGGGTTGGGAACGTCGTCACCGCAAAAAAGCGGCTCGAAGCCTCCCGGGCGGCCATCGCGAAGCTCGGTCGGATGATGGATATGAGCATAACGGATGAGTTTCACGCCCTGCGTCTCGAAGAGATCGAGCTCACGGCAGATTTCCTCATGAAGAAGCAGGAGGAGAAAGAGGAGGCCCGAGAGGAGCGGGCTCGTCTTCGTGAAGAGCGGAAGGTGGCCATGGAGCTGGCTGCAGAGCGCGAACGCTTGGACAAGGAGCGAAGTCATATCGTTAATGCCATTCAGAAACTCCAAGCCACGGGTGGCAACGCTGCTGAGTTGGAGCTCCGGCTTACGGAACTGGATGCGGCGATCGTCCAAAACGACTACCGGGCCGCAAACATCCGGGCCGGGTACGTTTACGTTATTTCCAACCGAGGTGCCTTTGGCGACAGTGTTATCAAAATAGGCCTGACTCGAAGGCTGGAGCCTTTGGATCGAGTAAATGAACTCGGGGGTGCTTCGGTGCCGTTCCGCTTCGACGTGCATGCCCTCTTTTTCTCGGAGGACGCCGTTGGGCTGGAGGCTGAGCTACACCGGTACTTCGCCGGCCGGCGCTTGAACTGCGTGAACACTCGGAAAGAGTTCTTCTTCGCAACCCCCGCCGAAGTGAGAGAGGTCCTGGAGGCGAAGGTTGGTAATCTGTTGGAATTCGCTGAGAGGGTTGAGGCGACTGAATTCTTGCAGAGTCTTCGGTACTGGCCGGAAGGTCGGAGGCCATCTCGTGGTAGTTGATGTCGCAGGGTAAGTCCTGGTATGCGAAACCCGAACAAGAAACATTTCGAGACTTTACGCGGACGCGATCTGATGCTCACTGAGCCGAAGCAACGGAGCGGTCAAACCACCCGTTGCAGCGGACGGTCCGCTGTTCGGGCCGCTGAACCGGAGCGTTTGGCCTCTACATCCCCGTCCTCATGCCCTATCTAATCGCCAACAAATCATTTCCCACCAAGGAGGCCGTCACCGCTCGGTGCCGTGAAATTCTTGCTGCCACTTCGGACGGCGAGTCCGTTGACGAGGGAGCTGTTCCATTTCTGTTTTATCTATTCCAGTTTCACGACGAGTGGCCTCAAAAGGCCAACGGTGGCATCGTCAGCATCTCGACCCAAACAACGCCGCACGGTACGCGCTGCTTCGTTCTCGTGAAGCAATCCGGTGATCGCGTCGACATTTCTTTTCCACACGCTGTTCGTCTGATCCCGACCGCCCGTTCCGGCACTCTTCTCCCCCAGGCGCTCCGTGATTTCAAGAGCGCAGCGCGCATGGCAATCAAGGCCCAGGTCTTTGAGTTCCGAAATAGCGTACTTCAGCGAGTACAATACTGTCCGTTCACCGGCGAAGCCTTGAGCCGCGCTACCTGCGCGGTCGATCACACTCCACCGCAGACCTTTGATCAACTCCTTTACGATTTCTGCTGCAGCCGTTCGCTAAATCCACTAACTGTAGCCGTGGGCTCTGAGGGTGGCACCGTGGCCGTTCTCGAAGACACCGAAATTCTCGTCGCTTGGCAGGAATACCATCGAGGGAACGCGCATCTTCGGCTTGTTTCCAAAATCGGAAACCTTCAATTGCCAAAAGTGGCCGTGAGTTGGAGTGAGCTATGGTCCTAAGGCAGCGCATTCCGTCGCATAGAGGCCTAACCCATCACTCCAGGGGCCTGCGCAAGAAGCTGCGTAGGCCCGTGAATTCAAACATTGCGTGCCAAACACCATGAGGGCCTGCACATGACTGCAAACGAATGGTTAACCATTGGAATATTTGTCATTGGCGTTGGGACCCTAATAGGTTTTTTT
>SWBZ01002211.1_pt1 | contig 19702 bp, 22 predicted proteins | sample 4693031 | NCBI WGS metagenome assembly SWBZ01 (sample SAMN10267274, study PRJNA491770) | bioreactor metagenome | isolation source: DHS bioreactor inoculated with | place: Japan: off Shimokita Peninsula
TATGCGGGGCGAACGATGCAGGCGGAGCTGGTTGCGCTCGAAAAGGGACTCGGCGATCCCGCCCGGCCGGTGGTGGCGATCGTCGGCGGGGCCAAGGTTTCGACCAAGATCGACCTGCTGATGAACCTGGTCGACAAGGTCGACGTGCTGGTAATCGGCGGCGGCATGGCAAACACGTTTTTGGCCGCGCGAGGCACGCAGGTCGGCAAATCATTGTGTGAACACGACCTTGCCCAAACGGCCAAGCAGATTATGACCGAAGCCGCTTCGGCGGGCTGCGCGATCGTGTTGCCGGTCGACGCGGTGGTGGCGCGCGAATTCAAGGCGGGCGCGGACAACGAAACGGTCGCTATCGATTCGGTGCCGGAAGATGCGATGATCCTCGATGTCGGTCCGAAGACGGTCGAGACGGTGACCGACCGTATCGACCGTGCTGCGACGCTGGTGTGGAACGGACCGCTGGGCGCGTTTGAGATCGCGCCGTTCGACGCCGCCACCGTGGCGGCCGCCAAATTCGCCGCGGCGCAGACCGTCGACGGTCGGCTGATCTCGGTGGCCGGTGGCGGCGATACGGTTGCGGCCCTCAACCATGCCGGGGTGGCCGACGCCTTCACCTACGTCTCGACCGCCGGCGGCGCCTTCCTGGAATGGATGGAAGGCAAAGCCCTGCCAGGGGTGGACGCGCTCAAGAAGCGCGGTTGACCCGCCGCCAGGACGGGTGCGGCGGCCGGTTCGACGGTGCGTTAAGGCTGAGGCAAAATGCCGGTGGGCTAAACCGATTGAAATTCTTTCAATCGATTCAAAGCGATGGCGGCACAGTTCCGTTTCCGCGCCCGCTCTGATAGAGCGCCAATCCAGTTGAAGAGACAGGATGAGGCCGGATAATGAGTGAGCGTCTGAAAGACAACGTGCAGGCCATGGCCGCGCAGGCCGAGAACAAAGACGGCTTCATCGCGGCGCTCGATCAGTCGGGCGGCTCCACGCCGAAGGCGCTCAAGCTCTACGGCATCGATGAGGGGGCTTGGTCGAACGAGGCGGAAATGTTCGACCTCATTCACCAGATGCGCGCCAGAATCATCAAGTCGCCCGCCTTTACCGGCGACAAGGTGATGGGCGCGATCCTGTTCGAGCAAACGATGGACCGCGACATCGACGGCACGCCGACCGCTCAGTATCTCTGGGAAAAGCGCAGCGTCGTTCCGTTCCTGAAGGTCGACAAGGGCCTTGCCGATGCGCAGGACGGCGTCAAGCTGATGAAGCCGATGCCGGATCTCGACGCGCTTTTGGAACGGGCTGTCGCCAAGGGCGTCTTCGGCACCAAGATGCGGTCGGTGATCGACGCGGCCAATGCCAAGGGTATCGCGGCGATCGTTGCCCAGCAGTTCGAGGTCGCCAGGCAGATCCTCGACCATGAGCTGGTGCCGATCATCGAGCCTGAGGTCACGATCTCGATCTCGGATAAGGCGCAAGCGGAAGAGATTCTGCTGTCGGAAATCCAAAAGCATCTCGACGGCGTGCCGGCGGGCAAGCAGGTCATGCTCAAGCTGACGCTGCCGACGACGGCGAACCTCTACAAGCCGCTGATCGACGATCCGCGCGTCATGCGCGTGGTGGCGCTGTCCGGCGGGTATTTGCGCGCGGAGGCGAATGAAAAGCTGGCGCAGAACAAGGGCATGATCGCAAGTTTCTCGCGCGCTCTGACGGAGGGGCTTTCCGCACGCCAGAGCGACGCCGAGTTCGACGCGGCGCTGGCTTCGGCGATCGACAGCATCTTTGAGGCGTCGCGCAGCACCTGACGTTCCGCGGGGCAGGGCACAGGCTGGGTTTCCAATCACAAGGGTAAGCGCCTGAAAAGCCCGGACGACAGCGTTCGGGCTTTTTCTTTTGGCCGCGGCGCACTATTCGGGATGCGAGACCCAACGGACCCGCGCCATGTCACGTTTGCTGCCCCTGCTTTCCTGGCTCGCCTTTCCAATTTATGTCTGGCAAGGGCTGGCGGTCAGGCGGCGCGCACCCCGCCTTCTGCCGCCCGAGGGGCCCGTACTGCATACCTTGACCGGGCGCGGCGAGCCGGTACGGCTTCTGGTGCTCGGGGATTCCTCGGCGGCTTCGGTCGGCATCGACGACAGCGAGAAGGGGCTGGCCGCGCGGCTGGCTCACGCGCTCAACCGCGACGCCGGCCGGCCGGTCGCCTGGCGTGCGGCCGGCTTCAATTCCGCGACCTCGGGCCAGCTGCGCGACCATGTCGTGCCCAATATGGCGGCCGAGCCGTGGACCCATATCGTGCTCTCGGTGGGCACCAACGACACCAAGAATTTTCATTCCGTCTCGCGCTTCAAGAAGGAGTTCGGCGGCCTTCTCTACGCCGTCAGGGCGAAATGGCCGCGGGCGCGCATCGTCTGGTCGCCGGTGATCGACATGACGCGGGTGCCCGCCTTGCCGGCATTGCTCGGGCGTATTCTGGAAATACGGGCGCGCGCGATCAATCGCATGGGAGCGAGATTGTGTCTGGAGCGCGGCGCGGTGCCGGCCGCGCGGCTACCGGTCGTCGATCCGGCAGCCGGATTCTCGCATGACGGGTTCCACGCCTCGGTGGCGGGATATCAGGCCTGGGCCGACCATCTCCTGCCGCTGATCGTGCTCGACGATACGGAAATCGTAGCTTTAGCGGCCATGGCTCAGCGCGACGGTGAGCGAGATCGCGGCCAGCGCCAGTAGCGCCAGCTTCCAGAAATCGCGGCGATGGCGCAGGCCGGGCAGGCCGAGCGGCTTGATGAGCTGAACCACCATCATCAAGAGGATCATCAGCGACAGGATTTTGGTCATCGGACCTCCGCGACGCGCTGTCGGTGCGGCGCTCGTCTAGACCTTTGACCAGCATCAAGGCAGCATGTCAAAGCCCGCGCCATCATGGCGCTACCGCTCGGTGTTAGATCATAGTCAAATGGACGCGTGCGGCGAGGGGCGGCTAAATGACGGCAAACGGGCGTGGCTCGATCGGGAGGTGAACAATGGCTTCGCGCTATCAGGCGGTCTACGAATCGTGGCAACGGGACCCGGAGGCGTTCTGGGCGGTGGCGGCCGCGGCGATCGACTGGTTTTCGCCGCCGGACAGGATTTTCGACGCCGAGGCCGGCGTCTACGGCCAGTGGTTCCCGGATGCCACCTGCAACACCTGTTACAACGCCGTCGACCGGCACGTGGCCGGTGGGCGCGCCGACCAGGCCGCGCTGATCTATGACAGCCCGATCACCGGTCGGAAAAAAACCTTCACCTATGGCGAACTGAAGGCCGAGGTGGAGGCGCTTGCCGCCGTTATCGCCGACCAGGGCGTGGGCAAGGGTGACCGCGTCATCATCTATATGCCGATGGTGCCGGAGGCGGTTTTCGCCATGCTCGCCTGCGCGCGGTTGGGCGCCGTCCATTCCGTGGTGTTCGGCGGCTTTGCAGCCAAGGAGCTGGCGACCCGTATCGAGGATTCGAAGCCGAAGCTGATCGTTTCGGCCTCCTGCGGTATCGAGCCGGGACGCATCGTGGCCTACAAGCCGCTGCTCGACGGGGCGATCGCGATGGCGCGCCACAAGGTGGCGCGCTGCATCGTGCTGCAGCGGCCCGAGCAGGGTTGCGAGCTTGTCGAAGGGCGCGATGTCGATTTCGCCGCCGAGGTCGCCGCGGCCAAGACATCGGGGCGCACCGTACCCTGCGTCGAACTGGCGGCAACCGATCCGCTCTATGTGCTCTACACGTCCGGCACGACCGGCCAGCCCAAGGGGGTGGTGCGGGACAATGGCGGCCACATGGTCATGCTGGAATGGTCGATGGGCCATGAATACGGCATCGAGCCGGGCGAAGTGTTCTGGGCGGCCTCGGATGTCGGCTGGGTGGTCGGCCATTCCTACATCGTCTACGCGCCGCTATTGCATGGCTGTACGACTGTCCTGTTCGAAGGCAAGCCCGTCGGCACGCCCGACGCCGGCACGTTCTGGCGTGTGATCGCCGAGCATGGCGTCGTGGCGCTGTTTACCGCGCCGACCGCCTTCAGGGCGATCAAGGGGCAGGACCCGAAGGGCGAACATGTCGGCAAATACGATCTGTCGAAATTCCGTACCTTGTTCCTGGCCGGCGAGCGGGCTGATCCCGAAACCATCAAATGGGCCGAGCAGAAACTTGGCGTTCCGGTGATTGACCATTGGTGGCAGACGGAGACCGGGGCTCCGATCTCCAACAATCCGGTGGGTCTGGGGCAATTGCCGGTCAAGTACGGCTCGCCGGCCGTGCCGATGCCGGGCTACGACATGCGCGTGCTCGATGATGCCGGCCACGAGGTGGAAACCGGCACGCTCGGCAACGTGGTGGTCAAGCTGCCGCTGCCGCCCGGTTGCCTGCCGACGCTGTGGAACGCGGACGACCGGTTCCGCAGCGCCTATCTTGACGAGTTTCCCGGCTACTACAAGACGGCCGATGCTGGCTATCTCGACGAGGACGGCTATCTGTTCATCATGGCGCGCACCGACGACATCATCAATGTCGCCGGCCATCGGCTGTCGACCGGCGGCATGGAAGAGGTGGTGGCCGAGCACCCCGATGTCGCCGAATGCGCGGTGATCGGCATCGCGGATGCGATGAAGGGCCAGGTGCCGTGCGGCTTCGTCGTGCTCAATGCCGGTGTCGAGCGCGGGGCGGTCGATATCGAAAGCGAGGTTGTCGGCCTGGTGCGCGACAGGATCGGACCGGTTGCCGCCTTCAAGTCGGTGGTGGTGGTCAAGCGGCTGCCGAAGACGCGTTCGGGCAAGATCCTGCGCGGCACGATGCAGAAGATCGCCGACAGGCAGGCCTGGGCGATGCCGGCAACGATCGACGATCCGGCGATTCTCGACGAAATCACCGTCGCGCTCAACGCGCACGGTATCGGTATCTGATCGACGATTTCAGGCCGCGCCAGCCCTCTGGCCGGGCGCGGTGCCGGCGGCTATAAGGCCGGCTGGTGAATTGCAAGGAGCGCATCATGCCGCTTGACGGAAAAATCGCGATCGTGACCGGCGCAGCCGGCGGGATCGGTTATGCCATCGCCGAGCGTTTCCTGCGCGAAAAGGCAAAGGTGATCGTCGCCGATATTGATCCCGAGAAGGGCGAGAAGGCGGAAAAGGACCTGTCGTTGCTCGGCGAGGTCCGTTTCGTCAAATCCGATGTCGGGAAACGGCTTGACGTGCACAACCTGATCGCCGCCGCGATCGACGGTTTCGGCGATATCGACATCCTGGTCAACAACGCAGGCATTGTCCACGGCGCCGACTTCCTCGACCTCAACGAGGAGGATTTCGATCGTGTCCTCGACGTTAATCTGAAAGGCACCTTCCTCGTCGGACAGGCCGTTGCGCGCTACATGGTCGACAAGGACCCGGGCGGCGGCGCCCCGGGCGTGATCGTCAATATGTCGTCCGTCAACGCGGTGTTCGCGATCGCCAACCAGGTGCCTTATTCGGTGTCCAAGGGCGGCGTGAACCAGCTTACCAAGGTGATGGCGCTGTCGCTGGCCCCCTATGGGATCCGGGTCAATGCGATCGGGCCGGGCTCGATCATGACCGACCTGCTATCCAGTGTGAACGCCGATCCGGCGGCCAGGAACCGCATCTTGTCGCGCACGCCGCTCGGTCGCATCGGCGAGCCGTCCGAAATCGCCTCGGTTGCCGCTTTCCTCGTCTCCGACGGTGCCAGCTATATCACCGGCCAAACGCTGTATGCCGATGGCGGACGGCTGCCGCTCAACTATACGGTGCCGGTCGCGTCGGACTGAACCGCGCCGTCGCCTCGCTCGCCACGGACTGCTGACGCGAGGCTGTCAGCAGCCCTGTACGACTGTGTCTCCATCGAACAGTCGACGGAGGCCGCCATGTCCTTTTCCCATACGCTCGTCCACCGGGTCAGCCATTTTGCGGGCCGCTGGCGCACCATGCGCGCCTGTGCCCGCACGCAGCGCCTGATCGGCACGTTGCCGGAACATATCCGCAAGGATATCGGCTGGCCGGATATCCCGCTTGCCGATTTTATCCGCTGCGACGGCGACGGACCCTTGCGTTCCTGACGCCCGGGAAGGTCGGGTCCGTGCGCGCGGCTTTGCGTGCCCACCATCGCCCGCCCCTCCTGACACGACGTTGTCAGGAGGGGCATGGCATTCTTGCCCAACCGAGAGGAAAATCCATGACAAGCTTCGTCCCTGAAAATGCCGTTGTGTGGGCCGAGATCCCGGTCACCGACATGGACCGCGCCAAGGCCTTCTATGGCGCGGTTCTGGACAATGCACCTGCCGACCAGAATGACGGACCCAACCCGATGGCGGTGTTCGCCTGTAAGGACCGTGAGGCCGTGTCCGGTCATCTTTATCCCGGCAAGCCGGCCAGCCAGGGCAGCGGAAACACGATCCATCTGGCCGTCGCGGGACCGCTTGAGGACGCGCTGAAGCGTGTCACCGACAATGGCGGTTCGGTGGTGTCGCCGGTGATCGAGATTCCGGCAGGCCGTTTTGCCTACTGCCTCGATCCCGACGGCAACAGCATCGGCATTTTCTGCGCCTAGAAGGCGGCAAGGGACCGCTGGCGGAGCGGCGGGCAGGCCGCACGGCCGGTCGAAGTAATGGAGCGAGACCGCGACCGGCGGTTTGCGGGCGTCCCCGGCGCTGGTGACAGGTCCGGCAGTTCCCGGCTATCATGCGCGCCGTTGCCAGGATCGCGCATGATGCGCCGGAACGGGGGCTCCGATCGGTGAGGTTGCGCCATTTCGGCGCGTGATCGAGATGAAGACGTTCGCGACGAGGCGGCCCGGCTTGGGGCCTATCGCGCCGACGGACGTTGCAGCCAAGAGGGCCTGCCCGCATGAGACGTGCCGACCGCCTGTTCCAGATCGTCCAACATTTGCGCGGTGGCCGTCTCGTCACCGCCCGCATGCTGGGAGAGTGGCTTGAAGTCTCCGAACGCACCATCTACCGCGATATCGCCGATCTGCAGTCGACCGGCGTGCCCATCGATGGCGAAGCCGGCGTCGGCTACATCATGCGGTCGGGCTACGAACTGCCGCCGCTGATGTTCACGCGCGACGAAATCGTTGCACTTGTCGCCGGGGCGCGCATGGTGCGTGCCTTCGGTGGTGCGGCGATGGCGCGCTCGGCCGAGGAGGCGTTGGTCAAGATCGGTGCGGTGCTGCCCGACAATGAGCGCGAGCGCATCGCGCGAACAGAAATCCATGCACCGCTTTACGTCGTGAGCCAGAACGATCGCGAATCGATCGACGTGGTCGAGCGCGCGATCGAGGCGCGTTCGGTACTGACGCTGGACTATCGCGACGAAGCCGGTCGCAGCACCATGCGCGACGTGCGCCCGCTTGGCCTGTGGTTCTGGGGCAAGGTATGGACGCTTGTTGCCTGGTGTGAGATGCGCGGCGATTTCAGGGCCTTTCGCATTGACCGGATCGCGAGCCTGACGGAGGGCGGGCGCACCTTCAAACCGGAGCGCGGCAAACAACTCGCGGACTTCTACCGTATCATGGAGGCGCACCAGGACATGCCGCGGGATATCGACGAGCGCAAACCGGCCTGAGAGCAGGCACGGACGCGGACGGCCTGCGGCGAGCGCCAACGCGAAGAGTCAGTGCTTGCGCGAGAGTTCCCGGGTCGCGGCTTCCAGGCCGGCAAGGGTTAATGGATACATGCGCTCGGAAAAAATCTCGCGAATCATCTGGATCGAGTGCGTGTAGCCCCAGTGTTTCGGCGTGACCGGGTTTATCCAGACCGCGTCCGGCCATTGGGCGAGCACGCGCTGCAGCCACACGATGCCTGCTTCTTCGTTCCAGTGTTCTACGGAACCGCCCGGATAGGCGATTTCATAAGGGCTCATCGAGGCGTCGCCGACGAAGATCACCTTGTAGTCGTGGCCATATTTGTTGAGCACGTCGTAAGTCGGCAGCACCTGGGAGTGGCGACGGCGGTTGTCTTTCCAAACGCCCTCGTAGAGACAGTTGTGGAAGTAGAAATATTCGAGTTGGCGGAACTCGGCGCGCGCGGCCGAAAACAGCTCCTCGACAACCTGGACATGGTCGTCCATCGACCCGCCTGCGTCGAAGAACATCAGCAGCTTGACGGCATTGCGGCGTTCCGGCCGCGTCTGGACGTCGAGATAGCCGTGCTCGGCGGTTGCGTGGATCGTGCCGGGGAGGTCGAGTTCCTCGTTTGCGCCTTCGCGCACCCAGCGCCTCAGTCGCTTGAGCGCCACCTTGATGTTGCGGGTGCCGATTTCGACGGAGTCGTCGAAATTCTTGAATTCTCGCTTGTCCCAGACCTTGACCGCGCGGCGGTGGCGCGATTCATGCTGGCCGATCCTGACACCCTCGGGATTGTAGCCGTAGGCGCCGAACGGAGAGGTGCCGGCGGTGCCGATCCATTTCGAGCCGCCCTGGTGGCGCCCCTTCTGCTCTTCCAGCCGCTTCTTCAGCGTCTCCATCAGCTTGTCGAAACCGCCCATCGTCTCGATCAGCTTTTTCTCGTCCTCGCTCAGGTGCTTTTCGGCGAGCCGGCGCAGCCATTCTTCCGGGATGTTGGCGACATCGACCGCGCCTTCGCCCGACACCGCCTCGACACCCTTGAAGATATGCGAAAACACCTGGTCGAAGCGGTCGATATGGCGTTCGTCCTTCACCAGCGCGGCGCGGGCGAGATAATAAAACCCTTCGACATCGTAGTCGACGAGACGGGCGTCCATGCCCTCCAGAAGGGTTAGATATTCGCGCAGCGAGACCGGCACGCGCGCGGCTTTCAGTTCGAGGAAGAAGGGAATGAACATGGGTCGACGTTAATTCGCCTTCGCCCCGTTGTCAGCCAAAAACAAGCCGGTGCGACCGTTGCCGGATTGTCGGCGGGTCGCGGACTGACAGTGTGGCGCCACGCTCTGTCTCAACGCTGGTACTTGATGAACGGTGTCTGCCTGGCGATACGGTCGTAGAGCTTGCGTGCCGTGTGATTGAAATCCTGCGTCATCCAGTAGACGGCGGCGGCGTCGCGCCGGTCGGCCTCGGCGTAAACCGCTTCGATCAGCGCCCGGCCGACGCCTTGGCCGCGTATGTCGGGCTCTGCGAAAAGATCCTGCAGGTAGCAATTGTTCCTGTAGGACCAGCAGGTGCGGTGGAAGATGAAATGGACCAGCCCGACCGGTTTGCCGTCGCCAAGCGCAAGGAGGCCGTTGGGTTCGAAGGCGCCGGGATCGAACAGCCGCGTCCAGGTCGCGGCATAAACGTCCTCGGGCACCGTGGTTTCGTAGAAGGCGAGATAGGCGGTCCACAGACGCCGCCAGTCGGCGTGGTCGGACTGTTGCAACGGGCGAATGGCAATGTCTGTCACGGCTAATTCTCTCCCCCGCCCATTTCCTGGTAGTTTGCCGCCATCGGCCGGGCGGGAAAGGGCCAGCATCGCGGCGATGCTGGCACCTGTGCGGCCCGGCCTAGCCCTGCCGGCGCGCCATGAAGGCCAGGCGTTCGAACAGATGCACGTCCTGCTCGTTCTTCAGCAACGCGCCATGCAGCTTCGGCAATGCGTTCTTTGGATCGGCGCGCAGATCGGCCGGGTCGACGTCGTCGGCGACCAGCAGCCGGATCCAGTCGAGCGCCTCGGAGGTCGACGGTTTTTTCTTCAGGCCCGGCACGTCGCGGATCTCGTAGAACTGATTGAGCGCGGCGCGCACCAGGTTCTGCTTGATGCCGGGATAATGCACGTCGACGATGCGCGCCAGCGTTTCGGCCTCGGGGAAGCGGATATAGTGGAAAAAGCAGCGGCGCAGAAAGGCGTCGGGCAGCTCCTTCTCGTTGTTGGAGGTGATGACGACGATCGGCCGATGCCTGGCGCGCACGGTTTCGCCGGTCTCGTAGACGAAGAATTCCATGCGATCGAGTTCCTGCAGCAGGTCGTTGGGAAACTCGATATCGGCCTTGTCGACCTCGTCGATCAGAAGAACGACCTTCTTGTCGGCTGCGAAGGCTTCCCACAACTTGCCGCGCTTGATGTAGTTGGCGATGTCGTTGAAGCGTGCGTCGCCGAGCTGGCTGTCGCGCAGGCGCGAGACGGCGTCGTATTCGTACAGGCCCTGTTGTGCCTTGGTGGTCGATTTGACGTGCCACTCGATCAGATCGAGACCGAGGGCGGCGGCCATCTGGCGCGCCAGCTCGGTTTTTCCGGTGCCCGGTTCGCCCTTGACGAGCAGCGGCCGCTCGAGTGCGATCGCCGCGTTGACGGCCACCATCAAATCCTTGTCGGCGACATAAGCCGACGTGCCTTCGAAACGCATAGTGTCTTCCCGGATGATTGTTCAGCTTTGGCGTAAACCGTACGGAGACATGGGTTTTGGTGCAAGGTCCGCCAATGATCGAAATGCCGCGCAACGGCTCTGGCGGAACCGGGGGCCGAAGCCTATATTCGCCCGTGACGGTCTGCGCCTCGCGGCAGGAGTAACATTCCCCGGGGCCTTATTGATCCCAAGGGAGCTGTCCCTGTCTGGACCCGTGGGTCCTTTCATATGGCGCCCACCTACGTTGTAGGCACCCGGGATCAACCTCTCCACCGGTGTGTGTGGATCGTCGCGACGCCCGAACACTGCCGGCGAAGGCCGGAATCCGTCGGGTGCACACATATCTGCTCCCCGACGCGTTATGACGTCTACGACATGCCCGGCCGGCCTTGACCGCAGACGTGTCGTCGGTTTGGCTGTGCCGGGAGGACGATCATGGCGGTGCCCGGAGGACAGAAACAGGCAGTTCGAGAAGCTGCGCTCGTGCGCCGCGACGCGCTCGACCCGGTCTATCGCGTGGAGGCATCGTTGCGCATAGCCGAATTCGGCGCCGCGATATCCGTTTCGGCCGGCGATGTCGTTGCAGGCTACTGGCCGAGGCACTCTGAAGTCGACGTGAGGCCGCTAATGTTCGGCTTGCGCGACAGACACGCGCGGCTTTGCCTGCCTGTCTTTCACGACGCGACCTGCAGCGGTTTTCGTGAATTGCTGCGCGGCGTGCCGCTTCTCGAAATGGATTTCGGCATGGTCGGGCCCGGCTCGGAGGCGCCGGTACTGGTCCCGACCGTCATGCTCGTCCCGCTTGCCGCCTTCGATCGTCGCGGCCACCGGATCGTTTGTGACGCAGGTCCTTACGGTCGGGCAATCGCCCGTTTGCGGGCGGGTGACGTCTCGGTTCGCCTGGTGGGAATCGCTTTCGATTGCCAACAGGTCGAGGCCGGGCCGGATTTACCTCACGATGCCGTCATCCCCGACATCCTGACCGAAACCGGCTTGCACACACTGGGCTCCGCTCGCTAGATGACCGTTCATCGTCGACGAACGGGTTTATACCGGTCGCCGGCATCATGCGACGCAAGCAGGTATCCGGCCGAATGAGGCTTTTATTTCTCGGCGACATGGTGGGGCGAACGGGACGGATGGCGGTGTGGCAGCGCCTGCCCGGCCTGATTTCCGATTTCCGGCTCGATTTCGTGATCGTCAATGGCGAGAACGCCGCCGGCGGCTTCGGCATTACCGAAGACATCTTCAAGACCACGCTCGAGGCCGGCGCCGATGTGGTGACCACCGGCAATCATGTGTGGGATCAGCGCGAGGCGCTGGAATTCGCGCCGCGCGAGGAGCGGTTCCTGCGTCCGGCCAATTTTCCCGGCGGTACGCCGGGGCGCGGGGCCGGGGTATTTATTGCCAGGAACGGCGCGCGGGTGATGGTCGCCAACATCATGGGCCGTGTCTTCATGCATCCTGAACTCGACGATCCGTTCCAGGCGGCCGAGCGCGAGATCGCCGCCTGTCCGCTGGGCGAGCAGGCGGACGCGGTCGTCATCGACTTCCACGCCGAAGCGACCAGCGAAAAGATGTGCTTCGCCCATTTCGTCGACGGGCGGGCAAGCCTGGTCGTGGGCACGCATACCCATCATCCGACCGCCGACCACCAGATTCTCAATGGTGGCACGGCGTTCATGTCGGACGCAGGCATGTGCGGCGACTACGATTCCTCGCTCGGCATGGACAAGGAGGAGCCGCTTAACCGGTTCCTGTACAAGGTGCCCAAGGGGCGGTTCGAGGCTGCGGCCGGGCCCGCGACCATCTGCGGTCTGGGTGTCGAAATCTCCGACCGGACGGGCCTTGCCGAAAAGGTCGCACCGCTCAGGCTTGGGCCGCGTCTGGAGGAGACGGTCCCCTCCTTCTGGAACGAAGGTTGACGCGGCGCGTTCGGACAGTGTCTCATTCCGACCCCCAGACTGACGATTTTCAACCGAAACGCCGAGGGATGCCCGCATGGCAGTGATGGATTTTCTGGCACCGCATTTTGTCTGGATCGGTGATCCGGCCGGCTGGATCGCGCTCGCCACGCTGATCGTGCTCGAGGTCGTTCTCGGCATCGACAATCTGATCTTCATCTCGATCCTGACCAACAAGCTGCCGGCCGATCAACAGAAGAATGCGCGCCGGATCGGTATCGGCTCGGCCCTGGTGTTGCGGCTTGTGTTGCTGGCAACGATCTCCTTCATCGTGCAGCTCACGACGCCGGTCTTCACGGCCTTCGATCACGGATTTTCCTGGCGTGACCTGATCCTGATCGCGGGCGGCCTGTTCCTGGTCTGGAAGGCGACCAAGGAGATCCACCATTCCGTCGATCCGGAGGATCCCAAGGCCGATATTGTCGGTCGTGCCGCAACGCTGGGCGTCGGCGCGGCGATTTTTCAGATCCTGCTGCTCGATCTGGTGTTTTCCATCGATTCGATCATTACTGCCGTCGGTATGACCAACGAGATCGCGATCATGTATGTCGCCGTTATCACTGCGGTTGTGGTGATGCTGATCGCCGCTGAGCCGCTGTCGCGCTTCATCGCTAAGAATCCGACCATCGTCATGTTGGCGCTTGGCTTCCTGTTGATGATCGGCACGACGCTGATCGCCGACGGTTTCGGCTTCCACGTGCCCAAAGGCTACATCTATGCCGCCATGGGCTTTTCCGCCCTGGTCGAGGCGCTCAACATGTTGGCGCGGCGCAAGCGGCAGCGGCTTAAGGCGGTTGCCGGCGGGCGCGAGCAGGGCGGCCATTAGAGCCTTTCCCGGGTCGTCGCGGGAACCGGTTGTGCAAAGGCCCGCGGGGGTCAGATGTCCTCTCCGGCCGGCAGAGGCGGGCTTCGGCGGCTTCCGGCAGAAGCAGCGAGCGCTCCTTCAGCCGGGGATGGATTTCGGCAGCCCGGCGCAGGGCCTGCCGGGAGAGCTGCCATGCGGCCTCGACCCATCAGGACGATGGCCTTGCCCGGGAGGGCGCCTCAATGTTTCGGCTCGAGTGCGAGCGCGCGGTCGATGTCTTACATCGCCCTGTCGGGATCGCCCTTGAGGACGTGGATGAAGGAACGCTGGTTCCAGCCCTCCGCATAGCCGGGCGCGGTGCCGGCGACCCCGTCGAGCAGGTCCAGCGCGCGGTCGAATGCGTAGCGCTCGCGCGCCGCCATGGCGTCGGCGACGACCCGGCGGATCGCCTCGCTCGGCGCCTGCGCCATCCACATGCGCCCGATGGCGTCCTCGGCTGCCCGACCCTGGGTTTGCGTCGGCGCAGCTTTGAGCTCGGCGAACAGGCGATCGCGCGTGGCGGCGTTGTCGCTTCGATCCTGCGCGGCGGCCGGGCCGGCCGCAAGCGTCAGGGCGAGCACAAGCGCGGCCAGCGCCTGCATCACACACCGTCCAGGATCAGGATGGTCGGTCGCCGCGGTAGGCTGGCCAGCGAGACCGTAAAGCTGCGCTCGCTGGAAAAATCGACGGCGAAATTCTCGCCCATCATCGACAGGAACTCGCCGATCGGCGTGGAATGGCGGTGCATGGGCAATATGATCGAGGAATAAAGCCGCCGGGCGATCTCGCTCATATCGAAGAGCGATTGCGTCATGCCGCCGTCGATCGGCACCATGACGATGTCGAGCCGGCCGATGGCGGCATAATGGGCGTCGGTCAGGTCGTGGTGGAGGTGACCGAGATGGCCGATGCATAAATCGGCGACCTCGAAGATGAAGATCGAGTTGCCGTCCCGTTCCATGACGCCGAAGCGGCGGATGTCGGTCGGCACGTTGCGGATATAGACATCGTCTACAACCAGCGCATGCCGGGCCGGACCGTTGCCGTCAGGGTTCCAGCCGGGCAGGACATGCTCGATTCGTGGATCGGGCGAGGGCGTGAAATGGGTCCGGTGCGCCTTGTTCATGGTCGCCACGCGCGGCAACGGGTCGCCGCCGTAGGTGCCGGAGAAGTCGGTCGCGATGCGCACGCCGCCGGGCGTCTCGACAATATAGGTGGAGTGGCCGGCATAGGTAATGGTCACCTTTTCGGCGGCTTCGCCCGATCCGGTGGGCGTGACGCTGACCAACGTCGCTCTGGGCAAGGCTTCGGCAACGGCGAGGCATTGCGAAGGAACGGGCGCGCGGTCCTGTGCGGCGGCGCCGTACACAACCGCCGCCATGACCAGTATGGCTGCAAGAATGCGCAGATGAAGGGACATGCCAATCTCCTTTCCCTCCGCGTGTTCGATGCGCATTAGCGCATGGCTGCGTACCGCCGCGTAGTCACGATTTCGCGAGCGTTTTCCTTCGCGCTTCTGGACCTCGTGCGGCGGAATATTTATAAAGCGCGCCAATTCCCATGATTTGACGACAAGAGGTGCTATGGCCGGCCATTCACAGTTCAAGAACATCATGCACCGCAAGGGGCGCCAGGACGCCGCCCGTTCCAAGATGTTCTCCAAGCTCGCCCGCGAGATCACGGTTGCGGCCAGGCAGGGCATGCCCGATCCGGACATGAACCCGCGTCTTAGGCTGGCGATCCAGAACGCCAAGGCGCAGTCGATGCCCAAAGACAACATCCAGCGCGCCATCAACAAGGCGTCGGGCGGCGACTCGGAGAATTACGAGGAGGTTCGCTACGAGGGTTACGGCCCCGGCGGGGTGGCGGTTATCGTCGAGGCGCTGACGGATAACCGTAACCGCTCCGCTTCCAATGTGCGCGCTGCCTTCACCAAGGCGGGCGGCTCGCTCGGCGAGACCGGGTCGGTCGCGTTCATGTGGGACCGGGTTGGCGAGATCGTCTATCCGGCGTCGGTGGGGGATGCAGACACGGTGATGGAAGCCGCGATCGAGGCGGGAGCGGAGGACATCCAGTCCGACGAACACGGGCATACGATTCTATGTGCGTTCGAGGGCATCGGTGACGTTTCCAAGGCGCTTGAGGCGGCATTGGGCGAACCGGAATCGGTCAAGACGATCTGGAAACCGCAAACCGGCGTGCCGGTGGACGAGGAGCGGGCGCAATCGCTGATGAAGCTGATCGGCGTGCTCGAGGACGATGACGACGTGCAGAACGTCTACGCCAATTTCGAGATCGACGACGAAACCCTGGCCAAGCTGAGCGCAGCGTAAGCGTCGATGGCCGTCCGACCGTTTGAGCAGACTGTTGCACGCAGCGCCACTGGATGTTGCGCGCGGCCTGGATAACGCGGGACATGCTGCCGACCTTGGGGTCGGATCCGGGCGCGGTGACGCTGCTGCCGGGCACCGGCGGCGCGTTGGAGATTACGAGTGACGGCGCGACGATCTGGGAACGCATGCGCGACGGCGGTCTTCCCGACGCCAAGGTCTTGATAGAGCGCGAGTGCGACGCCGCGTGGCCGGAACGCGATCTCGGCCAATCCGACCGGGCTCCGGTTGAGCCGCGGTCGGTTTCCGGTGCGGCCTGGCCGACGTTCAACCGGCGTACCGCCAAAAGAAAACCCCGCCGAAGCGGGGTTTTCGCAACTGTACGCCGGCGTGGCCCGTCTTAGAGGCCGAGACCCTCGTAGCGCTTCTTGAACTTCGACAGGCGACCGCCGCGGTCCATGAGGTGCTGCTGGCCACCGGTCCAGGCCGGATGGGTGTTGGGGTCGATGTCGAGGTTGAGCGTGTCGCCCTCTTTGCCCCAGGTCGACCGGGTCATGTATTCGGTGCCGTCGGTCATCACGACCTTGATGGAGTGGTAGTCGGGGTGGATGTTCGCTTTCATCGATCTCGTCCTGGTCATCAACGGCGCTGTCGCCGGCCGCCTGCGGCGATGCGCCTAGCCTGTAAAACTTGAAGCCGTGGCCATTCACGGCTACGGCTTCGCCAAATCCTGCGCGGCCTATACATCAGCTGCCCCGGAATCACAAGACCGTAGCGCCGGGCCGCGAGACGCCGCCTTCAGGAGACGCGCAAATGGCACGATCACCAGACGAGACCGAAAAGCGCAGGCGCTCTCTCCGGCCACTTGCACGGCTGCTTCCCTATCTGAAACGCTATCCCGGGCTCGTGGCCGGCGCGGTAGTCTTCCTGGTGCTGGCCGCAGCCACGACGCTGACCCTGCCGCTGGCGGTGCGCCGTATGGTCGATCACGGTTTTTCCGGCGCCGATTCCGTGTTTATCGCGAACTATTTCACCATGCTGATCGTGATCGCGGCAGTGCTCGCGCTTGCTTCGGCGTGCCGATATTATTTCGTCATCTCGCTCGGCGAGCGCGTTGTGGCCGATCTGCGCCGCGACGTCTTCGCCCATGTCACGATGCTGTCGCCGGGGTTCTTCGACACGGTGCAATCGGGCGAAATCGTGTCCAGGCTCACGGCCGATACCACGCAGATCAAGTCCGCTGTCGGGGCGACGGCGTCGCTTGCCCTGCGCAATACGATCTTGGGGGTTGGCGCGCTCGGCATGATGGTGGTGACCAGCCCGAAACTATCGTTGCTGGTTATCGGCGCGATTCCGGTAATCGTAGTGCCGATCGTTGCATTCGGCCGCGCCGTGCGGCGCAAGTCCCGCGCCGCGCAGGACATGCTCGCCGAGGCGACCGCCTTTGCCAGCGAACAGATCGGCGCGGTGCGCACGCTGCAGGCCTTTACCAACGAAACCTACGTGGCGCGCAAATTCGCGGGCGCGGTCGAAAATGCTTTCCGCGCCGCCCAATCCTCGATTTTCGCGCGGTCTTTTCTGACGTTTTTCGCCATCTTCATGGTGTTTTCATCGGTTGTGGCGGTGTTGTGGATGGGTTCGCGCGACGTGCTCGAAGGAACCATATCGCCGGGCACGCTCGGACAGTTTCTGCTTTATTCGGTGTTCGCGGCCGGTGCGCTCGGCGCGCTGTCTGAGGTGTGGGGCGAACTCAGCCAGGCGGCCGGCGCGGCCGAACGGCTGAGCGAGCTTCTGGACGAGAAAACCAGCTTGCCCACGCCGGCCGCGCCGCTTGCCCTGCCCGACCGGGTGCGCGGCCAGGTCACGTTCGAGACCGTCGCGTTCGCCTATCCGTCGCGGCCGGGTCAGTCGGCGCTGCACGGCCTGTCCTTCGAGGTCAGCCCGGGGGAGACGGTGGCGATTGTCGGACCGTCGGGTGCCGGCAAGAGCACGATCATCTCGCTGCTCCTGCGCTTCTACGACCCGCAGCAAGGCAGAGTGCTGATCGATGGTGTCGATCTCGCTCGCACCGATCCGCGCGCCGCGCGCCGCCATATCGCGCTGGTGCCTCAGGACCTGACGATCTTCGCCGCAACGGTGCGCGACAATATTGCCTTCGGCCGTCCCGGGGCCTCCGAGCCGGAGATCCTGGCCGCGGCGCGCGATGCGCATGCTGACGAGTTCATCGGCAAGCTGGAAGAGGGCTACGACACGCCGGTCGGCGAGCGCGGCGTCACCCTATCGGGCGGGCAGCGGCAGCGCGTGGCGATCGCGCGCGCCATTCTGCGCGATGCGCCGATCCTGCTGCTCGACGAGGCGACATCGGCGCTCGACGCCGAAAGCGAGACGCTGGTTCAGGAGGCGCTGGAACGGTTGATGAAAGAGCGCACCACGATCGTGATCGCGCACCGTTTGGCGACGATACTCAAGGCCGACCGCATTCTGGTGATCGACAATGGCCGGATCGTCGAGGAAGGCACGCATGCCAGCCTGGTGGCGCTGGACGGCGTCTATGCCCGACTGGCCCGGCTGCAGTTCGAAACCGGCGCGGGGGCGCTCACTCGCGCGGCGGAGTGATGCTGCCGCTCACAGAAAGGTGGCGATCTCCGCGAGCGGTTTTTTGTCCATGGCATGAGCCGGGATCGTCGCGTTTTCCTTCGGATAGCCCACGACCATCAGGATATGGGGCTTGTCGTGCGGGTCGCGACCGCACAACTCGTTGAGGAAACTCATCGGATTGGGCGTGTGGGTCAGCGTCGCTAGCCCGGCCCGATGTAGCGCCGCGATCAGGAAGCCGGTGGCGATCGAGACCGATTCGGGCACGTAATAGTTCTTGCGCCGGACGCCGTCGGCCGAGCGGCTCTGCCGTTCGCCGAAGATGCAGATCAGCCAAGGCGCCTCTTCCAGGAAGGGTTTTTTGGCGTCCGTGCCGAGCGGCGCGAGGGCGGCCAGCCATTCCTCGCCGCCACGGCCGGCATAAAAGGCCTGTTCCTCGACTTCCGCGGCATCGCGGATGCGCTTCTTGAGCGCGGGATCGCCGATGACAGCGAAATGCCAGGGCTGGTGGTTGGCGCCATTGGGCGCGGTGCCGGCGGCGCGAATGCAGGTCTGGATGATGTCGCGCGGCACCGGGCGCGTGGCGAAGTCGCGCACGGTATGGCGCGTGCGGATCTCCTCGTAGAACGCCTGCGCGCGGGCGCGCATTTCCTCAACGGGCAGTTCGCGATAGTCCGGCAGGGGGACGGGCTGATAGTGGGCGGTCCGGGCGTTTTCCACGGTTCTTTCCATTGCGCATTATTGTCAGGCAATATTGTCGGACAATATTCGAGACGTCAAGCTGACCCTATCTGGGCGTCGTTGCGTGCGAAATGATCGTCGCTCAACGACTGGATCAACTGGCGGGCGGTCTCGACGTGAGCAAGCATTGCCGCTTCGGCGCCGGCCGCATCGCCGGCCAGTACCGCCTCAGCGATACGGGCATGTTCGCGGTTGGTACGAAACACGTCGTGCCGGTCGACCATCACCCGGAACTGCAGCCAATAGATCGAGTTCGATAATCTGGCGATGGTATCGCCGAGCAACGCGTTGTCGGCGATTTCGGTGAAAAGGGCGTGAAACCGCGCGTTGAGATCCGAAAAGCGCGTCATGTCATTGGCTTCGGCGGCCGCGTCGAGGTCGCGACGCAACGCGGCAAGTCGTGCCGGCGCCGCGCTGAGTGCTGGTGTTGCCAGGCGCACGGCCAGCGCCTCGAGCACACCGCGCATGGCGAATAGATCGTCGACCTCGCCGCGGGTCAGCCGGCGCACGGTGACGCCGCGATGCGGGGCAAACGCGAGCAGACCGTCCGCCGACAGCCGGCGGAAGGCCTCGCGCACGGAGGATCGCGATACGCCGAGCCGAGCGGAGAATTCGGCTTCCGTCAGCCGCTGGCCGGGCGCGAGCTGGCCGGCGCGTACGGCCGCGGTGATGTGGGCGGCGATGTGTTCGACCGTGGAAGCGGCTTTGATGGTCATGCGTGCCGGGTTTCCAAATGAGGTCAGGAACGGGCGACATGGCGCCCGGCGGCGCGGCCGGAAAAGATGCAGCCGCCGAGAAAAGTGCCTTCGAGCGCGTTGTATCCGTGATATCCGCCGCCTCCGAAACCGGCGACCTCGCCGGCGGCGTAAAGTCCTGGAACCGGGGTTCCGCCGCTGTCGAGCACAC